>Ga0255765_1000021_pt1 | contig 160052 bp, 115 predicted proteins | sample 041ome_8_FD_179965 | JGI IMG/M metagenome (GOLD analysis project Ga0255765, IMG submission 179965) | Coastal salt marsh microbial communities from the Groves Creek Marsh, Skidaway Island, Georgia - 041407BS metaG (version 2) | ecosystem: Environmental > Aquatic > Marine > Intertidal zone >...
CGATCGGACGCGCGGAGACAGAGCGATCGCGGGTGTTTCGCCGGGCGAGTGTTTTTCGCCCGGGGAGGGTTTTTCGCCCGGCGAGGGTGTTTTTCGCCCGGCGAGGGTGTTTTTCGCGTCGTCGTCGGGCGCGGGTGCATTCGCGCGTCGCGACGGCGCGACATCCGACGCCCCGCGGCGCGCGGCGCGCGCGCGATGCGCGCGACGACGACGACGACGACGACGCGCGTCCGCGTCCGCGTCCGCGTCCGACCGCGCGGGCGGCGCGAGGACGCGCGGACGGCGCGAGGACGCGCGACGCGCGGCGACGGACGGGACGACGCGCGCGCGATCGATCGACGCGCGGTGACGGTCGCGAAGGCGGCGCTCGCGCTGGGGGAGGCGCTCGCGTTCCCGTGGCTCACGGAGGCGGCGACGCGGCCGCGCGCGAACGGGGACGAGGACGCGCGAACGGGGACGCGGGCGTGGTTCGCGTCGTTGCTGCCCGCGGAGCGCGACGCGAGGGCGATGGAGGAGGCGGTCGCGGCGCTGGCGCGCGGCGAGCGGGCGTTGGGGGAGAAAAATGCGAAAGCCGCGATCGAGGCGCTGTCGAAGATCGAGACGCTGGTGCCGCGGGAGTACAAGCTGAATCAACGCGCCGGGTTGCTGCTGAGCGAGGCGTACAAGCTCGCGGGCGATGACGCGAGGTATCTGGAGTATAAAAATCGCGTGTGGTGGTGGGGAAGGGGTTTGCGATGGCCGGGTTGGTACATAATCGCGTATCTGAGCGCTCGAAGCGCGTATTTCGACGCTAAAGAGGACGACGAGGCGGCGTTTTCGATGTCGGAAGCCGGCGTCGTCGCGCCGCTGTGGGTCGGTTTGCTGTTCCTGCTCGTGGAATACGGCTTGCCCGATTACTAGCGGATAGATTGCGGATAGATAGCGGATAGATAACGCGCGGTTAGTTGACGATTTGTTTGTTTCATCATTATTTGCGCGCATCATCGCGCATCATCATTTGCGCGCCGTCGTCCGCGAGCCTCGAGCGACGACTCTGCGCGAGCGCTCCGAGCGGTCGAGCATCTGGAAGACGTCACCGTCGCGCGCGCGACGTGCGTCGGCGTCCCGCGCGCGCGCGACGCATGCCGTGGCGCGGACGCGCGCGAGAGGCACGCGTACCTCGCGCGTTCGACGCGAACCGAAGCCTCAGACGCGGCGCGAACGGTGTCGACGACGCCGAGGACGATGCGCCTCGACAAACCAGGCACTCGCGCGCGACGACGTCGTACGTCGTCTCTTCGCCGCCGCGCGACGACGAAAGACTGAGCGATTTGTTCGCGGGCGCGACGTTCTACTTCGACGGGTACGTCCCCGAGGGCGCGAGCGTCGTGCGGACGCTCGCGGAGCGACACGGGGGGAGGGTGGCGCTGGTGTGGAGCAAGACGGCGAAGATTACGCACTACGTCGTCGAGGATTACGGATGCATGGACGAAATGGCGCGAGATAGACATAGAAGAGGCAAGAGTAAAGAAATGCGATGCGTGCGCTCGTCCTGGATCATGCGATCGATCGATGATGGGCGACTGGTTGAGGATTACGCCGCGCACGCGCCGAGAGGGACGCCGCGCGCGTCTCCGAAGAAATCGAAGCGAGAGGCGGCGCTGACGGAGATGGATTTGGTGGACCTCATCATCGACACCGCGTGGAACGGTACCGGTGGTGTGTCGACGCAGAAGGCGCTGCGCGAGACGTGGGTGATTCGCGTGATTTTTGACCGCGTCGTCAAGGTGATGCAGGACGGCAGGACGAAGGACGCCGACGTTCGATTGATTTCATTCAAGGCGTATAACGCGTTGAAACAAGTCGTTCACGAAAGGTGGATCGTGCCAGTGAGTGCATCGGAGGCGTTAGTTCACATCGAAGGCACAAAAAACATAGGTAAGCGAAACAATTTCGTCACTTCGCAATCGTCGCCGACGGATGCGGCGCAGGCGCTCGAGTGGATTATGGTGGATGAAAAGGGCGTCAACGTAACCGCGACGATGCACGACGTCCGTAGTGACGGTTGGGATCCGTCGTGGTTAACCGAGCGCGCTTCAGCGGACGCTTCAGTGGGAGTCGTGACGCGGCGCGCGAGTCGAGCCGCGGCGGCGTCGCAGGATGAGCAAGATTTGCGAACTTTGTCTCAATTGTCAAACATTGATCCGGAAGATTTGGAGGCGCTCGACCCTCAGACTAGATACGAGTGGTCTAAAGCGCGCGCGGATAGAGAGAATCAGCGCTTACAACATCGAAATGCGGCGAACTCTTCGGCGTTCCAGCTACTGAAGGCGTGCGGCTCGGGAAAAGCCGGAAAAGCCATCAAGACGAGGCGACCGGCGCCGGTCGCCGCGTCTTCGCCAGCGAAACGTCAAATGACTACGCGTAAAGGCGCGCAGCGCGCTGGCGTCAAGAAGAGTGCACAAATGCCGATCACGGCGTACGCCAGTCCTGTGAAGGAAAAAGGAGGACAAGAAGCGGCGCGACGTTCGTGCGTCGGCGAACCCGTCATGGCGAGCACATCCGTGCACACCGCAACTCTCTTGCATGCTCTAGAAAGAGTTCTCAGCGTCGACGCGCAATGTCCAGTCGACGACCGCGTTGATGTCGTCGCCGAAATCGTACGATTGCACATCGAAGAGCTCGCGCACGACGGACGCCGACAAGAAGTCAGAGCCGTGCGCTGCGGACTCGAAAATTTGTACAGCGATCATCCGAGCTGGGTCGCGGCGCGCGCGAACATCTTGACCGCGACGGCATCATTAGCGAAACAATAGAAGTAATCGGTGTAGAAAACAGTAGCGAGCAGTAACGAAAAACAGTAGCGAGCAGTGACGAAGAGGGTCGTCTACGCCGCCGCTTGGTCGGCGCTCGGATCCCACAAAATTTCCACCAGGACCTCGTTCGTTCTCATGATGCCGGGCGTCCACGGCGGATTATATCCCGCGTACTGCACGACGGTTTTCTCTCCGTGCGCCAGCTGAACGCCCGCAGCCTTCAACGCTTTCTTTAACGCCTCCGTCTGCGCTTCGATCTCTTCCTTCCGCATCCTTCCAGAAAATCTTCGCGCCGCCATCGTCCTCGCCGGCACGTCCTTCACCGCCACCTCGGGATCGAGCGCCCTCGGCGCTTGCGCCGCGCCCTCCGGAAACTTACTCTTCGGCAGCACGAACTGCATCACGTATCGCGTCGCCGCCGTCGCGTCCGGCGTCATGAACACCGGCGCCGTCATCGCGATCTTCTCGTCCCGCGCGTTCCTCGGCTTCGACAGCACGCCGATGTACTTTGCGAGTCGCATGAAAGATTTGCCCTGCTCGTCGCGCTCGCGCGGGTCGTACGTCGTCTCGATCACGCAGCACGCCTCGTACGTTCGCACCTCGTACCCATCGCACGCGCGCGCGACGTCGTACCGCGGTTGCTCCTCGGAGATCCGTCCGAGCGCGCTCCCCATGGTCGACGAGTGACGTCGCGGCGACGACGTCGCGACACGCCGCCGCGATGGCGACGACGGCGCGCGCGCAACGCGCGGTCGGGAAGCGCGCGGTCGCGCGCGGTCGAGACGCGCGTCGCGCGCGCGCGACGACGGCGCGCGCGACGACGGCGAGCGCGACGCGCACGCGACGCGCGATGCTCGCGGTGCCGCCCGCGGTGCTCGCGGCGGCGCTGGCGATCGCGCCGACGCCGCGCGCGCGCGCCGAGGGGAAGCAAGATCGAGGGTGCGAGACGTGCAGCGATTCGAACTCGGCGATGAACGACGGCGACAAGGTGTTCGTCGTCTCGGCGAGCGGGCTGAGGTACTTGGACCTGAAGGTGGGCGACGGCGCGGAGGCGGCGCCGGGAAAACGAGCGGTGATCGATTGGGTCGGGTACACGGCTGGATATCAGGCGAAGAAGATCGAGTCGACGAGGGAGACGGACGAACCGTTCGTGTTCACGATCGGAGGCGGTGAGGCGATTCCTGGGTTTGAAGAAGCCGTCGCGGGGATGAAAGTCGGAGGCGTTCGAAGAATTGAAATTCCGGGCGAGTTGGAGGAAAAACTCGGATATTCGCGCGATAAGGCGCTGAGATATAACGTCGGCCCGAAGCCGACGTCTTTCGGAGGTCAGCGCACGTTGGATTTTGTTTTAGACAATCAAACGTTGCGAGACTTTAACCGCACGCTGTTGTTTGATATTCGTCTCTCCGCGTTGCGGTGAAAAGTTTCTTGAATTTTTTGTGATACTATTACAACCGATTTTGACGACGCGCCCCGATAGATGTCAAAAGAACAGCGCGCGCGCGAGCGACACCGCGGCGTTGGCTAAGAGAACTGATATTCCCGCGACGAGCGCGAGAAACATCGCGACGTATCTGCGATGCGGCTTCGGCTTCAGCTCGTCGGAATCGGGCACAACGGCGCGCCACATTCGATCATCCAGATAGCTCGTGCCTTCGCTCACAGTTTTCTCCAACTCCACCGTTTGCCAATGCATCCCACGCGCGGGATCCCACACGAGTTCAGTTCGCATGCCGCCCGACGGTGTCACCGATCCCGCGACGCTGAGCGTCACGTTTTCGCACTGCGATCGTCCGAGCGCCTCCACGATGACGTCGGCGACGTCATTTCTTGAAACCTTCCCCGCGTGTACGTGAGCGTCACCGCTCCCGAGCAGCACACGTCGGTTTCCAGTCTCATCTTTCGCGCACTCCTCGTCGTCGCTCAGATTCCCCGGCCTCACGATGACGTACTTCATCCCGTTCTTCGCCTCTCTGCAAATCTTACGAATCGCAATCTCCCCCGCGAGCTGCCACTGAATCGTCATGCTCAGCACGACATTCAACAAAACAGCGATCCAATCGAACGCGGGATATCCCACCGACATCCCAGTCACCCTGACGAACCGCGCGCACCCCGCATCCGCCGCGCATCGCGCCAGCGTCTCCACCGCGCCGTAGTTGACGTTGCGCGGGTGCGCCGCCTCTCGCTCCGGCGACCCATCGACCGCGAGAACGTCGCTCAACCTCGCTATGCGCTGCGCGCCGAAGCACGCGATCACGGCGGAGGTGCCCTCGCACGCGCGCGCGCAATCCTCCGCGCGCGTCGCGTCGCCCTGGATGACTTGAACGCCCGCCATGGAAGCCAACTTCTTCGCGCCCTCAGACGACGCGTCGCGCGCCATCACGCGCACGCCGCCGCCGCCGCGCTCGATCAAGCGCTCCACCACGCGCGCGCCGACTCGACCGGTGCCGCCGACGACGAGCGTGAGCGGCGCGACGGGCGGCATCGCGAGTCAAAGCGCGAGCGAGTGACGGCGCGTCAGACCGCGACGCGAGCGCGAGCGTGTCCACCGAAACGCGCCGAGGCGAGAGCAGACGAAAGATGTCGTCCGCGGGCATGCCTTACGGGCTGCAGGCCATGTTGAAGGTGCGGGAGACGCGCGCGCGATCGCGTCAACGTCCGCCGCGATGGCGATGCGATGGCGTGATGATTAAGACGCGAGCGTCGCGCGACGCGCGCGCGGGACGGGCGCGCGCGACGTCGAAACGGTCGCGATCGATGTTTTGACGACGTCGCGACGTCGCGAACGTCGTTCGCGATGCGGCGCGTTGGTGACGATCGAAGATCATCAATCGCGCGTCGCGCGCGCGAAGACCCAGAGTCAACGAGACTGACTGACGGACGAACGAACGAACGTAGGATGGACATAAACACCTGAGTGGACTCGATGAGGCGGTGATACGAAACATTGAAGCGTGTAAACAGTTGTCGAAGATCACGCGGACGTCCCTTGGGCCGAATGGCATGAATAAGATGGTCATCAACCACTTGGAACGTTTATTCGTGACGAGCGACGCGGCGGTGATCGTGCGAGAGTTGGAGGTGGCGCACCCGGCGGCGAGGTTGATTGTGATGGCGGCGCAATCGCAAGAGAGAGAGATGGGCGACGGAACGAATTTTGTGGTGAGTTTTGGGGGTGAGCTGTTGGGATTGGCGGAGGAGCTGGTGCGCGAGGGGTTGCACCCGAGCGAAATCATCGAAGGATACGAAAAGGCGGCGGCGAAGGCGTTGGAGTGGATGCAAGAGCTCGTGATTCCGGGCAGTGAAGTTTTGGACGTGCGTGATGTGAAGGCGACGGCGGGTCGAATCAAGGGCACGCTTAGCTCAAAGCAGCACGGGTTCGAGGACAAGTTGTCCATGGTCGTGGCCGAGGCGAGCGTCGACGTGTTGCCCAAGAATCCTTTGAATTTCAACGTCGACAACGTTCGCACGACGAAGATTCCGGGGAGTTCTTTATCCGATTGCACCGTCGTTCAAGGTATGGTCATTCGACGAGGCGTTGAAGGGACGATTCGATCGCAGAAGAACGCCAAGGTGGCGGTGTTCGGATGCGCTGTCGACACGTCGACGACGGAAACCAAGGGGACAGTTTTAATTTCATCAGCGAGCGAACTCGAGGCGTACAGCAAGGGCGAGGAGGCGAAGATGGAAGAGTACATTAAAAACATCGCCGACAGCGGTGCTAAAGTGATCGTTTCCGGTCAGTCGTTCGGGGAAATGGCCATTCACTTCATCGAAAGATACGGTTTGATGGCAATCAAAATTCCGTCCAAGTTTGAACTTCGACGCTTTTGCCGCGCGACGAACGCGCGAGGTTTAGTCAAACTCGATCGCCCGGAGGCAGATGAGCTCGGGTTCGCGTCTAGCATCGAAGTTCGAGAAATCGGTGGCACGCAATGCATCGTGTTGTCCCAAGATGATCACACGTCTCGCGTCGCCACCGTCATTCTGCGTGGTTCAACGGAGAGCGCTCTCGACGACATGGAACGCGCCGTGGACGACGGCGTCAACGCATTCAAAGCGCTCACGAAAGACTCGCGCACGCTTCCTGCGGGAGGTGCAACGGAAATCGAACTCGCACACAGGCTCGCCGCGTACGGCCGCAAACAAACTGGATTAGATCAGTACGCCATTCAAAAGTTTGCGCAGGCGCTCGAAATCGTTCCCAGAACGCTCGCCGAAAACGCCGGCGCGAACGCTACGGACAGCGTCTACAACCTCTACGCCGCGCATGCAAATGGCGAGGTAAACGCCGGGATCGATATCACTGGCGACAACTCTTACGTCGATCTCGGCGCCACGCAAGGCATTTACGACGTGTTCCTCGTCAAGTACTGGGCGCTCAAGTACGCCGTCGACGCCGTGTGTACGGTGCTTCGCGTCGACACCATCATCATGTCCAAGTTCGCGGGCGCCGGCGGCGGCGCCGCCCCTCCAGGCGGTGAAGAAGACTAATACGCGACGTCACAAAATCACCGAATCACCGCGTTCCGCGCGCGCGATCGACGTTCATTAGAGGATTGTTACGCAGGGCGATTTGCCGACTCACCGACTCACCGACTCCCAACGAACTCGCGTCACTTCGCGTCGACGACATGCGCGCCGCCGTCTCCCTCGCGCGCGCCGCTCTCGCGCCATCGACGTCCGCGCGCGCGCGCGACCGTTCGCGACGCGCCGCCGTCCCGCGCGCGGGCTCCGACGCGTCGTCGTCGTCGTCTTCGTCGTCGAACGACGTTCGCCTTCGCCTCGACCCCGAACCCGATTCCGCGCTCGGTGCGCACGGCCTCGGCACGCACAAGATCCATCGCGGACGAAGAATACTAGCGTTCGAACCCGCGCGCAAGTTCGTGTGGTTTTTAGCGCTGAGAGACGAGGAGGAATGGCGGGACTGGTGCGCGAATTCGAGACGCGGGGCGGTGTTCATTCCTCGCGACCCCGCGGCGGCGTACGCGGACGACGGATGGTGCGGTTGGGACGATTGGCTCGGGCTGACGGTGGATTTCGAAACGGCGCGAGCGTGGGCGAGAGAACAAGGGTTCGAGAGTCAACAGGATTGGTGGTCGAAGACGGCGGCGCTGCCGCACAGAATTCCCGAACGTCCCGCGCAGTTCTTTCGGAACAAGGGGTGGTCTGGATACGGCGATTTTTTGGGGTTGGACGCCGAGGATGATGATAACGAAGGACAGAACGCGAGCGTCGACGAGCGATGAGCGTTTCGAATCGTTGGGCGGTTCATTCTTTCGTCTGCGCTCGCGCCGCGGCCGTTTTAACTTAATTTACATTTATGCGTCATCAGCTGAGGTTGCTAATCAATGTGAGCGAAAACGCACGCCATAAATATGCCATAAAGGTGACATCCCCGTTGTACTCCTCCGACGTGGCGCCGAACGCGCGAGTGAGCCTCGCGCGTGACTCCACGAGCGCCGCTCGACAAGAATCGAGCTCTGGTCTCGCGACATCGAACGAGAGCAACACCACTCCAGCGTCCCTAGACACGTTCCAAAACGCGCTCGGGTGATAATCGTTCACGACGTGCACAGAACCCACCTCGAGCGCGCGCGTTTCGTCCCCCGAACGCAACCCAGCGGCTTTGCCGTGCAATCCCGCGTCTCGGGCCAACACCACGTGCGCGCGCCAGTACCCGTCCGAGAGCCCCGTCGTCACGCGTCCCGTCGCGCTCGACGCCCCGCCCGCCCCAGGACTCAGCACCCAAATCTTTCCATTGAATCCACCCACCGACGCCACGACCGCGGACGTGCTCGGAAAGCACCTCGCCGCCAAGCGACTCGGCGCGTCGAGCGTCGCGTCGTGTAACGGAATCGTCCCCCATCCCGCGTCCCGCATCTTCTCGCTCGGCTGCCGCGCGTCCGCGACGTCTCCACCGACCCCACTCAACTCACCCTTCCCCTCGCACGCTCCTCGCACGAACGACGCTAACTCTCTCGCGAACGCCGGCGCGTTGTCCCGAACCGCCTCCGCGAACGTCGCCGTCGTCTCCCTCTCGAACGCCCCATCGCCTCGTTTCCGTCGGTACCGTCCCAGCGCGAGTCCATAAAACGCAAACACCGGCCGTCCGCACCACGCGCGCCAGTACGGGAGCACCAGCGCGCTGACGCACAGCGCGCACGCCGTCCCGATGTGTCCCTTTCGTTCGTATCCTCGCGCCGACAGCGTCAGGACGAGCGCACCGTACGGCGCCGCGAACGCCATCCATCGCGCGTGGTCTCCGAGCGCTCGAGTCCTCGGTCGTCGTCGCGCCGCGCGCTCGCGCGCCATCGCGTCGTCCCGAAATGCGGAAAATTACATTCATTAATCTTCGCGCGCGCGCGCGCGTCACTCGGCGACGCGCGCGGACGCGCGGACGCGACGATGGCGCGGCGCGCGGACGTCGACGCCCTCATCGCCGGCTTCGAGCGGTGCGCGAGCACCGCGCCGCTGTTCGCCGAGGACTCGAGCAGCGACGAGCGCGCGAGCGCGCGACGGCTCGAGGACGCGCGCGACGACGCGCGCGACCGGAGCGCGTCCGACAGCGATTGGTCCGACGCGGAGCTGCGCGAGAGCGATGGGGCGGCGTTCGATGAAAAACCGCCGAGCGCGGCGCAGGGGGGCGGACGGCCGTGGGCGCACGCGGCGAGGGCGCGAAGACGCGCGCGAAGGGCGGCGAGGGCGGAGGCGAAGGCGAACGACGCGAGCGCGGAGGAAGGAGACGAAATGATGGTTGGATCGGGAGTGTTCATCGGTGATTTGCACGCGGACGCGACGCTGGAGATATTGAGACATCTGACGCCTCGAGACGTGGCGAGGGTGGCGGCGACGAGGAAGAAGGAACGAAATATGTTGGTGGGGAAGACGAGCGAAATCGCGGAGGCGGCGTGGGGACGGGTGAAGCTGCGTAAGGGTGAGAGCGCGAGTAAGGCGCTGGCGACGCTTCGGTGCGTGGCCAAGGATACTTTAAAGGAGCTGGATGTGAGTTCGGTGCGTGGTATGCGTAAGGCGGAATTGTTGGCGACGATGGAGGCGTGCGAGGCGTTGCGAGAGTTTCGCGCCGTGGATATGGGTGAGATGGGTAAACTCACGACAAAGGACGTCCGCGCGTACGCGAGAGCCATCGGGACGCGATTGCGAAAGATAACGTGCGATTTGGGACATAAAATTTTGTATGACCCGATAAGGCGCGATCCCACGGCCAAGTACGTCGACGTTTATGACGATAACGTGCAGGATTTGGTGGAAACGTTGGCCATCCCGCAACTTCACGTTCGGCGTCTGAAATTGCATAGCTCGGATCCAGGGAGCGTTCGAGCGGCGGCGGTGGCGGCAGCATCCAATGGACCGAATAAAGTGGAGTCGTTCGATGCGAGCTGGAGCTTGAGAATTTCAAACGAAGGCGCTCGCGCGGTTGCAGAGGTGCTTGCTCAAGGTTGGGATTTGAAGCGTCTCGCGTTACGCAAAGTGAACGTCTCCGATGACGGCGCGGTGAGCTTGGCTGAGGCCATCAAGGCATCGGCGGAAAGTGGCACAAGTAAACTTCGATGGCTCGATCTCGGATCAAACGACGTACGAAGCCGAGGTGCGGTGGCAATTGGCGAGGCGCTCGAGCATCCGGGCGTGAATATTACTCGCTTGACGCTTCGGGGCAACGGCATATGCTCTGAGGGTATGGATGCACTCGGCAAAGGTATCTCGATGTCGAGCACGCTTCGTCGCATTGATCTTGCACACAACGGTTTCGGAGATCGAGGTGCGATCGCGTTCGCAGACGCGCTCTCGCGTGGCACGGCGCCGAATCTCCGAGTCCTTCTCCTCGGCTTTAATTCAATCGGCCCGGATGGTATGCGTGCTTTGATGCAAGCGTTGATGCATACGGACGTGGAGCACTTGGACGTGGGATGTAACGTTATTGGAGCGTCGGGTGCGAAAGCTATCGCCGAAATGATCAACTCGACGCGTCTTAAAAGTCTCAATCTTGCGTGCAACAACATTGGCTTGCGAGGCGAGCGTTCGGGCCTCACTGCTTTGGCGAAGGCTTTGGAGAAGAACAAAACGCTCGAGATTTTGAATTTACGCGGAAATGCGCTGCACACAAATTGCGCTCAAGATATTGCGGACGTCTTGTTAGAAGAGACGGCGCTAATTCAGCTCAACGTCGGATACAACGAGCTGTACGACAATGGCGCATGGGAAATCGCAGAGGCGCTCGAGGAAAACACCACGCTTCTTGGCTTGGATTTTCAGCGCAACGAAGTCACTGACGCTGGCGCGAGTAACATTGCCAAGACATTGGCAGTAAATTCTATCATTCAGGAAATCGATTTGCGAAGTAACATGATCAGCTCCGAGGGCGTCGCGAAACTTCAGCCGTACGGGTTGAAGACGAATACTCGCTGGCAACTCGAGCCTCCGAAGTACAAGGAGAAGCCGAAACCGCGTTTTTCCGCTCGGAAGCCAAAGGCAAATAAGTAGAGACTCGAAAGAGTTTGCATCACAATAGTACAGTATTAAGCGTGTTGTTTTACATTTTCGTTTGCTAATCTTTCTTTGAGTGCCGTTCGTTGAACGAGACGTCGCGGTGAACTTCTTCCTTGCGCGACGAGTTATCTCTAAGCCATTCACGGAGATTATCGAATTCACCTCGGAACGAAATCTGTGGATGCTTGGCTAATATATCCAACATAAGGTATGGCATCGCAAGATCGGATATGGCCTTTTGAGATGGGACCGAATTGAGCGCCAACGCCAGTGTGCACCCGATGACGGCGCGCGTGATGCCCTCAGATTCGGCGCCGAAATCTTTCAAGGCGTTCTTCAAGACTCTTAGCGAAGATTCGCCTTGGTTGGTCTTAACTAACATGAATGCCACCTTAGCGCGATGATTCTCCTTGACGAGCGCCCAAATAGCTGTGGCGCCCCACTGTTGCAACTCAATGTTGCTGGAAGACTTCGACATGGCGTCTAAGATGGCCTTGAACATGTCGCCACTGATAACAGATGCGTCCGACTGGCAGCGTTTGAGTGTCAAGTTACTCGACGTAAGCATGTGAATTAGCGCGCAGGCACCAGTACAGAAAGTCGCATCACCAATAGTGATAGCGTGCGCCAAAGCAGCAAGGCCTCCATTCAGCACGATTGCGATGCCAACGGTTGGTTCCTCGTAGAACATGTTTGCGAGAGCTTCAGAGGCTTCAACGTGCATTCTGCTGTCACGTGCTTTCAAAACCGAAATAGCTTCGTTTATGGTCCACTCATGTTTACTGCGTTCCTTCACTTCTCCAAAACTGGGTTGCTTACTACGAAGATGCGAAGACTTTCCTTCCCCACTTTGATGCAGGTTCTCTCCAGAGAAGTTACGCTGCAGCGCGCTCATTTGCTTCCCATCATCAACCTCATCTTGCTTAGCCGACTTTGACTCCGCACCTCGGGTGTCAAAAGCATCCAAACCAGACTGAGAATGAATAGCTTGAAGCGATGAATTTGCGTCATTGAGGCTAGAGCGTTGACGCTCGTCTTGCCCTTGATTTTGCGCACTCGTCCTCGCTTTTGGCGCCGTCTCGGCGCGATCTGGTCTAGAGCGTTGACGTTCGTCTTGCCCTTGATTTTGCGCACTCGTCCTCACTTTTGGCGCCGTCTCAGCGCGATCTGGTCTAGATCGTTGACGTTCGTCTTCCTCTTGATTTTGCGCACTCGTCCTCACTTTTGGCGCCGGCGTCAACGCGCTTTCGTCCTCTGAGGCTTGTGCAAATAACTTTTGCGCCTTAATATGATCGTTTGAAAGTTGAGAATCCTCTTGCGTCCCGGATTCGAGCGCACTTTCCGCGGCGTTTCGCTCCGTCCGGGATACGGGGTTACTTCGAGAGGTAGATTTCGCACCGCCTCTATCGCCTCTGATCCAATCACGCAACGAACCAAACTCACCGTGAAAGGAAATGCCTTGATTTTCGCTGAGTGCTTTTCGCACATCGCTGCGCAACCCACGTTCAACCAGTTGGTCTTGAATCTCTTTGTTGTCTTTTGCAAGGGAAAGAATGCATCCGAGAAACTTGCGAATGGTCGACACATACTGGTTAGATCCAACGTCAGCGCGCGCCTGGCTCAACCCTTCTTTGAGGAAATCCATGACTTGCGGGCCGCAATCCATGACATTCTGTTGCGCAAATTTACCACCAACACCGGTGTACGCCCAGAGAGCGTGCGCTGCTTCAGCTTTCATCTCCAGATCATCTGAGTGACGCACCACTGCGTCCATGATTGCAGACGGCAAGATCTTGAAACGCACTTGTTTCATCAGTCGCATCATCGTGCTTGGATCCGTAAGCAAGGCGCGCAAGACACGCATACACGCATACATCATGTCGGGATTGTACAAATAGTAACGCAAGCAGTCCACCGCCGTGCGAGGACCACCGCACGTGAGAACAAGGTATGCACATCCCTTCTCCGTGATCCGCGCCAATGCGAGCAGGGAGCGGTAAGCGATTTCTTCGCTTTCCGCCTTCGACACGCCAGCAACCGAGCCTGGAGGATTAAGAGCAATCTTGCATAGCATCATAATCACTCTTTTCTTCGCGAAATAAATGCCTTCCTTCGTGATTCCACGCGCCGCCATGTGTGAGCGCAGAGCTGACGCTCTCTGCTGCTGTTCAATAACTTTCTTCTCGCGATCATCCTTCGGTTTCTTCGACTGTTTATCGTTCGACTCATTAGCATCACGTCCTCCTGGAGTTCGTGCTTTCGGTGTTTCATCGTCGGGAGCGAAAGATGGCGACTCGTATTCTTCTTTGATCCAATCTTTGAGGGACGAAAACTCGCCGGCAAACGAAAGTGAAGGATTTTCGGTAAGTGTCTTGCGAATCATCGCGCGATAACCCTCATTTACCAAGAAGTTTTGCATGGTCTTGTTGCCGTTCGCAAGTGATAAGAGCATACCCACAATTTTGTGACGGTACTTGGCGTTCGGATCCTTTTCTTTGATCTTCAGATCGTTGAGTGATGTCTTAACGTAACGCAAAAATCCGGAGCTCTTGCAACGTTCTTGAGCAAGCTTTCCTCCCAACGTATTCGATGCCCACAAGGCATGAGCCCCTTCGCCAACGATGTCAATTTCGCCGGCATGAAGACCAGTCGCGTGCGAAATGGCGTTGGGAAGCAATCTGAAGCGCTGTTGCTTTTTGATGTGCATCATCGTGGACATATTGCTCTCCAGTGCTCGCATCAACTTGAAAGCCGCGACGACGACGTCGGGATTCGTTTCGTAGAGCTTCAAGCAGTCGAAAGCGCATCGATTGCCTCCAAGAGTGAGAATCATAAAAGCACTGCTCTTGTGCGCGAGACGCGCTAGTCCCTCGATGCAACGTTGGGCGATCGCTTCCGAGTCCTCCTTTGTCATTCCTTGGGCGACACCAGGAGGCTTGATCGCCATACAAATCATCGACGACACCGCGCGCTTTCGAGCGTCGTATGTGCTCATCATTGACCGCTGACGCATCACCGCAGCTTTAGCTCCGCTGCGGGCGACGATACGTACCTCCTCGACTCTATCTGGCCCCTGAGTCGGCGGTGCGCGCAAAGCCCGCGCAGGCGCCGCCGGTCGAGGCTTGTGGCTCCGCGTACGATCTTGCGTCGCCTCTTCTGTCGTGTTTGTGATGCGACGCGCTTTTGTTTCGTCATCCAACTCCGCCGCGCGTCGCTGGTTGATTGAAAATTGCGACTTCGTCGCGTGTCTTCCCTCAAGCCACTCGAGCGCCAAGTGCAAGTCATTCACCCTGATCGCGTCCAAAGCCATCTCCCCATCCTCATACGAGTACCCCAGCATCACCAGCTGCGCGATCACCGTCACTCGACTCGCCAATTCCGGTGCAATCTTCACCGGCAACGACATCGCCACCGGCATGTCGAAGCCCTCCTGCTCGTATCGCACGCGCGCCACCTCGCCCTGCAACTGCCGAAACGCCGACGACAAATCAGCCACGCGCTGTTGCGCCTGTCTCAGCTCCTCTCGCTCGCGTTCGATGATTTCATTCGTCCCTTCCGCCGGTCGCTCTTGCAGCTCCTTCACCGTCGCCTTCAAGTTGGCCACCTCTTGTTCGCTCAGCGACAGCGCCGTGAGCGCGTTGCGCATGGCGCTCGACGCCTGCGCCAGCATCTGCTGACTCGACGCCGTCTTCGCTCGCAGCGCCTGCTGCGCCGCTTCGATCGCTCGATCAAACTCGTGCTTCGGCACCATTCCATCCACGACCTCGACGTCCATGGACAGCGTGTTACTCCCTCCCACCGTCGGCGACCGATCGTCTCGCGCGACCTCCGCCATGATCGCCGCAATTCGTTTTCACGCGTCGCGTTTCTCCGCCGTCGTCGCGTTCGATCGCGCGCGCGCCGCTTTTCTTCGCGTCGATCGCGCGTCGCGGACGTCCGTCGCCGTCGTCGCGCGCCGTGCGTCGTCGAATGCGGCACAATTCAATTCGACGAGGTGTTGTCCCGGTGGCTCGAACAATCATCGCGGCCGCACACGCGCGCGCGCGACGTGCGCGAGCGCGAGCGAGGGGAAAACGCGCGGAAAAGATGAACGCCGAGGCGCGACAGACGCTGCACGCGCTCATGAGCGCGGCTGAAAACCGCACGTGTGCGGATTGCGCGACGCACAACCCAGACTGGGCGAGCGTGAACCACGGGATATTCCTCTGCCTGAACTGCAGCGGCGTCCATCGATCGCTGGGCGTGCACGTGAGCTTCGTGCGGTCGGCGACGATGGACTCTTGGAGCGCGGAACAGTTGGCGTCGATGCGGTGCTCGAGTAACGAGAAGATGAATGCGTTTTTGGAAAAGTATGGGACGGCGCGCGGGACGAGCGCGCGGGTGAAATACGAGAGCGCGGCGGCGCAGGCGTGGCGGGAAAAGGTGCGATGTGCGGTGCAGGGGAAGGAGTGGAAAAAGCCAAAGGGGTTGAAGAGCGGTGGAGGCTCGGGGGAGGGGAGAGAGGGGGGTAGAAAGCCGAGCGGGAGCGGGTCGTCGGAGTTGTTTCAATTTGAGGATACAAACGAGAGGAAGAAGAGCTCGGGGAAGACGAACGCGAAGGGTGGGTACGACTTATCCACCGGACAAGGGTCATTGGTGAGCAAGCGGTACGTGCATCACGACGACGGGTGGGTGCCGCCACCGCCGCCGTTACCGAAAGGCGCGAAGGCAGGGGAGTTTTTACACGGATTGACGCCGCATGAGTGGGTGGCGTTTCTGAAAAAGTGTGCGAGTCAAGACGATCGAACGTATCACTTGAAGAACATGACGGAAGAAGAGCGCGCACAAGTCGTTGCGGCGATGTCTGGTCAACCCATTCCGCCGCGCTCTGGGAAGAAGCACGTGCCAAAAATGACGAGCGACGCGGCGACAAATTCTTCCGCGAGTGATTTGAAGACGTTGAATCCATTCGATGGTTTCGGTAGTAGTAGTGGTGGGGATGATTTTTTCGACGATAGCGGAGCGGCGAGAAAGGAAAAGAAGTCGAAGAAGGAGAAGAAGGAAAAAAAGGAGAAGAAGGAAAAGTCATCGGCGAACGACAATGAGACGGAGCTTGAGCGACGCATGCGAGAAGCGGGCGAGGCGGCGAAAGCTTTAGCGCGCGAACGCATGCTTGCGAACCCGAACCGCGCGCAAGAAGATGCTTCTTCGTCTGTGTACGCCGTGCCACAGAAGAAGAAACCATCTTATTCACCAAAGCAATCGTATTTTCACGGAAGCTCAAATCTCGGCTCTGGTGCGTCTTCGCGGTACGCCGGCTTCGGGAACACGTCTTCGAATCCGAAGGCTCAGGATTGGCAAGACAAGGTAAAGGTTGGGATGGAGTCTGCTAAAGGCTGGTTGTCTGGGACACTAAAGGGTATCGCGGCCAAGCTTGACAATACTGCCAGCGCGCAGCGTACAGCGCCGCCACCGTCTTACAATCAGACGCCCGGCCACTATCAACCGGCAGGACGCCCACCAGAAGTGGCGTCGTACGAGCCACCGCAGGTGCAATCGTACACTCGTCCGCCGAGACCGTCCCCGAAAGCAAAAGCCGAAAAGTTCTACAGTTCGTCGGATTCTGAAAGTAGTGAAGATGAAGACACCCCAGAGAAGCTCGCGTCCGACTTTTCAAATTTGATGGATAAGTGAATGTTTGTATTGCTATCAACTATTGTCTATCGTCTAGGTCTCGTTAAAACCCCGCCCTGAACGATCGCTCGCAACAACGCACGAGATGGTACATCGGACATGTGATAGTGGGGGAAACCGCCGCTTGTCGAGACTCTAAAATGCTCTGAGACGAGCGCTTCGGGAATTTTCACTTTCGGCCACCATGCGGAGGTATCGAATTCTCCGTAATGCGCTGGGAACTGGTCAAGTAGGAACTCGTCAGGAATGTTCGACAACAAGAGCATATCTTCGAGGAAGTAGATGAGGATTTCGCCAGCCAAGTTGAGCGCGATCCAAACGCTCAAGCCTATGGCGATGCGCTTTACCCATTTCATACGCCAACCGGTGCCTTGCATCAAGTAAGCCTCGACTTTATTCATCACTCGAAAATAAATGATCATATCCCCTCGCTCGTTTGTCCCTGGTTTGTGGAAACCTTCGCCTTTTATGACTTTCTCCTCTCCTTTGCGAATCGTGTGCGAATTCGGTTTGACTGCGAGCTTAATTTCCCTGCCGCTGATGCTGCGGGTAGTGATGACGCATCCGTTCACCGCTTGCCGTGGCTCGAGCGCGACCCACGTGGCGATGTCAGAGCCATCGTTAACGCGATCAAACCTCGCGTGCGGTCGTTCGCGAATGACAAACATCACGGACTGCAAATCGTTCCCGCTCGGCGTGAACTTCAACTCAAACCCCTCTCGCCAACCCCTGTGCACTCGCACGGTGAAAACGTGACTCTTCTGCACCACCTTACGCGTTCGTTCATCTACCCCAAGCACCATAACCCCCTCTCGTCGCACACATCCACTGTACAACTCTTCTAAATCGCACCACAATTCCCGCACCACGCACTCTCGAATCCCGAGCGCCTCGCAATACATCATCCTCGCTTGCTCCGCCTCAAAGTGATCATACACCCCCGGCTCCTCAAACATCTTCATCCCGATGTCATCGTACTCTTTCCTTTGTTCAGGATCAGAAAGCACGCTATACGCGTGTCCAATCTCTTGGAATCGCATCTTCGCCGCCTCCTTCGCCGCGTCGTCGCCCGACACCTTGTCCGGGTGGTTCAATTTCGCCAACTTGTGATACGCCTTGCGCACGTCCGCGCCCGTGATTTTCGGCGACTTCTCCAGCCCGAGCACTTCGTAAAGCTCTCGTTTCGGCGCAGACGTCGTCGCGGACGCATCCGCGCCATCCTCGCGTCGTCCGCGCGCCATTTCGTTTGCCAGTTTCACCGAGTGCGCGGTCGAGGGCGTCGGTCCCGAGGCGGTTTCGCCGCGCCGCGCGCCTCGCGCGCGGCGCCGAGCGACGCGCGCGCGCGTGCGACCGCGCGCGTCGCTCGCGGCGAGATCAACGTCGACGCGTCGCGCTGTGCGTCCTCAAAGGCTCTCCGACGCGACGCGAGAGACATCGTCTTCGTCTTCATCATCGTTCATCGTTCATCGTCATCGTGCGACGCGCGCGTCGATCGCGGCTCGACCCAGCGACGCGACGCGCGATGTCGCGCGCAAAGTTCGCGTTTCGCCGGCGACACAGCCGCTTCGTCCTCGATGAGCTGTACTCGGACGACGACGGTAGCGATGACGAGTTTTCGCAATTCCCAGACGGATTGCCACCGCCGCAGGCGCACGCGGCGGCGCACGCGGGCGTGGATCACGTGCGGATATCGTTTTTGGAAGCGCGGGCGTTCGGCGATCGCGCCAAGGGAGCGATGGCGGAGGGAGCGTATCTAGGGATGAGGAACGCGATATTGGAACGATGGGCGATCGACGGCGCGTGCGGGACGGCGCTCGAGGAAAAAGACGTCGCGCGGGCGCTCGGGGCGCGCGAGGCGGACGACGTGGCGTATGCGGTGGATTTGTTTCGGTGGTTGGAGGAGAACGGGGGGATAAACTATGGGATCTTCAAGGAGGCGGCGAAACGCGAGAGCGACGCCGAGACGAAGGCGGACGCGGACGCGAAGGATGGGGACGCGCCGACAGAGGCGCGGGTGACGAAAGCGTTGATTGCGGTGCTTAGATCGGCGGATTTAACGGTGGATACCGAGAAGGCGATTCGTCACAAGCTCGAGGCGCGCATGGGTGTTGGATTGAAGGAGTTTAAACCAGTCATTCGCGAGACGATTGAAAAGTTTTTGGCCAATCCGAGCGAATTCGCGGACGTCGAGGACGACGCCGATGACGCCGGAGAGACGATTACGATGGCTGAGATTCCATCGCGACCGGCCCTTGTGGATGCGCGACCGACGATCGTGATCGGGGCCGGACCCGCCGGTCTCGCAGCGGCGACGATGCTTCGGCGACAAGGTTGCGAAGTCGTCGTTCTTGAAGCGCGTGATCGCGTCGGAGGGCGTGTGTACACGGATTCAGAAACCTTCAGCGCTCCCGTAGATCTGGGTGCGTCAATCGTCACTGGCGTGAGTGAAGATCCTAAGCGACGCACTGGGATGCCATGGCTCGGCGTTCGCGCTGATCCCAGCGGCGTCGTCGCCAAACAGCTGGGCTTGAATCTCGTCGAACTTCGTGAAGGCTGTCCGCTGTACGACACCAAGACTGGTGAACAAGTTTCAAAGGAAATGGACGAGAAAGTAGAGCGCATCCGTGACTTGGTCATGGATGAAGCTCGCGCCAAGGTGGATGCGGGCGGGGAAAGCCAAATGATAGGCGCTTCGCTTGGCGAGGCTTTGAAGGAGGCGACGGAGAATTACTTTTTGAAGCTCGTACAAGACGACGGCAACGACAGTGATGATAGTGAGACACACGCCGCTGTACGGACCGAGCAGGCGGCTCGAATGGGTCAGACCGAACGCCGCCTGCTCGATTGGCACTGGGCTAATCTTGAGTACGGTTGCAGCGCATCGTTGAATGATATTTCGTTACCACACTGGAACCAAGACGAGACGTTCGGGGGGTTCGGCGGTGCACACTGCATGGTTAGTGGTGGCTATGGAACGATCATGTCTCGACTGGCGGAGGGTCTTGATGTTCGTCTCGGTATGCCTGTTGCCGAAGTGCGTCACGATGCAAACGGCGTTGTCGTTGAAACGAAAGATGGGCAGCAGATTGAAGGTGCTTCCGTCGTCGTCACCGTCCCGCTTGGTTGTCTCAAGGCTGGTGACGTGAAGTTCAGCCCACCGCTCGGAGATATGAAGTCGAGCGCGGTTGAGCGTCTCGGCTACGGAAACTTGAACAAAGTTATCCTTGAATTTGACGAGGCGTTTTGGGATCAATCGGTTGATTATTTTGGCTCCGCCATCGATAGTGCAGAGAATCGCGGGCGAAGTTTTATGTTTTGGAACTTAGTGCCAGTAAGTGGCAAGCCCATGCTGATCTCTCTCATCGCCGGCGACGCCGCGAAATCGGCTGAAACCGAAGGTTCGGAGTCCATAGTGAAATCTGTTCTTGCGACGCTGGCGAGAATCTGTTTCCCGGAAGATCCGTCGAAGATGCCTCCTTTGAAGCAATCTCTCGTTACTCGATGGCAGTCCGATCCCTATGCGCGAGGATCGTACTCCTACGTTGCCACTGGCTCGAAGGGAGCTTCTGATTACGACGATTTGGGTAAGCCCGAAGGACGCGTGCTCTTCGCGGGTGAACACACCTGTAAGGAACATCCAGACACTGTTGGCGGTGCGATGCTCACCGGTTGGCGTGCGGCGCGTCAAGCGCTGGCGATCGCTCGCGGAAAAGAGGTGCACGATGAAGTGTTCAATTTGGATGAAATGCGCGCGGCGATCGCGAAGCGTAACGTCGATGTGGAGTACGCATTGGATGAAGAGGAGAACGCGCTCGACCACGTCATCGATCCGAGCGAGTTGTATCGTCGACGTGCGCAAGAAGATTACCTCGCCGATGCGGGTAAAGAGGAGGCAAAAATCATTTACCGCATTATGTCTGCGGTAGAAACTGGCGAAAAAGTTGACGTTCCAATCGAATTCGCCACTGTCATGTTGAAATTGAGAACCGTTCCGGGCCGAAGAGCGATGATCAACGCTTTGGTTGATGACGTAAGCGCAAGCGATCGCCGAGACTGGGCGCTGAAGCACGAGGGTTTGGCCCTTCTCAACGAATGGATGCTTGATTCGAAGAATCATGCGAAGACATCGGAGACTTTAGTGCTGATGAGGCGCATGTTGGAGCTGTTGTTGGTGATTCCGTCAGATCTCGCCGCGCTTCGTGCGAGCGGCATCCCGAGGACGCTCAAGAATCGCTTCCAAACGCACCAAGACGGACGCGTCCGTCAACTCGCACGTCAATGCGGCCACAAGTGGATGCAGGCACTTAGCCGTAAATCTGCTGGTTTGCCGCCGATTGATGACGTGGAGGAGGAGACGAAGAAGAAGGTAGTGCCGGTGCGAAAGAAGCCATCGCACCTCGGCGCAGCAGTGTTACTTGGGAACGCCACTGTCGAGCAAATGGACGTCGCCAACGACGATGCAGAAGAGACCATCGAAGTCAAACACGTCATCGATCCGGTGAAAACCGCTGAGGAAATTCAAGCGAAACGTGATGCCATGATAAGCGCTGCGCACGATTTACCGGAGGGCCAAGCCGCGCTCGCGGCGCGACAAGCGGCTGAACGCGCGGCGGAACAAGTCAAGGAAGCCATGCGTTTAGCCGAAGAAGCTCAGCGCGCCGCTCGCGAAGCTGAAATCGCGGCGACGGCTGGTGTCCGCATGTCTAAGAAGAATGTCATCGCATCGTTTGACTCATTCAACGACGCAGCGAGCGCAAAGCGTGAACGCGCCAAGAACAAGAAGCGCAAGGCTGCGGATGGCGACGATGACGACGATGACGACGATGACGATGAGACACCAGAAATTTCACTTGACGACTATCTCGCTAGAATCAGAAAGCAAGTGCGTCATTACGTGCACGAGCAGCTTCAAGACAAGCGCGAACGAGGAATCGTCACCAAAGCCGAGTGCAAAAAACTCGAAGAAAAAGTCGTAGAGAAAATTTTGGACAATTCCGGTGGCGTCAACGACACCTCCAAGGCGTTCATGACGAGCAAGCGCAAGGAAAAAATCAAAAATCTCATCGGAGCGTACTGCCAATCCACCGTGAACGCCCGAAAGAAGAGTAAACATTCGCAATAACACTCACTCACGTTTTAGTACTGCCGAGCACCCACCCATCCTTCGTTGGCCGCGCCACACGACACCTCGCGTCGTCATGTTCTCGGGCGCGGTGAAGATCGCGCCCGACGCTCTGAACGACTTCATCGCCCCCTCGCAGGACTGCGTCGTCGCTCTCGACGGTGGTAAGCTCAAACTCGACGACGATGGTGCCGTCGGCGCGTCTTCCGAAGACGCCTTCTCCACCGGCGAAGTCGCCCTGCGTCGACGTAAACCGCGCGAAGACGACGCCATGGCCGTGGATGCCGAGCCAACGTCGACTTTCACACCGACGATGACGCAGGGCGACGCGCTGAAGGTGTCGCTGAGCGATTGCTTGGCGTGCAGCGGTTGCGTGACGAGCGCGGAGAGCGTGCTGCTGGAACAACAATCCGTGGATGAGTTCGCACAGGCGTGCGCGCGCGCGCGGAGCGACGGAACGAGCGTCGTCGTCGCGAGCGTCAGCCCGCAGTCGTTGATGAGCCTGAGCGAGGCGTATGGATTGGGAGTGGAGGAGACGCGCGCGCGGCTTGGCGGGCTGTTGAAGGCGGGATTCGGCGCGGCGAGGGCGTTTGATACGTCATTTAGTCGGGATATAGCGCTCGTGGAGACGTTTGCAGAGTTTACGGAGTGGATGCGAGACGGCGCGAGGACGCCGATGTTGGCGAGTGCGTGTCCGGGGTGGGTGTGTTACGCGGAGAAGACGCACGGCGAACTCGCGGTGCCGCACATGGCAACGACGAAGAGTCCGCAGCAAATCATGGGAAGGTTTGTGAAGAGCGCGGTCGCGCGCGAACTTGGCGTACCAGCACATAACGTGTACCACGTGAGCGTGATGCCGTGCTACGACAAAAAGCTCGAGGCGACTCGCGATGATTTCGAGAGCGACGGTGTCAAGGATGTCGACGTCGTGCTCACGACGGGCGAGGTGGCTTTGTTATTAGAAAAGGCTGGTTTGTGCCATTTGAGAGACGCGCCGGCAAATGATTTTGACGCATTCGTGAGCACAAACGAACAAGCACCAGAAAGTGTGTGCGCAGCGCCGGCGGTATCGGGATCTGGGGGATACGCCGAGTACGTTTTCCGGCGCGCGGCGGCGGAGTTGTTCAATGCTCCGATAACTGGAGAGATTGACTGGGTCAAGATGCGCAACGCGGACATGCGTGAGGCCACACTAACGATCAATGGTGAAGCTGTTCTACGCGTGGCTGTCGCGTATGGTTTCAGAAACATTCAAAATCTTGTTCGAAGCATCAAATTAAAAAAGAGCAAGCACCATTTCGTCGAGATAATGGCGTGTCCTTCGGGATGCTTGAATGGCGGCGGTCAAATCCCAGCGCGCGAGGGAACTGCGAACAAAGAATTGATCGACAGACTGGATGATACGTATAGGGAAAACGCACGCGCACGACCGATGGCGGATGTGTCGACGCTCTATCGCGAATGGATCGGCGGAAATCCAGGATCGTCAAACGCTCGCGAAGCGCTTCGAACGCAATATCACATTCGCGCAAAATCCGTCGGAGTCGTCCAACTGAACAGTTGGTAGCTGCTAGCTAGATCTAGGTATAGAGTTACAAACAGCGTTGTAATTGAGTAATAGGTTAAAAGACGCTTCTTGGCCGCGGTCCGACGTCAAGCTTGATTTCATCCGGGCGCAGGGTAATCAAAGCTTTTGGCTTTGGCGCGCTCGATCCCGGGGGAAGACGTAGTTCGCACGCGTTGCAAATAAGTGCGAGTAAAAGAACACTCTCCATCATAGCGAACCCAGTGCCGATGCACACGCGAGGGCCGCCTCCAAACGGGAAGTATGCGTCATTTGGTCCGAGATTTTTCAACGCATCGCGCGCCAACGTTCCTTCCGAATACGGACTTTTCACCAACCATCGTTCGGGTTTGAACGCTTTGGGGTCGTTCCAATACTGCGAATCTCTTTGAATCAGATACGGAGCGATCAGAACAGTGGTTCCTTTCGTAATGAACACATCAGATCGAAGCTCCACATCTCTCGCGGCGCATCGACCCACCATGTAAGCTGGCGGGCGAATGCGAAGCGTCTCAAGGATACACGCTTCGGTGTACGGAAGTTTCGAGAAATCACTCGCATCGAGCGACGAGCCAGCATTTTCCTTGGTTTTCAAGTGTTGTCGGACCTCGGTGGCTATCTTATCGCCCACATATGGCCTTTCAGCGATGAGCGCGCACGCCCATGACAACAAAATTGCGCTTGTCTCTTGTCCCGCAACCATGAGTGTCATGAGCTCATCGCGAAGGGCTTTGTCCGACATCCCCGTTGCGTCGTTGCCGTCACCCTCGTTCTCATCCTTTTCAAGCAACAAACGATCGAGCAAGTCCAATTCATTATTTTGTTCTCCACTCGCCATGGCTCGACGACGTTTGGCAATGATACTGTACACCTCCTCATCAAGTCTTTTGACCGCATCGTTGTACCGCACGTTATCAAAAGTCGGCGCCCACTCGGGAATAATCATTCCCGTCGCCGCTCGCCGACCAAAAAATTCAAAGCTATCCTTAATCGCACCATTAATCTTACTCGCTCTCGCACCGACGACGTCTGCCCCGAACAACGCACTCGCCACAATTTCCAACGTTGCATCGTTAAAATCCGCGTACACGTCCCGCCTTCCCCGCCTCGACCACGTCTTATTCACTAACCTCTCACCTACCTCAATCATGCACCGCGCGTACGTCTCGACCGCCGCCTTGCGAAACGCCGGATTACTCAACCGTCGCTGTCGAGCCCACGTCTCGCCGTCGCTCACCAATAACCCATTCCCCGCCAACGACGATCCAGGAAAGAACGCCGTGCCATCTTTTTGAAAACATTCGCTCCGATCCACCAAAACCGCTCTCGCCAGCGCCGGCGAGCTGACGAGGACGACGTTTTCTCCCGCGAGCGTCAGCCCGACTGCGTCGCCGTGCGCCTCTCTCGCGCGTTCCAAAAACTTTAACGGATCGTACACCAACTCCAGCGCCACGTCCTCGCGCGGTCCTCGCGGAAATCGCGCTGGCTTTACGTTCGCGTTTCCCGCGACGTCGCGCGCGACGCCACCGAGCGCGCGAAGCGTCGCGACGGCGACCGCGTCCAGCGTCCCTCGAAGCGCATCGTCTTCCCCAGCCTTCGTCGCCCCCGACCGTCGCGCGCGCCCGGACGCGCGCGCGCGACGCCCCGAGCATCGCCCCGCGCGCGCCACGCGCGCGCCGCCGCGCGTCGCCGTCGACATCGCGCGCGCCGTCGCGCAGTGTCGAGCGCCACTCGTCGACGTGCAGTGTCGAGCGCCACTCGTCGACGATCGCCGCGCGCGCTTCGATCGACCTCCGCGTCGCCGGCGACCGGGCGACGAACGGCGCGCGCGTCACGCACATGGGCGTCCTCGCGAACCTGTTCGGCGGCTCGAAGTCGTCGAAAACGACGCCCAAGGCGCCGCAAACGCCGCACGCGAGTTGCGCGCAATCGAGCGGTGGCGGCGCGCGCGGCGCGTGCGGAAGCGCGGGGAGCGCGTGCCCGTGGAAGGATTGCCGGTGCGGAGCGAATTGTAAGTGCGGAGCGAATTGTAAGTGCGGGAGCGTGCGACGGTAGACGGGCGAGCGCGCGATCGGGATCGTGGGTGGATAACGCGGCGCGAACGGGACGGGCGAGAGGGGACGCGCGGCGAGGATTGGACGAACGTGATGGCGGAAAACGTCGGAATGAACCGAAGAGTACGCGCGCGGACGTGCGCGCGACGGTGCGTGGGGAAACTGAACCTGCCGGTGGTGCTGGTGCTCGGGATGTACTCTTACGTGTACGAGACGACGAAGACGTACGCGTTTCACGAAGGACGCGCGGGAGGGCTGGCGGAGCTCGTCTTCGCGCTCACCGCGGGGCTGGGGATGGTTATGTATGCGTGCACGGTGTTGAGAGATCCGGGGAGGGTTCCGGGGGATTACGTGCCCAAGGTTGAGGAGGGAGACGCGCTTGTGGAGGCGAAACGGAAAGGCGGGGGATTTCGATTTTGTCAAAAGTGCGAACGGCACAAACCGCCGCGGACGCATCACTGTCGCGTGTGTAAGCGGTGCGTGTTGCGCATGGATCATCACTGTGTTTGGGTGAATAACTGCGTGGGGCACTATAATTACAAGAGTTTCTTCTTGTTTTTGTTTTACGCCACGATTTCGCTGTGCCAAGCGGCGTACCATCTCGGAAATTTTGCGGCGAGTGAAATCTTCAACCCGCGCGGGTCCAAGTTTGACGACTACAAAGCTTCCTCGCTCGTCATCGGATGTTTGGTGGTAACGTGCACGCTCACGATCGCCCTCGCCGCACTCTTCGTGTGGCACGTGCGACTCGTGGTGAACAACAAGACGACCATCGAGCACTACGAAGGCGTGCGTTCGAGATACAACAACATCCCCACCGTCGTCGAGCATCCATACTCGCTCGGTTTGCTCGCCAACTTGCGAGAGATACTAGGTAGAAATGTTTTGTTCTGGTTCACCCCGGGTTGCAAAATTAGCGGCGACGGCACGCGGTATCCGAATGTTTTGGAAATGTCGCGAGAGCGATGGGACCGAACCGTTCGCACCAAGGAGCGCGAGCTCACGGTGCTCTAATCTTTTCGCCCCGCCGCGGCGTTGAAATTAATAATGACACACACAAGCTATATTCATCACGCTTCATCGCGACGATCACACGCGTCGGAGTCTCGCGTCGAACGTTCCGTCGTCCGCGGCGTCACTTCGCGCCTCGCCATGGTGATTGCCCAGCGCAGCCTCCGCGTCGTCCTCGCGTGCGCGCTCGCGCTTCTCGCGCTCGCCTGCACCGCGCGCGCGCACGCACCGGTGCTGCCGAACCTCCCGAACCTCCCTCCGAACCTGCACGCCGCGCTGTCGACCGTGGACGTGTCGAAATGTCCCGAGCACAAGAGCGGACATCGTCGCGCCAACACCGCCGGGAACGCGCACCTGAAGCGCGGCGCGCACGACACCGCGCTCGCGTGCTACGTCGCCGCGCTGTCGTCCAAGATGAATTTCCCGCCCGCGCTGTACGGAGTGGGAGAGACGTTCGCGAGGCGCGCGCCGGGCGGATTTGAGCTCGCGCGAGAGAGTTTCGAGCTCGCGCTTCGACACTGGCCAGAATACGCGGACGCGGCGATCGCGCTTGGTGATCTATGGAGCGCGGTTCGGGGAGATCGAGCGCGAGCGGAGACGTATTACGCGCGCGCGACAAAGGCGAAACCGGGAGATGCGCTGTCGTGGGAAGCGTTGGCGTCGAATCAATACGAGGATGGACGATTGGACGACGCGTTGGCGTCGTACAACGAGGCGTTGAATGCGGTTCGACAAGCGCCTGGATTGTATTTTAGTCGAGGAAAGGTGCATCGCGCGAAGAAGGATTACGGTGCGTGCGTCGAGGACGCGCAACAGGCGCTGAAGCTAGCGGAGAACTTTGGACAGGCGTATCATTTATTGGCAACGTGCGAGGAAAAGTTGCTCGGCGTCGCGGCACTTGAAGTGGATGCGCACTACCGCGCGGCGATCGAACACGAACCCGAATTCGCGGACCACTTTTTGGACTTTGTGCATTTCATTTATCGCAACGACGAATCGCGCCTGAAGGAGGCGCGAGAAATCTTGAGCAAAGCGCACGCGTCGATGGAGGACAACGGCGAACGCGCCAAGCTCGAGCGAGGCACGCGAGAGTTTGAGGAATTTGCGTCGCGCAGGGCGCACGATAACAGCGAGCTTTAATTCACAATTACATGCACAGCGTAATAATACGTTTTCATCCTAATCTGTCCGCCATCGCTCCCCAGGTATCGTTGGGGCGACTGTACGGTTTTCTGTCGTCGCGGCGCGGACCTCCTCCACGACTCGGTCCTCCTCGCCCTCTATCGCCTCCTCGCCCTCTATCGCCTCCTCGCGATGGACCCGGCGGGCCGGGTGGAACGATGTGCGCCCATTTGCAGCTATTACCGCGTCGGCATCGACCGACGCTAAAGTCGTAGCACCGTTGCTGGCCGCCGTTCCCGCCGTTCGCCGATACTCGATGGCCGTTCAAGACGTCGCGCATGGCGTCTCTAGCCCGCCCACGCGCGCCCTTATCGTGACTGAAAATGAGCACTAGTTCTTTCTCCGGCTCATCATCCGGATCGGGTATGTTGAAGCAAAACGTTCCAGTGTTTTGTTCGATGAGCCGGAGCGTGGCGCCGCCTGTGCCGTAGATACGGCTGATGCCGCCGAAGCCAGATTTACACGGGAAAACGGTGACATCGTTGCGATCTTTAAACGAAATATCCGTTCCTAACGTCCCTTTCTGTTGCTTCAACAACCATCGAATGTAGTCCCAACATCTCGCGCGTTCGTCGCGATCGCCAGTCATGATGCCGAGCATGCCGACGTACTCAAACGAGCACCCGGACGCCTTCGCGATTTTCCTTCGCGTCGATCCCTGCATCGAAAAATATACACTCAGTCAGTTTCCGTTCATAGCGCAGTTTGATGAGAAGATAAAACGAAAAAGAGTGGTTGATGAATGTACGGGTAGACATGAAAGCGTTCACTCGCTGGACGGCATACTGGCCCACAGCGGCGAGACAGAAAACACCCGCATATTTCAGACAGAATTTATTCTTCGCACGAAAGAGAGCTCGAGTGATCTAACGTCCGACATGGTTTTGCCCCGGACGGATCTACTCGTCGTGCGTAAAGTCAACAAAGAAGTACGAGAAAACGAATCGCGCGCGCGCGCGATCGAGACGACCTACCTCACGCCCCACCGCGAAACTCAACTCTTCCTCGTTCGCGAACGGCCACACGTCGAAACCCCAGCCGTCTCCCAAACCGTCTCCCGGCTGCTCAAACCTAATCTTCAGCTTCTTCTCCTCGTCCACGAACGTCCCAGGAATCTTACGCTCGATAGAACTCATCACTTGAAGTTCGCTTCCTCGCCTGCCTTTCCTATCCCCGCATATAATCAACTTCTCCGGCGCGTCCTCGGGATCCGTCGTCGGCTTGCCGAAGAACAGCAGCGTCCCGTTGTCGGCTTCAATCCTTCGCAAACCTTGACCCGCCTTCCCCGTGACGTACGCCGTGCAATCCCCGGGCACTTCCATCACGCTCACATCCTCCATCACCGTCGACGTATCGACGATTATCTTCCCCACTCGCTGTCGCAGCACCCACTCCACGTATCGCTTCGCCTTCGCGCGCGCCTCGGCGCTCCCCGAAATGTCCAGTCTCTGCCCCTCCGCGGCGTCGCCCTCGATCGCGGTGATCTCCAGCCGCGCGCCGGAGACGCGCATGAGCTTACGCTTCGTCGCGCCCTTGGCGCCGATCAAGAAACGGGCGTCATCGGTGGTTATCGTCGTCGAATCGACCTCGTCGGCGGGTCGCGGCGGCGCCGTCGACGACGGGTCGCGCGGCGCGTTCGCGTCGACGGGGGCGTCCCGGACGTCGACGTCGGGTTCGGGGGAGCGCTGGCGACCACCCTCATCGTCGTACGTCGGGACGTCCGCGTCCATGACCGCGACGAGGCGCGGAGAGCGCGACAATGGCGATCGATCGAGATCCACGGGGACGCCGCGAAGGCGGGCGCGGCGCGGCGCGGCGCGATTCGTGGGAATCGTGGTAATGTACAGCGCGCTCGCGAAGCTATGGGCTAATGAACTAGAAAAAAATGAAAACGAAACGGCGACGCGGCGCTCAGCCGGTGAAGTAAAAGTCCATCTCCTCGGTGGTCTTGTTGAGCTCGTGAACGTTGACCTCGTCCCAGGGGACGAAGACGAGCGTGGAGAGACCTCGGTTGGCGACGCGAACCTCCGCGGTGCCGTCGAACTTTTGGGCGCAGATGCCGAGACCTCGACGGTAGAGCGCCTCTTCGTCGTCGACGGCGCGCCATTCTTCGTCTGTGGGCGTGGGGGGGTCGTTATCGCCGTCAACCATGGCTATCTTGACGACGTCCAGTCGGTTCGACGCGCCGGGCTTGTTCTGCCGAAGGCGAACCCAAAAATAAGTCGCGCTCCACTCGCCGTTCGATTTCGGTCGAATCGCCTCGCAGCGCACTCGATCTTCACCGTCGATCGTGTATCCTCCGTGGCAGACCTCGTTCGAGCGCGCGCACGCCGCTCGATCCTTGAGAAGCTTGGCTTCATCGCGCAGCCGCCGCGGCGACGTCTTGCACACGAACTCGCCCGTGCGGTAGAATCTAAAGTACCTATAATACGCCACCAAGTGGCAGCACTTCGCGTTCTCCATAGTCTTCGCCCCGGGCTTGATGTAGGTGTTCCTGCTGACGTACAGCCCGTCCGTGCGCAAGCGCAAGCGTTGCTGGAACATGGCGCGATAGCTCCCGTGTCTGCTTTTGCGCGCCGCCGTCTCCGCGGCGCTCTCTCGGTGCGCGAACGCGTCCACGCAGAAACCGCGCCAGACATCGATGTCGTGCGCGTACACAAAGTCTCGAAACGCCGCGCACGTCGTGGCGAGTCGAGCGAACGCGCGCGGGCCGAGGCGCGAGGCGATTTCACAGAGCGAGTTTTCATCCAGCGCGCGCAGGATGGCGGGGACGTCCGCAGCGCACGGCGGTGGTCTCGCGCGACGGTCGTAGAAGGCGAGCCATGGACGGTTGAACATACTTCCGTCGTCGGCGGCGCGTGAGCGCGCCATGACGTCGGACGCCATGGACGCGGGCGCGCGAGGGCGCTCGAAGGGCACTTCGAGATGTGCGGACGACGTCGCCGGCGCGGTCGGGAATCGGACGCGCGCTCTGCGTGACTAACTAACTGTTCCACTACAAATCAAAAACACTCCTCCTAGTTATCCCTGCTTCATCGGGTCGAACGAATCGAACGCTTCGACGAAGGCGGTCGTGCGCTCGGTTTCCTTCGCTTCGTCCTCCATGCAACTTTGCCAGTTCGCGCGCTCGGGAGCCTTGATGAGGTGAGAGATGACTTCGCGACCGAGCTGCATCCAGTGTTTCTCACCTCTCTCGATGGAGCGGATCAGGATGCAACCGTCTGGAAGATGCACGGCGTAGTATTCGCCGTCGCCAGCGACGGATTTGATGGCGGCTTGCGCGTCGGCGGCGTTCGCCGGAGGTTCGAGCTTCGTCCACGAAAAGTCTAAACGTTTCGCCGCTTGCTTGAATATCTTCTCCGAGAGCACAGCGCGATCGGCTTCGACGGGCACACAGTTCATGTGGCAGTGATTTCCACCTTTGCTTAGCAACTCGAGATAACGCTCGAAAATCACGAGCTTGTGACTCTTTGACTCGGCGTAACGACGCAACGCGCCAATGTAATTCCACATTTCAGTCGCCGTGCTCTCGGGTACGTTTGCAAAACACGGCAAGTGCTCGACGGGAACTATTTGACAGTGCTCATGCGTGAGACCACCCTTGTCCATGCTCACGAAACACTCGGAGCCTATGCTCGCTACCAAGTGCAAATCCTTCTCGTTTGACAAGCAGAACCAGCATCCGCCCGGGGCGACGCCCGGGGTCGGCCGACGCGGCTGTCGTTCCGATGGTGCATTTGCCATCTCCACCGTGATATCTCTGCCGAAGAATGACGCTTGATTGCGCTCGAGTGCGGCTTGCGCTCCCTCCACAGTGGTGAATGAAATCCAACCGTAACCGCGACTTCGGTTGTTGTCTCGGTTGCGCGCCAATCTGAGGTCCACCAATTCGCCGCACTCACCAAAATACTCCGCGATGGCGCCTTCTTCGGCGTCCCACGACAAGTTTCGGACGTAGATAGTCTTGTCTAAATCGCCCTTGATGTCTCGTGCGTCGCGGTTTCCGCCGCGAGCATCCGTTTTCGGTTTCTTTGCTCCGTCGCGCCAGTCCGGCTGTAAATCCGCCGCTCGACGCTTCTGTCCTGGAGCGCCTAAATACGGGTTCGGGCCAGTATCTGGTGGAATCTTGCACAACAGCGCGCGATCCATCGCTGACCCGGGTTCAATCTTCAACGCATGCATCCATTTCTCGCCGTCGGCGTTGCTGCAGTACGCAATGTTAATGAATCGCGTCACCCACGACTGAGCCGATGCTGGATCACTCGAGCCCGTTTTTACGTTAATGTATGGCTCACGCTCGAAGAAGAACGGATGCGAGCCCGCGAAGTGATACCTCGGCGCGAGCGTCAGCGCCAACGCCCGAGACACTGGACTGCCAGTCGAACTCGCGCTCTTTGCCTCGCTCCCAACCTCGCGTCCGTGCACGTCAAGCGTACCCGCGGGCCAATCGCGCGTGAGCAACACATCCACGACATCATTCTTTGGCAATTCATCAAAACTCGCCTTCATGGACGTCACGTCATCCTCCGTCGTCTCGCCGTTTCGCTTCGCCGTCGATTTCCCAATAGCGCTCGCGTCCTCGTACGAAAGCACATCGAACCTTCCCGGCACCGACGCCACTTTCAACCCACCACAAAGTTCGTACACTCGCGATTCGCTCATAAAATACACATTCGGCGCGATCTCGAGCAATCCTTTCTCCTTCGATCCATCCTTTGTCTCGCTCGCGCGTTTCGCCGCCGCCGAGCGCGCGAATTCCAAACCCTTCTCTCCATCGGGATCGACAAAGTACACCGGCACCTCGCACGACTTCGTGCCGTCCTGGTACCCTCGCATCGTCTCCTCCGCTGCGTCGCCGTCGTAGATCCTTCCCGCGACGAGGACGGCGTCGAAAGGTCCGGCTTTGGGATTGGCGTGCACGGTGTGCACGCGCGCGACGAGGTCGTCGAACGTCGCGCGCGCGTCCCCGGCGACGATGACGCGTTTGGCGGCATCGGCAGACGCCGCGGCGGACATGGAGGCGCGGTCGATCGCGCGCGATCGCAGAGGTGCGGTCGCGCGCGGGATTCTGGCGAATGGTTCGTCCCTGGCGGCGCTTTTTGGCTGTTTTTGGCAGGAGGAGACGCCGCGGAGATTGGAGGGAGAAGATATGTTACACGCCCGAGTGGAGCTGGGAAATATTACGCGAGTCTCGGCGCGAGCCATCCGAGGGCGGCATCGATCCACTCGCCCTCGTGATGAATGTCGACGCTCTCGAAACCTTCGATGACGTCGTGCGCGACGCCGGCGGCTTCGAGTTGGCGAGCAAAGTCGCCGAGCTCGTTCGCAGTTTTGCTCCCGGGGATGAGAGCGATTCTAGACAATTCAGTGGCGTTGAGATGGTCGCGAACCCACGCGTCGCGTGCGATGGTGGTGACGTCGTACGGGGTCCAGTCGTCGTCTTGCGGGAACGCCTCGTTCCACGACCCCCAGTTCGCCTCGCGCTCGAGATCTTCGCGTCCCCACGCTCGCTCTATCATCTTAAACCCACCTAAGATCGGTACATCAGCGGCGATAACGGCGTGAAATGCCGTTGGACGTCGCATGAGCAAACTCAGCGCCCCGTACGCGCCTGAACCAAAGCCAAGAAGCGACATCTTGCCCACGTTGTGCGCCGCCAAGAAGTGCGGCAACACCACCTTGAGCAAATAGCTCTCGTGGTTCATCGACGCCGAATCGTTCAGCCACGTCGGCGTGTTAAACGCCAACTCAACCAAAATTACATCCTTCGCGTCGTTCCACTTCTTCTTTGCCACGCTCGACGTCAAAGATACCTTCCCCTCCCTCGGCCCGAATCCCGCCTCTCCCGGCACGCAAATCAACGCGTCGTACGGCTCTTTCCTGTTCCCATCGTACCCTTTCGGCAACTTCACTCGATACCGCGTGGGTGTCGCCACCTTTGTCTTGACGTCGTAATCGTAATTCGCGTTCGGAAAGTGCACCCTGTGCGGTTGTAACGCATCAAAACTGCGCGCCGGCGCCGCGTCGGCGTCCCGGTCAGTCTCGCATTCAGCCGCTCATCCCCTCTCGCGTCGTTTCCGCGTCGTTTCCGCGTCGTCGTGGTTCCGCGCGCGGTCGACTCACCTCGAGTATTCGTGTTCAGCGCCGTACTCGTGCGCTTCGCGCAGCGTCGCGTTCCCCGGGACGTACGTCGTCGTCGCGTCCGCCGCGCCGTCCGCCGCCGCCGCGCGTGACGACGACGACGCGCGTCGTTTCGTCGCGCGGGCGTCGACGATGAGGCGCGAAAGAGCGCACTGCGGTCGTACGCTCGTCATCGCGCGCGCGGTCGACGCTCGGTCGCGCGCGGGCGAATGACGGTGGCGAATTCGGCGAAAAGAGGTTTTCGCACTCCAAAGGCTACGGCTGCGCGGGCTCGCGTCGGCTAGTTACTTTGACGAGGAGAATAGGCGTCGGCGCTTCTTAGCGCCGGTGTACGCACCGTGCTTGGCGATGGCGGTGTCGTCTTTGCTAGCGATGACGATCGTGGCGTTGGCGCCATCGTCGGTGGCGTTGACGGCGGCGACGACGAAGACGCCGTCGGGCGACGCGACGACGCGGTCGACGCCGGCGAGGGCGGAGGATCGAGCCTTTTCCAACACGACTGGTACGTTCGGGTCGGTGATGTCGACGACGACGATGGCACCGATACTTTTGGCGGCGACGTACGCGGTGGTGCCGTGGACGCTAACGTCGCGCGCGCCCGATAAATCTCGGTTCGCCGCCGGCGCTAACTCAAAGCCATCCGACGGTTCGTTCGGCGCGAGTCGCCCCGCGTGCACCCCGTTCAAATACTCGGGCGCGCCGTACGTCGAGCTGTTAAATATCGAAAACGTCCCCCCATTCAACGTCGGCGTCACCACGTACGTGTACGCGCGTTCGCCGCCCCCCACCCCCACGCACGCGCCGCTCGCGCTCTCCAACCGACTATCCTTGACGCTCCCGACGAGTTGCATCGTCCCCGCCGAGGTGTACTTTAACGTCGTCACTCTCCGCGTCATCCCGCTCATCGTCCGCAGCGTTTGCCTATCATACGGTCCTAACTGTATTTTATCGATTCCCGAGAGCTGATACGTCGATCCCGTGATCGTCGGCGCGTCGTTTTCGTTCGGATCCAACTTCACGAAGACCACCCGCGCGTGCGCTCGGCTCGCCACGAACGCCAGCGTCCCGTTCACCACCACCACATCCGTCGGCTCCGCGATTCTCGTCGCGTTCTTCACCGCGTGTATCTGTCTCGCTTTCGTCGCTCGCGTTCCATCGCCATCGACGCCGTATATCAACAACGAATTCGTTCCCGCGCACGTCACCGCCAGGCGCGCTCGATTTCCCGCCGCGACGCCGTCCCGCGCGCTCTCGTACGCGAACAGCCCTTCGCACGGCGTCGCGTCCTCGTCGAGCGTCGCGATCGTCGTCAGCGTCACCGGCGACGTCGTGAGCGTCAGCGCGCTGATCGTTCGCGCGCCGAGGACGTACGCGATCGTCGACAGCGCCGACGGCGCGGACGACGCGTGCGCCGCGGGGGTGATGAATTCGACGGTTCGCGCGTCGACGTCGGCGAACGGAGACGCGATCTGCGTCAAATTCGCCGCGCGCGCGACGGCGCAGAGCGATGCGATGACGACGCCGCGCGCGACGCGGGCGAGGCGCGGACGCGCCGACGCGCGAGGCGCCATGTGACGCGCGACGACGACGGCGAGGCGAGACGCGACGCGCGAATCAAACGAAACGCGACGCGACGAACGATCGTCGCGCGAACGTCTCCGACGCGATCGAAAAGATGGGATGAAATAAGATGGGATGAATGAATGACGGGGGTCGAAGGTCACGGTCGACGCATCTTGCGAACGAGGTCGGGCTCGAGGTAGTCGACGCGCGGAATCGAACGCGCGACGCGCCGGCGAATCGGCGAAGACGGCGGTTCGATTCTGGGGACGTCGGCGATGACGTCGAGCGGAGATCTCGCGGGTGGACTGGCGTGCGTTTTGATGGTGGACGCTGGCGCCGGTGATGCGTCGCGAGGCGGTGGGGGAGAATTTTCCGGCGACGGCGGCGGCGCGAGCGGGCGCGGCGGCGAAAGCGCGAGCGGGCCGACGACTTTGCGTTCTTCGATCTCGTCGAACCCGCTCGGACGTCGAAGCTTCGTCTTCAAGCTCGGCTCGGCGTAATTCAATACTTTCATGGCGTGTCTCGCGCGCAGGGCGCGTCGAGCCGTCTCTCCCACGGGTGTCGTCTGCTTGGGCTCTTTCGTTTTCGCCGTGGACTTGCCGATCGGTTTCTTCGCCTTGGCGCGCTTCTTCGGCGTCTGCTTCTTTATGACTCTACGCTCGATCGCCGCATCACAGAGCGCGAGAGACAACTCACGCAACGTTTCCGCCGCTTCCGTCAACGACAAGCTTTCACTCTCACCACGCGCGTCGGAATCGGACGACGATGCGTCTTCGTCGCTCTCTTCGTCCGCGTAAACGTCGATCGATTTAGAAGCCTCGCGCCTCCCTCCACTCATTTTCGCCTTCTCCTTCGCGTGCGCGAGCTCGATTCTCAACCGACACACATCATCCCGCGCCGCGCGAAGCTCTTCGATCCACCGTCGCTTCTCCTCTTCCACAGTCGTTCGGACCATTCGCAACGCAGTCGTCAACGTACGCTGGCTCGCCTCGGACGCTTCGGCGCGTTCCCGCGCCTCCGTCGTCTGCGCTCTCAGCTGCGCGAAACCGACCCGAACGCTTCCCGTCAATCACGAGCACGCACGTCTATCCCTGCATTCCGTTTTCTTCCCCCCTTTCGCCGTCTCGAGCGCGAGAGCCCTCTCGCGTCGCGCGCGCCGATTCGCCGATTCCAAAAATGATTCCAAAAATCCAGGCACTCTCGGGTTGTCTCGGACGCACCTTGGCGTTCGCGCGCGCGAGCTCGCCGTTCGCGCGCGCGAACTTGGCGCACAGCGACGACGCGCTGCGAGGATTTCCCGCGTCCCGTCCCATCGTTTCGGCGTTCGATCGAGGCGCGCGGCGCGATCAACGCGAATCATTCATCGTCGTTCGCGCGCGCGCGAGTGACGAACGCGACGCCCGCATTCGATCGCGATCGATCGCGACACACCGCGGCGTCGGTGACGCGAGCGACGCGCGCGAACGCGAACGAATCGCGCGCGATCGATTCGGCTCGCGCGCGACGCGCGCGGCGGTCGACGACGGCGAGGCCGCGACGCGATGGCGATGACGACGATGGCGTCGACGACGACGATGCCGACCGTCGCGCGACGCGGTCGCGGACGGGACGCGCGCGCGAGAGGCGCCGCGATGGGATGCGCGCACCGTCGACGCGTCGTGACGCTCGCGGGAGGGAAACGCGGCGACGACGGGGAGGAGAAGGCGCAAGATGTGGACGAGCGGAGAGGGATGGATTGGGACGGGGCGTGGCGCGCGTTCAAGCGCGATTTCGTCGGCGACGACGCGAAGATGCCCGGAGATTTGGTGGAGAAGAAGTATCAAAATAATAGGTGCGCGCGCGCTCGCGAGGGAGGACTCGGAAGGATCGAACGCGCGACGCGGGCGACTGACGAAGGACGCGTTTCGCCCGACGCAGACGCGCCCCGGACGCCGAGGCTAAACAGCAAATCTACGACGACGAGGATCGCGTGTTAAACTTCGCGACGTCGCAAAAGGTGACGTTGGTGAGTTTAATCGCCGTCGCCGCGCTTTTATTCGTATTCATCGTCGTCATCGGACCGCCGCCGTCGGACGGGCGCTGCACGCTGCCGTGGTGCGGCTAGCGCGTCGCGTCTGCCGTCCTGGACGCGCGTCGACGCCGCGTCCCGCGCTCGCGCGCGTAGACGTTGTCATCGCAGCGCGCCCATCGCTCGCCGCGTCCTCGTCCGCGCCCTCGCGCCGTCGTCGCGTCTCGCGCGCGCGCCTCGCGCGCGCGTGAGATTTTTCTTCGCATACTTAACCTCAAAAACGCCCATCAATGTAGATCACCACCGGACCAATCGCGCCGTCCGCGTCAGCATCTTCGCGCGCGCGCGTCGGTTGCTCCGTCCCCCGCCGCAATCTTCCCCGCACACGCCGACGTCCGCGACGCGCGCGCGCCGATCGCGCGACGAAGCGCTCGCGCTCGCGTTCGTTCACGCGCCCGAATCTCGCGCGCGCGCAAAACCGCGCGCGCGCGGACGCGAGACGCGGAAATCTCGACGATTGCGCGCGCCGACCCTCGCGCGCTTTTGAGTGTTCGCGCGACGTCGACGGGACGCCGCGACGCGCGCGCGCGATCGATCGCGAAGGAAACGCGAGGGAATAAGAACGCGAGCGCGTGAACGCGCGGTGCGCGGCATGGGGGCGTACACGTACGATAGCGCCACGCACGGGCTGCCGATCGGGGTCCCGAGGACGATTGGCAAGGCGCGGACGACGGCGCGCGGGGACGACGCGGAGGGCGATTCCGGTTCCGGACGCTCGAGCGATGCCCCGCTGTCGGTGAATGTTTTTGGAGGTGGGACACAGTTCGCGAGGTCGAGTCCGAGCGAGTCCGAGGTCGGCACGCCGGGTCGAGGGATGGAAGCTCTTCGAAACGGGACGGCGACGGCGAGGCCGCGCGGGCGCGCGTCGTCGGGTTCAAAGTCGCCGACGGATCTCAGCGAGACTGATTCAGAGCAAAGTAACACGGGGAAGGGTGATGGTGCGAACAAATTGGTGCATAAAGATTTGGTGACAAACTTGAAGGCGCAAGCGCGCAGACACGATTCGAGAACGTCGCTCTACAGAGGGGTTTCTCTGTTGCGGCAAACCGGCAAGTACCACGCGCAAATCAACGTGCAGCGGAAACAGTTGCATCTTGGTTTCTTTTTCAGCGAAGAAGAGGCCGCGCGGGCGTACGATCGGGCGGCAATATTCAAGGCTTCGGTAGAAGGCGGCACCATCTGTACAAATATGGACATCAACGATTACAAGGATGAAATTCCCACCTTGCAGGCGATGACGCAGCCCGAACTGTTACAAATGTTGCACGAGATGAAGCTGAAGAGTAACGAGAGTTCGGCGCCAAATTCGCCGCGAAAAGGAATTAAACCGCGCACAAGCACCAATTCCAAGCAAATGGCTCGCGAAAATCGATTGGATCGTAGTAACAGCGGCAGCATTGAGCACGTGATCATCAAGGCGAACTCGCAAGAGCCGCCGACGAGTCCGCGTTTTGACGCGTTAAACAGCGCCGTAGGTGTCGTCGAACGGGAACAGCAAGGCACTTTGAGTGTTGTCAATGTGGCTGCTTCAGTCACCGTGCAGCACACGTGTCCGGGTGTGATTGATTTGCACATCAGCAAGCGTCGAAGGACGCGAATACAACCCAGACAAGCGCCCGCGGCAGCGTAAACTGGCGCCTCGACGTTGTCTCGAGGACGGTGACGCCGTGTGTAACGTTGAACGATTTTTGCTTTGAAGGTTCCTTCGTCTAATCGAATGGGCTGTTTTTTGTTTATTAAAAGGTCGCAAGGCCATATAGGATAGTTTTTGACCGAACCGCAGCTGCGCACTTTTTGGCTCGCCGAGACCGACAGTCTCGGCTAGGCAAACAAGTGGCATCCTTCTCCCATGAAAGGAGTCGTGTGTAAATGTACGAAAAAGACAAAATTTAAATAACTGGTGTTACTAGTGTTACAACCGCTCCGCGCGAACCTAGTTCTTCGACCTACTTCTTCTTCGCTTTCTTTGAACCCTTGCCTTTGTTTGCCGACGCCGCGCGCTTTTTACCTCCGTCCTCCTTACCGTCTTCGCCGCCGTCCCCCTTATCACCCCCTGCCGCCGCCAAACTCGCCTTCAACAGATCTCCCGGCGAACCAACACCATCTTTAATCGCCTTCGCCGCCGTTTCCACGTCCACGCTCGCCTTTCGCCCGCCGGCGCTCGCCCCCCGCGCGCCGTCCCCGAGCCTCGCTCGCGTCTCCTCGATCTTCTTCCTGTACGCCTCCACCCGTTTCATCTCCTTCGCCGTCGCGTGCTTCTCCGGATCGACGCCTAGCGTCTTCAGGTACATCCCAAACAGCGCGACGATCGCGCGCGCGGCCTCGCAGTGCACCTCCGCGCGTTCCAACGGCCGCAGTTCCTTCGTCAGCGCCTTGCGGTCGGCGTCGAGAAACGGCTCGAGCGCGCGTTCGATCGCCTCCGTCGCCGCCTCAAACTCGTCGAGCGCCTCGCGAGCGTCTTCAGGGAGCGCGTCATCGGCGACGGCGGGCATGGCGTCGCGCGCGCGCGTCGCAGCGTCGCGCAATGCCGTGGCGGCGGTGCCGCTGCCACCAGCGCGCGGCGCCACGTCACCACACAAAACGACGCGACGACGCGCGCGCGCGACGAGACGCTCGAAAGCGCGCGCGAACGCGTCGAAATATATCGCCGCCATTCGCTCGACGCCACCGAATCGCGCGCGAGAGACGGCGACGACGGCGATAAGATAAAGCGTCAACGATGGCGACCGTCCCGAGTAAACGAAAGTTGGTCGGGTGCGCGAACTTCGTGCGATCGAACCCGCTGAGCGACGCGTTCGAGTGTGAAAAGTTTGACCACATCGAGTTTTGGTGCGGGGATGCGACGAACGCGGCGGCGAGGTTCGGGGTTGGCTTAGGCATGGGGCTGCGATGCAAGAGCGACGCGAGCACGGGGAACGGGACGTACGCGTCGTACGCGATGAAGTCGAACGATCTGACGTTCGTGTTCACCGCACCGTACGGAGTCGAGAGCGGAGGTAGTCGAGGGGAAGCGCCGCATCCGGGACACGAGGGACGGGCGATGATGCGATTTTTTGAGAAGCACGGGCTGGCGGCGCGCGCGGTGGGCGTGCGAGTCAAAGACGCGCGCGCGGCGTATGAGGAGGCAGTGAAACGCGGTGCGCGTGGCGTGCTGGCGCCGACGGTTTTGACACACACAGTAGACGACGGATGTGTGAAGGGTGGACAAGTCATCGCGGAGATTGAGCTATATGGCGATGTCGTCTTGCGCTTCGTCAACGCGACGGATGGATTTGACGGAGACTTTCTGTGCAATTATTCGGCGACGCGCGATGCGCCGGATGTGTCGTATGGGTTGCAGCGCCTCGATCACGCCGTCGGCAACGTGCACGATTTGATCGAAACCGTGGATTATATCACCAAAGTCACGGGCTTTCACGAGTTTGCTGAGTTCACGGCGGAGGACATCGGAACGATCGATAGCGGGTTGAATAGCATGGTGTTGGCAAACAATAACGAGTACGTGTTATTGCCTGTGAACGAGCCGACGTTCGGGACGAAGCGGAAGAGTCAAATCCAAACATATCTTGAGCAGAACAATGGCCCTGGGTTGCAGCACTTGGCGTTGAAAACGGATGACATCTTTGCGACGGTGCGAGAAATGCGCAAGTACTCGCACTTGCGAGGCGGATTCGACTTTCAAGCGCCGGCAAGCGATGACTATTACAAGCAACTCAAGGCGAAGATCGGCGATGCTTTGAACGATGAGCAGTACGCGCTTGTCGAAGAGTTGGGTTTGCTCGTCGATAAGGACGACCAGGGCGTATTGATTCAGGTCTTCACGAAGCCCGTGGGCGACCGGCCGACGTTATTTTTAGAAATCATCCAGCGCATAGGCTGCATGCGTAGAAAAGCGGACTCGGAATCATTTGAGCAAGCAGCCGGATGCGGTGGGTTCGGCAAGGGTAATTTCTCCGAACTGTTCAAATCTATTGAAGCGTACGAAGCGACGCTTCAAATTTAGCCAGGCATTGTTATCAAACCATTTCTTATTCCTTACATTCTCGATTCTTTCTGGTTCGGCTAGGGCGCGCTACAATTCGCTAACTATCAAAATGCTTAGATGAAAGCGAAAGGGTTATCGGCGCTATATTGCGCCGCCGTAGCCGTAGGCTGCGCCGTGCCTGGCGCGGCTACAGGCGCGTGTTGTATGGGCGCAGGCTTCGAGATACTTGGTTGCGGCGAGTCCACGGGCGCAAACGAGAAGGAATCTCCTGCCGAATGAGCTTTGATGTCTTCAAACATCATCGCTTGATGCGTATCTGTGGCCGGCGCTGGCGGCTGCGAAACTGGCATCGGGAATCCCATGGGACCCAGATTCACCGGCTTCGCCGGCACTGGTGGCGGCGCCGCGGTGGCAACCGGCGCCACCGGAGCTACTGTTGGTGGCGCAGCCGGCGGCGGCTGAGATTCTTGGCTAGGCAAAGATCCAAAAACATCTGCTTCTGGGGCTTGCGATGGGACTGGCACCGCTTGTGCTGGAGGTGGCCCTGTCTTCGACTTTATTCCCGTCAATTCACCGAACGATGCGAATGGATCTGGCTGTTCCGGCTCCACCGGCGGTGCTTCCTGTTGCACTGGCGGTTGCTGCGACTGCTGCGGCATCATATGCGCGTTGACTGGAGCCATCACTTGCGGCGGCATCATTCCCGGCATTTGCATTTGCATTTGCGGCGGCATCATTCCCGGCATTTGTTGCATCTGCGGCGGCATCATTCCCGGCATTTGTTGCATCTGCGGCGGCATCATCCCCGGCATTTGTTGCATCTGCGGTGGCATCATTCCCGGCATTTGTTGCATCTGCGGCGGCATCATCCCCGGCATTTGTTGCATCTGGGGCGGCATCATTCCTGGCATTTGCATCTGGGGTGGCATTTGCGTTGGGTACTGCTGGATCCCTGGTGCGTTCACCCGCGGATGGACGTGCGGTTGCGGCGGAACCTGCGGCGATAGGGTCCAAAAGTCTTCCTCTAAAGCAGGCCGAGATGCAGGCGCTGCAGGAGTCTCGACAGGCGCTGCGGGTGTCTCGATGGTCAAACCTCCGAACAAATCAGATTGCTGCGTAGGTGCCGCCGGAGCTTGCGATACGGGCGCGACGCTCGCCGGTTCTGGCACCGACGCGGCATACGATTGTCGGGCGACGGCTGGCGGTGGCTCAAACCCGAAGCTAGGTGCTTCTGCAGCTTGCGGTTGAGAGTCAAACGCGGCTGTCGCAAACGAAGTCCAATCCGCCCCGCTCGCCGGAGCCGGCGCGGCGGTTTGTTGCGGCGGCTGTGTGGTAGGCGCAACTTGAGCCGGCACCGGCGAATCAAATAAGCCGCCAAACAAATCTGGCGCTTTCGTCGCCGCCGGTTGTGCCGCCGGCGTCGCCGGAGCCACCTGACCCCCCACCGCGCTCCCCGCCCCGGCGTCGTCGTAGTACAACTTATCCACGAAAACAGCCTTGATCCACACCTTTCCTCTCACTGTATTACCACTCTGCGGCAACGGTTCTGCCGGATTCCAGCGCGCTAAAAACGTCCGCCGCGCCGCCTCGTTGCCTTTCCTTCGCAACATCTCGACCTCATCTCCCGAGAACGTCGACGCACTGATGCTCTTAATCCTAAAATTGAAATCTCTGAATATCCCCGAGCATCTCGTGCACACGAATATTCCGAACGGCACGCACACCGAGCGAGGCGCCTGCGTCGCGGAGTCGTCGCGGTCAGTCATCCGCTGAACTCATCTCAACGTTCACGAGCATCCACGCGCGTTCCTTCGGTTTCGCACCCGCGCGCGCGGTATACCGCGCGCAAAAGTAGCGCCGTCGCCGGCGCGCGCGCGCGGGGCGCCGCGCGCCGTTCGAGCGCGCGAAAGATGCGAAAGTCTCGTCGATAATCTCGTCGAAACACGACGAAGGACGCACCAAAGACCCCGGTCCGACGCACGAGAAGCACGTCTTATTCCCGGGCTCACGCGCGAGCGCGGTGAGCGCTTGCTCGTTCTTATCGTTCATCGTCTCGCGCGGGTGTCCCGTGCGGTGATGTGCGGCCCTCGTGCGCGCGCGCGCGGATTCTGTGACGAACGCGCGACGAGAGTCTCGTCACGAGACGACGACGCGCGTTCGACGCTACGTTTGGCTATGACAATTGTGCTAATTTTCGCGCTAATCTTCGTCAAAGTATTTGTCCTCGGCGTCCTGGTCGATCTCGCGTCGCCAGTGAGCGTCGAGCGCGGCGTCGGCGTCGACGGAGAGGTAATCGAAACCGTCGTCGCCGCCGGCGAGAAAGCGCTCTCGCATGACGCGTTCAAAATCCGCCGCGCGCGACACGTACTCGGCCTGGGAGATGTACGTCCTCGACCGCCCGCGAGACGCTCTGTACTCATCGACGTCGACGATGAACGTCGCTTCTTCCGTCGCTTCCTCCGCCGTCGTCGCCGCTCGCCGCTCGCCGCGCGCGTCGCCGTCGCCGTCGCCGTCGCCGTCCACCGTCGCCCCATCCCATCCCTCGAACATCGCCCTGCGCCACGCCGCATCGCTCACCTTACCGTCCGTCTTCGCCGCCCCGCGTCCGACCGCGCGTCCGCTCGAGCTCGCGAACGCGTCTCCGAATCGCGCGTCGCTCGCGCTCGCGTCTCCAAACTCTTCCTCCCATCGCGCCTCCGCCGCCGCTCGAACCTCCCGCGCGCGCTCGCGCGCCAGTATCCGCTCTCCCGCGCCGTCCTCCGCCGCCGTCTCCGGCTCGGCGTCGCCCTTCCGCACGTCCACGCCGACGATTTCATCGAACGCGCGCGGGTCGCGCGCGCGCATCGAATCCACGCTAAAGTACCCGCTCGCGTCGAGCGCGACGCGCATGTGCGCGTATCGTCGATTGCGACGGACGGAGGACATTTTCGTCGTCGCCCTCGACGCGCCGCGCGGCGCGTCGCGCTCCGCGGGCGCCGCGGCCGGCGCGCGCCGGCGCCGTCGCCGCTTTTTGTAATGCAAGACCTGTTTCAAATACCGGACCACGCGCGACCGACAGCTCGACGCCGACGCGCGACGACGCGCGCACACGCCGACGCGCGCGCGCGACGGACGCCGACGCGCGAGGACTCGCGCGCGATACTCGGGCGCGCATCGCGCGGCGACGACGCGCGCGCGGTGGACGACGACGACGACGACGCGACTCGACGGTGGATTTTGATTTTTGAAATTTCAAACCGACGCGCGCGAAGATTCGGGAAACGCGCGGACGCGAGCGACGAGGATGGATCGCGCGATGGCGACGGTGGGCGACGCGGCGATGAAACGCCCGACGGCGGCGCGCGGACGGATCGATCGGATCGAGGTGGAGAATTTTAAGTCGTACAAGGGAAAGCATCAGATCGGACCTTTTAAATCCTTTACGAGCGTCGTGGGGCCGAACGGGAGCGGGAAGTCGAATCTTATGGATGCGATATCGTTCGTGCTCGGGGTGCGAAGCGCACAGTTGAGAGGGACGACGTTTAAGGATTTGATCTACACGGTGGACTTGGCGGATGCGAGTGAGAATAGACGAAGCGCTCGGGTGACGTTGGCGTACGAACCGGAGAATGAGCGAGAGATTTTGTTCTCGAGAGTCATCGAGGCGAGCGGGACGACGCATTACGAGATCGATAACCAACGATTGACGTCGGAGGAGTACAACGAACGATTGAAGTCGTACGGGATTCTGGTCAAGGCGCGAAACTTTTTGGTGTATCAGGGCGACATCGAGGCGGTGGCGCAGAAAACGCCGAAGGAGTTGACGACGCTGATTGAACAAATTTCTGGTTCGGATGAGTACGCGGAGACGTATACGACGAACGAGCGGGCGAAGCAACGTGCCGAGGACGAAGCACACACGAGCTTTACTAAAAAGAAGTCTTTGATGACGCAGAAGAAGCAGATGCGCGAGCAAAAGGAAGAGGCGGAGAAGCACATGGCGCTTCAAGAACGCGTGAATCAGATGAAGGTTGAAAGCACCCTGTTCAAGCTCTATCACATCGATGCCGACATAGACCGCGTTCGTGATGAGATGAGAAACGTGCGTGAAGTTCGCGACGAGCACGTGGCTGCGAATGAGGAATCGCTCAAGGAATACGAGGACAAGCGCAAGGAGAAAATGACCAAGGATAAGACGCACTTGGCGCTCAACCGTAAGATTGAAGCGCTCAAGGGTACGATTTCCAGCCATGCGCCGCGCGTGAATCAGATCAAAGAAGAGACGACTCGAGTTCAGAAGAAATTGGAACTTGGACAGGCGCAACTCACCAAGTCCAAGCGAGACGCGGAGAACCAAGCCAAGGAAATCGCAAACATGGAGCAACATTTGGCCAACATCGACAACGCCGAGGCGCTATTCGATCAAGACCAAAAGCGTCGAATGGAGCAAGATTCGAAGTTTGAATTGACGCCCGAACAACGAGCCGAGTACAACGCGAAGAAAATCGAATCAGGCGCGGCTACGTTCAAGTTGAAAACCGAACGCGATCAACTGATGTCTCAGCTCAACACAGATGAGGAGGCGGCGTCTCGTTTGTCGAGCAAGACCTCGGAGCTTCAATCTCGTCTTTCTTTCTTGGAAGAACAAGAAGAGCGCGAAGTTGATCGATCAAAGACGTTGCAACAGACTGAGACGGTCAACAAGGGAGAGCTGAAGAAACTTGAAAAGAAACTTAAGGAACTTGCCGATGAGAAGCGCACGGTGCGCAGCCGACAAGACCTCTTCAAGGAAAAGATTGACGCCCTCAACGCCAAGCTCCGAGAAGCCAAGGCCGACCGTAAGCAAAATGAACGCGAAACCAAGGCGCTCGAAGCTATTGCGACGATGAAGCGAATGTTCCCAGGTGTGCATGGTAGACTCACTGAGCTCATCAAGGTGACGCAAAAGAAGTATGAGCTCGCCGTCATCACTGTGCTCGGTCGTGAAGCCGATGCTGTCGTCGTTGAAGATGCTAAGACGGCGAAGGAGTGCATTCAGTATTTGAAAGAACAACGCATTCAATCGATGCAGTTCATTCCATTGAAGGAGATCAAAGTTCAAGCCATCAATGAACGCTTGCGTCACCTCGGAGGCAGCTCTCGTTTGATTGTCGATGTTCTTCAGTTTGATAAGTCGCGCGAACGTGCCATTCTCTTCGCGTGTGGTGACACTGTGGTGTGTGATACGCACGCTGAAGCGAAGAAGTTGGCCTTTAGCGGCGCGCAACGAATCAAGTCAGTGTCGCTGGATGGTACACTCGTCGACAAGAGTGGGCGTCTCACCGGTGGTTCTTCCTCAGGTTTAGCCGAGAAAGCGAACCGATTCAGTCGAATGGACGTCGAAAACACGCGCCAAGAGAAGATGAAACTCGAAGATGAGCTCGCCGCTATGAAGAGTCTGACTACGTTGATGCTCGAGGAGCAACAAGTGATCACGGAAAAGACGACGATTGAAAAGGACACGCAATTCTTGCAAGCCGATATGAAGGCGTTGAAGGATAAACTCGCCAAGTTAGCGCGCGACAAGGCTGTCATCGTCTCATCTCTCGAAGAATCCAAACCAGAACTTGTGGCGGCGCAGAAAGCGAGCAAAGAAGGCGCGGCCAAGGTTGCGGCGCTTGACAAACAAATTCACGCCATCATCGACGGAATTTACGCCTCGTTTGTCAAGACTCTCAATATTGCGAATATTCGCGTGTATGAGAACGAACACTTGATGCGCAAGCAGAAAGAAGCCGAAGAGAAGAGTAGATTTGCGTCACAACGCTCGAAGTGGAAGGAACAGCTCAATTATGAGAAGAGCCGCGACACCGAGGGCCCAGTCAAATCCGCCGAAGGCATGATCGCGAGATACAAAGCTGAACTCGCTGAGCTCGAAGCTTCGGCGGTGAATGCGATGAAAGAACTCGATGAATCGAAGAATAAGCTTGTGAAGATGGAAACTGAGCATCAACAAGCCAAGGCGCAAGCCAAGGCGCTCGAAAGTGACATTGTGGTGCTCAAGGAGAAGACTACGATGGCGGTGCAAGAAACAGCTCGACTCGACAAGAAGCTCTCTTCCAGCCAAAACGAAATCGATGCGCAGCGCGAGATTCGCAATGGTATCATCTCAAACGCGACGATGGAACAAATGGAACTTCCGCGCGTGCTCGCGCTCGGCGCTGGTGAAAACGACGGCGACGCCATGGAAGTTGACGGCGAAACGTCCACCGCTGGGAACGTCGTCCTCGACTACTCCAACTTGAGGAGCGATTTGAAGCAAGTAAGCAAGTTTGAGCGCGAAGGCAAGGAGAATGAACTTAGAATCAAGATTGATGAGACTTCGATCGAGCTTGCTCGATTGGAGCCGAATATGAAGGCTCTCGAGCAGTACGAGACGATCAAGGAGAAGGAACGATTGCAGACGTTAGAATTAGAAGCGGCGAAAGAGCGAGTGAAAGAAGCGACCGACGCCTTCGAGGATGTGCGAAGTCGACGACGCTCCATCTTCCTCGATGCTTTCCAGCATATCGCCGACTCTATCGACGTTCTGTACAAGGAGTTGACGCAAAGTGCGAGCCACCCGCTCGGCGGTCAGGCATACTTGAGCCTCGAAAGCAACGAAGATCCTTTCTTGCACGGTGTCAACTTCACCGCCATGCCGCCCACGAAGCGTTTCCGTGAAATGGAACAGCTTTCTGGCGGTGAGAAGACGATCGCTGCTGTTGCGCTCTTGTTCTCGATTCACTCTTACCGAAGCTCGCCGTTCTTTGTCCTCGACGAAGTCGACGCGGCGCTCGATAAGGTGAACGTCGAAAAGCTCGCCAAGTTCATGGCTGCGCGCTCGCATGGCAAGGATGGTAAGGATGGCACTCAGTCCATCGTAATTTCTTTGAAGGATTACTTTTACGACAAGGCGGATGCTCTCGTCGGCGTCACGCGAGACGTCTCGCAGGCGTGCTCCAAGGTGCTGACGTTTGATTTGACGCAATACGACTAACCACGACGACGACGACGACGACGACGTTACGAAACGGCATTATAGAACTTTTTCACTTGTATTACAAATATATAGGATACGCTCACCACCCACCGCGCACCGCTCACGGGAAATCTTCCGTCGCGGACGCGCGAATGACTCTAATTCCGTCGTCGTCATCCACCGTCAACCTATACATCAAGTACGCGATCCCGAGCCCGAACGCCATGACTACCGCGCCCTGCATCGCGAGCGGGATGCTTCGGCGTCGTCGTTCGGGATTCAATAATCCTGCGCGCGCTCCGCGTCAGTCATCGATCGAGCGTCGTGTTCGGGCGCGAAAACGTGTTGCGTCGAGGATGACGACGCCGCGAGCGGGCGCGCACATCGCGCGCGCGGCGTCGATGCCGACTTACCTGAGTCTTCGCTCGGACTGGCGCCGTACATGGAGGACATGGTGCGCGCGACGACCGCCGCTGCGAGATGTGTCGCGCGAGCTTTAGTGTTCGGCGACGACGCTCGTCTTGATACGGGTGACTTTCGGCGCGCGCGCGGCGGTAGAGACGACGATCACTACGGAGTTGGCGATGCGATATTACTTATATTACTCACTTGTCCTTGTTCATGAGCCCGCGGAAGAAACCGCTGGCTTTGCCCACGGCTTCGTTCACGGGCGACTTGGCTGCGATGGAGTTGTACAACGCCGCCTCTAAATCCGTTTGCTGAGGTCGCCGCTGCATCGCCCCGACCTGCGCGAACGCGCCCTTCTCTTTCACTAAGATTCGCCACGGCGTTCCCGCGGGCGCGCCTCCTCGCACGCACTTAAACACCGCGCCCTCGAGCGAAGACGCGAACATCGACGCTTGGATATTCAGCGGCAGGAACGAGTACACCACGACGAACGAATTCGCAAACGCCTCCACATCGCTCGGCGCCGCGTCGTCCACCCCAGCCTGTTGTCGCGACATCGACCACGCCAACCCCCCGTCGCCGTCGTGCTCCCACTCCACGTTCACGCACACCGTCGGCCTTCCCTCTCCCGCTCGACACTTGCGCATCGCCGCCTCCACCCGATCGCTCGGCACTCCGACCAACGCGATGATCCCATCCCTCGCCGCCGCGTCCGCCGCCGTCCACGCGTCATCCACGCTCACGCACTCCATCGCGCTTCCCATCTCTCGCGCCAGTTTCGCCGCGCTCGCCCTTCCGAACACCGCCGTCGCGTCTCTCGCGCCGTCGCCCAGCGTCCCCGTCGCCATCTCGATCAGCGCCGCGTCCGAGTCATCGTTCACCGGCAGCTCCACCGCCAACCGCGCCGGTTTCCCGACCGCGCGCCCGCTCGACCGTCGGCGCTTCGTCGCGCGCTTCGTCGACTTTTCGAGCGCGCGCTCGACGGCGACGCGCGCCTGGTCGTACGCCTCGGATTTCCCGCGCGGCGGCGCCGCGGCCTCGTCCGCGCCCGCGGCGCGCGCGACGACGCGACGCGCGACGCCGCGTCGTCGTCCGTCGCGCGCGGGCGCGACGCCGGGCGCGACGCGCGGCGTCGTCGCGCGCATGCCTCTGACGCGCGATGCCGACGACCGCAGTCGGCGACGCGACGCGGCATGCTCACGCGCGGCGCGACCGCGGCGCGCGCGACGACGCGAGGGCCCGCGGCGCGATCGCGCGCGGCGACGGCGGCGCGACGGCCGAGGACGGCGCGCGCGAGGGCGTCCACGGATGATGATTCGACGCGATCGTCGATGGACGACGGACGCGTGAATCGATTCGTCGAGCGCGAGAGCGGCGCGAAGAGGAGCGAGCGCGCGGTGGTTGGATTTTGGCAGACGTTCGCCGCGCGCGCGAGCGAGGCGAGACGGAAACACTTCGATGGACGCAAGACGGTGAGCTCGAAGGATGGGACAAAGGCGAAGTGAGCTTTTTTCGGCGTTCGAGCGAACGTTCGAGTGTGTATTAATTTCATGGACGCGTCATTATTGATTAGAGGACGACGCGGGATGGATGAGGTTTGAGGGCGCGACGCGCTTCGACGGATGTTTTAATGATATTCAATGATATTCAAATCCGGACTCGCCCGCGCTAATTCGTCTTGATTTTTGGGATTCCGCGGCGAACGCGCGCGCCCGGAGCGTGCTCGTTGAGTCGGTGCGTTATTCGACCGCGCTACTTTTGATTTTGAGGATTCTGCGGCGCGCGGGCCCAGAGTTTACTCATCAAGTCGGCGTATTGCTGCTTACGCAGGCCCGGCTTTTCAGCCTTGAGTTCGGGGAGTTTTTCCGCCTCAAACGCAGCGTACGCAGCTTTACCGCTCAACGGCGCGGGCGACGCCGATCGCTCTTCGACCGTCAGCGCATCCAGCGCGGCGTCGACGCCGCTCGCCGAGACCACGTCGATACTTCTATTTTCGTTAGCTCGCAAAACCGCGTCGTCGTATTCGTCAGACTCTTGTATTTTTTGTTCAGCCTTTTTCGCCGCAAACTTCGCCTTGAGCCTCGCCTTGGCGTCCATCTCTTTCCCTTGCGCCAAATCATACGCCGTCACCTTCTTCGCCGGCGCCTTCTTCGCCCCCGAGAACGCCGCCTCTTCCTCCGCCGCCTGCCGTCTCGCCTCGGCGCGCGCCGCCGCCTTCGCGTCCGCCGCCGCCGCGTCCATCTCGGCGCGTTGCGCCGCCTTGCTCTTCTTTCCGTCCCCGTGCGCCGCCCAGTGCGCGTCTTCTTCCGCTTTTTTCGCCGCCGCGGACTGCTCGATCGCTTTCGTCGTCTCGCGTTCGTTTTTTTGCGCGCGGCGCACGCTCGCCTGCGAGGTTGCGCGTCAGTCGAGTTTTCTTTCGGGTCGTGCGGATTCGCCTCGCCTCGTTCGCGCGCGAGGTCGGGCGAGCGAGCGAGCGAGCGAGCGATTCGCGCGAGCGCGCGCGCACCGTGGACGGCATGTCGAGTCGGCGCCGCGAGCGGCGGCGTGTGCGGCGACGGCGGGGACGCGCGCGAGCGTCGGCGACGGCGGTTCAAACGAGGGCTGAATACGTACGTTGTTTACAAACGACGGCTAACGTCGAACAATGCGTATAAAAAGTCGCGCGCTACGCGGGAAGCGTTTCTAGGACGACGACGCCCGCGTCCGCGAGCTCCTTCTCGGCCGCCTCCATCGTTCCCGGCAACGCCACGCCCGCGCAACAATCCCGCACGACGTACGCGTCGTATCCCAATCGTTTCGCGTCTAACGCGGTGTACTTGACGCAAAAGTCGTACGCTAATCCGACGACGTACACGCGTTTGACGCCTTCCTTCTTGAGGTACTCATCCAGACCCGTATCGCTCCGTCGGTCGTTTTCAAAAAACGCGCTGTACGAATCGACGTCCCGGTTGTGTCCTTTTCTCACCACCATCGCCCTCGCCGGCACCACTAAATCGTCGTGAAACGCGCATCCCCACGTCCCCTGCACGCAGTGATCGGGCCAGAGCGTCTGCGTCCCGTACGCGAGCTCCACCTCGTCGTACGGCGCCTTCCCCGCGTGCTCGCTCGCGAAGCTCTCGTGTCCCGCCGGGTGATAATCCTGCGCGAACACCACCCTGTCGAACGCCTCGACGCACCTCGAGCACGCGCGCGCGACGCCGTCCCCCCCCCGCACCGTCAGCGCCCCGCTCGGCGCCGCGAAATCGTTCTGCACGTCGATCACGAGCAGCGCGCGGTCGCCCTGCGCGCCGAGCGCGCCCGTCGACGCGCCCGCGTCGCCGCGTCGTTCGTCCGCCGCCGTCGTCGCCAGCGCGAGCTCGCGCGCGGCGCGCACCCCGCGCATCGCCGCGGTGTGCGGTCGCGCGCGCATGCCGACGGTCGACTCGAATCGAATCGAATCGATCGCGCGACCGACGCGACGGCGATCGAGACGCGGCGATGCGACGCACACCGCGACGCGGTGACGCGCGGCGACGCGACGCGACGACGACGATGGCGAGCAACGCGAAGGGCGTGACGCAGCTGTCGCTGATGGGCGGGAAGATCGCGAAGGGCGACACCGCGCGGGCGACGAAGGCGTACGAGGATTACTTTAAACACGAAGACGATTCGACGCGCACGGGGAACTACGCGGACGTGGTGAACAAGTACTACGATCTCGCGACGTCGTTTTACGAGTACGGATGGGGGGAGTCGTTTCACTTCGCGCATCGGTACCGATGGGAGACGCTGCGGGAGTCGATCGCGAGGCACGAGCATTACTTGGCGAGCAAGCTCGGCGCGCGAAGAGGGGATAAAGTGCTGGACGTCGGGTGCGGCGTCGGTGGACCGCTGCGAGAGATCGCGGCGTTCACGGGAGCGTCGGTGACGGGGTTGAATAATAATGCGTTTCAAATCTCGCGCGGGGAGACGATGAATCGAAGAACCGGACGACACGACGACTGCGACTTCGTCAAGGCGGATTTCATGAACATTCCCAAGCCGGATAACACCTACGACGGGGTGTATCAGATCGAGGCCACGTGCCACGCGCCCGATGCGGTGGGTTGTTACTCTGAAATATTTCGCGTGTTGAAACCGGGGGGGATTTTCGCGTCGTACGAATGGTGCCTTACGGATGAATACGACGAAAAGAACCCCGAACACCGGGCGATTCGTCAAGATATCTTGCTCGGGAACGGTTTGCCGACGGCTAGAACGACGCACGAAGTCTTGGATGCGTTGAAAAAGGCTGGGTTTGAAATCCTCGAAGAAGAAGATTTGGTGAAAACCGCGGATATTCCGTGGTACGAACCGATCGACCCGTACCGCCGTTGGTCGCCGTTTCGCGACTTTTGGTCGTTCAAGACGACGTCGTGGGGTCGTAACATCACGCATTACTTCGTTCTCGCTCTCGAGAAGGTGGGCATCGCGCCCAAGGGTAGCGTGAACGTGAGTACGTTCTTGAAGAAGGGTGCAGACGCGCTCGTTGCTGGGGGTAAGACGGGAACCTACACGGTGATGTACCTCACCGTCGCGCGCAAGCCGGAAGTTTCAAAGAAACTCAAGAAGTCCTTTTCCCGCAAGGCGTCGAGCGCGGCGGCTCAGTAGGCAACATGTAGATTTTATTTACAATGTTTTGTCATACCGCATACGGGGTACCAGTAGCCCGTTCATTATAATTATGCGTGCGTTTGTGATGTGCTTTTGCTCTTTTTTGGCGGGGCGATCCTTAAAGCTCGGTGCCGATGGACGCTTCAGCGTTCGCAATCGACACCTCCTTAACACTCGAAGCCCTTGCTAAAGTTTCCTTAATGGTTGCATCGCGCACCGCGTCGACTGCATCTTGCTGAGAAGCCGCGTTCGAGGCTTCTTTTTCAGCCTTCTTCTCGGCAATGGAGACTTGTTGCTCGAGCGCCTTTGCCGCCTTCGCGACTTCTTTCTCTGCCTTGGCTTCCTTTTCGGCTTGAATCTTCGCGGCTTCCTTGGCCTTGGCTTCAGCTTCTTGCTTCGCCTTGGCTTCTTCGGCAGCTTTTTTGGCTTCTTCGGCAGCCTTGCGAAGTAGTTCCTCTTTTTTTGCTTCATTTTCCTCTCGAATCGCATCTTGTCGAGCCTTCTCCGCCGCCTCGGCGGCTTCCTTTGCCTTGACTTCGGCTTCTTCCGCTTCCTTCATTTTCGCTTCAGCTTCAGCCTTGGAGACTTCGGCTTCTTTCTGGCTCGCATCTGCTTGGGAGAAATCGACCTCAGGAACCTCGATCACCTCTTCTGCTTCGGGCTCTTCAGCTGCGTCGCGGATTTGACGCGCCTTCACCGCGGCGATTGTCTTGTGCGCTTCGGTGACGATCGCACAGGCATTTTCAATCGTCACAATGATAAATGAGTGGAAAGTGGAATCTTTCTTGATGAACAAATTATCAAAGCTCTCCTTGTGCGCGTTCAAATCTGCCACTGAGCGTTCTTTAGCGATCGTGACGGCGTCTTGTGCGTCCTTGAGCGCGCCATTCCACGCCGCCTTATCATCGTTAAACTTGGCAAGTTTGTCGCCGATGGGCGGCATGACGAAGTTTGGCGCTTTACTTTTGTAAACGTTTTCTGCTCTTTCAAGAGCTCGTTCAGCTTTGACGATGTCAGACAACGACTTGACGTATGCAGTGGAATGAGAGGAGACCGTGTTGCACTCCGTGTGAACGACGTGCTCGAACTCTTCGACCATGCGCTTGAATTCCTCGACGTCGATCTCACTCGTCAGAGCTTGAATCTTATCGTGAATCTCGGCCGCCGCTTTTTTCAGAGACTTGAAACCGTCGATCTTTTTGCATAATTCATCAGCGAAAACATTCATGCGATCCGGCCCGAAGATGAGTTTAATATACGGCACAAAATCTTGGAAGATGAGCGCCAAAGCCATGCCGTGACGCTTCATTTCGTCCAGTTTTGCGTTAATTTCGTTCAACTGCTCCGGAAGACCGTTATCAACGATGGCATTTTTGGCGGCAGTGATGGCATCTGCAGCCGTGTAAGTGCGCTTCTTCAGCTTGGCATACGCAACAGAGTTGGCGCGCTCGAACTTGGCCGCGGTGGCGATGGCCTCCTCACCCGTTCGCTCCCGCTTTTGCATGCACTTTTTCGCGAAATTTTCGAGCTCGGTAATCGTGCGCTTGAACAACGGAACGAGAATCGATTCAACCTTGCCAGCGCACTCATTGATAGCCTTCTTCGCTTCTTGTAGCTTGATTTCCATCTCACCCTTCTTGATAGCGTTCTTTTCCTCATCCTTCGATGTCTTCAAAGCAAACCTGTAATCGTATTCGGACTTTTCGTACAGCTCGTACACGTTCCAAGCTTCTTCGATGACATCGATCGTCTCATCAATGCCTTCGATGAACGTCTCAGTCATGAACTTGACGTATTCGGCGTGCGCGGCGGAGGCGTTTTGCACTTGAAGCGCCACGTTTCGCAGTCGCTTCGAGCATTCCTCATTCGCATGGCAGTGTTTACTCCAATGCATGAGCACGCTGTAATCCAACGGCAACGTCCCCACCGACCACGCTTTCCAAAGCGCGATCTGTTCAAAAAGCATCTCTCGAATCACGCTCAGCCGCTTCGCCTTCGCCGCCGTCTCGGCGTCGAATTCGCACTTCACCAGCGCGTACTTGGTCAACTTCGCCTTCCGAGCCGCTTTCGCCGCCGCCGCGGACGACGCGCCGAGTCCATTCGACCATTGCGTTCCCGCGGCCGTCGCCAGCGTCCGCGCCTTATCCGCCGCCGCGTCCGGCAGCGAGTAACAGATTCCCATCCTCGCGCGCGATCGAGATCCCGATCGCGATTTCGCGCCGATTCAACGCCGACCTCGATCGACGCGTTCGACGCGTTCGCGCGCGCGTCGCGGCGAAGTTCGGTGCGTTCGGCGCGAGCTCTCTCGGCGTCGAGCGCGCGCGGGCGTCGGCGTCGGCGCGCGTCGCGATTTGACGCGCGCGCGTCGCGCTGGGCATTCGCGAGGAATCGCGCCGCCACGGTGAGAAATATGACTCGAGTCAAAGCGCACAATACGTTGCGTCGAGGCGCGCCGCGCGCGCGCCGACGCCCGCGGCGACGCGACATGCCGGCGCGAACGTCGCTGGACGCGCGCGCGCCGCGCGGGATCCCGGCGAAGGCGCCGCGGGACGCGGACGCGGCGTTGCCGACGCGAAGATGCGTCGTGGCGACGGGAATTCCCGCGCGCGCGACGTCGGCGGTGCTCGCGAGCGCGCGGGCGGCGGCGCCGCTTCCGGCGTCGTTGGCGCACGTGAAGCGCGCGCGGGCGAGCGCGCGGACGAAGGGGACGACGGAGGTGGTGGTGAAGTTGGCGAGCGAGGGCGCGAGCGCGAGCGCGCGGGGAGACGCGGAGAGCGACGCCGCGGTGCGCGCGGACGTGCTGGAACGTCACGCGGATGTGATCGCGAGCGTCGTGTACGCAGACGTGCCCGCGGAAGGGCCGGAGGATAGGGAGACGTGGGAGAAGGCGTGCGCGATTTGGCCGGTGAGTTTGACGGCGCCGGCGGAACGCGAGACGGAGACGCCGAGCGACGAGGAGGCGGCGTATTTTAGAAAGTGGACGAAGCAGGCGTGCGAGGGGGCGAAAATGAGTGGAAATTGTGCGATTATAGTTGATCCAGCGCGTGATGTTGAGATCGCCCGGGGCGTGGATGAGTCGGCGACGCATCCGTTGCGACACGCCGTCATCGCCGCGGTCGATCTCGCGGCGAAGCGGGACGTCGCGATGTATCCGGAAAAGGAGCACGTAGAGGCTTTGATCGAGGCGAGACGGATGGAAAAGCTCGAACGCGACGCGCTCGAGATCGCGGGGGTTGGAGACGACGCAAAAAAACGGAAGCGCGAAGTACAAACGAAGGGCTCGGCGATGACAGAAATCATGGGTCGCCCGTACCTGTGCACGGGATACGACGTGTTTTTAGCGCGAGAGCCGTGCATCATGTGCGCGATGGGGCTCGTGCATTCGAGACTGAAACGCGTGGTATTTGCCGTGTGCGATAATATCAATGGCGCGCTCAGCGGACCGAGTGGCATTCGCCGTCTACACGGCGTACGGAGCTTGAATCATCATTATAGCGTGTTTTCGTTCGATGCGGAAGAGATTTAGAAACCGTCGAAAAATATTAGTGTTATAGCAGTTGTATTCTAGATATAGGTCAAAACGATCACAAGTCCGTGATGCAGCCTTCCGAAGCGCTGGCGACGAGCTTGCAGTACTTGTAGAGCGTACCCGACGTCGCTTCCAAAGGCGGCGCCTTCCACGACGCTCGACGCTTTTCCCACTCGGCGTCGGTGACATCCGGCGCGTTGATGGTGCGAACTTCGGCATCAATTTCGATGATATCACCGTCCTTGATCAAACCGATGTTACCACCAACTTGCGCTTCCGGCGTAACGTGACCGATGACGAAACCGTGCGAGCCACCGGAGAATCGACCATCCGTGATGAGCGCGCAGTCGTTCCCGAGACCGGCACCCATGATGGCCGACGTCGGCGTGAGCATCTCCGGCATGCCCGGACCACCCTTCGGACCTTCGTAGCGAATGACGATGACGCTACCCTTGAAAGACTCGGAGTCTGCCGCCAAGGCCTCGAGCATTTCCTCTTCGCTATCGTAGCACTTCGCGAAGCCTTTAAAGTACAAGCCTTCCTTACCGGTGATCTTCGCCACGGAGCCTCCCTGGGCGATGTTGCCGTACAAGCATTGCAAGTGACCAGTCTTCTTGATGGGCGTGCTCACCGGGAGAATAACATCTTGCCCCGGCGTCAAATCCGGGCAGATGGCGAGGTTCTCGGCGAGGGTCTTACCGGTGACAGTCATGCAAGAACCGTCAATCATGCCTTCAGACATCAAATACTTCAACACCGCCGGAGTGCCGCCAACCTTGTGGACGTCCTCCATGACGTACTTACCGGACGGCTTTAAGTCAGCGATGAACGGCGTCTTGTTGGAGACGGCTTGGAAGTCGTCCAGAGTCAATTTGATGCCGACAGAGTGCGCCATCGCGATCAAGTGAAGAACCGCGTTGGTGGAACCGCCGAGAGCGATGACGGTGACCATGGCGTTTTCGAACGCCGCGCGAGTCATGATGTCACGCGGCTTCAGGTCGATTTCGAGCAAATGCTTCATCGCAGCGCCAGCCATGAAACATTCATCCATCTTGAGAGGATCTTCCGCGGGAATGGAGGAAGAATACGGAAGAGTCATGCCGAGAGCCTCGATGCAGCTGGCCATGGTGTTGGCGGTGTACATGCCGCCGCACGCGCCAGAGCCCGGGCAAGAGTTACGCACGATGTCTTTGCGCTGTTCCTCCGTGATAGCGCCGGTAACGAACTGTCCGTACGATTGGAACGCGGATACGATATCGAGTGTGCCACCATCCACGGCGGAGTGGCCAGGGCGAATGGTACCGCCGTAAATCATCAGCGACGGGCGGTTCAATCGACCCATGGCCATGATCGTACCCGGCATGTTCTTATCGCACCCCGGGAGAGAAATATTTCCGTCGTACCACTGTCCACCCATCACGGTCTCGATGCTATCCGCGATCAAATCCCGCGATTGCAACGAGAAGGACATGCCCGGCGTACCCATGGAAATCCCGTCCGACACCCCCACGGTGTTAAACTGAAAGCTCACCATATCCGCCGCCTTGACGCCTTCCGCCACTTTACCCGCCAGGTCCAGCAAGTGTTTGTTACAAGGGTTTCCCTGCCACCACACCGAGGACACGCCGATCTAGCGCCAACGACACGCGATTCCTTTCGTCAGTCGAGCCGTCGCCGCGCGTCTTCGCGCATTCTCTTCGCTTCGCTCGCGCGCACCTGCGGTTTGTTCATATCGGCCTCCGTCAGGCCCGTGGCGTACAGCATCGCCTGCGACGCTCCTTGGCTCTTCGGTTGCGTGATCTTTCTCGACCACTTGTTCAAATCGCTCGCGTCGCCGTCGGGCATGATGACGCCCGGTTGGTGCGCCGACGCGCGAACGGCGCGGCTTTTACGCGTCGCGGCGCGCGCGCGGGCGGGCGCGCACGCGGGAGCGATGCATTGCGCGGCGAACGGCATGTTAGTGGCGAGTGAGCGCGAGTCGGCGCGAAACGCGGCGCGGAGTGGCGCCGATTGCGACATACAGTTTACTTTTGGTGAGGGTTTCTCGCGCGAGGGCGAGACGGAGCTGTCGGCGAAGACGCCGAGAATCAAAGAAACAAAGAATCAAAGAATCAAGAGTCAAATCACAAGGACGCGGCGGCCAAGCGACCGGTCAATAAATCAACGTCGACGTCGTCTTCGCCGATGAAAGGAAAGACGGCGGGGGAAGAGGGAAGACGAGCGGTGAGGACTTCGACGCCGTCGTCGGTGCACACCATGGTGTGCTCGTACTGCGCGCTTCGAGAACCGTCGCGGGTGACGGCGGTCCAGCCGTCGGGCCAGGTGATATCGCGCCAGTCGCCGAGGTTGATCATGGGCTCGATCGTGAAAGAGTGACCTTTTTTCATCGCGCCCACGGCTTTGTTGTTGGCGTAATGCGGAACGTTCGGGGCGCAGTGGAAGAGAGTGTTGATGCCGTGGCCGCAGTACGTCTTCACGACGGAACAGTTGTTTCGAGTGGCGTGTCCGGTGACGACGTCACCGATATCTCGATAGCGCGCGCCGGGTTTGACGGTGTCGATCCCTCGCCACAGGCACTCCAAAGCGACTTTGAGCAAGTGCTTTGATTTTTCATCCACGTCCTCGGGCTTGCCCACGAGGACGGTTTCGTTCAAGTCGCCGTGGTAGCCGTAAATGTACGCCGTGACATCAATGTTCACGATATCCCCTTTTTCGAGCGGACGCGCGTCAGGAATACCGTGACAAATCACCTCGTTCACGGAGATGCAACAAGACTTCGGAAAGCCGTAATAGTTGAGCGGCGACGGATACCCGCCGTGCGCGGTGATGTAGTTGTGGCAGATGCGATCGAGTTCGTCGGGAACGACGCCCGGGCGAATCGCGCGAACGACCGCGTCCAGCGCGCCTCGCGACACAATGCAACACTTGTGCAACAATTCCTTCTCGCTCGCGCTCAACTCGTGCATGACTTGTTGTAAACGAGACTCGGCTTCAGATTTCGGATACGACGTCTCGGCGTAATCCGTCTTCTCCACGTCCGCCGGCACGGGAAGCAACCCTCGAAAGTACCGCTCGTCGTGAGAAATCTTCGCCGGTCGCAAATCCCCGGTCCACTTAAAGTTTGGCAGCGTTTCGCTCCGCCCCGAACCTTTATCCGCGCAATACAACCACTGCGTCTCCTTCGTCGGCGCCTCCGGCGTACTCTTCGGCTTCATCGCCCATATCGACGGCGCCGCCGGATCGCACACGCGCGCGTCCATCTCCAACTTACCCTTCCTAACTACTCCAAACCGCACGACGTTCGTCGAGCACGCCAACCCAACGCTCACGATCACCCCGAACGCGTCTTCGCCGTCGTCGCCCGCCGCGCACGCCCTCGCGTACGCCCTCGCGTCCTCCCTCTCCAGCCCGCACCCGATCGCGTCCTCCGCGTCGCTCGCGCCGACCATCCGCGCCTTTCGCGCGATCCCTCGCGCGCGCATCTCCGCGCTCTGCGTCGTCGACATCTCCAGCGCGCGCGTCAGCGCCTCCATCGCCGCGCGCGGGGCTTCGAAGAAGACGGCGCGCGCGCGCGCGCCATCGTCGTCCCCGCGCGCGCGCCTCGCGGCGTCCACGAGCGCGCGCGCGACGTCCGGATCCGAGAAGAGTGTCTCGCAGAACTTTTCCGCGGTTCGCGCGGCGTCGCGCGCGGCGTCGCGCATCGCCGGCGTCGCCATCGCGTCGAAAAGTGGCGCGCGTGTCCCGGCGCGCGCGGCACACCGCGACGGCGCGCGCGATGGCGACGATCGCGCGCGACGGCGCGCGCGCGACGCGGGCGAACGTCGTCGGACGATCGGGCGTCGCGCGAGGCGCGCGAGGCGCGCGCGCGCGGACGCGAAGACGGACGGGCGCGCGCGCGAACGGACGGACGAACGGGACGGACCGCGCGCGCGACGCGGCGTCGACGAGCGAGGCGAGCGAGGCGGCGGCGGACGTGTTCATCGCGTGCGTGCCGCTGGAGGGGATGGAGCGGATCGACGGCGCGATGTTCGGCGAACGAGGAGGGCCGGCGGGGACGTCGCACTGGATGGTGCTCGTGAGACACGCGGGCGACGAACACGCGGCGGTGTATGATTTTTTGCCGAAGACGCCGAAATCACCGTTCACGGCGGCGAAATTGCTGAGTGGGAACAGCGTGGAGGGCGTGGTGCGGTCGAGACGCTTGGCGGGGGTGCCGGGACGGCGGTGCTGTCGCGTGGGAGGGACGCGCGCGGGACTGGGCGGACGCATCGCCATCGAAGCCGCGATCGCGGCGTTTCACGAGCGATGGGACGCGGACGCGCTGCGCTTGGGGACGAATGATTGTCGGAATCATTCGGTGGAGTTGGCGCGGTGGTTGACGTGCGATTACGGGTACGGAATAGAGGTTTCGAGCGACGCGAAGGGGACGCTGACGTGTCGGCGAACGGCGACGCCGGCGACGGAGGAGGAGGACGAAGACGAGGGCAGCGTGGAAATCGTTCCCGTCGACGTCGAACGCGTCTCGCGCGACGTCGCGACGAACGCGTCTTCCAAGGATCGAAAGAACAAGAAGCAGAAGAAGAAGAAATCGAGCGGCGGTCCGCGTTGAATTGAAAGTTGAAAAAGTGTAGTAACCACCGAGTTGTTCGTCGACATTCCACGCCGCGCCGCGCCATGGGCGTGCACCCCGCGGGGGTGCTGCCGAACGGAAACGCTTTGCTCCTTCCAAGCGCCGACGCCCGCGCGCTTCACGCGCGCAAAACCGCAGGTTTAGGCGCGCTCGCCGCGCTGGACGACGCGCTTTTACTCTCCGTCTTCGACCGCTTCACGCACGACGACGACGGCGCGAAGACGCTCGCGGCGCTTGCGTCGACGAGCAAAGCGTGTCGCGCGTTCGCGACGCACGAGGATCTTTGGAAGAGTTTGACGCTGAACGCGTACGGGGGCAAGTTTACGTTTCGAGGGCAGAGTTGGTTGGCGACGTTTCGAGCGGCGCGAGAGGCGCGAACGAGAAAGCGACCGCGCGAGGACGAAAAGGAAGAGAAAGATCGACGCACGATACAGTGCGAAATATTCAGCGATGTGCTGCATCAGCGGTACATGTGCGCGGCCATGGATGTGGAGTCGGAATGGGTCGCCGAGGCGTCGACCGTGCCGGAAGCGACGTCGACGATGAGCGTGGACGAATTCAGGGAAAAGTATGAGAGTTTGAATATCCCGGTCGTGATTCGGGGTGCCGCCAAAAATTGGCCTGCGATGAAGAAGTGGACGCGACAAGCGCTGGTGCGGAAGTTCGGTGCGATCGATTTTACGGTGGGCGGGTATGAGATGGCGCTGAAGGATTTCTTTGCCTGCTCGGATGGATGCTCGGACGACACTCCGCTTTACTTGTTCGACCCTTTGTTTGGAGAAAAGGCTCCCGAGCTCGCGAACGACTACACCGTGCCAGAGTATTTCGCTCGAGACGATTTATTCAAGCTCTTGAGCGACGACCGGCCGCATTATCGTTGGCTCATCGTCGGACCGTCCAAGAGCGGCTCCATCTTTCACAAGGATCCCAACGCGACTTCGGCGTGGAACGCTTGCATCACCGGTCGCAAGCGTTGGATAATGTTTAAGCCCAATCAAAATCCACCAGGCGTGTACCCTTCCGCGGACGGCGCCGAAGTCGCTCAGCCACACAGCCTCGTCGAATGGTTCACGTCGTTTTACGAGTTCGCGAACAAGGAGGGCGCGCTCGAGTGCGTGTGCGAACCCGGCGACGTGTTGTTCGTCCCGAGCGGATGGTGGCACATGGCGCTCAATCTCACCGAGTGCATCGCCATCACTCAAAACTACGTCAGCGTCGCAAATCTCCCCAAAGTTTTGGATTTTCTCGACACAAAGTGCGAAAACTTAGTCTCCGGCTTGGACAAAAATCGCCGCGGCGGCTTATCCGACCGCTTCGTCGCCGCCCTTCGCGCGTCCGGCGACGACGCTTTGCTCGCCATCGTCGACGCGCACGCGCGCAAGAAGACAAGCGCGACGCAGAAGGCCAAATCCATCATCGGCGACGCCTTCGCCACCGCGTCTGCGAGCTCGTTCAGCTTCTCCTTTTAGCCCGATGTCAGTCACATTCAGCCCAGCCCGGTCGCGACGAATGGATGCGGTCGACGTCACGCCCGCGATGCGGTCGCGCGCGCGCGTCACAACTCGCCTCTCGGACGCGCGCGTCGACGACGACGCGGACGATGACGACGGCGACGATGATCTCGACCGCGCGCGCGCCCGCGTCGGCGACGCGACGACGCGCGCGCGGCGTCGCGACGACGACGGCGACGCGACGCGCGGTGGCGACCGCGGCGGCGAACGAAAAGGCGAGCGTGAACGCGGCGACGGCTGAGCGCGACGCGACGACGACGATGGAAGCGAAGAACTGGGATCTTCCGCGCGCGCCGTACGAGGCCGGGAACGCACCGGCGAATGGGACGTGGGCGCCGACGAATCAAACGATTAAAGATTGGCGCTCGGTGTATCGCAACACGACGCTGAGCGTCACGGGCGAGGGCGAACCGAAGGCGACGATCGTCGGGGAGATCCCGAAAGAGTTGAAAGGGACGCTGTTTCGCAATGGACCGGGGTTGTTGGAGATTTACGGGAAGAAGCTGAATCAATTCTTCGATGGCGATGGGTTGGTGTACGCGGCGGCGTTTGGGAATGGCGACGTGAAATTCAGGCACAATTTTGTCGGCACAAAGGGATTCACCGAAGAGCAAGCGGCGCAAAAGATGATTTACAAGGGCGCTTTCGCGATTGGTAACCCCAAGGGTGATTCGCTTTACAACCCTTTCGATTTCGATGTTAAGAACGTGGCTAACACTGGCGTCGTCAACTGGGGCGGCGAGACGTACGCGTTGTGGGAAGGTGGCAAACCGCACAAGATGCGCTCGGAGGATTTGAAGACTGTCGGCGAGGTTGATGAAGTTCTCGGCACGAAGCTTCGTGTGCCGCAAATGGCCGCGCACTACAGAATTTGGGAAGGTGCAACCGAGGAAGAGAAACGCCTGATCGGCTTTAGCATCGAAAGCCAAGCGTCTTTTCCGCAAAACGTCAACCGCGCCGCGTTTTACGAGTGGGACTCCCAAGGCAAGGCGACGGCTGTGAATAACTTTGACGTCCCGAACGCCACTTTTGGATTCTTTCACGATTGCCTCGTCACGGAGAACTGGTACTTTTTGTTCCAAAATCCCACGAGTTTGAACCCGCAAAAGCTTCTCACCGAGTACATGTTTGCCAAGTGCGCGTTGGCGGAGACGATTTGCATGGTGGATGGAAAGAGCGCAATTTTGCACTGCTTGCCTCGCACGGAGAAGGCGCGTAAGATTGGACAAAAGGCCATCGAGCTCAAACCGCAATTCTTCTTTCACCACATCAACGCATTCGAGCGCGAGAACGGCGACGTCGTCTTGGACTCCTTGCCTTGGGTCTTTATGGATTTTTCGATGAATCTCGACTCGGTGAATCCGGCGTTTTTCAACGGTGGTTCCAGAGTCGAGTACACGCGATTCGTTGTCAATCCAGTGCGTGAGACGTGCAAGCAGACGGTATTGAACAATCGTGTTGGGGAATTTCCGACGATGAACAACAAGTTTGTTGGTCGTAAATACACGCACGCTTACAGCGCGGGAACCATCGTCAAGGATGACGTCAAGTGGGGCCCGAATCAGTGCTTGGTGAAACATACCACGGACCCGAACAGCGAGGCGCCGGCGCAAGAGCAAGTTTGGTACTATGGCGAACGGTGTTTTGTGCAGGAACCGATCTTTGCGCCACGTCCTGGAGCGACAAAGGAAGACGAGGGATGGATTCTGCAAGTCGTGAACGACGCCGGCGCAGAGACGTCGACGCTCCACATCTTCGACGCGTTGGACATCACGAAGGGACCGGTTGCAAGCGTGCTGTTCGAGGGCGAGCACTTGCCGCCAGGACTCCACGGCATGTGGGCGCAAGACGCTGTGTATTAGGATTTAGCAGTAATTTATTAAAAGATCAATTGTGCGTAATTAATGGATACATGGCGGCGAGCGAGCGAGCGACAGAGAACGTGTTAATTCAACATTCATCAAACCGTTCGGTCGACGGTTTGGGCACCGCTGGCGGCGGTAAAAGACTGTGATTTACGTCTGGTCCGAGTTGCAGAGCGCGACTCCAGCATTCTTCGGGTAAAATCATCGTGCACATGTCGTCCGAGCACCCGCTCAAGCCTTCTTTCGACTCTTGCGCGAGGACGTAACACTCCTTGGTGTGCATCGACGCCTCGATTGAAATTGAATCCCGTCTTTCCAAAATGATCGGCTGCGAGTTCGACGGGTTCGCGATACGTTCGTACTCTGCCACGGTCCAATGAAACCAGCGCATGAGAAACAAGCGCAAGGTCAAACCGTGAGTGCACAAAATCATATTCGCGTCTTCTGGAAATCGGCCTGCGTCGATGTCGCGCACCATGTGGTCTGAAAACATCGTGATTCTATCGTACACATCCGCACCGCTTTCTCCGTTCGGAAAGCGATAGAAGAACCGTCCGAACCGATGTCTTTCGAGTTTTTCGGCCTGCTTGCGTTCGTAATCTTGGAAGTTGCCAAAATCTTGCTCGCGCAACTGCGGCTCTTCTCGAACGCCCAAAATCTGTCTTCCCGAGAAGGCTTTGGCGATGCCGATGGCCGTCTCCTTCGACCGACGATACGGTGAGATGTAAAAGAACAGTTTATAATTATCCCCATCCGCGTCCATCATATCTCGAAGCTCTCGCCCCGTGCTTTCCGCCTGTTCGTGTCCTCGCGCCGTCAACCGCACTTGCGAATCCGGCGTCCGCGTGTACTCGCTCTCATCCACGTTCCCCTCGGACTCACCGTGCCGCACGAGCACGATCCTCCGCGGGAGTTTTCTCGTCGTGCTCCCGTACGTGTACGTCGGTTCACCGACCAAGAAATGATCCGAGCCCGCCCCTCGCACCGCGTCCGCCGCGCGGTTTTCGTCCCGCACGGCGTCGCGCACGAACGCCTCACCGCTCGTTCGCGGATCCACCGCCGCGCGCCGCGTCGTCGTCGTCGACCGCCGTCTCGGCGTCGCGCGCGCGCGACGTCCGCGCGTCGTCGTCGTCGACGCCGAGATCGCGCGCGCGCGCGCCATCGTCCACTGCGGCGTCGCGCCGCGCGGCGACGCGTCGGGACGCGCGTCTCACACACGGATCACACGGGATCGTCGCGCCGGATCGCGACGCGATCGCGCCGTTCGCGACGCGCTCGACGCGCGCGCGCGGTAAAACGCGACGCGAACCTCGCGCGGAGACTCTCGCGCCGCTCGGACGCGCTCGACGACGATGCGGACGATCGCGCGCGTCGCGGGCGTCGCGAACGCGCGCCGAGTCGCGACGCCACGTCAGCGCGCGCGACGCGCGGCGTCGACGGTCGCGACGCGCGCGAAGGAGGCGAACGCGGCGTCGGAGACGGTGGACGACGTCGCGCTGGGCATGGAGCCGTGTCTCGTGGGATGGGCGGATGAGGACGCGAACGGGGCGGACGTGTACTGCTGCGAACAACCGGGCGGCGAAGTCGTGTGCCAAGTCGCGGACACGACGGAGAAGGTGGAGTGCGCGATCATCGAGGACGAGGAGACGGGAGAGATGACGGTGGATTGCTCGAAGATCGAGAGGGCGTGAGATAGTGGACGTCGCGTCGCGCGCGCGCGCTGTAAGTTATGCGGAGAATATCGCTCTCGCCGTCGCGCGCGACTCGCGCTCGCGACTGTATCTTTTTCTCAACTATATTAAAACTGGGGTTCCTAATGGCGACTCGCGCGCTCGAATCAATGCTTCGCCGCGGCCGCCCGCTGCTTCTTCTCGTCCGCTTTCTTAATGTCGCGCCTGATTTGACCGATGACGAGCGGACGCAAGACGAAGGCTTGAAACAAGAACAGGGGGAGAATCCAAATCTTGTGCTTGTTGTTCGGGTCGAGCTTCTTGCCAGCCTTGCCGTGGTCGTACTCGTAGCCATCCTTCGAGCACGCCATTTCTACCATCGTGCTCACCATGTCCGATAACCAAGGTCGATCGTTGACAACCTTCTCTCCGTTGCCGTTCGTCTTGCATCGAGATCCGTTTTCGATGAGCGCGAACGGAAGCGCCAAGTTGGGCATGTTCAGCGTCGACCGAATCGCCTTGCGGTATTGCTCCACGCGAGCGTTGACGAATTCTTCGTACGGTCTACCGTCCGTCGGCGTGGTTTGAGCGTGCGAGAACCCGAGCACTGTGCGTTCCCAAAGTTCCGCCCCAAAGTTTTCAGCCAACGAAGTGAAAATCGCCTTGTCCGCGTTGTCCACTCTCCACGTGTCCAAACGGTCAGTGAACACGAACGCATCCACCTTGCGCCCGTTCAGCGCCGCGCGAAGCGCCATGAGTCCTCGCGCGCTGACGGAATCACCCTCGAGCAACCCCGGAGTGTCTAAAACGTTCAGCGTGAATCCCGCCGCGACGCGTCCCGCGAGCAACGGTCGCACGTTCTCCGGTTGAAACGGCGAGCTCGGCGCCACTCGCTCGTTCAACAGCGTGTTCACCGTCGACGATTTCCCTACGCCTTGTTTCCCGATGAAAATCACCGTCATCTCGTTCACGTTACGCTCCCGGAGCTTACCGAGCGTCTCCAACAGCGCGCTCTGCGTCGCCGCCGGCATCGAGCTCAGCCCGACCCATTCCTTCGGTCCGAGCACCGGCGCCGCCGCCTGCGCCGGCTGTCCTTCGCCGCCCTCCTCGGTTCCTTCCACGCCTGCGTCACCATCGCGCGTCGCGCGCCCGTTCGTCAGTCACCGCGCGCGTCGAGAGCGCGCCGATCGACGACGCGCGCAGAGAACCCTAAAGCGCACGCCGCGGCATTCATCGCGTCGCGCGTCGCGTCGAACCGCGATCGCGCCCGCGCGCACCTTCGCCGTCGCTCGAGACGTAATCTTCGTCTTCGCTGTACTCTTCCTCGCTCATCGTGGCTCGCGCGCGCGCGGGAAAGTGCGGGCGAGGCGCCTCGTTCGACCGTCCCGAGGTCGGGACGCCGCGCGCGCGACGAACGCGCTCGTTCACAACGCTAATTCTACGACGACGCGTCGCGCGCTCGCGCCCGCGCGCGCTTCTGGCGTCATCCGAGTTTCGAGGCGTTCATCCCTCGCGCCACTGCCTCGCGCACTTGACGCACTTGTAAAACACCGACATCGGCTCGTCCGCGCTCCTGATTTGTATCTGCATAAAGTACGCCTCGTCGTGCGCGCACCCCGGGCACGTCGCCGACGTCTTATCCACGTTTCGCCACGCGTCGTCGCCGCCCAAGACGTCGTCCACGGTCTTCTTTCGCGCGTCCACGCGCTGTTTCACGCCGTCGACGACGTCGTACGCGTACGGGCACGACGCGCAGCGCAGCCGGACGGCGCCGCCGACGCCCGCGCCGGCGCCGGACGTCGACGCGTCCGCGGCGCCGCGCTCGAGGAGCAACAGATTCGCGCACGTCGGGCAAAAGGTGAGCATGGCGCGCGACGACGCCGGCGCCGCGCGACGACGCGCGACGACGCGCGATGCGAGGCGAAGAGTGACGCGCGGCGGTCGAGCGGCAGTGCTCGCCTCGCGACCGCGCGCGCGACGCGCGACGCGCGCGACGCGCTCGACGCGCGTTCGAGCGCGTCGACGCGCGCGCGTCGACGCGCGACGCGACGCGGGCGCGACGCGCGCGCGCGGTGAATTCGCATTCGGTTGGAACGCGGGACGATGCGCGGCGCGCCGCCGTCGCCGTCGTGGTACGGCGCGCACGCGGCGTGCGCGACGCGCGATGGTGGTTTAGTCTACGCGTCGGATAAGGCGGTGTGCGTGCTGGACGGGGAGACGGGCGCGGTGCGAGGACTCGTGGGGACGAAGGCGCGGGCGCTCGCGGTGTGCGCGGCGACGACGAGCGAGACGCGGGAGGGCGAGGACGACGAGGGAGGAGGCGCGCGCGAGGTCGTCGTGTGCGGGTGCGCGGATAAGGTTTTGAGGACGCTCGACGCGCGCGCGATGGCGTTCGTGGGGAAGACGATGACGGGAGGACATAAACACGAGGTGACGGCGACGTGCGCGCGGGGCGCGGGCGAAGTCGCGAGCGGATGTCGAGACGGGACGGTGGCGGTCTGGCGCGTGCTGGGGAACGGATCGCCGACGTGCGCGTACAAAGCGATCGATGGACCGATCACGTGCATGGCCGCGGTTGGGGACGTGATCGCGGTGGGAGGGGCGAATGGGACGGTGTGCGCGCTCAACGCGAGGAGCGGCGCGACGCATCGCGTGGCGGCGAGCGGATACGGGGAGATCACGTCGCTCGCGTGGACGACGGTTGGCGTGGGAGAGGGAGAGACGAAGGATCTTTTAGCTGTGGGTAGTCGAGAGAGACGAGTGACGATATGGGCCTTGGAGGGTGACAAGCTCGTGAACACGCACGAGTTGAGATTGCCGAAACCAAAGGCGGCGCTGAGCGAAGCGCAACGCGGTCGCGTGTGGGTCGCCGTCGCGTGGTCGCCGCGCGCGAGCGGTGATGACAAAGGTGACAATGAGTGCGTGGAATTAGTTACGTCTGGACAAGGTGGGGATTTGCTTTCGTGGCGCGTACCTTTGAAATTCGGCGACGGCGTGGAAGAAGTGACGGAGGCGAAAACGTTTGGGCCGAGAGACGTCGCGCACACTCGAACGGTGTTCACCATCGATATTGCCGACGACACGTGTTGGAGTACGAGTTTAGATAGGAAAGTAGCGTGTTGGGACTTGGAGACGGTCGAGCAGCGGTGGTCGTTCACCGCACTCGGTGGATACGTGTACGATTTAGCGACGGACGCCGAAGATCCATTCGCGGTGGCCATCGCGTGCGGCGATGGAACCGTGCACGGGTGGGATCTGTCTCCCACGCTGTCCAGTGGGTTAGGAGAGTCGCTTCTTTGGAAAGGGATTCCAAACACAAAAGTCACAGCTATCGCGCGGAAGCCGCGAAGCGAAGTCGTAGCGTTCGGCCTCGACGACGGACGCGTCGGATGCTTTGACGTGACAAGCGGAAAGTTTGCGTGCTACCCCGAGTGTCACGGTGCATCGGTACGCGCACTGCAGTGGTTTGAAATATGCAATGTCGGTGAAGAGTCTGGCACGTTCACGCTCACGAGTTTGGGTGCGGATGGGTCGTTGTGGCGGTGGATGGAAACATTTGACCCGGCGTCGTGCGACACGAAAAAATCTGGCATAGTCGACGCGCGGAAATTCGGCAAGTACCTCGACTTGTCACGCCTGTGCGGTGGAGAAACCGCGAAGGATACTCGAAGCATCGAAGCATTCGACTATTCAAGTGTTTTCGGGCGATTTGCGATCGGCTGGTCAGACGGTGAATTGAGCGCGCATGATTTTGGTGAAGAAAAGTGGCGCCGGCGAGAACACAGTAAGAGCGTTTCTCGCGTGAAATGGCATCCTGAATGCGACGACGATGCGAGCGACTTCACCGCTTGGCTCGCCACTTCTTCAACGAGTGGAAGTGTCATCATACATGGTGTAGGTGGTGATGTTATTTGCGCGCTTCCACGTGCCGCGGTCTACGACATTGCGTGGTCGCAACAAAAGAGCGTCGCGCTTTTGGCGTGCGCTCTCCACGGCGCCATCAAAGTTTGGCGCATCGATAAGACTGTGAATGAATTTCATCCGGTGAATATCGCGGTACTGCGTGGTCATTTTGGCAAGGTGATGTGTGTACAGTTTGCGACGCACGATGACGAGACGATCATCAGCGGGGGCGACGATAAAACTTTCCGAGTGTGGCGTTACAAGGATGACGAGCACGCGCCGCGCGAAAACGAAACGCCGGCGAATAAGGACTCAGCCGCGGTGGTCGATGAAAACGCAGCGTGCGAGTCGCCTACAAAGTCGTCGAAGACACAAAAACCGTGTGTGGTGAAGACGAAAAAGGTTAGATCGAGCGGTCTCAGTGGGGCGTTGCTCAAGCCGTCGCACGAGGAAAGCACGCCAACAGGAATACGCGCGAGCCAGGAAGCCGTCGTCGCTCTTGCTCGTCGCGCGTACAAAGGCGCCAACGATCCGTTGAGCGCAAACGAATTGAAGTATGGACCGAGTGGCTTGGGTTTGTATGAAGACGCCGACGCGGCGATGGCGCTGCTGATGAACGAGGCCAGGCTCGCATCGGATGAAAATCCGTCGACGCACGAACTCGAGCGCGCGGTGGCGCTGCACATGTATCGAGGCGATTACGCACACGCCGCGGCGACAGTCTTGCAAGCGAGCGAGGCGCCAATTTCACACGAGCTCATGTCGCTCTTTGTCGGCGGTGGGTACGACGTGTGGTCCATCGTAGCTGCCGCGCAACGCGAGCGATTAGAAATCGCGGGCGAGCATCAGCTCGCGGCGATGGTATCGCTGTCCTTGCACGACGTGCGAGGCGCGATTCAGACACTCAGACGTGGCGGTTTGGTTCGAGATGCCGCCGCACTCGCCGCCGCCAGACTCTTACCGACGGACGAACTATTACTCGATACGAGACGAGAGCTCGCCGCCGTGGAAGAAACGCGCGGAGGGATGGAGTCCGCCGCCAAGGCGCACATCTCCATCCGCGCTCCCGCCGCCGCAGTTCGCGCGCTCATTCGCGCCGACGCTGGCGGCGCGCTCGCCGCCGCCAATCTCGCCCTCGAGTGTGGTTTAACCGGTCCACAGGAACGTCGAACCATCGTTCGAGCCGCCCTCGAGCTCGCCGAGACCGACGATTTCGATCGCGCCGTCGCGATGCTCGCCGACCTCGCCGCGATTCTCCGGCGCCGAGATTCCGACGTCGCCGTGACCGACGCCATCACCGCCGCCACCGCGCCCGATTCTCGCGTCGCCGTCGAGCTCACGCGGCGCCTTCGCGCCCTCGAGCTCGACGCGTAGTTCTCGCGTCGCCGACGCGACGCGACGCGTGTAGCAGCCCAAACCAACCGTCCCCAGTAACCGTCAATCCTCCGCCGCGTCACATCGAGCCGCGCGCCTCGCCGACGCCGACGCGCGCGCGACGCCGAAGCGCGCGCGAAGCGCGACGACGCGCGCGAGGCGACGCGCGACGTCGCGCGACGCCGACGTCGGCCCGGCGGCGGCGCCGCAGATGCCGGTGACCTCGTACCGGAGCGCGAGCGCCGAACTCCTGGACGCCGATCTCGTCGCGCGCGCGCGGACGTGCGACGCGCGCGCGTTCAACGCGTTCGTGAACGCGCTGGAGTCGCTGCGAGAGCGATGCGCGAGGGATGGAACGTGGTCGGAGACGCTGGCGGCGGCGAGGTGCCTGAAAGCCGCGGGCGCGGGATTCCCAGTCGACGTCCATGATGTGGAACGCGCGTTCTACGTCTCGGAGGCGTTCGCGAGGGAGTGCGTGGGGGTGGATGATGAGTGCGCGCACGAGTGGTGCGTTGGATTGTGCGCGCTGATTGATCGATACGGGGAGGATTTGGGCGGCGTCGTATGCCACTGGGAGCCGATGTTCGCGCGCGTGGAAACGTTTTTGCAGAGCGATGCGAAAGCGTATTCGGGATATGGATCGTGTAGTGCCACTCGTGCGCGTTACATGACTCTCGTGCGAAAGTGCCGTCGGTTTTTCCCGGATGGCGCGGCGAGAGCGATTTGGGAGCGCGTGGCGGAGGATTGTCGAGCGACGGAGGACGCGAAATGCTTCGCCGGTTTAGGATTGCTACATTTGTTTACGCCGTGCATGCAAATGTCGACACCGTGTAGTGATGAATTGTTTTTCGTAGAGATGATGAATGGGGAGTGGGTGACGCTGTCGCATGCGTTAGGATCGAGTAGTTTCTGGACGTCGGGTTGGATTTCGATGTTTTCGCAGCTGGCAAAACACGACTTGAAGGGAAAAATCAACTGGAAAGGCGTGTACGATGATATGCTGACGGTTACTTTACGTGTCATGGAACTACCGATCGGCGGTATCGAAGGGCGTCGTTCGTTCGGCCGTAAGGTGAGTTTCAAAGCCGCTATGACGTTTGGTTCGCAGCTCGAATCGCGTCGCGTGCGTACGGTGGCAAAACTCTTAGTTTACCGAGCGATGTGCGACGACGCAGTGGTTGAGTACATCGCAAAAATAATCGATTATATCGAGCATTTTTACCACCCGAGCAGCAGCGGATCCTTTAGCGGTAATCTAGCATCTTTCCTGAGGTATCTCATCAAGTACACAAACAAATTTGTGGGGTACGAGAAACGAGTAGTACGGCCGGAGGTTCTGGCGCGTTTGGTACCGGTATTCAAGCGCATAACGGACAGAGCAGTGTTCTCAAAGTCGTCTGATCTTCGGCGATACGCCGCCATCGGCATAGGTCGATTGGCGTATATGAACCCTGAACTGATATTGCCCAGCGTCATGTCACGATTTGAGGAAGCTTTAGCGCACGAAACGGCTACTCGTCAGCTCGTGCCCGCTATGAATTGTCTCACTCTATGTGTGCGACAAATTATGCTGCTTCCAACGAATACGATTTTCCAGGATGATCAGGAAGCGTATGTCAATGTCAGTGAGTTTCTTGCGTCTGCGCTCAACGCCGCTCTTCCGGGGATCGACGTTAATGATTCATCGAAAACATGTGCGACTTTGAGATTCTTTTGTGTAGTGGTCACGAATTTACCGAGATTAGTAGATGTGGGTGAAAACGGTGCGGTGTCGTGCGTCCCGATCTTATGGTCAGAGTGGACGGTGCACTTTCTTGAGCGACTGTTCACCCTGTTTGAACATTTACAACCGGACACACACGGTAGTAAGTCAGACGCCGCCGATGCGTTTAAGGGTGGTGCGCGACACGCGGCTGGATTTCTGTTGTCTACGTCTACCATGTACTCTCCACTTCTTCGAATTTTATTCGAAAGGCTCGATCCGAGTATTCGAAGCGTCGCCATCATGCGAGTAGCGGCGTTTATTCGCGACAACACTTTACCTGAAATTTGTGAAGAGGTCGCGCGCCTAGTCTCCGCCGCGCTTTTCGCAGATACCGAATTAGTGATTCGAGAGATCTTGCGTCCAGCTATGGTCGCGCTGGATGAAGATTTGGATTTTGAAGGTGAACTCTCAACGACGGCGGAAGCTCGCATCTTTTGGAACTCTTGCATCTTGACAAAATGCACGGTAGCTTCAAGAGAAGCGGCACTCGCATTACGCGAAGACTTTATGAACGTGACTCGCAAGATGTTCAAAGTTAGCGAGACCTGTCGAAATCTTGATCTCATGTCTTATGCTGAACTGCATGTTAGTGCGATACTGAAAGGTCTGCTCTCTGTTGAAGTCATCGACACAGTCAAGGACGAAGTCGAGGGAGATTCCGTTACTGATTGGGTCAATTTGAAGTGGAGACTCGATCAAGGCGGTAATGTGATTGGCGAGCAACACTTACCGACGCCTTTATCGTGGCGTTTGCCAGGTGAAGGTGAGTTTGTAGTCGCGCAGGCAATGATTGATGAATTTCTCGTGGCGCCGGCGCACGCGTTACTCCAAGTGACGAACGAAGATGCGATGGATTGCGACGACGCGTCTTCATCGAAGGATTGGATTAGGACGAATGTGTCAATGATGGTTGGTGCCTTGGGTGGACTCGAAGATAGGCTGAAAGACTTTTCGGACTCTGATTCAGCGCTGTTGATTACTGGACACGCGTTACCTTTCACAGACTCAACGCCCCGGACGTTGGCAGCAAGAGCACTTGTAGCGGCAATTCAAAAGACTGGTGCCGATGACACAGATACATTGAGTTTGATTTGCTCTGCGGCGAAAGCGGTGGTAAATCCCGCTCGATCTTCGTACAAGTTTCAGAAAAAGTCACTCGCTGCGTTGAACTCGATTGGATACTACTTTACACAGCCCAAAACAGGTGGGCAGCATAGCAGATACCCGAGATGGTTCGTTGCAGAGAAAGCTCGGCTGAGTTTGCACTGGCGCAACGCAATGTCCGTTTACTTTTCAGGATCTGCGTCGCCGTTCAACTTGACTGGTCCATCTTCAGATGTGAGTCGTAATGCTTTGCTGGGCTCCCTTCAAGATTTAGCCTTGAGCAAATATGTGAGCGTCCGATGCTCCGCGCTACCCGTCGTGCAGGGACTGTCTGATCGATATCCGAAGGAAATCGTTCCTTTCGTCGAATTATCTGTAAAATCTCTCGCAAAGAGCGAAGAAGATGAAGACAAATGTATCGCAGCTTGTGAAGCTTTGAAAGCGCACGAAGCGCTCGGAGAGTTGTTTCGGAACGAAAGTGTGTTCGTGCCGTTCGTTGAGGCGTTGTTGGGAAGCTCGCATCACGGTACGGAAAAGGCCCAGAATGCGATCGGCGCACTTTTCTTACATTTTGCTTTATTGTTTACTCGTGGCCTATTTCATCCAAAACCACGGATTGGCATCACAGTTCTCCAAGAACGACTGCTCGCATCGCTGAAATCCGAAACTGCATTGCACTGGAGCTACGAGATGATGACAAACGCGATGAGTGTGTTTTTCGTAGACTCGCAGGATGACCCGAAGTTTCTCGCGAGCGCAACGGAGCAGTTTATGCGGAGTATCCTCGGCGACTTGAAAGTTGTGAGGTTCCCAGCCATGTGCGCACTCCTTATGATGAGTCGATACGAGTGTTTTGAATCGAATTGTGCGCCGATGATTCTGCGTATGATGAGCGCTGATCCAGAGTCGTCGTGTAAGTCGTTACTCGATAGTTTCGGTATCGCACACTCTGCAATCGACAACAGCGAGTCTCGCGGTAGAACCAATGGAAAAGCTGACGCTCTAATGCAAGCCGCCGAGTCGTTGTACGGTTTCGCACAGGAAATGTCTTCCGGCGGTGCAGACTGGCCAACTTCAAGGGCAGCTGACTTTTTACCACAGTCTGGTGCTTTCATCACTGCTGTCGCAAGATTTTGGCAGCTTCTCACTCGCATCGCTCCCGTTGAACTCACTACCGGTCTGCGAGCAGCCATAAAGCAAACTTCTGACGACAGCGATCGAAGTGAGAGATGCGCAATTTCGGAAGCACTCGCTGGGGCGTTGGCGTCGCGTTCCATCACGGAAATCGATCGTCAATGGATGCAAGACACTTTCCTCAAGTACGCTTTAGATGCTCCCACCGATCAAAGAGAAGAATGGCTTAAAGGAGCGGCATGGTGCACGGATAGTGGCAATGAGAATGTTTCCGATAGCCTTCTTCGGCATCTCAGTTCAACGCCGATGGGCACTGTGGCACAAACGGCGCGAGGGCTTGAGCTCACGCGCGTCTGCATCGCCCAGCTCGGTCACGGCCGGGGTATGGATATAAAACAATCACTCATGGATCTCCTTGCGGATCCAACCGCTTCCCCGCTCGCGCATGAAAGCCGTCTTGTTCGCGAGACTGGCGCACAACTTGCGGCGTCTCTGCTTGCGGAATGCGATCAAGCGCTCAACGCCGCTCGTTCCAAACTCATCACCCTGTTCACGGCAGACATAGAAAATGTCGTCAATCGCGCGTTGTTGTCTGATCCGGCGCAGCCAGATGCGATCATGACACCTTCGAGAAATGCTCTCGAAGGGATCTTTTACACTTTCCTCGAACTCGTTCGTCGCGGCGATGCGTTGACAGTGGAGCCCAGTATACCTTTGATTCTTCGAGCCGCGCTACGCACCGCAGAATCCAAGGACAAAGATTTCGCCATGGTCTCCAAGCTCACCATCGCTTACTTGAAGTATCTGAACTTTGAAAAGGTAGAGTTGCGAGCATTCACAGAGGTTCTTGGTGAGACAACACGCGATGACAATTGGCACACGCGCGCCGCAACGCTGCGATACATCCAGGCTTTGATTTACCATCACGCTTTTACCATCGATTCGGGCTTGTTCGCGATGTTGCGCGAATGTGTTCTCGAAGCGTTGCACGACAAGCAACTGGAAGTCGCGCAATTGGCGTCGCACACACTGATGATTTTCTTGAAGGGCGTCGGCGCGGCTGATGAATCAACGTTGCGTGACAGATTTCTCAAAATCGTCAGCGTGCGACTCCCATCGGACGCCAACTCTGAGCTCATCATGCACAAACACGCGGCAGTATTAGGTTTGTCCGCGTGCGTTCTCTCCAACCCGTACGAAGTTCCCAGTTGGATGCCTGAAGTCATGGAGGCGCTCGGTTTCGCATCGCTCGAACCGTCGCCGATCAAGCAAGCCACCCAACACACGTTCGCGGAATTCAAAAAGACTCATCAGGACGCATGGACCCAAACTCGCGCCGCGTTTACGCACGAGCAATGGGAAAACGTTTCATTAGGTTTAGATCTCGCGCCTAGCTACATCATTTAGTACTGATTTCTTTGCCGGCGGTCATCGTCTCGTCGACGTCGCTGCGCGCGCGCGGCGTCATTCCGTCGCGCGCTATGAGCGACCAAACCGCAACCGATGCTGAATCCTCGTACACCATTTACGGTCACCCACCGCACCATCAAGTCGAAGGCCACCACCCGCGACCCGAGATCGAACACGCGAGGACGCAAGTTTGTTTCAAATGTGGATTCTTCTTCAACCCGCTACAAGGCGCCGGCAACGCGCCCGGGCAGAGGATGTGTCCGACGTGCGCGGCGGGGTCGAACCCGCTGCACGCCACGAGCGCACCGCAGCAGCAGTCCTTGATTTTGTGCCCAGGGTGGTGAGTGCACGCGCGAGCGACGCGCGACGCGTTTCGTGGGTGTCGACAAACGACTAACGACGCGCGCTCGGCGCCGGTTCGTATCGCAGCAGAAGCGTGTTGGTGCGACCGCCACCGCCGCATCCGATCGCGATGTGCGGACAGTGTCAACGGATTTTGAAGCTTCCGGAGCACGTCGATGCGCATTACTCACCGCCGCGCGAACCGCCGCTGGTACAGACGGCGCAAAATCTCCACGGTGTCAGACCGCCGCCAGGATTTGGTGGACCAGCTGCGACGCAACTGTCCGTCGTCGCGTGCATCTGTCCGAGCTGTTCGAGCGTTGTTCAAGCCCCTTTGAGCGCACCGATTTGTAAGTGTGGAAACTGCGGTCAGCCTATGCGTGTGCCGACGGCGATCGCTTAGATATGATTTGAGACGAGATTGAAGCTCGTCGAGCGTTTATGAGAATTGGTTGATTGATTCCGCGGCACCGCGGCACCGTGGCACGAGTACTCACAATAATGATCGCATTATCGAATGGGGTGTTGGAATGTTAAAATTCGATCGCATAGGGCGCGCGTGTTATCATGAGTTAAGGATTTCGAGCGATCGAGTCAAGCCTCGCCTACATCGACGCCTCCCCGATCGCGGCGCGCGGAATCGACGACGCCTCTGACGTCGAAATTACCTTTCGTTCCGGCACCCGCTCCCGTCCCCGCTCTCTCTCATTTCTTGCTTCTCGAATTTTAACCCGAAGTCGCACCCATCGTCGCTTCTGCGCCTCGAGCCACCGAGCGCGATCGGACAGCCAAAGCGATCGGTACGATTCCGCCTCGTCGGCGCGCGCGTATGTGCTACTCTTCTTCACCGCGGCGTGCGGGACAGCGAGCCCGAACGCCCGCGCGCGCTCGAACGCGCGCGCATCCACGTGCCCCGCAGATGGCGCCGAACCGGCGATCCGCGACGTCGTACGGCCGCGACCGCCGCGCGGCGTCGAGGCGAAGAAGGAAGCTTTGATTTGCTCTTCGTATCCATCGAGCCCAAATCTTCGTCGTTGCGCCACGTCTCGCATGATGTCCGAGGCGCTGAATGCGCGAGCGTGGTTGTGAGTGTGACTGTGATTGTGGTCGTTTGCGCGTCGCGTTGCGTTGGGTGGGATCAGGGTCATCGTCGCGCGAGCGTTGATGTGTAGCCGATAGCGGCGTCGCGTCAATGATATAGATATTGTGGTATTGAATGCGAACGCCGAAAGATTTACGCGCCGAGCGCCAAGGTGAGCTCGGCTTCGCACGCGAGCTCATCTCCAACGAAGCATTGACCCTTCATTTTCGCGATCCCGAAACGCTTGTTGAGCTTGGTGAGGACAACCTTCATGACGAGGGTGTCACCCGGAACCACGGGACGACGGAACTTGACGCCGTCGATCCCGGCGAAGAAGAATTGCTTTTGGGTACCGCCAGCGCCTGCGTCGTGCGTCAAAATCGTGATCGCGTCAGTCAGTCGTCATTATTCGTGCGCGCTACGACGATGCGTCGCTTCGTCGATGCGAATCACTAATGCGGCGAGGCGACGCGGCGAGCGATTCGTTCGCCAACCGACGCGCGCGCGCTTGAATCGAATCTCACCTTCTTCACCAGGTTCCAACATCACCAACCCACCGACCTGCGCCATAGCTTCCACCATCAACACCCCCGGCATGATCGGTCGCTGCGGAAAGTGTCCCGGGAAGAAGTTATCGTTGATGGTCACGTTCTTCACGCCGATGGCGTACGACCCGACCTCGATCTCCACCACGCGGTCCACGAGCAGGAACGGATATCGGTGCGGGAGCAAGTTCATGATGGCGTCGATGTCCATGGCCGCTGGAAGGTTCTTTCCCATGCCCTTGGCCGAAGAACCGGGCTCCGGCGCGTCCGCGGCGGCCGCGACGGCGACGCGACGAGCCTGAGACTTGACCTTGGTCGCGGACGTTCGACGAACGTTGGCGACGCGAGGCGCGATGAGAGCGGCTTGGCACTGCGCGAGCATGATGATAGAGTGGTTTAAGTGCGTTGGGCGCGGTTTGAGAGGGCGCGAGACGGCTCGAGGGCGTCGCGGTGTGCGGAATGCGAAGTGGATAAAGTGTTTAACAGTCGAGGCGAGCCGGGACACTTTTCGCGGCGGATGCGGAATTCATTCGTTCGTCGATATCGACTCGCTAATACAAAAGATTGACTACGTGACGGTGGAGGACGAGTTAATAAATGTAAGGGATCAGACGATACTTGACGATGGCGCAGTACTTTTTCCAGTCGTCTCCGTATTTTTCCTCGCACGCTTCGCCATCGCGACCGTCTCTATGTACCAATAGAATGCCAAAGTATATGACGTAAAAGTAAGGGACGAGGTGAGAGAAACCACACGGTAAGCACCACGCCCACGCCATAATCCAATCGCCGAGGTAATTGACGTGGCGGCAGACGCCCCACCAACCGCTGACGATGAGCTTCGTGCCTCGCTTGGTTTGCAACGTCTTCAGATGCTTCACTCTAGGGTCGTTGGGGTTGGTCCGAAACAGGTTCTTTTGAGAATTCGCGCCGCGAAACACCCAGTAGCCGACGCACTGCACGGCAAAGATGGCGACGAGGTGAGCGTTGGAGAGCTCGACGGCGTGTTCGAGAATGTACCGGCACTGCAACGAGTACGTGAATGGCACCCACACCAAATCTCCAAAAGCGAGCATGAAACCGAACCCGTCGGTGGTGATGTCCATCGTGGTCAAGATTGCCGGTTCGTTCCACAGCGCGTCGATGACGTACGCCCCTTGAAACACGCACACCATAATCATCGGCGCGGAGACGGCGCCGACGCGCGCGTACTGCTTCGCGGCGAAACCTAAATCCAACAGCAACCATCCGATCAAACCGGGCGTGAGTTCACAGAAAACCTTCAAGTCAAACGCTCCGTTCAAGATCCTCGGATTCAGCTCACGCCCTATGAAAAAGTCGTACGCCGCGTTGCCGCTGTTTCCGCCCTTCGCGAGCGTCTTCCCTTTCGCAAACGAGCTCGCGTACAAATACGCCGACAGCGCGTACGCCAACACCACCATGGCCGTGAGCATCGACAAAAAGTTATCGTGCACGGACGCCAAATCGAACCAACCCGCCTTGGTACCGATCGCGCCCGCGACCGCGGTGGCCGCCAAGACGCGAAACCCGTTGAGCTTGTACGTCAGCCGCGTTCCGTCCGGCAACGCGACGCCCTGTTTCTTCTGCCCCGGAATCACCGCGTGCGCGACGACCGTGAACGCCATCCATCCGTACGCGGCGACGGCGCCGTCGACGCTCCACAGCGGCATGTGCTTCGGGAACCCCGGGAACGCGCCGCCTCGCGCGAGCTTCGAAACCTCCGCGCACCCATCCTCGTTGCACGCGTACGCGAGAAAGTAGCACACCAGCGGCAGCGCGACCGTGATCGCGAGCGCGCCGATCGGTCCGCCGAACTCGTAGTGCGTCGTCGTCGGCGCGTCGCGCGCGCGAGCCTTTTCGGATGACGCGGCGCGCGTCGTCGTCGCGCGTTCGGCGACGCCGCGCGACGACCCGCGCGCGCGCGTCGAGGGCGCGCGACGCGCGGACGCGGGCATCGCGCGCGTTCGCGCGGCGCGCGTCGGTGTCTGTCGAGCGCGGCGCGGGCGCGCGATGGGCGATTCGTTCGACCGACCGGTCGACCGACCGCGACCGGTCGCGACCGCGACCGATCGACGCGACGGCGCGCGACGCGCGCGGAGAACGACGCGCGCCGACGGACGCCGACGCGCGACGGAACGATCGTCGCGCGAGGTCGAAATGCGCGCGCGCGCGGACCGCGCGACGGAGCGCGACGCGCTGCTGGCGTCGAGCGGAGACGCGACCGCGAGGGGAGACGCGGATGGTGTTGCGCTCGGCGCGAACGACGAGGAACGCGCGCGCGACGCGACGAAGGCGCCGACGCGGACGTGGACGCGCGCGAGGATCGGTGGCGTCGCGAGCGCGGGCGCGGCGACGCTCGCGATGATGGCGGTGGTGGCGCGGCGAGGGGGGTGGGACGCGCTCGGATTCCTCGACGACGCGGCGTACGGCGAATCGCCGCGATGGCGAGGACATCACGGGAAGGGCGCGCTGTTGCCGCCGAAGCCGAGGAACGGGGAGATTCGTCAGCCTCGAACGTTTACGATGTATGATCACTGTTTGTCGAAGGAGGTCAGGGAGTGGGCTTATGAGAAAGACTTTTGGAATTTCGCGCGTCGCAGCGGCAAGGTGGTGCGGCACAACTACGGCTCGCCAGATTTTTTCAATTACGAAAAGGGGATCGAGATGACGCGCGAAGAGATCGCGGATGGTTTGTATGCGTGGCAAGTAAACACGACTGGACACCGCGATGGTACGGATTGGGAGTTTGGATTCGCGATGGAAAACGACAAGGGAGATTACTTGTACGAAATCGGCAAGGGCACCGAGAACATGCCGTTGTCGTTCACCACGTGTTCGCAGCGATATGGTGATTTCTTCAACAGAAATATCCAAAACGAGCGTGACAAATCACATATCTCGTATGTTTTCGGTACTTGCCACGCTCAATGCCCGGCTGATTACCACGATTCGTCGTACAGTTCGCAGCCGTTGACGGGTACGATTCCCGCAAACGGGACACCACTCGACTTACAGGAGCAGCGAGACGCGCGCCTCGTCAAGCCATTGACGATTATGATGTTCCATGAGTCCAATGATGTGGAAGAACTGACGGGACTGAATCCGCACCTGCGCGTCGCGTTGCAAATGGACACGTCTCACAACCCGACACAGCAGTCCGTGCGTTGGATCGCCGGCGGCGTTGACTACTTTCGAAAGTTTATCAAAATGGTCAAGGTAGAGATATACATCAACACCGTTGGTGACACACCGAGAGCGTTCATAAAAATCATCGGCGCTAAGCGGTACAGGTTTGGTTTCGATAAGGGGTACGAATACGAAGAAAAGCAAAACCGAGACTGGCGCATCTTTGGCAAAGGCTCGACTCAAGAATACAGAGGCTGCACCAAAGTTTATTGCGACCCTTCGCGATATGACCTCACGAAATTCTGGAACGATGCCGAAGCTGATATGCCTGGCTTGGCGTTGCGTCAAATGCAGTACAAGAATCTCGTCGTTGGCGATTCCGCGCCCGTGGATTACAGTGTCACTACTGCTATCGATGGTATTGGCGGGAATAATCTTTTGACATGGGCCGCCCGCGCGAACACGGTGAAAGGTCACCTACTGGCCGCAAAGGGTCAATGGGGGCCAGATTTGGACGTTCGTCGCGTCATCGTGAAGGCTGGTACCATTTGCTCCAAGTCCACAAACATGGGCAACTGCATGTACGGCATCGCTCAGTCGTTCAATCCAGGCACCACGGGTTCTTGGCACAGCAGGGACTGGAAGCTCGGCACATACACGGGACCGACTAAGTATCGCAAACAATGGGTTCTCGCGTCGCTCGTCGGCTACGGGTGGAAGATGGTCCGCATTGAAATTTATCAAGAGGATGGCGCGCTGTACGCTGTCACCATTGATTGCGCAAACGACCATTCGCAAGAAGCCTCAGAGTACACCTCCACCACCGGTGACGGTTTGCTGAACGATTTATCGCAGCGATACCGAAACCCTTCTAATCACTGGCTCGCAGATGCTCCCACGTATCCCACCGGTCTTCGAGCGTATGAAAATTTCGACGATACGACAAGAAAAATCCTCAACCTTGGCGGTCTCTATTACGACCTCGCCGGCGATATGCGTCCGTCGCTCACGGGATTGGAAGAAATCTACACCACTCTCGAGATCGAGGAAGCGTTGTCCGCGGACTCGGAGGATCCCTCAGTCGCCGCCCCCACGGCCACGGCGTCGAGACGGTGAGCGCTGCGCGCCGCGACGATGGAGGGCGTCACTGTAATAAATTCTCATACACGTTTTTGTCACCGACCACACTTCATCGTATCGATATGAAATAATCACTCATTCTAGACATGGCTAATAGGGATCGACGTTCGGGCAATTTTGCGCCCAGTGTCCTCGTTCACCGCACTTGAAGCACGCGTTGTCGTTGCCGTCGCGCTCGGCGCGCGTTCTACGTCGCCCACCGTTTGCGGCAGCGCCGCGGCCTCCCGCTCGGCCACCACGACCTCTTCCGCGACCGGCACCGTTCACTTGCGGTGGGGCTTGACGCACGGGAGATACTCTCGCGACAGGTTGTTCTTCCGCTTGACAAGCGCGCAAAAATTGCTGGAACTCTCCACTGCAAAACACGCATCCGCTCCAACGTTGCATGTGCTGCTGGCCCGCAGGCATGTGGATGAGAGCAAACTTGAACAGCAGTAACTGACTTTGACATCGACACGATTCGGGTTCGATGGTAATGTTTCGCGTGCACTTGGGCATGACTACTCTGTGAGCACAATGTGCCGCCTCGCACGAAACCCTGAATGTTGAAATGTTTCTCGCCCCTATCGTCGATCGCAACGTGGATTCGCCTTGACAACTCGGACAACGCTCTCGAACAACACCAACAACATCACCTGCCATTTGTTGAGCAACGTTTACTCTTGCATTATTCACGTGTCCATTCATATGCTCGACTCCGCCGCCACGATCTCCGCCGTTCATGTACGATCCGACGGTGTTTGTCAACATGTTTTCATCAGTCGCGACACGGTCGTAAGCTTGCAGCATAGTTTGTAAATGCAGTCGCAAACCTGCGTTGGGATCCATCCGGTTGTGTGCGACAGCGTCTACATCCGCTTCCATCTTTGCTCGTTTCGTCGGCAGCCACATGTCCGCGACTCCCATTCGATCGTAGGCGAGAACCAGCGCTTCCCCTAGCTCTGTCGGCATCAATCTGTTATCGCCCACTTTTCGAGCGTATCCTCGTTCGCCAACTACTTTTTCTATGTGCTGCGCCTGCGTAGCGTCTGTTCCGATCATGTGTGACTCCATGAGCGAAAGCAAATCCACCTCGCTGAGATAATCTGGAGGTCTCGTCGATCCTTCGTGTAAATTCAGAGTTGGGACAAATTGTTCTCCTGGGGTGTACACAGGCAGCGTGCTATTGCCCCAGTTATCGTAAGTCGGCGCTAACCGTGGACCTTCAGGAGGACCAGGGCCGTAGATATCCAAATAGTTACGTTCACGAATCATCACGCCTGTCGCACGGAAGGTTTCGCCGGCGATGTCGACATCCACGTGCGTCTTCAACGCCACAGCTGGATATGAACATGTGGCCAAAAAGTGCCTGCAGACGAACTCGTACACTTTAGGGGCGTTGTGGTTTTTGTTGCGCATTTGAGCGTACTGTGCATCCGTGGCGAGCTTGGTTGGGTAGATGGGGGGATGCGCTTTGTCATCCTTGGTGCCGCCCGGAGGTCGTCGAAACTGCCCGCCTGTCGTCAATCGCTCGACGTAAAAACCAAACTGCGGGTGCTGATGCATCTCGCGCAGCGTTCCATCGTAATCGAAATCATTTGGAAATTTGTCTGTCTCCGTGCGCGGATAAGAGATGAAACCATCGTTGTACAAGTCCTCAGCAATCTTCATAATTTGCTCGGGGGAAATGCGCAACACTCTATTCAAGCGCTTTTGCATCTCAATGGTGTTCAAGGGATGCGGTGGCCAACGTTTGCTTTCTTGCCCGTCCACGTCGATGACAGTGGCAGAGTTGGCCCGCACGCACAGGTCATGCAACGCAGAGGCGAAAGCACGATCGAACAACCTTCCGCGGCTCCATTCAAACTGCGTCGTTGTGCCTTCGCGAGAATGCGAACACTTGATGGCCCAGAAATCTTCGCTCACGTGCGCATCAATGTCCCACTTCCTTTGCACGATGAAACCGAGCGTGGGAAATTGACATGGCCCGTACGACACGATCGATTTGCCTTTATCGTCTACCGGCAGCCCCACGCCTGCGCGCTGCAACGCCAACGTGTTGAATCGCGTAAACGCCGCGCCGAGTCTCAAATCCAACTCCATGCGCATATCTACCGCCTTGGACTCGTGTTGGTTCGGTTCCACGAGATTCATCAACGCTCGGTCGGCATCACCCCGACTCAGCGCCGAAAACCGCGCTCGAAACGCAGCGATGCCCCGATTCGCTTCTCGACACGCCGCGAGCACCTCAAACGCGATATTCTCTCCCTCGCGATCGCAATCCAACCATAAAATCACCGAATCGCACCCTCGCGCCTCTCGTTTCACATTATCAGCCACCTGTCTCTTATCCTCCGGCACCCGCTTCGCCACCGCCGCGTTCACGAGCAGCTCTCGCGGATCGACGCCGTTCCACCGTCTGTGCCTGTCGTCGGCGAATTCAAAATTACTCAAGTGCCCCGTCACCGACGTGAACACCATCGTCACCCGCCGACCGCGCACTTCGTACGGGAATTCCCAGACTTTATTATACCTCGACGTCCCTTCGCGCGCGCTCGCGCGTCCGTTCGACAGCACGCGCGAGATCTCTTTCGCCACCGATGGTTTCTCAGCCACGTTCAACACGCGCGCGCCGATCGCTCCGCGCGCGCTCTGGCGCTGCATCGCGCTCGCTCGCTACGCGCGTCTTCTGCGGTCGTCGCGAGCGTCGAGCGCGGAATCACGCGTCGAGCGCGCGAAGCATCGCGTCGTCGAATGCGGAACTGAGCACCTCGCGCTCGGTTCCGCCAGTGCGCCGCGCGCGACGTTCGCGAGCACGCGCGCGCGCGAGCGCGACGCCGCGCGCGCGTGGTGTGACGGTTGAGACGCGCGCGAGCGGTAAACGCGCCGAACGCGACGTTGAACGGGGCGATTGATTGATTTGACTCATGGCTAACCGTCGACCCATGAACGCGGCGCAACGACGCTACGACGCCTGGCGCGCGGCGCTGCTCGGAGAGGAAACGCAAGAAGAGATGTTCTTTCGTCGCGTGGCGTACGAACGCGCGAGGACGCGCGCGCTCGGAGCCAAGTGGGCGAGAGGGGATGACGTCGACGCGGCGAACGAAGACGCGCGCCGAAGCGTCGCGATGGACGTCGAGCGATTGCCGAACGAAGACCCCGTGCGAGCGTCGCAAATGTGCGTGACGGCGCTGAAGAGGATATTGCTGACGCACGCGTGTGGAAGCGGAGGGAAGCGAGGATATAGGCAGGGGATGCACGAGGTGGCTTCGATGGTGTTGGAGACGCGCGCTTCGGCGGCAGAGTATTCAAAGGCGGCGACGGGGACGGTGCGATGGGATCGTCGGGACGATGAGGAGAAATACGACGACGGTGATGGATTGTTTGCGACGACGTCGTACGATGAGCGCGAAATTGCGAGCGCAGGGTCGAGAGATTATCGATTCGTCGAGCACGACGCGCACGCGCTATTCGAGGCGTTCATGGGAGACGCTCGCAGCGAACGGGACGACGAGCGCTTGGCGTTGGGGACGTATTACGAAGACGCCACGACGCCGACGTCGCCAATTTGCGCGGCGTTCCGTAGAATAGAAAACGCGCTGCGTTCGTTGGATGAAAATTTGGCGAAAAAGTTAGTCAAGATGGAAGTCGAGCCGCAGCTGTATTTGCTTCGGTGGTTGCGGCTCGGCTTTGGGCGCGAATTCCACCGTCGAGATGTCTTGACTTTGTGGGATGCGATATTCGAGTCGTTGTCGGCCGCGATCGGAGAGAACGGGGAGACCATGTCGAGTCGCGACTTTTACGAAGGTATCGCGGTGAGTGTGTTGATGACGATGCGAAACGATATCTTGAGCCTCGACGATTTCGGCGCCGTGATGAGTCGATTGCAAAACGTGCCGCCGGGGATTCAAATGCAACACATGATCGCGCGTGCGAAGGCGATGGCTGTCACTGGATTACTCAAGTACGATGAAACGGATGGGATGAAGATCTTCACGTCGCGAAAGCCTCCGCATCGATCATCACCGAATCGTCTCGTCGTGCCCCATATTCGCGGGAAGGCACCCCCGAGCGTCCAGACGATCGCGCGTTGGGACAGCGACGCCAGCGTGGACGGAAGCATCGACAGTCTGAGCGTCCAAGCCGATGACGACGACGACGACGCGCGAGAAGCTGAAGACACATCATCCTCGCGACCGGCGAGCGACGCAATCGAGCGCGTGGAATCGCTGACGTTGCGCGTTCCTTCGCCGACGACGACGCGCCGCGCGCCCACCGCCGACGACGACGACCCATTCACGGGTTCAATCTTCGCCGCGACTCCATCGATTCCATCCCACGCCGATTCTCCCACCGCCTCCGTCCTCCGCGAGACGTCTTCGCGCATCAACGACGCCCTCGGCGTCGCCCGCGCGCCTCCCGCGGCGTCGAGCGCCCGTTCGCGCGCCGACGCCGCCGACCACCTCCGCCTCGCCCTCGCCGCGCTCAACGACGCCATCGCCGCGTCTCCCGAGCGCGAGGTCCACGTCCTCGCCGCCGACGCCGCGGCGCTCGCCGCGTCCGCGCTCGAGCGTCTCGAATAGCCAAGTCGCGATCCGGTCCATTTACATAATTTTCACGGTCGAAGATCAACGCCGAGTTTTCAGACGCCTACAAAGTATCGCAATTCGCGCGTCGAGGGGCGGGGGAACAAAGACGATCCATCTCCTCGACGTCGCCCCGAGCCGTCGCGCGCGCGCGACCGCAATATCTCGCGCGCGATCTCGGACGCGCGTCTCGCGGGTGCGTGAAAAAAGCGACGGAACGCGCGCGCGCGACGCGCGATCGCGATTCGCGATTCGCGCGACGCGACGCGATTCGCGATTCGCGCGACGCGACGCGACGCGCGATCGCGCGCGAATCGCCCGCGGCCATCGAGCGCTGACGCATTAACTGACGAATTCACGAAACGCAGACGCGCGACGCGGAACGCGCGACGCGCGACGCGATGGCCGACGTCGAGAGTGGAAAAACGAACGTCGTTCGCGTGAGCGACGATGAGGTCGCGCGCGCGGGACGAAGGACGGGCTGGGCGCTGGTCGCGCTGTCGGCGCTCATGGCGGCGTTTTGCCTGAGCCTGATGGCCGTCTTCGCGAAGGAGATGGCGGACGTCGCGGGAGATCACTGCGCCGAGTACGGGGTGTCGTTCAGTGGAGATGGGTCTGCGTGTAACTACGTGAAGGAAAACTGGTGCGCGGCGATTAATACCGCGGGCGGCTCGGTGAGCGTCGGGTGCTCGTCGGGGGCGACGTTCGCGGACCCGGAAACGTACACGCAAAATACGTGTCCGCAAGGATGCTCTGGGGCGTGCGATGGAGACGCGAGCGATACGAACGCTGCGGTCGCGTCGTGGAAGTCTCAGATCAAGCGGCTGCAGCAGTGCTACGCCAACTCTCCGAAGTCTCGTCAGTGCTTGCCGACCGTGGATACCGACGGCAGTTTGGCCAACTACCGAGGTTTCAAGGCGGCGCATCCATCGCTCGGATTGGGCGGAAGTACGGCTTTCATCGCGCGAGACGCGTTTTTGGACGCCTGCGATGCACAATTAGTGTACGCAAACCGTCGCCAAACCGGAGGATACGGTGTTTTGGCCATGATGTGCGTCGCGCTTCTCGTCTGGATTATCAGGTGCGCGCTCACTTTGCGAAAGCCGAATTACTCAAAGCGTCCTCGAGAGACGGAAATGAAGCCTCTCACGACGTTCAGCGAGAAGAAAAGCTTCAACAACCGTTATCACCCGGATTCAGTGTGGATATGGTACTCTTTCGTGACGGCCATGTTCGGTTTCGCCGTGCAATTATACTCCTTCTACACGCCGACGACGACGGACATTCGCATCCCAATCGCGCAAGGGGTGTGGATCACCTTGGAGATCGTCACCCGCGCTGTTTTGACGCTCTTGGACAAGTTCACCTTGGTCGAGGCGAGTGCTATCTTCTTTGACATCGGTTTCTCCACCGTGGGTTTCACCGCGCTTTTGGAACCCTTCTTCGAGCCAAAGATTACGGACACACTTCCCGAAGTCGACGAATCCATCACGGATTACGCTTTGGCCATTCGCGTCGTTTCTTTCATCTATCCGCTCTGCGCTTCGTCGTTGAAGGTGCGAGATCTTTACGTCGACAACTTCTGGCCCGCCCCCGCCACGGCCAAGGCGATGACGGAAAAGAAGCGATCGCTCAAGAGGACCATCATCAAGCTCGTCTTGCTCGGTTTGCAACTCGGCGCCGCCATGTCTGTGTACGGCATTATGGGCAACAAAGAGCTCTGCCATCAATTCCGCACTTGTGCTCGCGGTAGTTGTACCCCCAACGTACCCGTCGGTGCGCCTCTCGATGCGGAACTCTTCGGCGGAGGCTCTGGCGGTGATAATATGAAGTATGCCGCTCGCATGATCTCGGACGATGGCACGATGATCTGGCGTTGGGGAATCAACTCGAACACGCAAATGAAGATGACCAAGTCGGGCGGCAAGTTATACGCTGACCTTGAATTTGCTATCCCGAACGGCGCGACGGAGAACGACGTCTCGATTCCAGGCAGTGGGACGACCTATACCGTCACCGGACTCACAGCCCCATTGCCCTCAGCGTGTGGTACTCGCTACGAAGTCCAGTGCCAAGAGGTGAACCCGCGTCACTCCTTCTCGTATATGACGGGCAAGTACGAATGGGTCAAGTACAACACATCGGCGTACAAGTTTGTCGCGAGACACGACTACGAACAGACGACTGGTTCTCCCTCTTGCTTCGGCGCCTCGACGCAGTGGTGGAAAGACAACGGCATGTTTGTCGGCGGTCCGGAAGCCGTCGTCGGAGGCACGGCGCAAAATCCAGATCTTGGATTCGTCTTCGAGGAGCAAAAGTGCTGGTACACACCAGCAGGAAGCAGCACAGCGACTTTTACCAAGTACTGCTTGGTTGCGCCCGCTTACCTCGGTGTCTTTAAACCGTTCGGTCGCGCATCCGTCGTTGGTTCGTGGACATGGTCGAACTCGGGCTCGTCGATGCCGACCACGTGGGGCACGTCTGCGCTCGACTTCAGGTTGGTCATGAACGAGAACCAAATCATCGCCGCCGGCGGCTCTAGCTCGGGCGGCTCGGGCGGTTGCCCGACGTTCTTCAGCGCGTCGGCGCCGTGTCCGTGCCCTCCGGCGGGCGTCACATGTACCGCTCCCGCCGCCGGCGCGTGCCTCCAAAACAGCGGCTGCCCGAGCTTTTACACGGCGCCGACGCCTGTCAAGTAACCGACGCCTCCGCCGCGTCGAATCTCCAAGAACTTCTCCAACTTTTCAAGCGTGTCGATCTCCCGCACCGCGGAGACGAAAATCAAGTCAATAAAGTCAACAATGGCAACGATAAGGATTTCAACAGTCCGGCCACGATCAAGCAAGTAAAGTAACCCACTCCGCTCCGACGCGTTTGTCAATCCAACGCGCCGACGTATGTATACCAGCCGCCGCCACGCGCCTCGCACACACCGTCGCGCGCGATGTCCGCATCCTCCCGTAAGCGTAAACCCGACGCCGCGACGCTCCTAGAGACTCGCACGGACGCCGCCCGCATCGTCAGCGCGCTCCTCGCCGCCGCATCCCGACGCCAACGCGGCTCGAGCATCAAATCGCTCACGCTCGCCGCGAACGTTCAACACAAACGCGCGACGCACGCGGTGACGTGTGAGACGATAAAACGCGTTAAAATAATCAAACGTCTGTTTGCGGAATGCGCCGATGCGTCGGGCGCGCTCGAAGCGCTGGCGAGCGATGCGAGAACGGTGTCCAAAGGGAAAGACGGGGACGACGCGTGGAGAGCGCGAGGCGAGGCGTACGTGTACGCGTACGATTTGATGTTTGGTGATTCCAGGCAGTTGGATCGATGGCGAGGGAACGATGGGGGGTGTGATGTCGTGCGAGATAATGCGGTAGCGTTGAAAGAAGCGCTCGAACGCGCGATGGCGCGAGAAGGGGTGAAGACGGTGAAGGAATTCGAGGACAAGAGCGTCGCGAGCGCGGCGCGGTATTCGCGCACGGCGAGGGTGAATACGCTGAAAACGACGGTGGATGAAGCGATGGAGGCGTTTCGAGAGGATGGATACGAGTGCGCGGTGGATTCTTTGATCGATACGCTGTTGGTTTTTCCCGCGGGGACGGATTTGCACGCGCACGAACTCGTAAAGACGGGCGCGGTGGTTTTGCAAGGACGGGCGAGTTGCTTACCGGCCGTTGCGTTAGCGCCCGAACGCGGGTGGGCGTGCATTGACGGTTGTGCCGCGCCTGGGAATAAGACGACGCAGTTGGCGGCGTTGGTCGGGCGTGAGGGTGGAGTGTACGCATTCGACGCCGACGCGAGACGATTGAAGCGATTGAAGGAGAACGCGGCGACGACGGGGAGTCAAGGGATTATTCGAGCAAAGTGCCAAGACTTTCTTACGGTGGATCCAGGTAACACCGTGTACGCAAGCGTGCGAGCGCTGTTACTCGATCCATCGTGCTCGGGGTCGGGAACGGAGGTCAATCGCGGAGATATCATGCTCCGCGACGCCTTAGATGAAGACGACGTGGAAGAAATCGACGCCGAAGCCGACGCCGACGAAGAGCGCGTCGACAAGCTCGCTGCGTTTCAAAAGTCAGTATTAAAACACGCGTTCTGTTTCCCCGAAGTCGAGCGCGTGTCGTACAGCACATGCAGCGTGCACGAGAAGGAAAACGAAGAAGTTGTTCGCGACGTCATGGACGTTGCCGTGGAACACGGTTTTAAGCTTGCCCACGCGCTTCCAAAGTGGCATCGCAGAGGTATCGCCATCGACGGATTGTCCACTGAGGACGCGCGATGCCTCATTCGAGCCGATCCGATCGAAGACGACATGGAGGGGTTTTTTGTCGCCATCTTTGAGCGAGACGTCGAACGCACGCGAAGCAAGGGTATTGGGTTGCCCGCTTCGAATCCGAACGCCGCCGAATCGGCGCTTCAACACAAGAAGAAGCGACCCGCCCTGGACGCTTCGACGGCGCGGCCGGTGTACGCCGCCGCGAAGTCGTCCAAGAAAAAGTCAAAGAGCGGTGGCAAACCGACGCCACTGTTCAGATGATTTCGGCTCGGCCGGCGCGAGAAAACTAGTATTAGGAAAGGAATATCGTTAGCATTAGAATAGCTAGATGTAGTAGTAGCGCGGCGGAAGACGTCGTTTAGTCTTCTTCCCAGGTCAACGCCTCCTTGACGTACTTGACGCCGAGCCCGAGCGACGTCAACGCGATGGGCGCCGCGCCCGCTTGCCAAGGCATATCCGGCGCGTACGCCACCCCGCGAGACATCAACGCCGCCGCAAGCGGAATCGAGCACACCGCGAGCAATTCGCCGTTCACAATCTTCGTGATTCGCGTCGCCAACTTTTCGCTCATCGGCTCCACTTCGCCCTTCGCCTTGGCCGCCGCGCGTCCGATAATTTTTATCGTCGGGAACAACGACGAGCTCCCCATCACGGTGAACAGCCACATCTTCACCCAGAAAATCGGTTCATGACTGTAGAACTCCCATCCTTTACCGTATTCCGTCGCTCGCAGGTACCCGGTGTACAGCACCAGCACTCCCGCGATGCCGTAGATGGAATCCGCGACGACGAGTCGCTGTTCCTCCGCTTCGCTCATCCCAGCCTTCACCGTCCACTTCTCCGTCGTCAGCGCCCCGACGACCAAGACGAGACCCAAGTAGTGTCCGTACGCCGCGAACGCGCTCGCCACCGGGTCCACCGCGGCGTGCGCCGCGCCGGCGGCGAGCGTCGTCGCGAGCGCCGGCGTCGCCACCGCGAGCATCTTTTTCGCATCCTCGGCGCGCGTTTCGAGCGACACCGCATCGCGATCGCCGCGCGCGGGCGCGCGCGCGCGCGCGGCGACGCATCGTCGCGTCGTCGCGCGGGCGAACGACGCGCGGGGCGTCGTCTTGAGCGCGTTCGTGGATAACGAAAGCATGGCGACGCGCGAGAGAATGACGTCGGCACGGAGTGGATAAAGCGTCCCGCGCCTCTCCGCGACGCGCGACGCGCGCGACGACGGCGCGGACGACGGCGTCGCGCGGCGTCGCATTCGAGCGCGCGCGCGCGCGCGCGCCCGCGCGCGCGAGCGGGCGTCGACGCGGAACGCGCGCGCGTCGAGCGCGCGCGATGGGAGAGCGGTACGACGCGGCGAGCGCGCGCGAGATGTACGCGGACGGATGCGCGTCGAGCGAGGCGCGCGCGTGCGTCGTCGTCGTGCCCGGTCTCGGCGACGGGCCGGCGTCGCTGTCGTACGTCGCGCGAGGGTCGGCGTTGGAGGCGCGGTGCGCGTCGACGGCGCGCGCGCTGATTCGGTTCGAGCTGTCGACCTCGTACGAGGGCTACGGGACGCGACAGCTGCGCGACGACGCGCGCGATATCGACGCGGTGATTCGGGCGCTGCGCGTCAAGTTTCCGCTCGCGACGTCGTTCGCGTTGGTCGGGCACTCCACGGGGTGTCAATCGATATGTCACTACCTGGCGAGCGGTTACGATTCGGCGTCGGCGGTGGATCGAATCGTGTTGCAGGCTGGCGTGAGCGATCGGGATTGGTACGACGCGGATTGCGGGCGCGAGGTGATGCGAGAGTGGGTGGCGCGCGCGCGGGAGATGGCGCCGGATGATTTGATGCCGGCGGACACGCCGGGAACGTACGGCGTCGCGACCAACGCGAGAAGGTTTCTAAGCCTCGCGAGCGCGGGAGGCGACGACGATTGGTTTTCGCTCGACATCTTCGACGGCTCGTCGGGCGAAGGGGTGGAGTCGTCGAAAATCGTGCGCAAGTTGGGCGCTGGTGCGTGCGCTCGCGTCGACGTGCGTTTGGTCGTTTCGACGGCGGATGAGTACGTGCCGTACGATAGAGACGTCGTCGTCGCGCACAACGAACGCATCCGCGACGCTTTCGCGCGCGTGGCGAAGAGCGCGCGCACGCATTACATCGAGGCGAACCACGATTTGAGCGACATGGCCGAGAAAGACGCGCCCGGTTTCGTCGATTTCGTCTTGTCATAGAAAGAATAGCGGCTAGATTTGCTAGTGTACAATATGTTTCTGTGCGGTTCAATTTCTCTGTTCAGCGCCGTCTTGCTGGCGCTTTCTTTTTATCTTTCGCCTTGCCCAAGCCCAAGCCGAAGAGCGCTTCCGCCTCTTTCTCCTTCGCTTCTTCGCGTTCGCGCGCGCGGCGCTCATCCTCTGTTTCTTCTCGCTCGTAAACGCTCGCGGCGTACGCCTGCGGCGCACCCCGTTTCTTCGGCGACTTAATCTTCGCGTTCGCGTTCAATCCCACGACGAACTGCTTCCTAAACGATTTGAAATTCGTCTTAGATTCCGGCGACGACGCCTTCGTCTCCGCGACGGCGACGCGAGGCGCGAAACCAATCGTCACCGTCTCCGCCTCCCCCAAAACCTCCACGCCCCTGCGTTTGCGACTTCGCATCATCTCCCCCCCATCATCCGTCACCAACACCGGCGCGATCGCATCGTCATCCGGTTCCGTCGCGCTCCCTTCGTCCGGCTCCGTCGCGCTCGCGTCGTCCTCCTCGAACCGCGCTCGCACGTACGTCCCCCCCCTCCCCACCGCGATCTCCACCGCGCCGTCCTCTCGCGACATCACGCGCGTCCACTCGCTCGAGACCGCTCTCCCGCCCTCGCGCGCGCGCGTGCCGTGCGTCGAGCCCAGGTCTCGACACTCCAACGCGCGCCCGACGGTTCGAAATTCGCAGTGCCGCCTCGACGTCGTCGCGTCGCCCTCGCCCGCGCGAAGCGTCGCGCTCGCGTGCCGCCCGACGACGACGACGCCGTCCCGCGCGTTTTTCGCGCACGTCGCGCGCGACCGTCCGTCCGCCGTCTCGACGACGAACGGCATCTCGCGCGTCGATGTGACGCCGTTTTCTCGCGCGCCTTTTCTCCTCGCGCTCGAGCCCTTCGTCGCCCTGCGCGGGCGCGCGCGGCCGCCGACCGTCGCGCGTCGCTCACTCGTCGTCGCGCACGATGTGCGCGCCCCCGCGCAGGGCGTCGAAGAGCTCGAGCGCGGCCCGAACCGCGTTCCCGGACGTTCTCGACGTGCTCGTCGCATCCATCTCGCCGCCCGCGCGCAGCGCCTCGACGCCGTCGGCGTCGATCGTCGCGCCGTCGGCGTCGAGGGAGGTGTTTATGAGGTCGGCGTAGGCCGCGGCGGCCTGCGCCTCGGCGGTGAGCTCGAGGCCGGCGCCGGGGGAGAAGCCCGCGCGCGCGGACGCGCGCGCGTTCGCGAGCGCGGACGTCAGCGCCGCGTCGGCGTCGGCGTCGGCGTCGGCGTCGGCGCGCGCGCGCGCGCGCGAGACGCGCGAGACGCGCGCGCGTCGACGCGGCGTCGGCGCGGCGACGGCCGAGGCGTCGACGCGCGACGCGCGCATCATTGGGAGTCGCGCGCCGATGAGTGGCGACGACGCGCGCGAGCGGCCGCCGCCGGGCGGCTCCGACGCGGACGACGACGACGACGAGCGCGATGCGGCGCGACGCGCGGCGCGCGCCGAGGCGGCGCGCGCGCGCGGCGTCGCGCGAGCGCTGCGACGGCGACGGAAGACGGTGGGCGGCGGGACGTCGAGCGTCGGGCGACGGAAATCGTCGTTCGACGACGTGCGCGACGCGCGGGGACGGACGAACGGGAGCGCGCGGGCGCGGGCGACGCGCTCGTTCGAGAGCGACGCCGAGGACGAGGGCGCGCGATGGGGAGACGGGGACGGGGACGCGTCGAGAAAGTACGCGTTGGAGACGCGGTTGCGAAAGATGCGCGCGCTGCCGAAAGGATCGAGGTACGCGAAGCAGCAGTGCGAGTTGATCGAGAAGGCGTTGGATATTTTAGCGAGAGGAAAGCGGCGGGGGGCGCGAAGCGCGGAGGAAGAGGACGAACTCGCGGGGTTGTTAAAAGCCGTGAAGCTTTGACGGAACTTTGACGGAGGGGGCGCCCGGGCGCGCATAGCGATCATAGAAGCGGTAGGACAGTACGAATATCTTTGTAGTATGTATCGGGCACGCCGAACGCCGAAGGCGGCGCCTGTTTGCTTTGCAAAATTCACTAATATTACACTTTTCGTCGGTCGCCGAACTTGAACTTTACGTTTGGTAAATTCGACTCGCGTCGCTCAAGATGCGCTTCTTGCGGATGCGGAACGCGATGGCTGTGGCCATGTTCCCACTCGCCGATTTCAATTGTTCGGCGTCTTCTTCGAGGGTGGTGGGGTATTCCGCTAATCGCGCCGAGACGGCGGCTTGGATGGCGTCCGCGGCGCGCTTTTCGGGCGCGCCCCCTCCGAGTTTAAACCCGTCTACCCCGTTTGCCTTGGCGAATTCTTCCGGAGTCGCGAGAACGGCTCTGAGCGCCCACAGAAGCTTGTCTTCGGCGGTTCCGTCCGAGATGAAATTCGCATTCCAGAGCGCTTCGTCGAGTTCGGGATGCGTGCGCTTGAGTGTGGCAAGACGCTTCGAGTCGGCACCGAGCGCACGCTTCATCGGCTCGTGATTGGCCTGCAAAAATGGTAGAAATCCCTCAAACCGATAGACGTCCGCGACGTTGTCGGAATCGACGAATCCGTAGCGTGTGATCAACTCGTCGTTGTTCAACACGCCGTACGAGATGAACACTTCTTCGCCAGTCTTATATTCTCTCGGCGAACGTAACACGAACGCACCGCCGCTAAACTCAAACTCCGTCTTGAGCATCGTTTTATGATTCAACGCGTCGATGAGCGGCATGAGCACGTATGCTGTCTTGCTATCGCGATCGCTGTTGCTCGTCGAATCAAAAACCGTCAACGCCAAGACGGCGAACACGGCCAACCATCGACCCTCCGCCGACGGTGCCGTCATGAAAGTCGCGAAGCACATCCCCACCGCGAGTGAGCGCGGTAGTAATTTCGCGCGCAGCTTCGCGTCATCCACCAGTCGTCCACTAAATACGCGCGAGCGCACGTTATCAAGCGCCCAAACGATGCGCTCATCCGACAAGGACGCCAAAGCCCCGCCTTTGGCCGCGTGTTTCCTCACCAGTCTAATCGCCTCCGCGTTCTCATCGCGCTGTTCCCGCGCAATCTTCTCCCCAATCGGGTACTGCAACGCTCGCACTTCGTCCTCGGAGTACGACCCGATCAAATTGAACGTCTCCGGAAGTTGCTTCAAGTACGCCGCAAACGCGCTCTCCGCCCCCAACGCGTATTCACGTAACAACACCAGCGCCACTCGAAGCGCCCATTTCTCCTCCCCGGCTGCGTTCCAAAGTTCGTCGCTCATGAAGTCTTCGTGCGGATTCTCTTGTCCTTCGAGCACGACGAGCGCGGCGCCGCGCGGGAGCGTCACCAGCGCCTCGTCCACTTTGATGTTCTTCTTCGCCACCACCCCGCGCGTGGTTTCAGCCGCGTCCGCGGCGCCGCCGACGTATGAAATCTCTAGCGAATCACCCTTGACGTCTCTGGCGGCGAGCCATTCGGCGTAGACCTCGGCGTCGGCGCGAGAGGCGGCGGCGGCGACTCTTCGGGGCTGAGGTTGGGCGAGGACGGCGCGGCGGATGGTGACGCGCGCGCGCGCGGAAGCGGTCGACGGCGCGCAGACAGTCGTTCGCGTGACAACCGCACGCATTCCGACAGTTTCTCGCGCGCGGTTCGGCGCTGGACGCGCTTCCGGTTGTGCGGACGGGGCTGCCGCGCGACCCGCGTCGTAGCCGACGCGAGCGTTTCGCTAACGCTGATGTTTTACACACAATTTTGCTACGATTCGCTTTGATGCGCACGATGAACTATTTCCATACTTTCACACTCATGTCTCGGCTGGCAGAGATGAGCATTTTGCCGGCAGCGCCTGATACCGCGGCGAGCGCGACGACGGCGTCGCGATGACAGTCGTGACGCTCGTGCGCGGCGCCCTGAGAGATGTTCTTGCGCGAACTTTCGGGGACTGGAGCGGGATACTCTTGCTGAATCACCACACCGCTCACAGACTTTTCGGCAAACTTTGGTCGAGGGCCGGAAATTTTGCCGGAGACGATACGCGATTTGTTTGCGTCGCCGGGGTGCCAGACGCGGATGCACGCGTCGGTGCTTCCAGAAATGATTGCTCCGTTAGGGAGCGCGAGCAACGTCCGCACGCCCGGTGGTCGCGAAGACATAGACATCAACTCATCTGCGCGCAAGTCTTCGTTGAAATTTCCGTACGCCTTGTTGACGAGCGTTGAAGAGTGAATGAGCGCGCTCTGCGATTGCGGCACCATCCGTAATCGGCCATTCGCCTCCATAGCGATGGGTTGCGCTCGTGCCTCTGCATCGAGTGCTGCGCCTTGTCCACGTAAAACGCGTAAGATGCGTCGACATCCACCATCAGCAATATCCCACAACGCGACCTCGTCGTGACCGGCACTACACCACACCAGCGGACGCGTCACGGCCCCTGGAGAACTGCGTGACGTCGGAGCGATCGCCATAGCTTCAATACCAGCTCCTCGCGACGGATGATTCCATTCTTGAACACAAGTTTGGAAGCGCATGTCGAGTAAATTGATCGAACCACTCGCAGTTCCGATGACGAGCCAAGATGCCGCGCCGCTAGTATCGAGCGCGAGCGACGAAGCCACGCCAATCTTTGGATTGAGCGGCATCCTAAAGGCGTCGCGCGGCGAACGATAATCCCAACCGTACACGGCGCCAGTCTGAGTGATGTAGCACGCCATATGCTCACTGAGTGATGCAACAGCGTTGACGGCACCTTCCTCTTTGTTCACGTGCCGAATCTCTGCCGCACCCGTGTACTTATCTGGTACTGGTCGTTCATGCGGAGATTTTCCCGCATCCTTCGTCGCGTACTCGACGCGCCACGCGTGCACGGTGCCATTGTCACTTCCACTGACGATGTGCGAATTTGAAGTGCTCGCGACGGATGTAATTCTACCTCCCTGGGACGCATAAGTCAAACGAGATTGAAAGGAAACATCCTTTTCAATTCTGCGTGTATCCCAAATCTTACAGCTTCCGTCCTCACTCCCCGTCACGAAGAAAACTTCCTCGCGGTCCACTGCGATTGACGTGACCGTTCCTCGATGTTCTAAAAGATGCGCGACAAGGATACCGCGTGGCGTCCATGAATCATCGCCTGCATTCGTTGACACGTTCGTTTCCATGTCAGGTGGACCATTCGGTTTGAATCTATTCGCTCCAATGTCAAAGCGACGGACAGCGGCGGACAACGTTTCCACTACTGATGAACTAGTGGTGTCCACGAGCAAGGCATCGTTTTCTGTATCTTCTCGAAGAAAGATCGCCTGTGCATCTTGAGGCAAGATGAGAGATCTCTTTGGTCCGAAAATCGTCGTCCAGGCATCGTTATTATTCACGTTCACAAATTCTTCCGCTTCGACATCCTCCACGATGCTTGGTGGTTCGCTCGACTTGAAGCGAGGCGAATTGTTACCTCCAGTACTCTCTACGCTCAAGCGCGTTTGGCGAGCATTCGCGAGCACTTTGATGTACGGTGACATCGCTTTAATGCTCGGAAATTCGGCCTCTGCGTTATACGCCGCGATTGCCGTCTCATCATTCACATTTTGAAAGCTTTGTCCGTCCAGCGGTCTGTCCATCCGCGCACTCACGGCGGCGTACACTGCCGCCGTGCGCATGCCCGTGGCCGTATTCACCGCAGATTCAAACGCACTTCGCGTCGGAGGAGGGTACAGACACATCGCCAGAACTTCAGGTTCGTTCAAAAATTCCGGAGTTAAGCTCAGAAGCTTGAATCGGCTCGGATCAGACTTGTCCAAAAAAGGCTTCACGATCGGTACCAAAAATGTAAAGGCATCCACGGGCCCCAAGCTCTTCGCCGCTGTAGAAAAAAACTCTTGCGCCGCGTTACGCACCACGGCTGAAGGATGGCACAACAAATGGCTCGCAGTCTTTGCGACATTTATGGTCGCTTGTTTACCAACTTGAATCATTTTACTTCGTTCGAGGTCGGAATCCATGGGCGACACGAGCGTCGACATGCACCGCAACGCATTAGCAATGACTGAGTCTTGTACGTCGATGAGGCAACGATCGATGCACGGTACCAAAACGAGCTCGCACGACGCTCGACCGATGAACTTTCCAACACCTGCAATGTACTTGAAGAACGCACATCGTAGCTGCGGAGACTGCGCGTTGAGGCACGTAATCATGAGTGGCATAAGAAAGTCTTTCGTGTCATCTCGTCCAAAGAAATGCGCCAAGTGCGTTGAATTTGCTAGCATCTCCTCCCAAGTCGCAGTATCGGCGTCACCAGTCTTACCACCCATCAAATTGTACAGAATATTCTGCACTGTTGTCCTAGCTACCGTTAATTCATCGTCGAAACTAATCGGATCACCTCCCTGCCCCGAATTCGCCGCTGCATACTGCAAAAACGCGAGACTCAAACGCGCGAGCTGCGCTAACACGCTCGCCAAAGTCACGCGAACCAAGCGCTCGGGGTCTCCAGCGGCGTTGCTCACCATTGGCCAGATATATTCTGGAAACACGCCAAAATCACTTTGCGGGATATCTTCCACGAAGCGTAAGATTTCAGCGATGGCGCGCAACGCCGCAGCTCGGACGGATGCCGCTCTATCTTGCAACATAGATGCGCAATATGGCAACATTTGCTGAAGAATGCAATGATCCGTCGCCATCGGACTTATCTTTTTTAGTAACTTTAACGCCAAAACTCGAGCGTTTATGTTCGTCGCGCCCCGCATGGAAGAGCAAATGTGGGTGGCGACAAGGCACATGCCCGGGCATTTGAGATGCGGTGCCGAATTCATCGCAAGCGCTAGGACATCCTCATTCGTCGTTGCGTGCGAAAACATGTCCCGAGCGCCTTCACATCGCAGAATGTGGACAAGAATATCATCCAGTTCTTGTTCGACCGCGGAAATTCTTGAATTGGCGTCAAGGTTTAAAAATTTTACGCTGAACGCGTGCAAACGCTTGAAGTAAGAAGGAAACAAGTTTGTATCTTCGTACTTTGCCAAATAATCCGCTGCGCTTGCTCGCTGACTCGGATCCAGTGCCACCATGGAAGCAATCATCCCACGCGCTAAATCGTCGCTTACGCCAGTCGAGATCGTCTCGAGCGGATCGTGCTCGCCGCGACGATACGCCAACGCATCCGACAAATCGAACAAAGCCTTCCCATCCATGTACAGCTCCGCGAGCGTACACCCGAGGGCGAAAATATCAGCACTTGGAAGTAACTTCGCCGGCCTTTCATCGAGCATGTTATCCGTGACGGATGTCTTTTCATTCGAAAATCGCTCGGGCGCGATGCAACACCTCCGTCGTCCGTCGTTATCAAAAAAGTATGTAAACTCCGCAGGGTTATCCGCGGGAATCTCCCCTGGTTTATAAGACGCGTAATCACTCAAAAAGCACCAACCCCACGACGTGACCAAGACGTTTTCGCACTTGATATCCCCGTGTTCAACCCCTCTCGCGTGCGAGTCTCTCGCCGCGTGCAACAACTGATACGCAAACCACGCCCGTTCCCTATCGCTCAAAAACGGTCTCGCGCTCAGCCTGTCGTGCAACGACATGTGACAAAACTGTCGCATCAAGTACACCGCGCGTTCCGTCTCCAGCACCTTGGTGAACGGCCAGCAATGCGGGTACTCGGGCGCCGGCGTCGTCAGCGCCTCGCGAATCTCGTGCACCGCCCTCTCGTGCGCCCGCAAGTCCGGGAACGCGCCCGGCCGTTTCAGATATATCTTCACCAGCGCTATGCCATCGTCCCGCGTGCGCGCGCGCGCCGACGCGCTCGTCGGCGGCGCGCGTTTCGTGTCGTCGACGCGACAGATTATCGATTTCAAAAACCGACCCGTCGTGCCGATGAGTTGATCTTTGTAGACTAAACTCGGCACGTCCACCGCGAGGATATCGCTCATCTGCACCTTGGGAGGGGCGCTGTGTTGGTTACCCATCGCTCACGACGTCAGCGCGCGCGGCGGGGCATGTGAACGCGCGAAGTTGTGACGTTCGCGTCGCGGCGGCGCGCGGAGACAGTTACGCGCTACGACGAGAATCGATTACACATCAATGTTGAGCGAAATATCTAACGCGGTGACGCTGTGCGTGAGCGCACCGCTGGATATGTACGTCACGCCTGTTTGGCCGATGGCGTGGACGGTGTCTAGGGTGACGTTACCCGACGCCTCGGTGTCGACTCTGCCGTCGATGAGACGCACGGCGGCGGTCATGTCCTCCACGGACATGTTGTCGAGCATTAAACGAGTGACGCTGCCCGTCGGGACGTTCGGGTCGTCCAGAAGCGCGATCACGGTCTTCACCTCGTCCATCGTCCGCGCTTCGACCTCAATCTTGACGTCTTTGAGATTATTTTCGAGTAAATACTTTTCGCACGCCTCGACGGCGGCGGCGATGCCGCCCGCGGCGGCGATGTGATTATCCTTAATCATCACCATATCGAACAACCCTATTCGGTGATTCTTCCCGCCACCGATCAACACCGCCCATTTATCGAGAACTCGCAGGCCCGGGACTGTTTTTCGCGTCTCTAACATGATCGCCGGAGCCGCCGCCGCCGCGTACGCCGCCGTCATCGTCGCGATCCCGCTCATCCTTTGCATAAAGTTCAACACCACTCTCTCCGCGCGCAGGATGCTCCTCGCGCTTCCCGTGACCCGCATGAACACCTCACCGCGTTCGATTCGTTCGCCATCGCGCTTCATCCACTCCACCTCTAACTCTGGGTCCACCGCCGCGAGCACGACGCTCCCCAGGTGCTCGCCCGCGAGCGTCCCGGTCGCCTTCGCCAGCAGCGTCGCCGTCGAGCGCGTGCTCGCGGGGATCGTGCTCAGCGAGCTCACGTCACCGACGTCACCGACGTCCTCTTCGAGCGCGGCGCGCACGACGGCGTCGATCGAATACGTCGGGTGCGGCGGCGGGGCAATCTTCGGCGCGCGCGCGGCTTCGTCGGCGCAGCGCATCGCGCGCGAGACGACGCGCGCGCGCGAACGATTCGACGCGCGCGCGCGCGCGCTGATTCGGGCTCCCGGACGCGAGGGCGACGACGACGCAGCGCGCATCGGAAGCGCGCGGCGACGAGTGGCGCGCTATCCGCGCGCGCGCGCGAGGACGAACGACTCTCGAAATCGTGTACATTGCGTTCGGTGATCATCACAAACATCGCGGGAGAAAAGAATCGAAATCGTGAACGATCGCGAGCGTCGTCGCTCACTTCGGGCACACCCCGAGGCGCGCGCACACGTTTTTTAAACTCGACGCGAGCTCGTCCAACAGCACCGGGACGTACGGCTCGACGACGGCGTCGCACTGGTGCGCCAACTCCGCCCCGAGCGCCGCGCACAGCGCGTCGACCTCGCCGACGACGAACGATATCGTCGAATTCGCGCGCAATTCGTTCGCCAGCAAACGGCTCGCCATGACGCAATCCGCGCACGTCTCGTCGCTCGCCGACGCGTCGCCCCGCGCCGCCGCGCGAATCCTCGCCTCGTCGTCATCGCTCGTCACCATCGCCCCGCTCGCGTCCGCGACGGCGTCTTCGTCACCATCGCACATTTCCAGCGCCTTGCACGCCGCGTCACCGAGCTCGGGGTGATTTTCCAGGTACCGCGTCGCGAATCGCAGCCCGGCTTCGCCCGCCGCGACGCACACCGACATTTGACTCGCCTCCCCCCGCGTCGCTTTCGCGCACGCCTCCGCGATCGCCGCCGCCATCTCTCCCTGAAACTGTCCCTGTTCGATCTTCGCCTCCACCGCGCGCATGAACGTCTCGCACGCGTCGCAATCGCTCGTCGTCGTCGCGCGCGCGGTGCCCAGTCGCCATCGCGCGTCGTCGACGTCCAGCGCTCTCGCGCGCGCGGGCGTCGCGCGCAGCGCGCACGCGAGCGCGAGCGCGAGCGCGACGATCGCGCCGCGTCGCATCGCGCCGCGTCGCATCGCGCGATGGCGACGGGGCGACGGCGACGCGCGCGGAACTCTGCGGACCGTTCGAGCCGGCGCGGCATCCGACGACGCGCGCGCGACGCGATGCGCGCGAGCGACGACGACGGCGCGCGCGACGGCGCGCGCGAGGACGACGACGCGTCCTCGAGCGAGGATTCCCTCGCGGACGCGCTCGAGGCGGAGCTGTTCGCGAGCGAACGCGACGACGCGGAGACGGACGACGCGAGGCGGGCGACGGTGGGAAGCGCGCGCGCGCGCGAGGGACGCGAGGACGACGCGCCGAGGGTGGTGCGACGAAAGACGAACGCGCTTGGGGCGATTAAGGGGGCGAGCGCGGGAGAGGCGTGCGCGCATCCGGCGTTCATGTTTGACATTTGCGTGGTGTGCGGCGAGCGGCGAGCGACGGAGGACGCGCGGGGGGGCGCGGCGCGAGGGAGGGACGAGGGCGACGGGAGAGGGTTGCGCGGACACTTTACGACGTCGATGAAGTACATACACGAAGGGTTGACGCTGTCGAACGAAGAGTTGGAAAAGGCGAAGCGGGAGGAAAAGGCGCGCGTGTTGCAAAACGGCAAGTTGACGTTGATTTTAGATTTAGATCACACGCTGCTGAATTCGACGCAGTTTAAGGAGTTGACGCAAGAGCAGCACGATTTGTTGCACGAGTGCATCGCGCGAGAGGCGGAGGGGTTGAAGGAAGGACAGCGACCGATGCTGTATTGCTTGCGTCACATGGGATTTTTCACAAAGTTGAGACCGCACGTGTTTGAGTTTTTAGAATCGGTGTCGAAGATTTGTCAGCCGTACGTGTACACGATGGGGGACAAGCCGTACGCTAGAGAGATGGTGAAGCTGATTGATCCCGAAGGGACGATTTTTCACGGACGCGTGATTTCAAACAACGACTCCACGAGCTCGCACGTCAAGGATTTGGACATCGTTCTCGGCGGAGAAGCGAGCGCGATCATCGTCGATGACACCGAGCGCGTTTGGCCGCAAAATCAGGGCAATTTGATACGTCTCGACCGCTATCACTTCTTTCCGGGAAGTGCGTCTTCGTTCCAACAAAAAGGACAATCCGTGATGGAGAGCTCGATGGTGGACGAAGGCGAGCTCGGTTCGGTGGGTAGTCGGGCCGTGCTCTTAGACGTATTGGCCGTCATAGAGAGCGTACACAGGAGCTTTTTCAAAAACACCGACGATGGAGAGGAACCGGACGTGCGCAAGCTGCTCATTCATCCCGACCGCGCGGACTTACCGCTGAGCGGAGTCAAGTTTATGATGAGCGGCGTCACGACGCTGGGCGATCGAAGACCTGAGCGCCATCCTCTGCGACTACTCGCGTCCACGCTCGGCGCCGAGTTCGCATCATCCATCGAACGCGATGGCAACACCGTCACGCACGTCATCGCTCGCTCCTCTGGTACCGATAAAGTGAAGTGGGCGAGAAAGACGAGCGGTCGCGTCTTCGTCGTCGAGCCCGGGTGGCTCGTCGCGTGCGCCAGGGCGAACACTCGAGTCAGTGAATCGCTGTACGAGCTCCAGTAAATAAATTAACCGTAGACTAGAGTTGTCATTCGAGTAGGTATCCGTAGTCCCGCGCGCTTTCGGAAAGCGGCTTTCCATTCCGCCCCCGTCCGACGGCGCTCCAACTGTATGCGCTCCTCAGAGTCCGACGCGATGAGCGCCACCGCCCGGCGCGGCTGGCGCGTTCCCGTGGTGGCGTTCATCACCGGCGTTTCCATCGCTACCGCGGTGTTGACGCGCGATTACACCGTCGGCGACGACGTGCTCGCCGCGCTCGTCGCCGGTGAAATCTCGTCGATTAATGCTCAGGCGAGCGATTTCTCCTCTTTGCCGACGCCTCGCGCGCGAGCGAGCGATCCAGACGTCGACAACGCGCGTTGCTTTGAGCTGTGCGCGATCTTGCGCGCGGGTGTGGACGCGCGAACGAGGATTGGGGCGCTGGAGCTGCGGTCCTCGGCGCGAGCGGCGCTCGCGGCGACGAAACTGAGCCTGGCTCTTTGGGCGCGCGTGTTCTCGCCGGCGACGAACGCGATAACGGAAGGCGTCGTGCGAGGAACGCGCGCGGGGGGTCGGAGACTCGCGGTGATCGTGCGGGAGACAGAACCGAGGGTTCTGGCGCAGTGGGTGCTCGCGTGCGTCGGCGCGGCGTACGTGTATCACTTGTGCTGGCGGTTCGTCAAGCACTTGAAACGGGCGCGATATAGGAACAAGTTTAGGTTTTTCATCATTAGGATGAGATTGCGCGCGTCGCGGCGGGTGCGAACGGCGTTGGAGCCGTACGCAAGGGTTTATAGGCGAGTCGCGAGCGCCGGGACGGCGGTGAAGCGACGATATTCGCTCGTCGTGCGAGGAATACGTAGTAAAAGTCGATTGGCAGCGAACGCGTTGCCGCATGCGTTGTTTTTAGTCGTCGGGATGGGTGTGTTTCGCGTCATGCCGCGATATGCGAGGAATATGGTGCGGAAAAGAGAGATTTTGGCGACCATCGCGCTCCTCGTGCCGATGTTTCGAACCATGCTCGCCGTGGAGAGCGAAGACATGGCTCTTGTCGAAAAATGGTTGCGTTTCTGGGCATCGTGCGCGCCGTTCATGATAGCCGTTGATTTTCCGTTCATATTCTACGGTGTTAGGTGGTTCTTTCCGTGGTGGCCCGAAGTTTTAGTGCTGTTTACGATGTGGTTGAACTCGCGCCTCACGCGCGGTAGTCAAATCATTTTGGAATTTTCCACACCGCTCGTTTCTCGGGCGATGGCGTACTTGAACGAGTCCAGTGGTACGACGGGTAAGATTTCCATACTTCTTCGTCGTTCGGTTCGACAAGCACTGCAGATTAGTGTCATCGTCATTCGCTTCCGTTCCCGACGAGCCTCAGAGGCGCTCCGCCTCGTTCTCGACAATATGAGCATTCCGTTGGTGATGTGTACGGTGTTTTTCTTCACACCAGGGCTGATGACGATATATGGTTGCGACATGGCCGGATTGGTCGTTCCGTTCGCGTTCACGGTGGACGGATTACTCAAGTATGCGCAATTGAAGGCGCAACCGCAACAGCCCAGTCGCGCGCAAGCTCGCAAGGACTTAGAAAAGCTCCATGAAGATAAGCTTCGAAACTGGTTGACTTACTGGCTCGCACATGCGATGATTTGGTCGCTGTCGCAAGAGCTTTCAAAAAGCGCACTCGGGTGGTTTCCGCTCTGGCGGCACACGCAACTGGCGGGAATTTACTGGCTTCAAGTATTCGGCGGCTCGCAACTCATCACGGCGCGCATGCAGGGTATCAAACAATCCATCCTAGAGGATCATCAGAAAGCGTTAAAAGCAGCGATTTCAGCCGACTTGGACGCGTCCGAAGTCGAGGAACTGGCAAAGTTGAAAAAGACGTTGGACGCCTCGCGGCCTAGCGTGGAAACGACGCTCGACGAAACCTCAATCGACGACAAGAAGGATGATTCAAAACCCACCGATACCGATGGCGACGTCGACGCGGAAACGATCACAAAATTAGACGTAGGAATCACCGCCGAGACCGTGCGCAAGCGCACGCCGACGGACGCGAACGGCTCGAACTGAACGCGATCGTGTAAAAACAGTTAAACAGTTACGCCGCGTACAGTTACAACGCTTCTCGCGCGCCTAAATTCACCACTCCCTAATCAATCATCTATTCAATCGACGCCGAAAACGGCAATCTCTCGTTCAACACCGTCACATTCGTCCGTCCCCACGTCTCCGGATGCACCGCGTACGTCTCCGTGATCTCGTCCACGAGCGCCATCGACGTCTCGTCCGCCTCCGCGAAGCACGCGTGCGCTCGTCCCCACTCCGCGTGTCCTCTCGTCGCGATGAAGAAATCCGGCCCCGACCCGATCACGCACGCGTACCCTCGCGCCACGATCGGCGCCTCGCCCTCCGCTCGTCCTCGCAATCCCTCCAGCGCGCCCTGCAGCAGCGCGTACGGCGGTCCCGGTCCACCGTAGCCATCCCTCGCGCCCGCCTCGGGCGTCGCCTCCGCCCTGTAAAACGACCCTCGTCGCGCCGCGCCGCCCGCGAGCTCGCGCGCGAGCGTCGGCGCCCAATCCTCGCGCAGCCGCAGCGCGATCGCGCGCGCGTCGCCGGCGCCGTCGCCGTCGAGCGTCAATCGCAGCGTCGCCCCGCGCGCGCGCTCCGAGTACCCGACGAACGCGTCCTCGCGCGATATCGCGCGCGCGCTCGACGCGCGCGGGCACAGCGCGACGACGAGCGCGACGACGAGCGCGCGACGCGCGCGCGGCATCGCGCGCGGACGAGTGCGCGCGCGGTCGACGGACGGACGCGTCGATCGAAACGCGGTGATTGCGCGACGACGCGCGTCATTCAGCGACACCGCGCGACGCGCCGAGCGAGCGCGACGCCATGGACGCGAGCGCGGGCATCGGAAGCATATCTCCGACGTCGCGATTCGTCCGCGACGCCGTCGCGGCGCGCGTGGAGGCGACGCGAGCGAAGGATGTCGAGACGTTGGCGACGCCGCTGGGGGCGACGTGCGTGGAATTCGATGACGTGCGGTACGCGGTGACGTCCGTCGCGGACGAGCGCGGAGGGAGGGTGCGCGTGGATGTGTCCGTGGGCGCGCCGGGGGGGGCGTTCGAGGAAAGGCGCGCGATGGAGGACGCGGCGACGTTGATTTGTTTGAGCGACGGGACGATTGCGGCGAACGAGAAGGCAAACGCGGGGTACGACGCGACGTTTCGCGTGGACGTGACCGCGATCGCGAGTTTGGAGGATGAAGAGCGACGCGAGGAGATCTTGCAGCGCGTGTCGAGGGTGCGAAATGCGGTGTACGGGGCGAAATTGCGCGGACACTTGCGAGAGCTGGCGGCGACGGGCGGAACGGAAGGCGCGCTCGACTGGTCGCCTCGACGAAGAGGGGAGACGATGTTCATAAAGCCGCAGAATGATCAGGTGACGGTAATATTTCCTATGCACTTCGCGGACGCGCGCGATGCGGTGATTGCGACGCAGTTCTTGACGCAGTTTGCAGAGGTGCGACGCGGACAAAAGGAACTGTCGACGGCGCCGGCGGTTTCGTATCACAAGTCACCACCGTTGGAGTTAAAGGACGCTCCAGAGGAGATGATCGGTGACGCGAACGGTGGTTATGTGTCGTTTGTGTTGTTTAAACGTCACGCCACGCCCGATCGCTTGGAGGCGACGGTGTGGAACATTATGACGTTTCACGCGTTTGTGAGCTACCACATCAAATATTCCAAGGCGTACTGGCACAGTCGCATGCGTCAAAAGGTGGAGTCATGGCTGAGCATCCTCAAGCGTGCGAAAAAGGTAGATCCAAGCGGTAACGGCAAAAAGATGACGACGGCGGACGGGCGGACGTTCGTGCGCAAGTGAGCCGATAACAATTAGAGTTGTAACGACGTCGGCTGTAATTTATTCATGAAACAAAGCGCCTCTGTACCTAGAAGAACGGCGGAAGCAAGATAAACGGTCGGCGGAACTTAGGCTTGCCATCCTTGCCGTCGAACAATTGTCTCAACCTCTTGTGCTTGGCGATGGCCCACTGCATCATTTGCGCCGCGCCGCAGCACATGAACGTGTATCCCATCACGCTCTGCGTCGCAATGTTGAACCCAAGCCATTGGTAAATCTCCGTCGCGTAGTTCGCGCACGTGACATAGTTAAACAGGAAACCAGTCGGGATAACGTAACCCTTAGCTCCATCCTTGCGCAAGTTGGCGAGTATGATATGGCATCGTAAGTTGCTCAACTGCATGACGGCGCTAAACGCGAAACCCGCCATCATTTGCGTCCTCCCCACAGGCGTATACGCCGGGTGGTTGATGAAATACGACATAAACGCCCCAAATGTCCAGTAGTATCCACAATTCCGCATGAGATTAAAGATGGGCATCGTGGCGTGGGAGAATTTATGTACGAAGAACGTCTCCAAAATGCGCTTCGCATAGTGCGCCGTGTGAAAGTACATCGCCAGCGTTTGCGCCTCCAGCACCGGTTTTCCGGCGTTTTTGATGCCAAAAATCCCTCCATAAATCTCCTTGCGCATGAAATAAAACGGCAGGTACGCCAACAGCGGTCCGAGGTATTCGAAGAAGAACACCGCCTTGTAGCTCACCTGCGGTCCCAAATCCTTGAACACGATCGTGTCCCCGTCGTTCAGCCCGTACTCGCTCAACAGCGCATCGTCTCGGAGCGCCGTGCCTCTGGTCTCGCCTCGTGCGGGAACGGTCGTGAATCGCTGTCGAGACGGATAAAACTTGCGCTTCAGCGCGTGGAACGAACGCTTGAGGTCGCTGACTTTGGCGTCGTTCGGGACGACGAGGCCGCCGGCGACGACGGCGCGCCCGCTTCGGGTGACGATTTGAAGCTTCATCTCACAATTGGTGCGCACGACGTAGCTCGAGTGGTGATCTCGCGGCGGGCGTTCGCGGCGCGCCGTGGATTGCGGTGGATTGTTGGCCCGCGACGCGCCGCGGCGCTTCGCGGGTTATCGGCGCCGACGAAGGCGCGCAAGGTCGCGTACGCATCGACGAGGTAGTGAAGGGTTTATCGGTGGATAATCACAAGAGAGATATCACTTGGCTATGGGTGGTACAAGTTCAAGCGTTGCGCGGGATCACGCGTCTTTGCACTGCGCAAAGATGAAACTCAAATTTTGCGCGCACTCTTGAAAGAGTTCGCCTAAAACTTCGGTGATGTCAGCCTCACCATCTGCGGGATTTTCCATCTGCGGCGCCTCACCGGCGGAACCTCGCGCTTTGGTCATGACGAAATCGTTATCACCGATCGGGATGATGCGCTTGGTGCCTATATCTTTGTCGGAATTCGACGTATACATCGCCTTGAGCCGACGAATGATGAGTTCCTTGAACGCATCCGCCACGGGGCTATTCTCCGGGGCATTTGAACGCTTGGCGAAGATGAAGAGCAAAGCTTCCCAGATACGACGCATTTGAGGCTTGCAAATTTTCAGCTTCGCGGCAGCCATTTCGAAAACGTGCTGCGTGCAGGCCAATGCGTTGCGTCGAGCGTCGTCGGTCTGCGCTCGCGCGGCGTCCATCGCCGCACTTTGAACCTTGGCCATCATCTCCGGTAGTTTCAAGCAAGCCTTGACGTCATGCACGTCTCGTAATCGTTGCAACTGATCTGTGGGGTCTTCAATCGTCAAATCTCGCATCGATCGATCAATCGCGAGCTTGCGAACGGCTTCCAACATCTTCCCACCGAGGCCTTGTCGCTGGTACGGAGGGAGCACCAAAATCTGGCTCAATCGCGCGCGCTCGGAATCAGGATAGGCGTAGAACCGATATACCGTCGTAAATCCAGCGGTTTCCCAGCGTCCATCGGCGTGATGCCTCGTCGCCACGAGCAGAGTCCAACGCGAGTCTGAGTTATCAATCTTGCTCGCCGCGTCGATGAAAAACACCGCGTACGCCTCCATCGCGGCGTGCCACTTTCTCGCCTCCTCATTCGTCGCCAACTCGTACGCAGTGATTTTTGTCACCACCCCATCGCTCTCACTCTCTGCCACCAGCGTGCCACCAGCGCATGGTTCTGCCATACCCGCCTCGCGTTTAAATCTCTCCTCATCCTCGTACAGCTCACACAATCCATCTGAATCAAACCACTCTCGCATTTGCTCCACCACGGGATCCGCCGGATTCATCGCGCTCGATATTTTCTTTTCGTATCTCATCTTCAACAGCGCTCGCAACGATGTCCTGCACACGTACACGTCCAACGCCAACCCCGCGTATCCGAACACGCTCTCATCTTCGCGAAACACCTGATGCGTAAACTCCGCGTCGAACGCATCACCATCGTCCCTCGTCGTCTCCAACGCGCTTCCAGGCGTCCAGGGATGAAACTTCAACGCATCCACGGCCTCGCACACGTACGACACCGGCGCATCGATCGGTTTCTTCGCGATTTTCGCGCCGCAGCTGTTGGATTTCGAATTCAAATCGATCGTCGTCGTCTGCGTCGACAGCCCCTGCGCGCTCGCGCTTACCGTCGCCGGCATCGCGAAACCGAGATCGGCGTTTTCATCGCCGAACCTCGCCGCGAGTTTCGCGCGCTTTGCCGCCTGATCGTCGTCCATCGTCGTCGATGCGTCGCGTCGACGTCTGAGGCGATTCGCCGCGTCGCGACAGACGTCGACGCGCGCGCGCGTCATGAGCGGTGCTCGACGACGCGGACGAAGCGTCGACGACTCGGGCGAGGATAGGGCGGCGAAGCGAGAGAAGACAGGCGCGGATGCGGCGACGACGACGGCCAAGACGACGCCGAGCTTGAAGTTTACCCTGAAGAAATCGTCTTCGATCGTCGACGGCGCGGAGCCGGTGACGCGCGAGGACGACGGTGGTGCGATCGAAGACGTCAAGGATGAAGTCGTGGACGCGGCAGAGGCGCGACCGAGGCTGAAGCTGAGCGTGAAGATGAAGAGACGGCACGAACACGCCCCCAAGGTGAGCTTTCTGAGCGAAGACGCTGAATTGAACGACGACGGACCGAGCGAGAGCGATAGCGAGCTCGAGGACGCGCTGTGGAAAGGAGGGGATGGATTCGGAGAGAATGATTTCAGTGAGTTGGAACTGAAGCCCGATCACGCGAATCGGCCGCTGTGGGTTTGCGACGACGGGAGAATTTTTTTAGAATCGTTTTCACCCGTGTACAAGGCGGCGTATGACTTTTTAATCTCCGTCGCAGAACCGGTGTGTCGACCGGCGAATATGCACGAATACGTGTTGACGCCGCATTCTTTGTACGCGGCGGTGTCGGTAGGACTTGAAACGTCGACGATTTTGTCGGTGTTGGATAGATTGAGCAAGACGAGACTGAGCGACGAGATTCACGACTTTGTGCACGAGTGCACAGAAAATTACGGCAAGGTTAAGCTGGTTTTGCAGAGGAACAAATTTTACTTGGAGTCGAATGATCCCAAGATTTTGAAAGAATTGCTACAAGATGACGTCATTCGCGCCGCGCGAGTGGCGGGTTCGGCGAACGCGTCGTTTCACGTGTCGCACGCGCTCAAGGAAAAGGGGGCGCAAAAATTAGTCGACATCACCGAAGCGGAGCAAGGCGACGCCATGGAAGGCGTGGATGTTCCGGCTGATGGAATGGATGTGAAGTACCAGCAGGAATTCCTCCCAGAATACGATCCTGATCGACAGATGCATAGTTTTGAGATTGAGGCGAGGCAAGTCGAACACGTCAAGCAGCGATGCCTTCCGGGTAACCTCGGATACCCGACTCTTGAGGAGTATGATTTTAGGAACGACACGCGGAATCCGGACTTAGGTATCGAGCTTAAACCAATGACTCGCATTCGTCCTTATCAGGAAAAGTCGTTGTCGAAGATGTTTGGTAATGGACGAGCCAGAAGCGGGATCATCGTGCTCCCGTGCGGTGCCGGCAAGAGTTTGACTGGCATCGCGGCGGCTGCTCGAATACGTAAATCATGTTTGTGTTTATGCACATCAAGTGTGAGTGTTGATCAATGGGCGGCGCAGTTCAAGCTCTGGACTAACTTGACCGATGCTCACATCGTGCGCTTCACGTCGCAAAACAAGGACGATTTCCCGCCACCCGACGAAGCATGCGTATGCGTTACAACATATAACATGGTGAGCGCCGGCGGTAAGCGCAGCGAGGGTAGCGAACGGATCCTCGAGGCGATTCGATCGCGAGAGTGGGGATGCATGTTACTAGATGAAGTGCACGTAGTACCAGCGGCGATGTTCCGCAAGGTCATTGGGATCACAAAGGCGCACTGTAAACTCGGACTCACTGCAACGCTTGTGCGTGAAGACGACAAGGTGGATCATCTGAACTTTTTGATTGGACCTAAACTTTATGAAGCAAACTGGTTAGATTTACAACGCGATGGACATATCGCGAACGTGCAATGCGTCGAGGTTTGGTGCCCGATGACGGCCGAGTTCTTCCGCAAGTACTGCGATCCAAACTTCAATAACAAAAAGCAAGTCTTGTACTGCATGAATCCGAATAAGTTCATGGCTTGTCAGTTTTTGATGCAATTCCACGAGCAGCAGCGCAAGGACAAAGTCATTGTGTTCAGTGATAACATCTTTGCGTTGAGAGAGTACGCAACCGCGTTGCGCAGGCCGCTGATTTACGGCGATACATCACACGCCGAACGCACGCGAGTATTGCACGCCTTCAAGTATAGCAACGAAATCAACACCATTTTCCTTTCCAAAGTTGGTGATAACTCCATTGATATCCCCGAGGCAAATGTCATTATTCAAATTTCTTCACACGCAGGCAGTCGTCGCCAAGAAGCTCAGCGTTTAGGTCGAATTCTACGTCCAAAGGCGGCGCAACTGAGTGGGAAGAAGACAAACGCAGACGAACATAATGCATTCTTCTATTCTTTGGTATCGACCGACACGGCCGAAATGTACTACAGTACAAAGAGACAGCAGTTCTTGATTCAGCAAGGTTATGCCTTCAAGGTGGTGACTGATTTGATCGGTCCTCAAGATAAACCGCAGCTCATGTACTCGACACAGGAGAAGCAACTCGACCTTCTCGCGAAAGTTTTGAGCGCCGGCGAGGCTGAAGCGGGTGAGGAAGTGCTTCCAGAGGATGAAGATGCGATTAGACAAGCTCATAAACCAGTGGGTGCCGCGCGTAGGACAGCGGGCTCAATAACTGCGCTGTCTGGCGCCGATGGTGCATATCTCGAATTTGATGCGCAACGCGGCGGCGCAAAGAAGAAGGCTAGCTTTCAACGAGCGTCTGGGGCGCCGAGAGCGGTGAAGCCGAAGAATTCAATCTTGCGCGAGCGAGACGCGATGTTGCGCGGCAAGAAGAAATGAGCATAGCTTTATAGATTATAATTACAACGCTTAGACTAGTAGTACTAGAACGTGAAGAAGTAGTGAACATTCTCACGTGTCTTCTTCAACCATAGTTTGAATTTCGCTCCACGTGAGAGAAATGGCTTACGGTAGACGTATTCGGCATCCTTTGCCGTCTCTAACCCAGGCACGGGACCAGAAATGAGACCTAATTCTCGGAGTCGAGCAAAAAATTGTCTCTTTGCGTCAGACTGCGTACATTTACTTCGCCTGGTGGCGATTTGAATGAAAACGCTGAGCAAGAAACCATTCTTCATGTCGACGATCATTTCAATCTTTGGAGGGCATCCTTTCCATCGGATCTCATCTGTCTCGTCCCAAGTGAATTTTTTCAGATTTGTCCTCGCATCAGCTTCACCATCCTCCATTTCTGGGTTCGCCACATGCAAGAACGCAGTCATGGCTTTCTGATTAAATCGACAGTTCATCGTGTACCGAATGGACAAGATTCCCGCTGATTTTGATCCGGCATACTTGATCAATCGATTGAATGACGCACCCAACGCGAACCACCAGAGCATATTTAAGATGAACATGACCATTGGAGTCTGTACGTACCAATCGAAAGCCTTGACCGACCAGTCGATGTCAGCCGCAACGCCGAGATACAAACCGTGCAATCGATCAAGAATTGCAAAAGCGAGAGATCCAGCCAACACTACTTGCATGATCTCAAGGGACGTCGATGCGCGCTCATTTGCGCGGAAAACTTCTTCAAGGTTCTGCGTGTTGTTTGACACCGCCTCGTTCACCTTGAACTCTTTGTTTTCTTGAATGACATCGGCGGCACTTTTCAACGCTTGCAACTCACCGCTCGCGCCGTCTAAGCTTTTGCGAATATCTCGAATGCGTCGCTCAAGGCGAAAGTTTGTATCATCGAGCTGCAGTATTTTAGACAAGCGCTTCAATACTTGATCGTTTATTGCCATTGGTGCCGTCTCAGTGAGAGATTCAAGGAGATAGCTATGAATTTCCCGCATGAGAATGATATCTGCCGATACATTTGACATGAGTTCGCGAATTTTGAAGATATTGTTCGGATCGGCGTCATGATTGCGTATGAGATGATCGATTTCTCGGAGCGTGTCCACGGTGACAAATGTTTGCCTATAGAGCGCCTGAATGAACATATTTCGTGACATCATGGACATGTATTGTAATACCAAGGGTTCAAATTTTTCGGTATTCTTTGAGCAGAGAATCATACCGGTTGAGCCGATGATGATCAATTCATCATCTCGCGATAGTTGAAAACCACACTCTACTTCACCGATGATCTGCCGAATCTCATTTTCCATGTCTTCCATATCAAGCAGTTCATGCGCCATGGGCATCTCTTCTTGAGCTCTCTTGTTGATTCTACTCGTGAAGAACACGTTGAACTTTTCGCGATTCATCGCATCGCCCATGTGCACTAAATCCAGCAAGTGTCGCTGATGGTCGGTGAGTAAATTACCAATGACTTCGCTTGAATCCGTGCCGATATCACGAAGCAAACGTGCGAGGTGATCGAGCGAAAAGTTGTTGCCATCGGTCACTTTCATCATACCGTCGAGCGTCAAGCCGTAAAGCATGAAGCCTTCTTCACTCACGTGGATGCCGAAGTTTTCAATTTGCACAATTCCGGGTTCTTCTTCGTACTGTACCTCGGCTTCGAAGTTCACGTACGACGTTTCTTCGAAATCTAGCACGTTGACCCGCGTCAAACCATCGACTTTGCCTTGGAAGCATGGGTTGTTGGGATCTTTGTCCATTTCGCTCGTAAAGTAGCCGCCAGCAACGCGGTCCGTCGAACCTAGCTTGTCATTCAGACTCAACACCTGATTCGCGCCCATAGGAATCCATTCACCAACCATCAATCGCAATCTATCGAATGACAACTGCTCATCCAGCTCGTCTCTGATGGTGCCCGTTGCTTTGACGAGTGCGGCGGTCTTGTGTTTGTTACTAGTGCACTCACGCCCCCACTTTCGCATCGACTTCGGAACGAACGGAGATGAAACGTACGAAACCTCTTCGATATCGGTGACATCGCTTGATTTCGTGTGACCTGAAGCGCTTTGGAGATAAAAAGTATCCGCTTTGGCGTCCCATTTTGCGACAAACAGGTTTCTTGGTGAAGGCTGCAATTTATCGGAGTACACGACTTCTTCGATGGCGGCTCTATCACGACGACGGAGGTGCGTTTTGAGGTGTAAATATCCCTCTTTTGTCAATCGGTAAGCCGTAGAGGTGCTATACTTCGTCGAACTCATCTTCATGCTCGATAAGAATCCAACTTGACACATATCGTCGAGGTCGTCGACGCCTTCTTGAGAAATATTCAACCAAACGCGCTTAGATCCCATGGTCTCGGCCAAAGGTGCGTAATCGTAATTCAGCGCACCAGCACGAATACATTCATAAATCAAAACCAAGAGTTGGGTCTTTCGTACCCAAAGCTCGCTGTCTTCGGCCAAGCCTGGAAACGCATCTCTGTTCGCGTCCGCCGTGTACACCGACACGAGGAACAACAAACGCGTGTGCTCAACGCCAATCTCTTCTTCAGAGCCTTGAAACTGTTTTTTTGTTGGTTTCTGCGCGCTATGCTTACGCAAAGCTCGCATGATAGCCATCGGATTGAAATCTTCGCCACTCTTCTCATCGTTCGTTTCGAGTTCGAGCAGCGATTGTGCAATCACTTTATCTTTCTCCATTTTCGAATCCATCGCCTTTTGTAGCGACTCCTGCATCTGCTTGCTCAACATCTGATCAATCTTCTTCGTGTAATTATCGTACATCGCAATGAGAGCCAATCCAGCTACGTCCAATCTGTGTCCGCGCGCCGTATTCGTTCGCAACAACTCCAACTTTGTCAGCGCCTTTGCCATCGCCAGCGACGTTTGCATGTGAACCAACAACCGCCGCCAGAGCTTACGATACTTCGTTCGCGAGCTCGCGTGCGCTTGGGCGAAGCGGGACTTTACACCATCGCTCAGGGCGAGGTAGCGTCTTCGCGAGCACTCCGCGAAGAGCTCGGGCTTCACGAGCACGACGTCCTCCTCCGGGAAAGCCTTCACCATGACGATTCGCGGCGGTGGTACCCACGCCGGGTCTTCAGAACGACGCGCCATGATCTTCCGCGCGCGTCGGTCCGTCCTGCGTCGCTCGCGCGCGTCCTCAACGACCGATTCCAAAAATCAAATTGAATTCTCAATCAGCCCAACGACTGACGATCGACGCAGCGCCGCGATCCCGCTCGATCGCGCGCCCTCGCGCGCGCGCTTAACGCTCGCGCGCGTCCTCGGCGAGCTTTTCGCGCGTCGAACACCGCGCAAAGCGCGCGTCGTCGCGTAATGCAGCGATGATGTCCCGCGCACGATGGCGCGGTCCCGACCGCACACGCCCGCGCTCGTCCGCGACGCGGCGGTCGTCGCGAGACCGTTCGCGCGCGCGACGCGCGCGACGCGCGCGACGTTCGCGCGCGCGATGGCGAGCGATGGCGCGGGCGAGGCGCCGAGGAAGCTGCCGAAGTTGACGTTCAAGCTCAAGCTCAGCGCGGCGGCGACCGCGCGACGCGACGACGGCGAGGACGCGCGCCGAGGGAAGCGACGGCGAGAGGACGATGAGACGAGCGAGGATGATCGGCGGATGCGGGAGCTGAAGATGAAGGCGGCGCGGTTGAGTCGGATGCTGCCGAACGGCGAGGTCGCGGGGACGCGGGGCGGAGCGGACGGCGGCGACGAACGCGACGGGAGCGAACGCGTGATCGAGCGCGCGGCGCCGAGCGGCGCGCCGAGTGGTTTGTCGAGAGGAACGGCGCCGAGGGCGGCTATTTTCGATCACGTTGGGTTCAGGGAGGGTGGGACGGAGGCGGCGCCTTCGACGAGCTCTCCGGACGAGGACGGGGTCGCGGGGCCAGAGGAACCGCGAGTAGGAGGGCAGAATCTGACGCTCGAGCCGCCGAAGGTGAAAAACGAGGGTGCTGTGACGAAGAGGAAGCTGGAGGATGCGTTGAATAAGCTGCAGAAATTGGATAAATTTCACATCTTTGCGTATCCCGTGACGGAGGACATTGCTCCGGGGTACTTTTCAATCATCTCTCGGCCGATGGATTTCGCCACGCTACGAGCGCACGTGAAGAATAACGATTACTTGAGCATGTATCCGTTTTGCGTCGATGTCGAGACGATGTATCGCAACGCATTAGCGTATAATCCGCCGTCTACAGAGATTCACCAACAAGCGACTATGATGTTGGAGCGAGCGAGGCGAATGCTGAATAAATTGCGTGGGTTGTCGCCCAACGCGGGATTCATCAAGCCTCAAAAGCCAAAAACGATCAAGGCAACGCTCAATCGCGCGCCACTGACCGCCAAGCTGTCAAAATCGGCGAACTCGTCGGGCGCTTTGTTGGCGACAGATGTCGACATGTTTTCAAGCGGCGCAGGCGGTTTACCAGACTTCCCGAACGACGAATCCGTCGGGGTCAATGATTTTAGTTTAGTAGACGAAGATGATTTTGGGATTGGTTTAGACACTTTTTTGGACGACGATTCCTTCCCTATGATGGGTATGCAAGTGGACATTGCAGACACGTTTGACATGCAGGAGGATGACATCGCCACCGGTGACACCGTCTTCGTAAATCCACCTCAACAGATACGACCAAAGACCATGGCGGCGGCGACAAAGCGTCAAACGTTTAAGATTCCGCCGCAGTCGAGAAGGCTTAAGCGTCTACCAGAGATCTTTATGCGTCCAGGGCAATTTATCAGTCGACTGCGACAGTCGGGAAACATCTTTGTCTCGAGCAAAAGTAGCGCCACACTGGACATGTACTCGGCTTCAGTGCGCGCATTTCTTTCGGGAGTACCCGAAGATGCGAGGGATAAGTTTTTGAACGAAAGGTGGAAGCTGTGCTTGGCGCGACCTGATCCAAAAATGGTCGAGCCGGCGAAACACGCGCCTACTCCCAAGGCGCCCACGCACACTGGTCACAGCCAACTGCCGTCTTCCACGTCGCAGCAGTATTTCCCGAAACCAGCGAGCGCTAGTCAACTGATGCCGAGCGTGAGTTCAGCTGCAAGCCTGGAAACGCTGTTGAAGGAAAATCCAGACGACCAGAATCACAGTAAACGCGTCCAGTCGGGCCTCGACGGAATGCGAGCGATGCTGCGCGCCGGCGAAGCCCTCCGTGGTGATCCGGTGCCGTCGAATGAGAATCCATTAGACTCTCTTCCTCGTGGATTCGTACCCGCAGATGGCACCATGGAGTTCGCGGTGTCATGTCTCGGAAGCACCATCGCCAAGACGTTGAAGAAATTCAACGTCGATCTATACCCTGAATCGTCAAACAGAGAACATGAATAGGAACATGAACATGATTGCACAGAACATTGTATTATTACAGCACGATTTGAAGAAATATATTATACAGTCTTCGTTCCATTCCCCGAACGCGTCATTCGTTGTCGTCATCGTCGTCGTCATCGAGCGTCCCCGCGCGTCGCTTGACCGGGACGAAGGCCTTACCATCAACGGTCAACGCCGACAATAAAACGCGCGATTCGCGCTCAACTGGCGCACCGCCCACACACACACGTCCGTCTTTGATCATGTCATCCACATCCGACCTCGTCTTTGCGTAGCCGTGCTTTATGAGCATTTTATCGACGCGTTTTCTTTTCGCGGATTCAAACGTCGCTTCGTTTTCTTTACCGAAGAGCGAGAATCCCCAGCCTTTCTCGATAGAGCGATCGTCCTTGACGACGATCCAGTCGTCGACATCGTCCACGTTGATCGTTTTCGCGGCGCTCGCGAGGGCGGGAGACATGGCGACCGGACGCGTCGCGCGATTGTGGCGCAACGGTCGAGAGAGTTCAACCGTGTATGGGTGGGCTTTCAAAATACTGATCTTTACACGTCGTCGCCTAAAACGCACTGATGCACACTGGTGCGAAAAACTATTCTCCCACGGTCATCCCGAATCCGAACTTGTGGTTTTTGTTGAAGTGATCGACCTCGGCGGAGAGGATGAGGTTCAACCCGACGTTGAGGCGCTCCTCGAGGTAGGTGGAGACGACGCCGTGGTTGTCAATGCGGCCGCGAATTCTGCACTGGCGCAAGATGTAATCGTATCCCACGCTCGCTTGTGCGCTACGTTGGTTCCAGTTCCACAAGAAATCGCTCGCCAGCATCGCCTTCTCGCTAACTTTGGTGCAATACGTGAGCGACAACAGCCCAGTCGTGGCGATTTGCCCGGTGGCGACGGTTTTGTCATCCGCGTATCTCGCCGCGAACCCGACCCCGGACTTGCCCTGAGTACCCAAATAGAAACCTTCCCCACCCAAGGACAGCGTCGGCGTGACGCTCTGCAAGTAGTTCACCCCGTAAAACTTTCCGCTCCCGTACTTCAACTGCGCCTGGTAATCCAAACCCTTGAAGTCGGCGTCAAACATCACTTGCGAAAACCCCGGCTCCTTGGTCGATTGCAACTTAAGCGACAACCAATCGCTCAAGTCATACTTCACCCTACCACTCACTCTACCATCCGTCAGAATTCTCCCCACGAGCATGTAATCCTGATCGACCACGTTTGCCCCAAACTCGTACGTCGACGTCGGCAGCTTGACAATCTGCCCTTGCGCCGGCACCTCCACGTTCCCGAGAAAGAACCCGTGGCTCAAGAAGAACTTCTGATTCAGCTGTTTGTTATAATCAAACCTCGCGCCCTCGAACAGATCCGCCTTCAGCGACATCATCACCTCTCTTTGCATCTCCTCGTACTTCACCGGGCAGGGCAAATCGCCGTAGTCGACGCGTCCCGTGCGCGGTCCATCGCCGGTTTTCGCCGCGTTCGCCGCCGCTTCCGCCGCGGCGTCGTCGGCGGCGTCGTCGGCGTTCGTCATCGGCGGCATCACCGCCGCGGATTCCATGCGCGACGTCGTCAGCCCCATGATCGCGCCGCGTACTGCCGCCGCGATCGATCGACGCGATCGTCCGCGCGGACGCGTCGGTCGCGCGCGCGCGCGCCGAAGCTCGCGCCGTCGTTCGATCGTCGACGACGAACCTCGAGACGAGGGTCGACGCGATCGCGATTCGAATGATGGTCCGTGTGATGCTTCGATCGACGTGAGACGTCGTGCAGTCGCGCCCGGTCGCGCGATCCGTCTCTTCGACGCGCGCGTGAACCCAGAGCCATGGCGCGACGACCGGCGAAATGCTATCGCGTGATTAAGAACAAACCGTACCCGAAGTCTCGTTACTGCCGGGGCGTGCCGGGTGCGTGCGGTGACGCGACGACGCGCGCGGAACGAGCGATCGAATAACCCTAAAACGAACGCGCGACTGACGACGAACGCGCGACGCGTGCGATGATGCGCAGATCCTAAGATTCGCATTTACGATGCGGGGATGAAGAAGTATTCGTGCGACGCGTTCCCGGCGTGCGTGCACCTCGTGAGGTACGTATCGAGCGATGACGCGCGCGTGATGATGGGCGCGAGAGACCTAAACCGTGCGCGGAGCGGAGGGACGGTGATGCGCGTGGGGGGACGCGCGCGACGCGTGCGATGGGTGACGGAGGATGAGGACTGACGAGACGTTATTTTTACATCGACGCGCAGTTTCGAAAAGGAGCAAATCGGCTCTGAGGCGATGGAGGCGGGACGTATCGCGGCGAACAAGTACATGGTGACCAAGGCTGGGAAGGAAGGTTTCCACCTTCGCGTGCGCTTGCACCCGTTCCACGTGTTGCGCATCAACAAGATGTTGTCGTGCGCGGGTGCGGATCGCTTGCAAACGGGTATGCGTGGTGCGTACGGTAAGCCGCAAGGTGTCGCCGCGCGAGTGTCCATTGGTCAAATCATGTTGTCGATTCGAACCAAGGATGTGCACGCGGACAAGGCTGTCGAGGCGTTCCGTCGTGCCAAGCACAAGTTCCCGGGCCGCCAAAAGATTGTCAAGTCTAAGCAGTGGGGTTTCACGAAGTACTCCCGCGATGACTACATGAAGTGGAAGGATCAAGGCCGCATTGAGCCGGATGGTGTCAACGCGAAGATTTCCAACAACCACGGTCCGCTCGCGGCCAAGCCGGCGAGCCAACTCTTCCTCAACGCGGCTCGCAGGTACAAGGTTGCCCTTTAAGTGGATCAAACTTTTAGAAGTTTGAGCTTTTTAGAAGTTTGTGATCGTGAACTTATCGAGTTTTCGTAAAAAAATGCGTCTCCACTTACAAATACAACCGCGCTAATGCGTTAGATTTACTCACGGCTCGCCCGCCGCGAGTCGACAACCGATGAGCTGATAGTACGTGTCGCTCGAACGCACGCGTTCACCGTCAACTAATCGAACGGAAACCGCAGAATCGTTCGATTTCGGTGCTCCCACGCACTCGAGCCGGCCACAGAACATGAACTGTCCCGGCGGACGGCGCACGAAGAGCAACGCATTGTCCGTCGCTTCGCCCGCGGATTCAGGCGTGAGTTCTGCGGACTTCGATCGCCCAACGCGAGCAATGTCACTATCGTGAGCGCCTGCCGCTTTTCCGTCCCATGTCATGTACAGCTCGCCGTCGCGTTCCCAGAAAGACGTAGGGCCTCTTGTCTGCGGTTTGCCTACAGAGACGAATAGGGAAATCGCGTTCGCCCAAGTGTCTACGTTGCGCCCGTCGTTCTTCGTGCGAATGGGAGTATCGCCAGAGAGCAAATCGACGGCGCCTTTTCGACCGCTCACAAGCGTCTTTCCCACACTTTCTAACGAATTCACGACGTCTGCGGTGGCTTTTTCGATTGGGGTCTCGCGCGCGAACTGACACGGCTTACCTTGCCCACCCCTCTTAGCCGCCTTCTTCGCCTGCTTCTGAGCCAACGCGCGCACTTTTTTCACCTTTCTCGGAAGTCCTCGAAGAGGTTCACCTAGCTCGACGACCGTGCGTAGCACGCGCGGGATCTCCGCCTCGTCCTCTATCATAGTTAGGCACTTGTCAAAAATCAAACACAAGCTGTACCCATCCGCCGCAGCGTACGCCATCTGGCTTTCCGTGAGCGGTCGTTTCCCCCAGTCACTGCACTGTTCTTTTTTATCCAATAAACACCCTATAACCTGTCGCGTCAGCACAGCCAATCCACAACGCAAAGGCGTTTTATTCGGCATCGCCGCATACGCCAATTGTTTCACGTCGACAAGATTTCGACTCTTCTCTTCCCAAACACTCAGATGAGAGTAAGACGCCTTCATACGTTTGACATCGTACGCAAAACTAAACCCAAGTTTGTACACGCCCTCGCTCCAAAGCACGGCTTTTAAGAGCTCATCCGTCGCCACATTTAACGACTCGCCCGCGCTCCGCGGCGCTGTAGCCAGTAAATCAATCAAAAACACCTCCTCTCGCGTCGCGATTTGCAACAGTGCCACGGGAGTATTATCCCCAGGTCGCCACTCCGCGTCCAGTCCCAAACACGGGGGCGTTCGCACGCTCGTCGACGTCTCGTTTTCATCCGTCCCGGCCGCCGCGAGCGCGAGCACGACCTCCGTCGCGCGCTTCAGCCCGTCGACGTCGTCGACCCAATACACGCGATCTTCCGGTACGTTGGGCAGTGGAGTGTATCGTTCGTTCTTTTTCGCGTTCGGCGCCGTCGTAGGCGCACTCGGGATGACGGCATTCGCGCGAATGCTTTGCGCCCGGCGGCTGCTTTTCGGCGACTGCCGCGCCGGCGTTTGACGCGCATGCGCGGTGAACGGCGACGCGCGCGCGGCGGTGACGCGCATTTAGAGCGTGTGACTCCGGCGTCCTCGCTCGTCGACGACGGACTAGCGTCGACTCGTAGGACGCGGCGAAGTGCAGACGGCGCGAGAGGGCGGAGACGCAACGCGTGCTACGTAATGTTACACATCTAAGGTTTGTTTTGCCGACGCTGCGCGGTGCGCATTTCGGCCCATTTAGGTGCTTTAGGGGCTTGTTTCATTTTTGTCGTCTCCGAATGACGCTTGAAATCGCCCTTTGGGGCGTTCGCGGGCGCTTCCATGTTTGGCGCCGTTTTGTACATTTCCAAGAGCTTGCGCTTGACGTCGTCGTCTCTCACACCGACGTTGCTCATCTTTTTTGAACTGTTCCATCGCGCTGCGATGGCCATCTCTTGGAGTATTTCTTTTTCTCCCTGACTCGCCTTACGAAGCTCCTCCACGAAGGCTTTGGCGGTGACGACGTACGCCCCCGTCCCTCTCGCGATCGAGCTCAACGCGTTATCCGAAGTCGCCACGTACACCACTCGATTGGACTTTTTATCGGCTCCAATCTCTTGCGCGACGCGCGCCTCTATCCACGAGTCCGCGTCGTTCTTCACGCTGTACACCGTCATGAATCCATCGACGTCGAGATCACCCTCGATCTCGTCCTCGTCTTTATCCCGGTTTCGATCGGCGTCCCACACCAACGCCACGGCGTACCCGCTAAAGCTCTTAAAATCCATCACCTCCTTCGTCAGCGCGACCCGCGCCGCGTCCATGTCCCCTCGTCTAAACGCCGCATTCGCCTCCTCGACCCCATCCGCGCCCTCTAATCCGCACACGTTATACCCATCCACGAGCAACAACGGCGGCTCCCCGCCGCCGCTAAATCGTTCCAGCTCGCTTCGCAGTCGCGCCTCGCGTTTCTTCTCCGCCCTTCGTCGCGCCAGCTCCGCCTCGTACGTTCGATCCCGCGTTCCATCCGCGCCTTTTCGTCTCCCTCCCTCGATCGGTTTCGCGCTCGTCCCGCTCGTCCCTCGCCCCGCGTTCGCCCTCGCGTTCGCGTTCGATCCGTCGCCGCCGCTCAGCGACTTGAACCGCTCCACGAGCTTGATTTGCGTCGCGACGCTCATCCCGTTCGTCCGCTTCGTGATCCTCGGCGGCGGCGTCGACGACGCGTCCCTCGCGCCTCGATCGTCGCCCTCGCGTCGCTTGCCCTTGCTCGCGCGCGCCGCGACGTCGCCGCGTCGTCGCCGCGTCGACCTCGACGTCGACGTCCCGCTCGTCGTCATCGCGCGCGCGACGCCCGCGCGCGACGCGCGCGACGCGCTCGACGGCGCGAAGACGTCGAGCGACATCTCGCGCGTCGCTCGACGGCGCGTCGGCGTCGCGGTCGCGCGAGCGAGGGCGCGAACGTCTGGCGCCGGCCGCACACGCGCGCGCGTCATGACGACGCCGACGGCGACGACGACGGCGGCGGCGACGCGCGCGAGCGCGAGCGCGAGGTCGAGCGACGCGCCGAGTTTGACGTTCGCCGCGATCGCGCGGAGCCTGATCGCGGGCGGCGTCGCGGGGGGAGTGTGCGTGCGAGCGATCGCGAGGCGGCTCGACGGCGGCTCGACGGGACGCATCTTGCTCGAAGACGCCGCGCGCGACGCGCGCGAGCGCGCGCGCGGCGTCCGCGAGGACGGTGAACGGCGCGACTGACGCGCGCGCGATCGCGAACGCAGGTCTCGAACGGCGGTGGCGCCGTTGGAGCGGTTGAAGATTTTGCAACAGGTGCGCGAGAGACGCGAGACGCGAGACGACGACGACGACGAGGGATTTTCGACGCGACGCGACGCGCGAGCGCGACGAGGGACTGACGGTGCGCGCGCGCGCGCGCGATGAATCGTAGGTTTCGTCGAGTTCGGCGTATAATGGGGTGTATTCGGGGCTGTCGCACATGTGGAAGACGGAGGGCGTGAAAGGTTTGTTCAAAGGAAACGGCGCGAACTGCGTGAGAATCGTGCCGAATAGCGCGGTGAAGTTCTTTTGTTACGAACACATGGCCCACGGGTTGTTGGATTTGAGGCGAACGTTCGATAAAGACGCGGAGATGGATGTGTTGACGCGCTTGGGGGGGGGCGCCGGGGCGGGCATCGTCGCCATGTCGGCGACGTACCCTCTGGATATGATTCGAGGGCGATTGACGGTGCAAAAGTCTGCGGCGGACGCCGCGAAGAGTGGGGGGGCAAATTATCGAGGTATTTATCACGCGTTTACGGTTATCGCGCAAAAGGAGGGTTTCGGGGCGTTCTACAAGGGATGGACGCCATCCGTCATCGGCGTAATCCCGTACGTGGGCTTAAACTTTGCCATTTACGAGACGCTCAAGGACCAGACGGTGAAGATGCAAGGGTTGCGATCAGCGTCTGATTTGAGCGTTTTCGCGGGATTAGTCTGTGGGGGTGTCGCGGGTGCGGTCGGTCAAACCGTGGCCTATCCTTTCGACGTCTGTCGACGTCGTTTACAAGTCTCCGGCTGGGTCCAAGCCGGCGTCCAAGCCGGCGGTCCCGTGTACACGGGCATGTTCGACTGTTTCCGTCGTACCGTCGCCGAGGAGGGCGTCTCCGCCCTGTTCCACGGTCTCAGCGCCAACTACATCAAAATCATGCCCTCGATCGCCATCGCCTTCGTCGTCTACGATCAACTCAAGATCATTCTCAAGCCGGAAATCAAAATCTCCGCGGGCTGAGCGTCGACGCGACGGTCGCCGTCGCCGCCGTTCTGTTCGCCTCGACGCGTTTCGCCCTCGCCTCGTCGCCCCTCGTCGCGCGACGGCGCGGCGCGCATCGCATCTATTTAATTTTCGAGATTCTCGACATCCTAGCCATCGCGCTCGCGTCCTCGCGTCCTCGATCCCCCGCTCGGCTCGCGTCCCGCTCGGCGTCTCGCCGAAAAGCAAAAAGTCGCGTCATTCCCCCGCGATCCGATCCATTCGTCATCCGTCATGTCCAACCCCGTGTGCTACTTCGACATCGAGATCGGCGGCCAGCCCGCGGGTCGCATCGAGATGACCGTGCGTCTTCGCTCGCGCGCGCGCGAACGCGACGCGCGCCCGACGCGCGCGACGTTCGATCGCATCGCCGCCGATCGCCGCCGCGCGGAGATTATTAGATTGCTTCCGGAACGACGATGACTGACGAATCGCGCGCCTTCGTCGTCGTAGGTTCGCGCGGACGTCGTGCCGAAGACCGCGGGTGCGTGCGCGCGAGCGGCGGCGCGAATGATGCGCGCGCGCGGGTGATGATCGATCGGGATGAGCGCGGCGCGTAATCCGAACGGTTGACTCGGCGGCGACGGGACGGCGACGAACGAACGAACGGAGACTGACGATGGGTTTCTCGCGCGATAGAAAACTTCCGAGCGCTGTGCACGGGTGAAAAGGGCTTCGGCTACGAGGGCTCGAGCTTCCACCGCGTGATCCCGGGGTTCATGTGCCAAGGCGGCGACTTCACGAACCACAACGGCACGGGCGGCAAGTCCATCTACGGCAACAAGTTTGAAGACGAAAACTTTGTCTTGAAGCACACCGGACCGGGCATCTTGTCCATGGCGAACGCCGGCCCGAACACGAACGGCTCGCAGTTCTTCTTGTGCACGGCTGATACCGCTTGGTTGGACGGTAAGCACACCGTCTTCGGCGCCGTGAGCAAAGGCATGGACGTCGTCAAGGCGATCGAAGCCGTCGGCTCGCAATCCGGCGCGTGCTCCAAGAAGGTCACCATCGCCAAGTCCGGCGTCCTCTAAGGGCGACGCGCGTCTGCGTTACGTAAACCTGCCTTAATACGACGAGTTGATCCACGAGCGATGAATCGTTATTACTACTTTACAATAAAATGACGAAGCCTACAATCGCCACCGCGCGTCGCCTTCAACCGTTTCGCTTCTCCACGGTCTCCCACCCGCGCAACGCGACGAGCGAACTCAAATTCACCACCTGCGCCGCGACGATCGGCGCCGGTATCTCCGCGGGCGCGATGACGTTCGGAAAGTCTATTCCGAGGACGATTTCCGTGCTCGCGATCACGACGACGCCGACGTCGCCTACGAAGGACGCCGTCGCCAAGCCGAACGCCGCCGCCGGGCCGCCGAGCGCCCAGAGCAACGTCAGCGCGCGCACGGGCGCGTCGAGGGCGTCGAACGACGCGACGCCGCAGGCCGAGGATATCGGTCCCGCGCCGAAGCAGTCGGGGAGGTGCAGAAGACCGCCGGCGAGGAAGAGCGGCGCGAGGACGGCGCGGTAGCGCGACAACCCATCGGTCGCATCGCGCGGGACGAGGGAGAAAGACGCTTCTCCCTCGTCGCTCGCGCGCGCGCGCGCGACGAGCGAGCGCGACTGCGCGCGAGCGATCGGCGAGCGACGGGCGACGCGCGCGTGGCCGCGCGAGACGCCCGTCGCGGTCGCGAGCATCGCGCGCGAGAGACGCGCTGTGAAGGCAGAGGGCACGACGCGGCGCGCGCGATTAAATGATTTTGTTACACGGAGATTTAACGAATCCACGGCGACGCCAGGCCGAACGGGCTCAGGGTGTCCATAATTTGCTTGTTCAGCGCGCGGCCGAGCACGACTTGGGCTTCGTCGGGGCGAATCGGAATGACGGGATGGCTGGCGCCGCCGGAAACGCCCGCGCCGGAGACGACGCATCTGCGTAAAAGAGAATTTCCAGCCTCTAAACCGCTGACGTAGGCGCGCTCTTGGCACAAGCCCTTAGCGCCGTGCTCTCTGTCGCCCATGCGCACCCAATCTCCCGCGCATACGATGTTTGAAATGGACGTTTCGAGCGGCGGTCTTTTCGAATACGAGCCTGGAGAGAACCAGGAAACCGCTCCCGGGTACCTTCGCACTTCAAAGTCGACAGCTTTGACGCCCTTGAATCCCGGTACGGCGGCCGGAAGGAGCTCGTCCGTTAATAGTTTTACGATATCATCATCGCTCAAGCACGCGATGGCGCCGCCGTTGTAGAAATCGGCGGCGATGACGCTTCCTTTTGGCTCTTCGCCACCCCACAATTCAACTTCCGAGTCTTTTTGCAACTGGTCCAACATGAAGAAAGTACCCCCGGCGCCACGAAGGGCTTCAAATCTACTGAATACATTCGCTGGATGCTGCACGTCCACGTACTGATCCAACCAGATTCGCGTCGCCACGACGTCAATGCCGCCGAGCGACGCTGCGGCGCTAAACTCTGGCGCCATGCGAGCCAAGACGGGAGAGTTGGACACCACGCTCTTCATGCCCTTTGCGCCGAGCGCGAAGACCACCGCATCAACGTCTTTGATCACGCCTGCTTTCCCGCCGTCCTTTTTCAGGTAGTGCACCGCCGTCGCCTTTTTTGTCGCCTCGTCCACTTCAACTTTGCTGACAAACGTCGAGCCCATGACTTTCAATCCGTATTCGCTCTGCAGGCGAGCCATCGTGGGCCCGACGATGACTTCGGCTATACTCTTCGTCTTGATCCAGCGCACGTCGAACGAGTCTTGGTGCGCCAACGCGTAGTAATACAACAATTCCATCACGACAGCCGCCGAAAGCTCCTCTGGTGGCTTGAACAACCCGACGAGCAACGTCGGGCGAATGAAATCGTCCACCAGTCGCTTACTCAATCCCATGCGAATGAACAGCTCGTGCGCAGTGAGCCTATCGTACGCCTCAAACGTCTTCTCATCGCGATTCAAATCCAACATCGCGTACAGCAAGCCGACCATCGTCACCCTATCGCTCAGAGGCAGTCGTTTAAAGTTATCGAAAGTCGCAAACACCTGTCCGAGAGGGCTCGGGAGCGCCATCGAATCCCCAAACACCGGCGCCGTCGCCTCCAACCCGTCCGGCGACCAAAACGAACTCGGCGTGAATTCTGTGAACGCATCCTTTTCGTCGATGTTCATCTCTCGACACAGATCGGAGATATTAGGATAATCTTTCCAAAACCCTGAATCATCGCACAAAGTTTCGTTTCATCGTCAGTCGTCGCGCTCTCTCGCGCACGCGAGCGACGCGCGTCGTCGTTCTTTTCGTCGTCATTCTACACGCACCGCGTGTTCCCGCCTCGAACGGTTTCCCGCTCTTCGTCAGCGTCGGCGTCGCGCCCGTGGGGTCGTCTTGCACGTCGACGAGCGTCACGTCCGCCCCGGCTTCGCACAGCGATTTCGCGGCGCCGATGCCGCCCCAGCCGGCACCGATGACGACGACTTTGGATATCGCATTCGCGCGCGCTGACGACGTCGCTGACGCCGCGACGCGCGTCGACGCGCGCGCACGAGGACGAGCGCGGTGTTTGGTCGCGACGTGCGCGCGCGCGCGCGCGCGCGAGGCCTGCGCGCCGAGCATATTCGCGCTCTGCGCGCCGACGAGTGACGTCGGTCGGGCGGCTCGAGCGCAGCCGAGCCGAACGCGAATTCGATGAGTCATCGGCGATGTGCTACTGGAGTGTTTTACAATAAAAGTACAATCATCGCGCGCTCGCCAACGCGCCCTCTAACGTTTTCTTCGCCACGCTCTGCTGCGCTATGATTTCCTTGAGCGAGGCGACGAGCTTGTGCCGCTTGGCGGCGTGTCGCTCGAGCTCCGCCTCGACGACCGCGCGTCGCTCCTTTCGCTTTTTCTCGTTCTCCTTCAGCGCCACCGCGCGCTCCTCCCGCTCCATCTTGATCGCTTTTTCGATGTCCTTCGCCTCTTCCTCGAGCTCCTCCTTCAACTGCAGCGCGCGGCGTTTGGCTCGTTCCGCCTCGGCGCGCGCCTCGCGCGTCTCCTCCGCGATCTCTCGATGTCTCGACGCTAATCTCGACGCCGCCGCCCGCGCTTTCGTCCCTCGCAGTTCGTGCTTAATGGCTTTTATCTCTTTCGCGATCGTCGTTTTACTGACGACGCGCGCGCGATCGGCCGCGTCGATCTCTCGAAGTCGGCGTTTCAAGAGCGCCGTCTTGAATCCTTCGAGCGACATCGTCGGCGTCGGTGGCTCGTGCGAGGCGTTGATGTAGCGAGGACGAAGGAAATCGGGTTCTTCGCGCGCGGGCATGGCGGCGATCGATGCCTTGAGCTCGGCGGGGGTGAGCTCGCGATCCATTTGAGAATTGTCGCGGCGCGCCCTAGTGTGCGGGGCGAAGGCGCGAGCGAGCGAAACGAATGCTTGCGTCATGATTACAGCGGGGGAGGGAACGAGCGCGATGGATTAATTAAGCGGTGGTGGAAGTGAAATCAGCGAACGAGCGCTCGCGCATCTCGGGACATCCCGTGGGGGCGATTAAACCGCGCTCCAACGCGTTGGCCTTGACGCCGCGCGTGTACGCGACGGGGAATTTGTAGCCGAGACCGTCGTGGAATTGGTGGTAAACTTCGGCGGGGTAAAACGGTAGCTTGGCGCTGTCGTAAATCCACACGCTGTTGATGACGTCCGTTTCCGTGGGCTTGGCCTTGGGCGCCATGACGTTGCCCGAACCCGGAACGAGCTTCATGCCGTGCACGTTCGCCTCCTCGATCACCTTGAACAACGGCGAATCGATCCCACCCGGAAGCGCGATGCAGTTTCTATACCCTGGACCTGCGTCTTGAGGGTCCACGCGCTGCATTCCGAGTCCGGGAATCTTTTGGAAGCTCGCGAAATACGCGTCCGCGAGCGGCTTTAACTCGCTCGCGTTCGCCGCGTCCACGGCGACGACTTCGGCGTGACCCAATCGTTCGTACACCGTGTCCGCCGCGCCGTAATAGTAGCACACCGGTTTATCACCCTCTCTGACGCTCGCACCACCGCCGTATCCCACGACGGAGGTGATCGTGTCGTCCGTTCGCCCCAGCGAGAGCTCGGCTTCGTAAAACGTGTGTTGTCGTCCCCAAAAGCACCCGTTCCCAAAGTAGATATCGCGCGCGCGAAGCGATTCCGCCGTCGGTCCCGCGGCGGGCGCCGCGAGCGCGCCCTTCGGCGCCGTTCCGACGAGCGCGCCGAGCGCGAGCGCGCACGTAGACGCGAGCATCGACCGACGCTTGTGATGATGACGATGACGGTGCGCGTCGGCATCTTCATCGGTCGATGGCGTCGCCGACGCGACCGCGACGACGCGACGGGCGACGGTTCTACCGCAAACGTTATCCGAGCGTTGGTTTCGCGCGGCGCGCGGCGCGCGCGGCGCGAGACGCGTCGTCGTCGCCGCCGCGAACATGTCGTTCGCCGGCTGGAGAGGTGCGTTGTGAAGGCCGAGGCGCGACCGCGACGAGCGAAAACGCGCGAGAGCGGGAAGTTCGATGCGATGGACGCTCTGATGAAACGTAAAATTCGTATTTTTCAACGCGTGCCTCTTAGACTTTTGCGGACGCGCGCGAAGCGATGCGCGACGACGCCGTCGTCGTCGTCGTCGTCGTCGTCGTCGCGTTTAATACTTTCTGAAATTGAGACTCTCTCTCTCCGCCAGCATGGCGCGTCCGTACGCCTCGCAAAACTTCTTCTTCGCGTCCTCGCGAGACAACCCTTTGAGCTTGTTCCAAAAATCCCATCGCTCGCGATCGTCGTAGGCGATGCCACCGTGCGACGCCCACATGGGCTTTTCGCCGACGCAGTCGCCCTTCTCCGCCTGCTGCTTCGCCGCGTACAGCGCGTACCAATCATCCGGACGACACACCGCCCCTCCCGGCTTCGGCAGCATGCGCCACTTATGCACGTGTTCCTTATCCCAATTTTTCGCCAGCGTTTCGTACTCTTCCACCGCTGGACACTCCCACGTGACCTCCTCCTCCGTCTCTCGTCGTCGCTCCTCGACGAACACCTCGCCGCCGACGCTCGGCGCTTTCAATTCATTAAACGCGAACACCCGCTTAAAGTTCGACAGCGAGTTCACCGAGAACATTCGAAAGAATCCATCCATATCCGCCCTTCGCGTGAGCGGCTTCGCGTCGTCGATCCCGGGCCGGACGAATCCCCGCGCCAGCGCCGTCTCCGCGACGTCCCGCGCCGTGACGTCCCTCACCAGGTGCCAACCTTTTCCAGAGCGCGCGAAATCGATCACCGCCATCGCGTCGCGCGTCCTCGGCGTCCGTCGTCGCGCGCCCTGCGCGTTTTAATTTTTTTTTCTCGTTTTTCGTCGCGCGCGGCGTCGCGCGTCGTCGTGTGCGGCGCGCGTAACGCCCGCGAAACGTCCGTTCGGCGCCTCGAAATTCGTCAAAGATTTGACATCGACTCGACGTCGCGTCGCGTCGACGCCCGCATCGCGCCGCGCGGCGATCGCGCGCGGCGCGATGGACGACGACGCGTTCGAAGGCGACGACGCGCTCGAGTTCTGCGACGGGCGCGGCGCGCGGTACGCGCGCGCGTCGTACGGCGCGGGAACGCCGTCGTCGTCGCTCAACGGTCGAGGTCGCGACGACGACGACGACGACGACGACGACGACGACGACGGGACGCGCGCGAGGGAACGGGACGACGACGACGACGACGCGAAAGACGCGGACGCGCGCGTCGGCGCGGTGCGAGCGCTGAGCGACAGCGACAGCGAGGAGGAGGAGGAGGAGGAGGACGCGCTCGGCGGGACGAGCGCGGCGAGAGCGTGGAGCGCGTACGATCCGTCCGCGGCGGCGAAAGTGTCGGGCGATGGCGCGCTAGCGGTGATAGAAGAGAAGGAACGCGTCGCGAGGGAGGCGGAGGAGAGGGCGAAGGCGCTGTTGAACGCGAGAGGGAGACCGAAGCGCGACGCGGCGCTCAAGACGGAGAGAGCGAAGGCGAGCGAGGGAACCGACGTCATCGCCGCGACGTCGCGAAAGAAGCTCAGTGAGGGTGAGAAAAAAGTAGAAGGCGTGGCGACGGCAGTGGTGTGCGAGCGTTCGTCCATGCGAATCAGCGCGTCGGCGGAGGAGAGAGCGCCGGCGTCAAAGAAGACGAGCGGCGAAAAGAAGAAGCGCGCGCCGACGACGAAGACCGCGGTCACCAAGGCGAAAAAGTCGCAAAAGACGACGAATGATTCGAGTGCGACGCACCGCGTGCTGTTGAGCTCGGGGTTCAGCCCGCGTCAGGTGAAGGCTTTGAGCAAGAAGATTGAGTCGCTCGGCGGCGACATCGCGACGTCGTTGCGCGACTTCACCGTCTTCGTCACCGAAGCGCCTTTGAAGCGAACGAAGAACGTGATGGCGTCAGCTTTACAGAATTGCCCGATCGTCAAGGCTGATTGGCTGGAAAAGTCCACGACGAGCGGGAAGTTTCTCCCGACGCAGAAATTTCTCCTCCGCGACAAAGCGTTTGAACGCGCGCACGCCTACAATCCAATGATCGAGCGCGACCATCCGTTTCGTGGCAAGACGTGGAGCATGTATGGCTCGACGGCATCCCCTAGCACTGGCGTAAACACCCACGCCGGCGTCGAAGGCGTGGTCTTGGACTTACTCTCGCTCGGCGGGGCGAAACGCGCAACCGCCGACGGCGACTTCGTCCTTCGCCTCGACGCGGGCTCTTCGTCGTCAAAGACCCCCGACCGCGTGACCTACCTCAAAACCCCCAAAATCCCGATTTACACCCCATCCCACGTCCTCGCGGCGTGCCTCGACGGCGTTCTCCCGTCTTAGCGCTCGTAAATATCTCACTCCAAGTATAGCCATCAACACGGACTTTGAACGCTCGACACCGTCGCGCGCGCCCACGACGCCGTCTTTTCCGCGCTCGCCTCGTCGCGACGCCCCGAAGCGAGCAAAGGAACGATGAGCGCCGAAGAAGAGAAGGCTCCCCAAATCGAGGTGCGTCGAGCGCGACGAAACGCGCGCGAAGACGCGCGACGCGACGCGCGCGAAGACGAGAATAGGGTTTCGTATCGACCGCGATGCGAGCGGTCGAGCGCGAAATGCGACGCGATGCGACGCGCGCGCGACGCGTTTAAGCGTGGAAATTAACGACGTGAAATCGTTCGCACGCGCCGACGCAGGATGTTGAGTCCGATGAGGAGGAAGATGACCACGGTACGTCGATTCGATGCGCTCGCGCGCGGGACAAACCCGATGCCTTGGTGATCCGATGTTTGGCGAGAAGAATGAATCGCGCGCGCGTCGACGGACGGTTGGCGGTGAGAGCGGGCGTGAGATGAAAGAATGAGACACTGACGATGTGCGAGCGCGATGTTTACGCGAAAACAGCGGATGGGCACGATGTTAGCAAAGCCGAAAAGAAGGCGCGCAAGACGATGCAAAAGTTGGGCTTGGAACAGCTCGACGACGTGCAACGCGTGACGTTCAGGAAGGGCAAGCAGGCGATGTTCGTGATCAACTCGCCGGATGTTTTCCACTCGCCGGGTTCGGACTCGTACGTCATCTTCGGTGAGGCCAAGACGGAGGATTTGGCCGCGCAGGCGGCGCAGCTCAAGAACGCCTTCAAGGCCGAGGCTCCGGCCGCGGGCGCGGCGATGCCGACTTTGGAAGAAGTCGAGGAAGGTGATGTTGATGAGACTGGGGTTGAGGCGAAGGATATCGAGCTCGTGATGACGCAAGCGAACGTGTCCCGCGCCAAGGCTGTCACCGCTTTGAAGGCTAACCCGGGCGACATCGTTTCGGCTATCATGGACCTCACCATGTAAGCTACTTTGTCGAGTCGTGGGTGAACAAAGAACGCGCGCGGTACGTGAAGATGAGCGCGACGAGTAAAACGCGATACTCTGTAACTAATCCGTCGGTTCTTTTACATCAAGCGCTCTCGCGAGCGTCGCCTCGCGCGTCGACGACTCGCCGAACCGTCGCCGTCGCGCCGAATCGCGCGGCGTTCAAACAATCAACCATCAATCGCGAAAGCACACCGAGCCCGTATTATTTCTTCTTATTACCCTTGCCCTTCTTCGCTCCCTTCTTCGCCGCCTGTCGTCCCGCGCGCGTTCGCGTCGTCGGTCAGTCTCGCTTCGCGTTATCCAGTCCCCCGTCTCTCGCCCGCCCCCTCGCGCGTCTCCCGTCTCGATTCGCGCCCGCGCCCGCGCGCGTCTCCCCCCGCGCCTCCGCCGCGCGCCTTTCGAAGCGCGCGCGGTCGGCTCGCGCGTCCACGCACCTCCTCCGCCGCGATCTTTTCGTCGCGCGCGCGTCGCCATCGTCCCAGCGCGCTCTCCGCGTCCGCGCCCGAGCGCGCGGCGACGACGGCGCCGCCCACGAACGTCGCGCTCGCCACCGCAAACGCGGCGTTCAGCGCGCAGAACGGCATCGTCGCGAGTCGTCGTCCGCGCGCGCGAGTGCGGCGGCGACGGCGACGGTCGACCGACTGACCTAGAGCGTCGCCCCGCACACGCGCACGCGCGCGCGCCGAGCGACGACGATGCTTCGAGCGATCGCGCGAGCGTCGCGAGCGGTCGCGGGCGTCGACGCGCGGCGACCGACGGGACGGGCGATCGACGCGCGACGCGCGGTCGGGACGTTCGTCGGCGCGGAGAGCGAGGAGTTGGCGTACGCGCCGACGAAAAAGGTGCGCGCGCGCGACGAGCGCGACGACGGCGCGCGCGACGGCGCGATGGGAGGACGACGACGATGCGCGCGCGTCGATGGACGGCGCGCGAAGGGACGAACGCGGGACTGACGCGACGCGCGCGCGCGAAAACGTAGGTGAAATTCGAACCGACCGAACCGACGTTCATGACGCAGTTCACCCTGAACCGCGCGAACGCCAAGAGCACGATGGAGGGCGCGGAGGACGCCGAACGGTTGGTCGCGCGTCTGATCGGGATGCTCGGCGGGAGCTTGAAGACGTTTTACGTGACGCAGACGGGGGCGTTTGACGGCGTGTGCGTGTACACGTTTCCGAAAAACCACGACTCGAGGACGTTCACGTGCCTGCTGCGATCGAGCGCGGGGTACGATAGGATCGAGACGACGAAGTTGATGGCGAGCGCCGACGCCGCGATGTGCGCCAAGGCGGCGCGCGAGGTGGAGAAGCAGTTGAAGAAGTGAGCTCGGGACGTTTCGGACGCCGCCGCGCCGAGTCGACGAATCGTCGATGCGCGCGCGCGTCGCGTCCCAGTTAGAATAACGCACCGTCTCACCACCATTCGCGCATATGTTGTAATTAGACCACGCGCAGTCGTCTCGTCGACGTCGTCTCGTCGTTCGTCTCCGACGTCACTTCTCGAAGCGCCGCCGCGATGCCGTCGCCGTTCCCCGAGCGCCCCTTCGGCGTCGTCGATTCCACCGCGTACGCGCTCGAGGGGATGTACATGCCCAATCCCGGGGAGTTCGAACCTCCAAAGCTCACTTACGACGACTCTAACGCGGTACGCGCGACTGTTTACGACGATTTCGACGACGATTGCGCGACCTCGAATCCGCGACTGACTCGAACGGTTTCGCGTCGTGTCAGCGAACGACGACGCTCGTGGGGGGTAAGAAAGCCGTGAAGACCGTGCAGTGGTCGGTGGGAGGCGATAAGCTCGCGTCCGGGGGAGTGGAGCACGACGTGCGCGTGCACGATGTCGAACACGGGGCGGGCACGGGACGAGGGGCGCAGACGCTTCGAGGACACGCGGGCGCGGTGGAGCAATTGCGGTTCGATCCGTCGCGTCAAGGAGGTGATCGCGCGCTGACTGTGAGTTCGGATAAAACGGCAAAGATTTGGGACGCGAAGAGCGGGAAATGCGCGGGGACGATCGAGATGAAGGAAGGATTGATGAACGCGGCGTGGTCGCCGAGCGGGCGGCACGTCGCCGTCGGGAGCAAGTCGGACGTGATCTCGATCGTCGACGTGACGACGATGAAGGTGATTTGGGAGCAAAAGTTCAAGTACGAGGCGAATGAGATGATGTGGGATAAGACCGGGAAATCGTTCATGATGGCGACTGGAGAAGGGAAAATGGAAAAGTTTACGTTTGACGAGACGACGGGATCGTTGACGCCGCTTTCATCGCATTTTGCACATAATGGCGGGTGTTACTGCATGGCGATCGACCCTACCGGAAAGTATCACGCCATGGGTGCTGCAGATGCGATCGTGAGCTTATGGGAGTCTGAAACAAACATCTGCTACGACACTATCGTGCGCTTGGACTACCCGATTCGCTCAGTTTCCTACAGCCACGATAGCCGATATATAGCCGCCGCTTCGGAAGATTTAAAAATAGATGTCGCAGAGGTGATGACTGGCGATTGCGTGGCACAAATCAAAACGAAAGAGGCGATGAATACCATAGCGTTTCACCCGAAGGAATTGGTTCTGGCGTACGCCGGCGACGGGGGAGATATTTCGCTGTGGAGCGCGTTCACCGCCATCTCTGCAGGTACAAAGTAGCGGGCGTCTTGTTGTATTACAGCGTAGAACTACATAGTCAAATCGTATCATACATTTCATCAATCCTGCGTTTTCATCAATCTTGCGTTGAGCGAATGCCATAGCCAACGATGCAAATGGGCAGCGTTGGGTGTTTTATCGTGGAGGCGGACCGCCCAGTCATGACGACGTTTGTATTCGTCATTGTCGACGCATTTCGCGTCCATCTGGCGGTGGGAATCAAACAAGTCTTGCGCATTTGCATCACATGCACACGAGCGGCGTGCAGGAGCGTCTCCGTCGGTTGCTTCCCTTCGGTGTGCACCGGGAGCTCATGACTGTACACCACGTGGCCACCACTGCTCAGCGTGCGATCGAGTTGGCGATCTATGATGGTCACCACGACGCGCATACGGCCGGGACAAGTAGGCTGATGACTCCATGAACTCGGCGCGAGAACACTCAAACTCGCAACGAGCATGCTGGGCTCTTCACCACTCTTTGGGCTGACAATGTACTGGAGAGGAAACAGTTCATAATCGCGCAAAGTAAATCCAAAGTCTAAAGCCGCTCGCAAGGAAGAGTTCAAGACTTTACTCATCTCGAGCGCGATCCAAGGCGTGATGATGCACACACGCACTGATCTGGGAAGTGCTGAGACGTAAACGTACGGTGCAGTATCACCAAGCACGCCTTGATCTTCCACGTACACGTCTTCATTGCCAACGCTCAAATCGCTCGCGTCACTTCCATGCCATTTCACCAACGGCGAATGACACGCTGGAATCACGGAAACGAGTGATCCAATACTGCCTTGCAATTGAACCTCCATGAGAGATCGATCGTGAGCGTCTCGCGGATTCAACGTCGCCGTCGCGATGTCCACCGTCAGGAGTGCGTCTGCGGTGTTGAGCGCGAACTTGCCACCGTCAACTAAATCTCTCATCACAGCGTCCGATTTTCTCAACTTACGCCTCGGACTCATCTCATTCGCGTTAAACGCGTATGGATCACCGATGCACGTATCTTCTCCTTCGTCTCCAAGCTCGAGCGCATCATCTTGCGGCGTCGCCGCCGGCGTCACGCCGCTCCAACTCGGATGAAACGGCGACAGCGCGGCGCTCACGTAACTCATGTGCGTCGCCGCGATCGCCGTCCCCGGCTTCACGCTCGCCGGCGACGGCAGTACCGTCACGCAGCACTTCTTCGCGATTCGTCCTCGTCCATCTCCATCCTCTCCTCCGTGCCTGCGCGCCTCCCCGTGCACCACCAGCGTCGAACGGTCCCAACTCTCGCACACGTGTACCCGCACGTTCGCCTCCGTCGGCGCATCCGCGAAAGCCCCACCGAAATCTTCGGACAACCCGCGCATTCCGCGTCCGAAATCGCCCATATCGCTCTCGAACAGCGGCGTCGTCGCGAGCAAGCGCGCGCGCGCCCCCGGTTGAAATTTCCAAATTTGCAGCTCGAAGCTGAAATTCTCTCCTCCCTCCGCGCTGTAACTCACCAGATGATCGCCGTCCGCGGTGAAGCCGAGCAGGACGCACGAGAGCATCTTGCGAGCGTCGTCGATGACGCGCTCGACCGGGATCGTCAGCCGCGGTGGGATCGACCGGAAGATTTGTTCGGGCTTGGCACCAGACGCGGAGGTGAATTCGCGACGCGCGAGCCTGGACTGCACCGTGGACGCGCGCGCGCGGCGTTCGGCGTCGACGCGATCGTCGGAGCGTTCTTTTCGAATCATTCGTCGCTCATGCGGTGCGCGGTGCGGTGGTCATGATTGTCTGTTCTCGGCGAGGGCGACTGTGACGCTCGAACGCCGCGTGAGCGACGTGGACGCGACGCGCGACGCCCGATGACGATGCGCGTTCGTACGAAGTTTTGTTATATTGAAATTGTCGAAATCGACGAACGCTCGCGATCGCGCGCGAGCGTTTACGTGGGATTGGAGAAGTTGAATATGCGCGCCGTGCAGTCGTCGCTCGCGGTGATGACTCGAGCGTAGTCGGGACTCATGGCGAAGTCTAAGATCCCTTTCGTGTGACCGTGCGCCTCTCGTTGACACGTAGACGTGCGGGCATCCCAGAGTCGCACGATGCCGTCGACGGATGTGCTGTGGGAGTGGAAAATAGATACTGAACGTAAGTCGAAGGAGCGCGGCGAAGCGAGTAGACGAAATGTCGCCAAATCGACGGCTTGAACGATGGAGTTGAGGTCTCAAAGCTCGGTGTCGCGTCGATGCGAGGCGAGTGATATATGCAAGCTATGTCCACCACCGCGCGTTACGTGCAAACGCGCGAGGCCCTTATGTTGCGAAGTCAAACGACCGAAGCGACGCTCGAAGACGTACCTATACAAACACATGGTGTTCGGAATCCATCGAAGCTGGCTCACCGCACCACCGTGCGAGAGCGTACCTCTGGCTTGACACGAATTCGTGTCCCAAATGATAATTTGCTTATCCAGCGAGCCGGTGGCGCACACCGGCATGATGTCGCTGAATCCGACGGCTTCGATGGTTTCCGTGTGCGCCACGAGCGGCGCCAGAACTTTCCCAGTCGTCGTGCTCACCAATCGAGCGGTGTTGTCTTCGCTCCCGGTGATGGTTAATCCCAGCGTCGATGGATGAAACGCGACGCACGTGAGCGGACCGTCGTGGAACGGATGCCCGCGGAACGCGTGTTCGCACGCTCCCGTTCTCGGTTGCCACACTCGCAACGATCCGTCGTAAGACCCGGTGACGACTTGCTTACCGTCGGGCGTAAATCCACCGCACGACACGCGCTCACTGTGTCCACTGAACACTTGCATGAGCGCACCGTCGTCGCCGTTCCACATCCACGCCGTGAAGTCTTCGCTCCCCGCGAGCGTCACGCGTCCTCGCGGATGCCACGCCACCCACTCGATTCCCCCGCCCGGTCCCTCGAGCGCGCGTTCGACCGCGCCCGTCTTCCCATCATAAATGCACACCTTTCCATCGAGTCCACCCGTGGCGAGCAAGCCACCGTCGGCGCTGAACGCCGCGCACGACACGCTCTCCCCGTGTCCTCCCAGCTCTCGCGCCTCCCCCGCGCCTCGTCTCAAATATCCCTTATCGTCCCCCCCGCCGCTCACCACCGTCGCCTCCGCGCCGTCGTTCGACCACGCCACCGCGTACACCGGCGCGTCGTGCGTCGCCGCCACGCATTCCGCGTCGTCCCTCGGCGGCGCGATCGTCGTCGACGCCGCCGCGTCCCGGTCCTCCGTCGTCGTCCCGTCCCCATCCATCGCCTCGTCCTCCGCCTCGTCCTCGTCGTCGCTCGACATCGGCGCCTCGTCGTCCTCGTCCAGGTCCGCGACCTCCTCGTAATCGTCCGCCGCGGGATCGATGAAGGCGTCCTCGACGTCGTCGTCGTCGTCCTCCGTCGCCGCCGCCGCCGCGTCGTCCATCGCGCTCGAGCGCCGCGCGCTGTCGCCTCGCGCGCGCGCCGCGCGCTCGACCGCGGGCGACGAAATCGTCGCGCGCGTCGCGTCGACGGCGTCGGTCGCGATCGACGCGCGCGCGTCGTCGAGTGCGGCGGCGGCGCGACGGATGGTCGACGGATGGTCGACGACGCGCGCGCGCACACGACGACGCGCGCGATGCTGCGCGCGATGCGTCGGCGCGCCGGCGCGCTCGCGCGAGAGGCGCGCGCGCGCGCGCGCGCGACGACGACGACGACGACGGCGACGGCGACGGCGACGGCGACGACGCGACCGCGAGGCTTGATGACGTTGTCGACGCGCGAGACGATTTCGTCGCGCGCGGCGCCGTGGACGGCGCTGACGACGACGACGGCGCCGACGACGACGGCGCCGACGACGACGACGCGCCGGGGCGCGCGAACGATGTTCATTCAGACGCAAACGACGCCGAATCCGATGAGCCTGATGTTTCAGCCCGGGCGCGAGGTGTACGCGGAGGGGTCGAAGAATTTTTCAAACGCGAGGGAAGCGATGGCGAGCCCGCTGGCGAAGCGGTTGTTCGCGATCGAAGGCGTCACGAATGTCTTCTTCGGGATCGACTTCGTGACGGTGACGAAGGGCGAAGACGCGGAGTGGGAGACGGTGAAACCGCAGACGTTTGAGGCGATTATGAACTTTTACGCGAGCGGAGAGACGGTGATGGACGAGGAGAAATTGGCGGCGAGCGGGACGGCGATCGCGGAGGACGACGATGAAATCGTGGCGATGATCAAGGAACTCCTCGAGACGAGGATTCGACCGGCGGTGGCGGAAGACGGGGGAGACATCGTGTTCAAGGCGTTCGATCCCGAGAGCGGGCTCGTGACGGTGCAGTTGCAAGGCTCTTGCGACGGGTGCCCTTCGTCGAGCGTGACGCTGAAGAGTGGGATCGAAAATATGCTGATGCACTACGTGCCCGAAGTCAAGGGCGTGGTGCAGGCTGGGCAAGACGACGGCGAGATGGATTTGCTCGACTTGGCGGATTTGCATCGAGGGCGAAAGTAGCGACCCGCGCGTGTATCACATCATAACTTTCAGTCGGCGCCGTATAATAACTGAATTTCCACCATTCATTGATTTAACGACGCCCGCGCGCGCGGTCGCGCGTCGAGCGTTCAACACCAATCATTCGGCGACGATGTCGATGTCGTACGGCGCGACGCCCGGCGCGACGATCGATGCCGATTCGTCGTTCGGGCGTCGACGCGAGGACGGCGTGCGCGTGTCGCCGCGCGCGCTGCTCGGCGCGATCGCGGTGGCGTGCGCGGCGGCGCTCGCGGCGCACGAGGTCGGACGGTCGACGGGCGCGCGGCTCGGATTGAAGGCGGGGCTGGGACTGTGCTCGTGCGAGTGTCGGTGCGACTCGGACGGCGGCGGCGGCGGCGGCGGCGCGCCGGCGCTGTCCGTCGCGCGAGGCGCCGCGGCGAACATGCCGAAGACGCTGTTGGATGTCGAGGTGACGGATCCGCGGCGTTGCGGGACGTTGGCGGCGGAGCGTAATTACAGCGCGTGGGTCCACTACGACGAACACGTCGAGGCGGCGGAGAAGCGAAACAGGTGCGCGTTTTACGACATCTTCGGCCCGTTCGCCGGGGACGAGACGGACGAACACCGGGTGACTGGATGTTCGGTCCCGGGCATGACGCCGCTGGGTGGATGCGGAACGGTGCGAGGCTGGCACAGAACGGCGTCGCAGGCGTACGCCATGGGCATGGGCAACGCGCCGTCGTCTAACGTCTGTCGACAGTTCGCCGCCCAACACGGTTACGAAGCGTGGCTCTGGCTCTCCCCGGCGCACCCCGAAGCCGCTCGCAGGAACTCGTGCGTCTTCTACAGCGCTTTCCACTCGGCGCACGCGGACGAGCCCGGGGACGTCATTCACGGCACCGCGTGCACCAATCCTCACGCCTCCGTCGCCAACGGCTGTCGCAACCACGCGCGACACGCTCAAAACGAAATCGAGGGTTGGGCACACGCGACGCACACCTACGCAGAAGGCTTCGGCAAAGCCAAGGGTCCGGGTGACTGCAAGCGATACGCCAAGCAACACGGATACCCGAGTTTTCTCTTCATCAACGAAAAGCACCCGTCCGCGCAGCACCGTTTCAGTTGCGCGTACTACCTCAGCAACGGGGCGGGCGAGGTTGAGCCGGGATGGGGGCCGTACTCTGCGTCGACGCAAATCGTCAACAGCGGGAACGACGACATTCACATTCTCGGGTGCGCCGACGACTCGAAGACGCCGCTCGAAGGGTGCGCGTGAGCCGAGCTCGGCGTCGTCCGTCGTCGAGACATTTTCCCCGACAGACGTCCCGAGCGACAAAGTGCAAGACACACAAGACATCATTTACCACTACAGTATACTGTACATTAAACGAGAATCGCGGCACCGGCGCCGGCGCGCGCGGCGACCCGCCGGACGGCGTCCGCGTCGTGTAATAATTCCACGAATGAACAAAGAAATCATCGTCGAGCTAACTTGCGTTCGTCGCTATCGATCTTGCCGCCGAGAGCCTCTTCGAGTTCCGAAACGCCCGCCGCATCGGTGTCCGTTCGCCCGCTTAAGAGGCTCGAGAACCAGTTGTACGTCGACGTTCCGAGTCCGAGTCGACTTTGTAAGCTACATTTCGAGTCAGCCATTTCGTCCGTGAACCGGTCGGAGTCGCAGTGACAGCTGTGACCTTTCGGTTCGTTGAAGTTCAACACCGACGTCTTCACCGGGCACAACCCAAACGTTTGATCGAGCAACGTCTTGAACTTATTATCTCGCGCGACGGCAACGATGGTGAGCTCGATCCCAGAATTCGGTGTGGCGAAAATATCATCCCACGCACCGTGATCGACTCTCAAGTACGCCGTCGGCGTGGCCTTTCCATCGGCATCCGCGCTCGCGCCCGCGAGATAGACTGAGTACCCGTACTGCGCGACGAGCTTAACTTCCCCCAGTAACGCCTTACGCTGCGCCTTGCTCGTAATCTCACGTCGCCAAATAATCGTACTGACTTTTCCACTCGCCAAACCTTTCTTGAACCGCGCGAATTGCGAGCGAGAGCGCTTCGCGTCGTTGATCAAAACCGTCAGCTTCGCCTTGGGCGACGTCTTCGCGATTTGCTCAAACTCCTCATCGAGCTGTCGACTCACTCGTCGATCGTTCCATAACTTCTCCACTATCGAATTGTCGTGTCCGAGATCCTTCAGCGTCGCGCTCAACGTCTCCACCGCGCGCTCGTCCACGTACGTCCTCGTCTCGCACTCAAACGCTCCCGCGTTCGCCATCGCGTTCACCCAAAATCCCATCTTCGTCGCCATCCCCGCGTCCACGCTTCCCCGCCTTCGCATCACTCTCGCATCGTCGCCCTCGCGTCCGGACCCTGGTTCCGGCAATCCGATCGTCATCACCACGCACGGTCCCGGCGCGTGTCTCGCTCGCACCGTCAACGCCAGCTCCGCCGCGATGAAATCCGCCCGCGCCTCCCTCGCGCTGTAGTGACACGCCCGGTGCTCGAACCACGATCGCTGCGTCTCTTTCAGCGTTCGCACGCACCGCGCGTCCAGCGCCGGGTCGTACGCGCCGCCCAGCGATACCTGCGCGAGTCCGAGCGCGAGCGCGACGACGGTGGCGAGCGCGACGCACGCGGCGCACGCGCGGCCGCGCTTGACGCCCTGGCGCAGCGCGCGCGAGCGCCGACGAAGTTGCTCTTTGCTCAGCCCCATCTCGGCGCGACGAGGACGCGCGCGCGGGCGTCGACGAATGCCGATCGATCGATCGATGTAATCGCGTCGCGACGCTGTTACAGGACGAGGCGCCGGGACGGGACGAAGAGACGCGACGCTAGACCGGACGGAGCGCCTCGCCCCCGAGCGCGGCCTCGCGCGCGCGACGAGCGATGCGAGGCGTTAAAAGCTCGCCGAACTCGCACCAAAACTTGCCCTGCTCGCGCTGCGCGAGACGCACGGCGTCGCGCTTGGCCCAACCGGCGCGCCGACGATGGCGCCGCGAGCGACCGCGCACGGGCAAATCGCCGAGTTTCAACCCGCCCAGGGGATCGCCGGCGTCGACGGCGTCGATCACGCGATCCTCGATCGTCTGTCGGTGGCCGATCTGCTGCAAACCGACGAGCTCGGTGAGGGTGTTCAGATCGAAGACGCCCGGATATCGTCTGCCGCCGACGCGCCACGTCGGCGTCGTCGCGCACCGCGCGCACGTCAAGCACCTCGACGCGTTCCCGCAATCGACGTAGTGCTGTCGCCATCGCGTCGGGAGGAGCTCGGCGAGGAGTTGTTTTTGTTGCTTGCACTTCTCGCACCACGGCGCGCCGAGGAGCGCGACGTCGAGTCGACGCAGCGCCTGGCCGAGCGCGCGGATTTTGTCCCCATCGGTGTCATCGTTCGCGCGCGTCGCGCTCTGCGCCTCCGCGGCGCGACGCGCGCGCGCGGAGAGCTCGACGTCGTCCTTGCGCGCGTGTCGAGGCTCGCACGCGCGCGTGCGCGCGCGGAGATTGATCGCGAGCGCCATCGCGGCGTCGAATGCGGGTTCGAACTTTCAAGCCGCGGGGACGCGCGCGGAACTTTGCGACGCGCGCGACGCGCCTTCGCGAGCGCGCGCGAGAGAGAACGTCCGTGAGTATGATTAGCATCGCACGGCGCGAACGCGCGCGTCGTTGAGCGCACGATGACGCGTGGAGAGCGCCGCGCGCGCGGCAACGCTGGGACAACGGCCGGACGACGCGCGCGCGGTGCTCGAGCGCTGTGCGCGATCGCGCTCGCGCGCGCGCTCGTGGGTGACGTTTCGCGCTACTTTGTGCTCGCGCAGACGGTCAGCACGGGAGCGCCGCTGGTCGGGGCGACGAACGGCGCCGCGCAGGCGGTGCTGGACTTCGCGAGCGCGCCGGGCGGACGGTGCTCGCCGAACGACGACTCGAACACGATGGCGTGCGAAAAGCTCGAACCGCCGTCGACGAAGAATTACGCGTCGTTTGACTTTTATGTGAACGACGTCAACGGCGCGCGGTGCGATAAGTGTGGGAGGGAGTGTAGTTTGGACGGCGCCGCGTGGGCGTATTGCGGCGCGACGCCGGTGTGGTACTTTGGGTTGTCGTACGGGCAACACCAGTTCAAGGTGCGAGGACTCGGTGGAGATAACGTCGCGGGGACGGCCGTGGTGTATGACTGGATGAATGAAGAACCGTTGAAGGTGGAGTGGGATTCGGGATATTCCACGCCTTCGTCGTACTTGAATTCAAACGCTGTGTTGACGTTTCATTTGGCGTCGTCGCGGCCGAGCTCAAATTACGTGCAGTTTGAATACAGTACGACGAATGATTACATCAAGACGTTCACGCGATTATCGATTGGGGTGACATCGGTGAGCGTGACACCGAGTTATGGGTCGAATAGGTTTACATTCAGGGCGATATCCATAGAGTCGTTCACGGGGAAATCGCTCACCGAGTCTTCGGTGAACGAGATTGAGCTTTTGTACGTCGCCGATAACGTCAACCCCTCGTTGGCCTTCGTGAGTGGACTCGCAAACGGAGGAACGACGCAGAAAGGATCGATGGAGTACGTAATTAGCGCTTTAGACGTGGACCCAACGAATGGATACGAATCTGGATTGGCAACGCTCGACGTGCAGCTCTTTCGGCTGGATAACGGGGCAACGTCGCCGTCGCCGTTGCGCGCATGGACGACGTATCACACATTTAGTGGCGCTCCTGTGGACAAAAACGTAACGGTGACTTTAACAAACATCGCGTCGCTGGCGGACACGACGTATCAATTAGAGATTAGAGCTACAGATCTTGCAGGAAACGTCGCAACAACGATTGGTAGGACTTTCGTCGTGCAGTTGTCAAGCTTGGTGAACGTTCCCGATTCGTCTGGTCTGAGTGCGTCGACCACAGAGCGGCTACAGACGACGTCTGGGGCGATTATACTAGCTTCACAGCCATCAGATGGATCTCTCGTACCCGTTGCGTACGAGGTGAGCGCAATCGTCGGCGGCACTCTTGTGCTTGAATCAGCGACGAGCGTGGCTTTGGCCAACAACACGCTTGTCACGGCATCAGATGCGCTCAATGGTTTCAGGTTCACGCCTACGGCTGGATTTTATACGAACGATCAGTACGCGAGTACGTTTGGTTTTGATTTGAAGCCTTCCACGAGCACGTCAGACTTGTCTCAAGTCGTCAATTTACCTGCGCATTCCACCATCACCGTCACAGCGACGAATGATCCACCCGTAGTGAGTGTCACAGCGCACTACAAGTTGACCCCAATACACGTGTCGGACGGTGCGAACATTGGAACCGTGGTACGTGATATTTTAGATGCTAACGTCATCGATTATGATTACCTCTCGTCGAACAACACTGTTCCTTACGGCTTCGCCGTTGTGGGCGCCGACGAGACGCGAGGCGCGTGGCAGTTTTCAACGAATGGTGGTTCTTCATGGACAAATTTCAACACTGCTGGTGCGTTGAGTACGACGAATGCATTAATGCTCACGGCGACGACAAACGACCGAGTGCGATTTGTACCCACGGCAACGACTCTCCAGGATCAGTTCATCGCTTCCTTTGCGTTTAAAGGTTGGGATGGCACGACGAGCGAAGCGACAGGAGCCACTGGCATTGACATCACAACGAGTGGACATACGGCAACGACTGGATCGATTAGCGTTTCAACCGTCACTGCCACCATTCTTGTGCGTGGTCTTTCTCATAGTTTATTCGAGCAAGCTGCACAAACGACAACAGCGAGCTCACGACAAGCGTACAGCGCAGCACTTTACAGTTGCCCGCCGACGCACCGGCGAAGTATTCGTATCCCCGTCGCTGCAACGTCGAGCACGTCCTCTTCTTGTGCGGGCACCACGTCAACCGCTCAGCCTAAGATAAAGGCTTCGTCAGCTCTTACGGTCTCACCTCCTTGGACGATCGAGGCTTGGGTGCGTCGCGATGCTTGGCTCAGCGAACAGACGTTATTTCAGAATCCAAGCGATTTGAGTGCAGTCATGCTCGAAATGAGCGACGCAAGCGGGAAGGTTGGTGTCGTGCCGCCGTCGGGTGTGAGCGGTGGTACATTTAACTATGCAGCTCCACTGGGGACTTGGGTGCACTTGGCCTTCGTCATGTACGAGAACAATCATCCTTCCGCTTACAGCGCGCCTGGGGCGAATTTGCGCCTCATCGTAAACGGCGTCTTTCACAGCGAAATCACAAACGTCGGTTTCGCCATGCCACATGGCATCATCGGTGGTTCTGGTCTCGCTGGATTCTCGATCGATGAGGTGCGATTTTGGTCCATCGCCCGATCGACGGAAGATATTTACACCAACATGAATCGTTTTGTCGCGGGCACGGAGACTGGGCTCGTATCGTACGTTCCCTTTGACGCGGGATGCGGTAGCACCGTGGTCGACAGAGACAGCGGAAGCTCGACCACTTGGACGCTCGTATCTCACGAGTGGATTGATGCGCGCATATTTTCCTGCGCTTCGTTGACCTCCGTATCGCCTGCAAGCGTGAATTTGTACAACACTTCAAATTTGCAGCTCACTGGCGAGCGCTTTACTCGTCCGGCTTTGGGTTGGGGATCGAGCTCTGTCGCATCATTTGACGGCACCAACGCGGTTTGTATTTTCGGTTCATCGACTATTGGAAATATGACTACAGTGGCCACAGTTGTAAACGACGGTTTGGTACAGTGTGCGCCTCCGGACTCGACGAATGGCATCGCTGTGGTAACGCCAGTGTTTTGCGACTATTCTCTTGGTTGTTGCACGAGTGAGACCCCTATTGATTATTATCTCGCAGCGAGTCGACCTTACGACTCGAATTACGTTTCTTACGGTGTGAACACACCACCGATGTATGATCAACCGGCGCTCAGGTACAGTGTTGGAGAAATCACATCAGTGATGCCTTCGACGATAGACTGGGCTCTCGGCGCCGTTGTGACTCTGGCTGGTTATGGATTTTCGACGCCGATGGATACGAATTTTGGTGCTCAACCCCCAAAGTGCGTGTTTCGAGCTCGACTTCCGTCGAAGACTGCTTGGGCTACCTTTCACGTTACAGATGCGGCCGTGCTGTCGGATAGTGTGGCCAAGTGTGAGTATCCTGGTTCTGCTGTGACTGCTTCGCTTGAAGCGCGATATAGCGTCGAGGTAGCGTTGGCATACTTCTACGACCACGTGGATTCGATCCATCTCATATCAAACGGATGGATCACAGTAGTAGTTTCAAGTTATACTTTGTACACCGGACTCGACGAGCCGCTCACGGAGATTTCGGACTTAGGAGGCAGTGTGGTTTCGATCACCGCGATATACACCAAATCTGACACGGCGGGGGAATTTGCAGATCACACCTCTGGACGGGTATCGTCTCTGGACGTGGCGTGTGCTTTCGGTACAGTGCACCCCGTTTCAGCTCGTTACAACGCATCTGAGACCTTTGAGTGCGTCGCTCCAGCGGCACCGAGGGCTGTGCCCACAGATGTCCCGCTTTCAGTGACTTTGTTTGCGTCGTCGATGTTCACTTCGTATTCGCGTCTCGAGCTTCTCACTCAGACCGGAGACATTTCTTACGTCGCGCAACCGGTGGTTTCAGCAATATGGCCTCTGAAAATCTTTTCAGTGGCGACGAATGCGCCTAATTTTCAGGTCATTGGGTCCAACTTCCCGAGTTCGAGCACGACGTGTCAGCTCAACAACAAGTATTACTCGGCGACGTGGTCGAGTGCGAGTCGAGTGCAATGCAACACCGTCACGAGCGGTGGAGCATCACCTGGTTTCCAAGCAGTTTACGTGGGTAACAATTTACTCAAGATGGACGAAGCTTTCTCTCCAGGTGACGCTCACGTGATGATACGAGATGATGTTTACGTGGGCGCCGTCGTATCCGGCGGAGCGGCAGGACCTCTGTACGGAGGGTGGGCGCTCACCGTCTCGGGATCCGGATTCCTTCCTGGGGACGGGTGTTCGTTACACGCCTATCCAGGAGAGCTCAATGGAAGTGGTGATGATCCCACAGCTGGAGAGTTTGTAAGCAGCGCTTTGATGAGGTGTCTCGCTCCGAAAGTGGAAGAAAATTCGGTGAATTGGGATTTAACGTCAGACGGCGGCGGTTGGGCGACGCACCTGGTCGCGCGTCTCGCCATTCAGACGTTTTCTGATGCACTCGATAATAATGCAGTGGTCATGAAAGTAGTAGACGGTATCAACAACGTTAGTGCGGTGGCAAATTTGTATGCTACCATGACGTCTGCTGAGCTCATATCTACCGATCCCGTGTACTTGAATGTCGATGGCGGCACCTCCGTCGCCATCATTGCAAAGAATGGAACTGCTTCTCTTTTGAGTACTTCGTGTCGATTTGGGACTATCCAAGTCTTGGCAGATTGGGGTTGGTCGAACACTTCTTCGACGACGCGAATGCGATGCGTTTCACCCTCTTTCGGCGCGTACAGCACAAACGGAATTCGACTATCAGTGTCTCAGGGCGACCCTGGACATCACGGTGAAACAGTCGTTTCGGCCGCCTTGACAATGATGAGGCCGTTAGATGATCTAACTTCAACGCTCAACAATGGTTTGAACATCGTTGGGCCATTCTCGTCGGTGCCAAGCGCACAGTTGGCGTTGTACGAGTGCTACATAAAGGGCGACCGGAACTTCGTGACGGGGTCGTTCGAGTTGGCATCCTCACAGAACGAGGGCAGTTGTTCCCTGAGACAGGCTTCCATGAATCTCGTATCACGTTCAGATTTCGCGTTTTACACTACCGCGATTGCGATAAGGGGTGGTGAAGATGTTGCGTTACCCATCACGCTTCAATACATCGCGCCGCCGATTGTGTCGTCCGTCACGGTGAGCGCCCGCCCGCCGCCTTACGGTTATCGACCGGCGTTTGCTACCAGTAATTGCACGACACTCGAAGATGCACCATTGCTGACGTACGATAACGCTCACGGTGTGTACGAAGGTCGACCCCAGACACCGTACGAAGTGGAAAAATTTGCCTTGTCCTCTCTGCCAATTTTCGGCGGCGCTTGGTGGCACGTCTCGAACGCCATCGGCACGCCCGTGAACGTTTACGGTCGATTCTTTCGATCGCCACAAGACGGAGGAGACATTCGTATCTTATTTCAGCACGCCGGTGAGATCGCTTCGACCTCTGCGCACTTCGTTTCGTCAGCACTCGTGCGCGTAGAGGTGCCCATCGACGTCGACGCCGAGCACGAAACCGAGGTTCGCGCCTCCGTGGACGACGGCGCATCTTGGTCCAGCGAGCGCTTCACGTTCATGATTCCAGAATTAGATTACGTCAACCGTGACTTGCAAACGGTCGAGCAAGGATGTGCGGCGTAATGAGCAGTAGAACCCATAGCTTTTAGTAATACTAGCGCGAACTAAGCAAGTTGTGCGAGGGGACTTTGAAGGTGGGGGGGGGCGGATCGGGCGACGAAGAGAGAAAAGAAACATTATTTACGTGAGTTCCCATAACAAACGGACATGAAGATTATGTTCTAGTGAAAGAGCGTTTTTACTCTCACACCGCCTCACGTATCTCTTACACCGGCCCACTCAAGACTCGGGGGAATCGTACTTCAGCGTGGTCAAATTATACGTACACAAAAACCGACCCTTCGCGAAACGCACTTAGAGGTCTTGGCTCCACGTCATGCGGAGTTGGACGTCGTCCGGGTTCACGCCACCGTCCTTGGAGAACGGCACTCGGAGCTCGTACTTGTCCTTGGTGACGGAAAGCTTACCGTTCACATCTTGGTCGACTTCAGCCTTGACGCCGACGCCTTCAATGCCAGAGTAGTTGACGGTGGCCTTGTGCGTCGCCTTTTGGGAGTTGACGTTGACAACAGACTTGACGCCGAGGTTGACGTCGCCGTTCGTGTAACCCAAGTTGACGGTGGCGTTTTGGCTCGGCACGTCGTATTCGACGGACGCGGTGACGTCGTTGACCTTGAGCACGTCGGTCAAGTTGACCTTGACGGAGGCGCGGTCGGCGCCTTGCGTGTCGCCGTCGACCTTGGAGCCGGCTTGCGCGAGCGTCACGGTGACATCGCCGAGCTTGTCGTGGTTGGTGGAGATTCTCAAAGAACCAGCTTGACCCTATTCATTCAAAAAGTACATCGCGTCGTCGTCAGTCACCCAGTCGTCGCGAAATAGAGTCGAGAATTCATCTTCGCGCGCGTTCGCCGCGCCGCTGACTGTGCGCGTGCGCGCGCGCTCGCCCTCGTCGGTACGCACCGACTTGATGTTTTGGATCCCGAGCGAGACGTCGCAGTCTTGGCCCGCGAGTTCCGCGGACTTGTTCACGGTAACATCGTAATCAGAGATGTTGGACAACCCAACCAAGGAATCGGCGTCGATGTTGTGCGACACGCCATTCTTGGAAGAAATGCTGCGTGGGGCAAAAAGGGCACGCCAGGGTCAGTCGCTGAATTGCGAAGGATTTCTTCTTCCCCCTCCGCGCGCGCGCGCGTTCGCGCCACCGCGCGCGACGCGTTCGAAGACGCGTAATCTTTATCATCGCATGCGACATCCCTCGTCCGCGTTCCACCACCGCGCGACGCGACACGCGCGGCATCGATGGCGCAATTAATCGCTAAACGAGAAAGAATCCTCGCGTCGGCGCCCCCGATCGCGCGCACCTCGGGCGGTAGTTCGGCTTGGCGTTCAGCGACACCGAACCGGAGCCGTTGCAGATCGGCGCGGAGGCGGAGATTTTAAAAGAATCTTCCGCGCACGAACCGTTACCGCCGACGACAATCTGCGCGCGCGCGAAACCAGTCGAGACAAAGTCAGTCGCTGACGTGTCGATGCGTCGCGAATCCCTATAATTCCCATCGCGCGATTCATCGCTCGCGTCGTCGCGTCGCGAGACGTACGCGACCGGACATGGACATGGTGGCTTCGTTCATTTTGTGAGTGAGTGTTTTTGTTTTGCGTGGGTGCGGTGGCGTGAGTGCGTGTTCGAACCGTGCGGACGAACGACGACGCGTCGATGAGTGCGGGCGCGATCGTCCCCGTCGTCCCCGTCGTTCCCGCGCGATCGGGATCGATATAAATCGTGTCGGGGGGTCAAATCGCGTATTGTACTTGTTTTTACGCCATGTACGTCGAAAATGATGCCCTCGAAGATTCCCTCGACGGCCGCGCGCGAAATGCTGACGCGGCATCGCGCGCCGTCGCGTATCTGTGATAAATGTTTTTTATTTAGATTTAATATTGTTATTATACGTATATTTGTGCCAGCGCATACCCCCACCCCGTCGTCCTCGCGAAAAAGCGCGTGGGGGGGTGGAAAAAGGCGCGCGCGGTCGGTCGGCGTCCGAATGTCCGAATGTCCGCCGAGCCGTCCGTGTGTGCGTCGCGTCTCGCGTTCGCGCGACGCGACGCCCTCGGCGCGCGACCGCGCGCGCCGGTCTTTTGTCGTCGCGCGACCGCACGAGTCATCATGGTGCGTTCGCGGCGAAGCGCGCGATCGATCGCGCGCGATGGCGCGGACGCGCGACCGCGCGCGTGACCGCGCGGCGTCGGTCGCGGCGCGGCGTCGCGCGGAAGCGCGGAAGCGCGATGATGGAATAGGGTTTTCGTGCGCGCGGTGGCCGACGACGACGACGACGACGACGGCGCCGGCGACGCGCGCGAGCGGTCGGCGATGGACGATACGGACGGTGGTGGATGTTCGCGTCGCGTATCGCGCGTCGATGGGGCGCGAACGGCGATGGAGGTGATGGAATCGAAGGATGAATGACTGACGACGGATCGATCTTCGCGGTGCAGGCTGAGAAGACTGAGAACCCCATGCGGGCCATTCGCATTCACAAGCTCGTGATCAACATTTGCGTTGGGGAGAGCGGTGATCGTCTCACGAAGGCGGCGAAGGTGTTGGAATCGATCACTTCTCAACAACCGATCTTCTCCAAGGCGCGATACACCGTGCGTACGTTCGGTATTCGACGTAACGAAAAAATTTCCTGCCACGTCGCCGTCGGTAACCGCGACAGGGCCATGACGATTTTGGAGAACGCGCTCAAGGTGAAGGAATTCGAGTTGCTCAAGAAGAACTTTAGTGCCACGGGTAACTTTGGCTTCGGTATCTCCGAGCACATTGATCTCGGTATCAAGTACGACCCGTCCACGGGTATTTACGGGATGGATTTCTACGTGGTGTTGGAGCGTCCGGGCTACCGCGTCGCCCGTCGCCGTAAGCAGCAAAAGAAGATCGGCAAGCAGCACAAGCTCACCAAGAAGGATGCGATGTTGTGGTTCCAACAAACCTTCGAAGGCGTCATTTTGAACAAGGCGTACTAAGCGATTGCAGACGCTTCCCGTAGCTGTAGCCCCAGTTCCCGCGACGCGCGCGCTTTGTAACGCCACGTCACGTTCGTTCTAAAACCCTCTCACCGCATCGAGCGCGCGCGAATCACGACCCGTTCCGTCTCGCGCCGCGGATCCCCGCGCCGACGCCGCGCGCCGCGGCGGACCCGAGCCTCGCGTTCGCCCCGCGTCCCGGTCTCAGACACCCGGAAAACGCCCGACCCCATCTTGCGCGCGCGCCCGCCGCCATCCGCCGCCGCACCGCGCGTCGTCGTCCGCGCGCGAATCAGCGCCGACGAAGGGAGGGTTTAATCGCTCGCGCCCGCGCCCGCCGTCGTCGAGCGCTTCGCGCTCTCCTCGCGCTCGAACGCGCGCGCGCGCGCTCGAGGGGGCGTCGACGTCGATTTATCGCCGGCTCGACCGCGACGAGGATAAACATGGCGACGGAGGCCACGGTCGAGGTCGACGCCGCGATCGCGCGCGATAAAGCGGTGAAGGACGCTTCGTTGGAGGCGTGCGAGAAGAAATGGGGCGAGACGGCGTCGATCTTCGAGTACGGGAGCGCGGCGAATCCGGACATGAGGCCCATCCCGGTGCTCGTGCACCCGCCGGATTTGCACGAGCGCGGAGAGACGCGAGTGATCCCGTTTGATATCAATGATTTCTTGGAGATTGAGGAATCGTGTACGTCGCCGAATCTCATGGCGTCGTTCGTGAGGATCGTGAAGGGGGAGGCGATCGAGACGAGCGCGAACGCGACGAGTCAGGCGTTTTACGTGATTCGAGGGAACGGAACGAGCGAGGGCGAACACGGTAAGATTTCGTGGAGCACCGGGGATTTGTTCGTCGTGCCGGTGACGAGGGGGAAGATTCACCACGTGTGTGTCGATGCGGAGTCCATGGGTGGGGCCGCGCTGTACTGGGTGCACGATGAACCCCTGATGAGCTACCTGGGCGTGAATCCGTCGAGCGAGAAGAAGTTTGAACCGACGCTGTATCGCCGTGAGGAGATGCTCGCGCGCGTCGAAGAAATCAAGCACGCGAGCGACCGCAGCAACAATCGGTGCGGTGTGTTACTCGGCAATACCGCGTGCTCGCAGACAAAGACGCTCACGCACGTTTTGTGGTCTCTGTTGAACTCGATTCCGGCGCAAAGCGTACAACGTCCGCACAGACACAACTCCATCGCCCTCGATCTCGCGGTCGCGGCGAAGCCGGGAGTGTACACGCTCATGGGCAAGGAGATCGATCGCGACGGATTCATCATCGATCCCATTCGTTGCGACTGGGTCCCGGGCGGCGTCTTCATCACGCCCCCTGGGTGGTGGCACTCGCATCACAACGAGAGCGACGACGTCGCCTGGGTGTTGCCCATGCAAGACGCTGGTCTGTACACCCATCAGCGCACCTTAGACATTCGATTTGTCGATGACGAAATCGCTCTTCATGCTGAGGGTAAAATTCGAGGCAGCGCCTTCGCTGTGACGAACAAGCAGTACTTGCAACTCGCCCAAGTTGGCGGCTCGGTGCCGACGCCCAAGGGTGAGGCGGCCATGAAGCGCGTGCTCAGTGTCGATTGCATGAGCATGCATGGCGACACGAAGCGCGCGCGAGCGACACAAATCGGCTCCGCCATCACGTCCCCGACCAAGGAATAAATTATGGACGACGACGACGACTTTGATCACCGAACGAAGCCGTCGATATAGCAAGATTCTCTAATCCTATAATGAAACCATCTAGTCTGTAACTAACTACTCCTTCTCTCTACTACTTCCCAGGCAGCTTGACGCGAAAACAAACGAAACTGAATACCATCATCAACGCGCACAGCCCAAGCAACACTCGATCGCTCGATCGACTGGCAACGAGCAACAACGCGACGACCAAGATGTTGAGCGGGATCCGGAAAGCGCTCGTCATGGTCGCTCGCATCTTGTTCGGCACGTACTTTGCCCGTAGTATGGACATCACGGGCCAATAAATCCCCAAACCGAACTCAAACGCGCAAAACGCGGCGAGTGTGACCCAATACCCCGTGAACAACACGGCGATGGAAAAGCTGACGGCGGAGCCCACGAGAACCATCCGCAGAAGATTCTCGGCGGGAATCCTAGCCTCCAGCACCTTGAACGCCTGGCTTCCGAACATTTTACACACCATGAACGCGCTGAACACGGATCCGTATGGCACCGTGGCGTCTATCGCCGACCTTTTCTCTAGAACTGGCGTCCATACGAAGACAAAGAGATGCAACGCGCCTTCGTAGAGAGAATTCGCCGCACCGAGGCGAAACAACTCCACCGAGCTCATAATCATTCTCACCGCACTAGAGATGCTCACCGCGCCGACTTGCGTATCATCGACCGCGGATGACCCTGGCGCCCCCAAATTTGCCGCGCTCGTCCGATTACTCCATAAAAACTTCGCCCCCGCGGCGCACAGCAACAGCGACAAGGCGCCGACGTCAAACGCCGGCGCGTACACGTTCTTCGACATCATCACCACGCTTCCTGACGTATCCGCCTCCGCCCCCATCTCGAGCCTAACCTCGTCCATTCCAATCCACGAGAACTGGCTCGATTCAGCGAATTCAACGACAAAATTCCCCACCAATCCCGCCAGCACCGCGCTCGCCCCGTTGAACAACGTCGCCACGCTAAACACTCCCGCCAACTTTTTCCTATCGATCCCCATCGCGTCCGCCTCCGTGATCACCCACGACTCAAAGTTTGTAAACAACAACGAATACGCAATCCCCCCGAGTATCCGGCTCGCGATCAGCGTCGTCATCGCGCTCGACCGCAGCAACAAACAGCTCGCCGCGTACAGCGTCCCGTACGCCACCACGAGCGCTCGGTGCCCGCGCGTGTCCCCGAGCGCGGCGCACGTCGTCCCGATCGTCGCGCTCACGACGTACCCGAGCACGTATATGTATCCTATCTCTCGTTTCACCAGTCCGTGTCGGCGGTAGGCGGCGTACAGGTACGCCCCTTGGATCCAATCTCCGAACGTTCCGAGCGCGTACACGGCGACGTATCTTCGGACGAGCGCGGCGTCGCTCGCGAGGCGAGGCGAGTTCATGGCGATGCCCTTGAAGTTGACTACGCCGACCGACGGCGAGGCGATCGAGCGCGGCGAAGTGAAGTCACGGCGCGATGGCGATTCGAGCGCATCGCCCGGGCGTCGGCGCGCGCGCCGGGCGACGCGCTCGCGAGGGACGCGCCGAGGGGACGATCGACGCGCGATGCGGACGTGGAACTCGCGAGACGAAGCGCTCGGGATGTGGTCTGAGTTTTGTTGATTCGAAAATCGTTTTTATTAAAATGCAATCTTCTAAGTTGGTAGACTAGAGAGACGACGCGAGAGCGACGTCACGCACGGTGAACCGCTTAGTAGAAGCCGAAGCCCTTGGCCGCGTTGGTGAGGACGTTGGAGTGAACCGGGTCCGCAACGTGGGATTGCCAGTTGGCGATCGGGCCTTCTTGGGTGGCGAGCGCTTGGAAGA
>Ga0255765_1000025_pt1 | contig 151488 bp, 84 predicted proteins | sample 041ome_8_FD_179965 | JGI IMG/M metagenome (GOLD analysis project Ga0255765, IMG submission 179965) | Coastal salt marsh microbial communities from the Groves Creek Marsh, Skidaway Island, Georgia - 041407BS metaG (version 2) | ecosystem: Environmental > Aquatic > Marine > Intertidal zone > Salt...
GACGAAGACGAAGAGAGCGACTTTATTTTCGTCGTCGTCGTCCTCCCCGCGAAGACGACGCTTCTCTTCCTCCTCCTTTTCAACAACGACGACGACGACAAAGAAGAAGAAGAAGAAGAAAAAGAAGAACAACAACAAAAGCTCGAGCTCATTTTCCTCTCTCTCTCTCTCTCTCTCTCTCTCTCTGTCTCTGTCTCTGTCCCAACAAGTCCGGCGTTTTGTTTGTTCGTGTGTGTTTACTTTTTTTGAGAAATGAAGAGTTTTTACGCGTCGTCAGACGTCAGAGCAAAAAAGAAGAAAATGCGCAACCGCTCGAAGAAATAAAACTACATAAAAGAGAGAGAGAGAGAGAGAGCGAAAGCGTTTTTACGCACAAACGATTGAAAGAGACAAATTAATGAGCGAACGCGGGAAACGGCAAAAAAGAGAGCTTTTGTCTCTTCCGTCTTCTCGCTCTTCTTTTTCGCTCTCCGTCGTCGTCGTCGTTTTCTTTCGTCTCTTCTTCTCCTGTTTTTTTGCTCTCGCGACGACGGAAGAGATCTCCATTCGCAGTCGAGAAGAAAACGATGTCCCCCGCTCGAGAACGACGACGACGACGAAGGAGACGACGACGAGAGCGCGATGGGTGTTTGAACAATCCGGGAGTTTACTCGTGAACGCTTCTTTTTCTTCTTCTTCGTTTCAAAAGAATGCTAATACGGTTTTTTCGCTGACAGATGTCGTCGGTGCGAGATACACCGACGACGAAGAGAAGGTCGTTAAAAGAAGAAGAGCTTTAGAGGTGTACAAAGCCACCACGGGCGAGTTGGTCGGGATGGAACTGGCTTTCTCGAGAAGAACGACAACTGCCGCAGCGGATGAAAAAAGTCGAGCGACGAAGAGAAGTTTAGTAAACGTAGAGGAGAAAGGAGAGTTGGTCGGGTTCTTTTTTAGCGACGATAATAGTAACGATAGGGATAATAGTGGTAGTAGTAGCAGCGATAGTTACGGAAACGGGATCGAGGCGACGACGAGCTCTTCCGCGGGAGCGTTTGCGTTGCGAGAGAACGGGGAGATACTTTATGCGAAATTTAACGACGAAGAAGAACGGACCAAGAATGCGGCGAATAACATCACGAAACCTTTTCGAGAACACGCGAACGCGCGCTGCGGGAAAAGCAAAGAAGTTTTTACGCTCTTTCGAGTGAATAAAAAGGATGGCGCGGAACGTCGAAAAGCGAAATTGTGCGCGTTGTGCTCTGATACGAAAAGAGCCGGAGGGAGAGTGATATATGACGGTTTTTGCGTGGAGTTGAACGAAGACGACGGAGTGGCTACAGATGGCGAGGCTTCGAGTTTCTCGTACATAGTGTCTCGCGAATACGAACCGGTAGCGTTCCAGGCGGTAGACGATTACGTGATTGCGTTGGAGAGGCAAACGAAAAACGACGGCATACTGTTTCGATTACAAATGTTCTCGAGCGAAGCGATTTTAGTTTCCTCGAAACTGAAATCGCCGGTTGAACCGATTTTAGCGTATTCTTCTTCGTCTTCTTTGAACAGTCGTAATAAGAACAAAGACGATGAGAGCGCTGAAGGAGGAGACGATAATGCGCAGCAGTTTAAATTCGTCTCTTTGGCCTACTCCGTGTTCAACGACGACGAGGACATCGCTCCGAATGCCGCGCCGAACACCGTAGGTATCTTTGCCATTGGCGTTCCATCGACGACGACGACGAATACGACGGATGAAATAGTCATACGAATGTTCAACGCTCGAACGGAGGACATCTCTGCCGCGCTCGCGAGTGCAAATATCACCATCAAATGGACGTGGATCCTTTTCGTCGTCTTAACGACCATAGTTACCTGTTCCGCCTTGCTGTTATGCGCGGCGTCGGCTTTCGTCGGAGCGCCGAAACCATTCCTAGAAGTAGTAGAAGAAGAGGAAACAGAGGAAACAGATCTCGTCGATCGCGGCGACGACCTCGAAGAACGCTTACTCGAAGAAGACGTTCGAGGAGGAGGAAGAGGAGGAGGAGGAGGAGAGGAAGACGTTTTGGGAGACGAAGAAGTGTAGAGAAGTGTAAAATTAAAAAATCAAACAAAAAAAGTAAAGACGTGGACCACGTGGAAGCACAGCAAAAAGGTATAAAAAAAGATATCCAATCATCAATGGCCACAACACACGCACGTTCATACGCGCACACGCGAGTGCGCACATGCTTCGTAGAGCCGCACAAAAACTCGTCTCTGGAAACCCTCAATTACTCCGTGCCATGTCTACTTCTGCAACATCTGGCGTGTGGAAACACCACAAAGTTGTTCCGGATACACCCGAAGGATTCACGATGAGAGGAACAGTCCCGACCGATGAGAACGGCGTCGACGTGATGATGGAGAAGTGGGAGGCGGGTTCTAGCGAGCCGCCGCATTCGCACCCGGGCGACGACATGACCGTTGTCGTCGAAGGGAAAATGTCCGTGCAGTTTTTTAAGAAAGAAGGGGATAAACTCGTCGAGGACGGAGAACCTTTGATTTTGAACAAAGGTGACGCGGGATACATCGAAGGCGGGAGGATTCACGACGCGAAATACCTAGAAGATTGCAAGTTGGTGTACGTGCACGATAATAAGTTTGGGTTCGTTGCAGAGGGTTCTGCTTAATATGACCTCTATCTGCTTTGCTTAATATTGATTTTGTTGTTGTTATTGCTAATATTTTTGCTATTGACTGCTACTACCGATAATACAAAGTTCGCGAAACGCCCTGGACGCTTCGTTGCGATTTTCAACATCGTTCAGAAAATGATACGTCTGTGCGAGTAAATATTGCGATTCTTTGACGATGTCGATGTTACCGAGCTTTTCTCCGAACGCAGAAGCGCGATTCAAGTCATCGACGATGGATTCAATCGTTTCTTCTATTTCCTCGTCCGTTTCATCTCCGATGTTGACCTCTAAAGACGCTTTGGCGTTGATCAAATGAAATCGAGCTCGTAAGCGCAACTCGTTCGAGCTTAAAAAGGCTCTCGAGTACTTCTCTAAATAAAGTTTGCCCAAGTTCGCGTGCGAGCCTTTTAACTCAACCAAGCACTCCGCGACGATAAGTTTCGCAAACAACGCGTATTGGTCGACGCCTAAATCTGTCGCACGTTTATCCACTCCTAGCGCTCTCAACAACGCAAACGCGTAGTTTTGAGAATTTTTAAACGTCTCGGCGACGCCCAACTCCGATTTCAAAACGTGCATCGCGTTTCTCGGGTCCGCGCTACTGTTCCCACTTTTTATCGACGAATCGTTTTCAAGTTGAGAGGAAGTGAAGGTCAGAATATCCGCTCCTCTTAGAAAACTTTCGAATGATTCCGCGTAGTTTCCACTCGTCGCGAAAATTTCAGCCAACGCTCGATTCGCTTCTAAAACTGCGCTCGAATCTGTCTTCTCGCCAATTGGATGAACCAACGCGTGCATCTGTCGCATGTATTCATTCGCTTCGAAACAGTCGTTACGCGCGATTGCATCATCAAATAATATCGAAATTCTCGCCGCATTCAACTCCCTCGAAACTTCCTCGTTATCGTCCACGTGCTCGCGCAAACGCGATTCCGCTTTTTCGAGTTCCATCAAAGCGCGCTCCGTGCCTCGTGTCATTTGCGTGGATTTCGATAAAACGGCAAACGCTCTCGCGGCGTCCAAAGGCGAAGCATCTTTCAAAGTCCCCTCAGATAGTGCTTTTAAAGTGGCAATTCTCGCTAGCCCGTCGTCGCCTCGCGTCGACCACGTCGTCGATTGCATCGCAAACGCAGGAGTGCGCAAACAGTTGATGGCGTTTTTTGTTTCTTTGGCCGTGTCAAAAGTAGCGTAACGTTGCAAGGTGCCCAAAGACGTGTGGGTAACTTTGCCGCTAGATGTTGACGAAGAGGCCATAGTGGATGAAGATGCGGGATAAATTTCATTCATTCGAATCAAAGACGTCGCTTGGGCGACGGCGATGGCATCCAGCGATTGGTTGCCTTGAGTTTGCTGCTGTTGCTGCCCGGCGGCATTCGTGCCTCCTGCATTTCCAGAGGATGGATTATTGGAAGCACCCTTTTCACGCAAAATCATCTCTTGTTTGCGCATGTGTTCTGCGGTCGTTCTCGTGGCTGGCGCGGAAGAGACGAGTGTCGTTTTATGCGACAAAATTTCGACGTTTTGAATAGCTTTCTCGACCACCTCTGGAGCAGATATTTGCGTTGACGTGGGTGCGGAAACGAACGAAGTGGTACCTTTCGTCGTTGCAGCAGCTATGCCCGCGTTTTTGCTCGTCAATGGCGCTCGACGTTCCTCCATGATGCGATCCTTTCCGCCATCGTTCGGAAACACAGCCGCTTGTCTCGCTAACGCCAGTTCAGCGTAGCTCGCAAGCGCTGGATTTTTCAACTGTCTGCCAAGCTTTAAACATCGACGTAAAAGCGTTCGAGATCGTTTCGCTTTTTTCAGGACAGATGAAGACGATAAAGAAAAATGATACTTTTGCTGCTGCTGCTGCTGCTGCTGATACTGCTGCTCTCGCTGTTGTTTGACGCTGTCGAATGATTCTTCAAAGGGCTCGTCGACGTCTTCATCGCTATCTTCGTCGTCATCAACGTCAACCTCGTCGTCATCGTCGTCGAAATACTCCGACTCTGCCAGAAGCCCGCTCAATGCTAACGCCTTTGCTAACGCGTCTTCATCTCCAGATTGCTGCGCGATTCTCGTAGCCTCTTCTAACGCTCTCGCGGTTTCTTTTCGATGATGGAACTGCGCATGCGTCGCGCCGAGCGCAATCAAAGCCTCCGCTGCTCTTCTCCCAGATTGCGACACGGGCGTTATGGAGTGTGCGCTGCGACTTCCTCCGCCTCCCGCGCTGATCAGCTCATGCAACAAAACGGACTCATCCGCGGGAATATCTCCGTTTATTTCAAAGTGTCTGTGTAAATGAAAGAGAGCGTTGACGACGTCTTTTTGTTTCAAACTTTCAACGTGTCTCGCGCGCGGATGCCTGTTGTGAATCGCCGTGTGCTCGTGTTCTGCTAAAACTTTACGGAGCACCGCGCCTACGCTCTTGTTGTTCTTCCTCGGAAAACCAGAATTCCCACTATTATTGCTACCACTATTACCGCTATATTCTTTCTCCCTCGGATCGAGAATAACTCCTAAACCCATCGCAACGCCGAACGGAAGCGTTTCGTCCTCCTCGTCGATACTCGCGTCTTCGCGAGCTGAATTTTTCTTAACCCCTAATCGTTCGCACTTCTCCACCAAAGCATCCACAATCGCGCGTTCATTCCCTTTGCTCGTTCTGTGCATCAAGAAAGTAACCTCTCCTTTATCGCCACCGTTCATCTCATCCACGGCTGCGTTCACGAATGCATCAAAATCTTCTCGATACCTTCTTAACATCTCGTGACATTCGCACACGCTGTCAAAGGACAAGCGTTCAAATTCAACAATCTGTCGTCGTAAAAACCTCCCGCACACGCTTTCTGGATCAATCTTCCTCACCGCTAAATCCTTCTCGTCAGCGGTAGAGCCAAAGTCGTCTAAACGCGCATCATCGCTCGTCACCACGAAACAATCTCTCGCGTCTCTCGCTAAACATCTCGGCAGGCGTTCAAATTTTGTCACCAGTTCGTCCACCGACTCGAGTAAATACTTCTCCTTCGTTTGCAACACGTGGAAGAAATCCTCGATTTGCTGCGTTTTATCGTATCTCGTTTCTTCTTCTTCTTCTTCTTCTTCGTAAACTTCATCATCTTCATCTTCATCGTCGTGATAATACTTAGGGTTCGCTTTACTCGTGGTATGTACTCTCGACATTTCCATTCCGTCTTCGTATCTTTCGTTTTCTTCTTCTTCTTCCTCGAACATATTCTTCTTCTTCTTCTTCTTGGAATTGGAAGGGAAAACAAAAAAGCGATACACTCGCCTCCAAAACTCCTCCGAATCAGGTTCGCACAGCAACGACGATGACGAAGATGACGAAGAAGAAATTTTCCCTCTCTCGATGATCTCTTTCGTCACGAACCGCACGATCTTCTTCCTAAACTTCAAAGTTAAACTCTCGTACGCGTTTTCCGCGTCGAAATTTTTCCCCTCTCTTCCATCATCGCCACCGTTTTCTCTCCGAGAAGAAGAAGATGAAGTTCCAATCTCCGAGTTTGGTTGACACGCGACTTCGAGCAAAGAACACAAGTGCACGACGTACGGGGTTGGAACGCGCGTCTGGTCGAACTGTACCGTCGGAGTTGGTTTCATTCTTTATGATATTTGCGCGCGCTATGTGTAAACACACACACACAAAAGAAGAGTGAGGATGAGTTTTTCCTTTTTTTTTGAATTTTTGAGTGACTTGAGTTGTGCGTGTGAGTCACCCACGAGAGGTGAAATACAAGAAGAAATATCTACAAAAACTTTTGCGCTTTAGTTTTTCCGCACGAACACAAATTTACAACACGTACATACGAGAACAAAGAGAGAGAGAGAATGGTGCTGCCGAACGGCAGCAACCACTACCTCAACGACGACAGTTCTCGAACGCTGCAACCGGCAGATTTAGTGTGCAGGAGGAAGAAAGAGACGATCGGGAAGAATGTCACGAGTAAGAAGAAACAACAGCAACAACAACAACAACAACAACAACGACAACAGAGCAAAAAACAGACGACGAAAAGGAGGAGGAAAAGTGTCGCCACCGAAGATGATTCTGCCGTAGGGGATGAAGAAGAAAAAGAAAAAGAAACACCGGTGACAGACGAAGAGTTTCTCGATGCGTACCACATAGGAACGGTAGCGGAAACGTATCACGACTCGGATTCGGAGTTCTACGAGGAAGACCAAGTTTTAGAGGATAATTCGGAAGTTTTAGTCGCGTTTCAGGAGCAACCGTCGAGAGATGAGCGTTGGGTGAGATACAAGGAAGATGAGCTGTACGAGTACAGCGAGTCAGACTTAATCTGTTGTAAAGAGGAAGATTTAACGATATTAGATAGAAGGTATTTCAAAGTTGGTGATGATTGCGTGAAAGCTAAGAATACGTTGGGGATGTGCGGGAAAATTGTAGACGTGAACGTGAAGGCGACGCTGTTCTGTCCGGCGACGAAGGAGTACGCGCACGGAGTGGACTCAAAGGAGTGCCAGACGTTACGAAGAGTTTATCCTGAGGCCACGGTAGTTTATGGGAATTGGGTTGGAATTGTAGAAACGGTTTCAGATGTCATCAGAGTGGGATTGTTAAAGGATATCCGGGTAGAGGCTTCAAAGAAGAAGTGGAACGGGAAATGGCCTGGGGGGCCCTCTTGGCCGCTAGCCGCCGGAGACGCTTTCCTCAAGAGAGTAAAAGATCGAGAAGATGTTGCACATCACGTGTATCTGGACGAGGAGCTGCCAGATTTGCTAGTAGAAGTGAAGACAAGCGGACAATCGGACGAGTATACGAGTGAAGGGGAAGAACTCTCCGATGAAGTGGAACGGGATTTCTATTACACGAATACCCTCGGACTCAGACACTGCGACCCGGAAGAATCGGATCGGGTTGAGAGGTTCCATCTCACCTCGACGCAATGCGGTTGCTATCGCCCGGGCGATATCGTTGACGTTGAGCAACAAAAAATAATGCGCGCTGTAATGCAAATGTTGCAACGACACGAGTGGAACGAGCTCGGAATCAATTTGTCGGGGAGGATGCAAGAACAAGTGGAACGCACTCACTTTCTTGATTTTTGTAGAGAAAAAGGAGATGGTGACCGTGAAGACGCCTTTTTCTCGGCGTTTGCAATTGACAATGAATATTTGCAGAGATTAGAACCGACTAGAAAATACGATGCGAAGATGGCTGCTGTGTGCAAGAAACTCGTATCCAAAAACCACATCAGCATGGGACAGAGGGCAGTCGTAAAATCCATACACGACGGCATGGCGCAGGTGAACTGGAAGATGCAACACAGTTACCAAAAAGAAGGCATGATACGAAATGCTCGAACGTATAAAGACGATCCTTTGCGTCGAGTTGCTCCGAAGAAACTTCCTCCGAGTTTGAAAAGAGATTATGGCGAAGAGGATGAAGAAGCAGAAGAAGCAGAAGGAGAAGACGCTGCTCTAGATGGCAATCCTGAACATTTTTTGCCGCCGTGGTGTGAAGCTTCGTGCGAATTACAGGAAAAACCTCCGCGAACTTTGCCTGCATCGATGCTCACCGTCGTCGATAGATTCTGCGATCACTTTTTACAAGCCGGAGATCACGTCTTGTGCTGCAAAAATACTCTGAAAAAATATTTCCCGCACGCGCATATACGTGCGCTTCGCTTCGAGGAAAAGCGCGAGGAACTATGGGCAAACGAAGAGAAAAAGAATGTCCAGAATCAAAATTTCTATAAATCCTCGTTAGCTTCGAACGATGAGATATATTGCACCCGTGTCGTTTCTACGGAAACCACGTGCGAAGTTCTTTGGCAAGATGGGTCCCGGACGCTTGAAAAGGCCAAAGATTTATTGAAAATGGAACACTTAGAAGATCACGTGTATAGGTGCGGTGACTTCGTGGTAAAGACCACCGAATTTTACAAAGCTGTTGCCCCGAACAAAGTTTACGATCTCGAGAAAACGTGGGAGGACGAGTTGATGAGGAAGCGCGAACAGTACAGCGAGAAGGCAGTTCTCAATACTTTTGCAGTCGGTTACGTCGAAGTTATGAATAGCGAAGAGCGCACGGCAGATGTTGTCTGGATCGCCGATTTATTTGTATTGGAAGCTTCAGAGGACGATGCCAAGAGGTTTTTGCACACACAAGGTAAAAACAGACTTCCGGACATCCCCACTGAGCTCAGATGGCGCGAAGGCTGGGATGATTCTGATTTCTCGAGCGAAAGAAAGCCATCGGAAGTTTGCATCGATGATGGTGGGGCCGCATCTTTCGATAATCACTATAACAAATACTACGCCGATACCATGGACAAATTAATTGGTCGAGAAAAAAGAAGTTCGGGGAAAAATGAAGGCATTAAACGAGGCGTTGTAAGATTCAAGTCCAGAGAAACTGTTCCGGTATATGCGCTTCAGAAATACCCCTCGCTATTGTTCCAAGCGACTGGAAACGAAATAGTTCTTAGAAATATCGACGGAATAGAAGAGTTGTTCGAGGAGGATGAATTTGAAGATTTAAAAACTGTTCCTTACGACTTTAACAAAGAGGTTTCAGCTTCGAAGGAGCCTCAAGTTTTAGACGCTTTAGTAGAACAGTGGGGGTCGCACAGATTCGTGCACGATTTGAAGAATCGTGAAATTTTCAATCGCGATCTGGCGCCACCATATGCGCTGGAAGCGTGCGAACATATACTCGAATTAATTCACAACCCTGCAAAACGAGTTTGTAGACACCCCTTGTGTAGTGCCGTGAAGGATGTCTTTGTGCCTTTCTATGATCGCAAATTACAGGTTATACCTGGGAGCCCATGGTCCGTTCCTGAACACGAAGAAAACGTGTATTGGTTCAAAGGTTTATCAAAAGTTCCGAAGAGATTGAGTGGAACTTCCCCGGAATGGCAACATCCTCACGGAAAGAACGCGGCATTGTGGGGGTTCGCCGCCGCAGAAGCGTATAAGCTCAGACACACAAAACGCTCTGAACAGAAATTTGACGGGCGCACGTATGTCTCAAGTTATGTACAAGACGTTTCATGGATTGGAGAGATTGTAGAATCAAGTGCTGGTCTGATGAAGATAGCGTGGGGTAACGGAACAAATTCCCACCAACCGCCTTTTAATATCGGATTATGCGAGCTTTTGGATGATTCAGACGATAGCGATTCAGAAAATAGCGATTCTTTTTTTTCAGATGATAGACCTGAAAGCCATTGGATAGAGGACATGGATAGCGAATGGGATACAGAAGAAAACACAGATATCGCCTCCGACTTTGATTCTGAGAACAGCAGTCATTCGAGCGAGTGGGAAACAGATCCTGAGCGAGAAAGATCCGAAAGCGATGATATGGAAGAAGAAGAGGAAGGAGAATCGGAAGAAGAAGATTCCTCGTATGACAATTTGGAGAATGATGGTGTAGATAGGGGCAACGTGGTGGTTCGCAACGATGAGGAAGATGGTGTATCTCGCGCACGGAATGGATCCGGTGGAGTAAATATCGAATGCGGCGCTGGTTCAATAGCTGTATTTGGTTCGCTTCTCGGTGGGCCTCTTGAGTCAATCCGTCAAATAGTTGAGGAGACAGTGACGAATGATGGTAATCTCTTCGGTCGAGACCGAGACAATGTCGATAACGATGGACCTATCGACGCAGATTCTATCTCTCGCCAGATAAAAAATGCGTTGCCGCCTGGTCTTTTCGAAGACCATGCTCGTGACACCGCATTTGAAGACATCATGGACAATTGCAAAAACCTGGGATTCAACGCCCAAACTGAGCTAAAAAAAGCTTTGACTAGGTATTCCGACGAAGAGCTCAAGTTGTTGATCATCTCCACTCACTTCTGGCGCCGTAATTACAATAAAGACGAAGAAGTATTGGGAGAGAATGCGGAGCCAAGTAACCTCGAGAAAGATTTTGTCTTTAAAGTGCAGTTGAACGCCGAATATGCGGCCAGTTCCCGGAGATCGAAGGATGTGGCGCATCCGCGCAACATTGCGAAAGCCTATCCAGATATATTTCTGGATGCTGGGAAAGTCCGAACAGAAGTGTTCGATGCGCTGCACGACTCTACTAAACGCTCAGATAGGGATGGGTTGAATGCTTTTCGCTCGTTGGATGGAACGAACGAACCTCGCAATAGCTCTAGAGTTGAGATGCCGTCATTATTAGATTCGCTGAATTTAGTCTGGAGACAAGAGAGGAGAAAGAAAGTGGAGGCGCTTGAAAATCATATGCAATCTCTTAGTACAAGAAAAATAATTACCAAAAATGAAGACCGTGCGATGATGGTCGATGAGAGTGATATCGATGAAGAGGACGAAGAAGAACTGTCCACAAGTTTCGATATCGTTGACCAAGGCTTTTCTGATTTTTTACTCACAGATTCGAGTTCTCAAGTGAATTTGCCGCGAAAAGTTCAGAAAGCTGTTCAAAAAGAATGGTCAATCCTTCAGAAAGGATTGCCTTCGAACGAAATTTGGGTACGATCTTCGGCAACGCAAGTGAACGTTTTGCGAGCGATGATTAAAGGTCCACCATTGACGCCGTATCACGATGGTCTATTTTGCTTTGACTTTTTGTTTGACGAGGACTATCCATCTGTTCCCCCAAAAGTCCATTATCATTCCTACGGATACCGCCTCAATCCAAATTTGTACGAGGAAGGGAAAGTCTGTCTGTCGTTGCTCAACACGTGGGACTCAGAGGAAAACTCTGAAAGATGGAGCAGTTCGTCGAGCGCGTTGCAGGTTTTAGTTTCGATTCAAGCCTTAGTGCTGAATGATAAGCCGTATTATAACGAAGCAGGCTATGAAAGACAACGTGGAACGGAAGAAGGGATTCGAAACTCAGCCATATATTCAGAGAATGCATATCTTCTCAGCTTGAAGACGATGATACAAACGCTCAAACGCCCGCCTTCAGGATTCGAAGCACTCGTCCAAGCCCACTTTAAGGGTCGTCGGGCCTCAATATTAAAGGGCATTGCGGCATATCTCGAAGGTGCACCCGTTGGTAGCTATTGTGATGACCCGAACGTCAAGCACACAAAGCACGACACGCACAACGTGAAACCGACAAAAGGATTCTTACTAAGTTTACAATCGTTACAAGAAACTGTGAAGACTGCTTTACGGACGCTTTGATTAAGAGCTACAATATCATAGTTATTTTGATTAAAAATACAACTTCAAGCTTTTACACACCTAGAATTTAGAAACCTAGCAACCTTAGAATTTAATATAATAATATTGCGTCCGCGCGGCTTTCTCTACACATTTCATAACAAATGCACCAATCTTGACTTCTGTTGGACCAAGTTCACCCGCGCCTCTCGCACATCTAGCCATCATGCGGCTCAAGTTTGGATTCTCGGCCAGCATTCGCATCGCCGATTCCTGAGTTTCCGTTACCGAAAGAATATGCGCAATCATAATGAGCGCATATCGTAAGACTCTCGCACTAATCCCAGAAGCTGGTGCGGCTTTGTACGTTGATGTTTTTCGTGTCTTTGTTTTCGTTTTCTGAATTGCCATTTCCCAAAGCGCCGTGTTTGCTGCTGCGGCTAAAACGTTTTCCTTACGAACAACTCTTGGCCACCCTTTCCAATCCAAGTGCGCAAACGCAGCTAAGACGCGCAAAGACATATCAACAAGTTCTCTCGATCTGGAACACGTGTAGTTCATGTAGCTTACATTTTGATCCTGCGTCATCGCGATATCCATGATATTGGTGGACGTCGAAGGGATTTCGTTCCTCAAAACAGATACTACATCGCTCAACACTGCATATTCATTCAAGGCATCTTGGAACGATTTACACGTAGATAGCGTCCTAATCAGAGAAAGGCACGCCATTCGCGTATCTTGAGGTGAATTAGCTTTTAAACAAGAGTTCATCCAGCACAAGGCCATTCCTTGCGTTTGCTTCGCCGCGGAAATCGCACCAGATTGTGGTGCTTTCTCTTCTCCTGTCTTACCATTTGTCGTCGGTACAGCCCTTCGCGACGGTACTGAAGTCATCACTAACTCACTCGAGGGTAATACGCGACTGCCAACAAGATCTCTCCCATTAGTAAATTCAGATGCCGCAAATGATGTCAACCATGTGAGAGCACCAAGAAGAGGCGCTGTTGCCTCCCATGCGCGTGCGCCAACACATCTACGCAAACAATCAACAATAATCGTCACGGCGTCAAACTTTTCATCCACAACAGCCGTGGCGCTTCGCAAAGGAGCACTCGAGGAGGCATCACCCTTTTTGGATTTTGAAGCACCTTTTACTGAAGCTGAGATGTAATCATCTGCGGGAACTTGCACTTTCGTGTGCACAAAAACTCTCCCTGTTGTCGAGAGCGGGTGCGGTACCAAGGAGCCGCCGGCAAAAGAACTGGTACACGCACTTGCTATGTCGAACTCTGAACCATTGATTCTTCTGCGCAGGACTTTTTTCTTCTCATTGCCTCTAGCATTCACCGTTGTCGCAGCTGGTGCCACCACTTTATCGGTGATCATCATATCTTCTTCCTCTTCCGAATCGTCCTCCTCGTCATCTTCGTTAGCTCCACCTCGCGTGGGTGGTTGCAAAGTCGACAGATTTCTGAGCAAGTTGCGCCGCCGAGCTTCAATCACTCTTCGACAGCACCTCCGATCGTTCTTCAGCAGAACTAGCAAAAGTCTCGCTGCAGAAGCCGCGAGTTCATCTCGAGCGTTATCATCCGCATACTCGTTCCTCTGTGGATTCAATTCTTTATCCCCGTCAAATGCAGCGACAGATTTCAACGCTTCAAGAAGTGTGATGAGAAAATTTGCGTTACTAAAGACCTCGTTGATACTATCATTTCTATATCCAGTGCTATTCGCGGTGCCATCTTGATATTCGTTGTCATCTTTTTCGTCAACTTCATCGTCCAGGAAAACAGAAGCGAGCGCTCTGCCAATAGCCACGCTGTGGTATTCCCATCCTTCCTCGATATTTCGCAGTCCGCTTCCAATTTTCTTGCTCTTATTATGTCTACTACTACTATTACTACTATTGTTCTTCCTTCTCAAAGACGCCAACGTGACGCCCTTTTCGACAGCTTTAGTATGAAAACCGAGAAAGACTAAAGCATCGCTTTTAGCAAACGAATCTAGGAAGAAAGCGAACTTCTTGGACGAGGTTCCTCCTTGTATGTCTGCCGTGTAATTAATATTGCCGCGATTGTGGTACAACGCTGAAGCTGCCATGCTAGCTTGATCAAACAAACCTTTCGGAGCTTTCGGTAACATCGGTTGCCAGTCGGAAACGTCTTTGAATGTCGTCGTCATTATTGTTGTTGTTGTTGGTGGTGGTAACGACTCTGTCCTTTTCGTCGTGTACATGTTCTTATTTTGTTGGTGCGCTTGTCTGTTTGTCGCAAAATTAGCAGCATTTGCGGCTGTGCTAAGTGAATGCTGCAGTTGATTGATGTTATCGTTGCTGTTGAATCTTTTAATCGCATCCGATACGCTCACACCAGCGCCACTTTCCACATTTTGTTTCCTTCGCTTCGCCTCGCTCTCTGGGCCAGTTTCATCCTCGTTTCTTTTCTTCTTTTGTAGCTTTTGCTCCTCGACTTCATTCTCTCTCTTTTTCACTTGCTCTTTCAAGGCGTAAATCTCATTCATCAACTCTTGCTTCTCTCTCCTCGACCGTCTTCTCGCGTTTTCTTGATTCTCCTGCGCCTCTTGCAACTCTTCCTCTTTAAATCCGAGCGAAGTTTTCAAATTTTCAATCTCTTTTCGCATCTTGCGGATTTCTTCAGCCGCAACGTGATGCGCAGCGCTCGTGTTCGCGTACGACGTCGCCATTGCCATCCCCGATTGTTGCTGTTGACCCTGCGCACTCACAATTCTTCCGCTTTGTCCTCCTCCCGTCGCTGCATCCTTCACCTCCCGTTGTAACTTGGCGATTTCCTTCTCGTATTGCTCCAGGCGCGAGCGGAGCAACGAGAGCATGCCGTCTTTATCTTTATCTCTCCGCTCGAGATCGCGTACGCGAGATTGTAAGAAATGAGCGTCCGCTTCTTCCAAATTTGCGTTGTTGTTCTTTTGTTGTTGCGAGATGCTGCCCATCTGTCGCTGCTGCTGCAACTGCTGTTGAGACTGCGCGTTGCCATTCACATAATTATTATTCACGGTTGTTTGCTGCGTCGTCATCGTCGCGTTCCCGCCGCTCGTTCCGGTACCACCTTCGCCTCGTTGCCTGCTCGCTTCCGCTTGCTCGATGATGGAGTCAAAGTTACTGTTCGCATCGAGAGAGCGAGAAAGAATGAAAGAGAAAGAAAGAGCGCGTGAGTGAGCGCGACGAACACAAAAGAAGAGAGAGAGAGAAAGAGAGGCACAGATGCCCAGAAAGAAAGAAAGAATGCTCGCGCACGCGTTTCCCCCTCTTTGAAAGCAACGCTCAGAGAAATACGCTTCGACAAAAAAACACCGAACGAAAAAAAACACCAAACGAACCTGGCGTCCACGTTCGCCCACAAGTCTTCCTCCTCGTCGTCCTCGTCTTGGCCGAAGCCAAACTCCGCGTTTCCTCCTCCCATCATGTATGTGTTTGCGTTTTTTGCCTCTTTTTTTTTTGAAAATTTCCACTTCTCTTTTTTTTGCTGCGTTTGTGCTCCATTTTTTTTTCGTAAATTCGCACGGAGATGCTCCTATCGTCGTCGTCGTCTCTTCGTCGTTCGAGCAGCGGGACTACTACTCGCGGCAACTTTCGTTTTTCGCAACAAAAAGATTACACCGCTCGCGCGCTGCGCGATTTCACTCGTTCAAGTCGTCGTCGTTTTGAAAGAAGGACTTCTGCAGAAGCGACCTTCTCCTCCTCGTCCACCTTCTCGGGAAGAAGAACAGTCACCCAAAAGGGGAGGAGGAGGAGGGGGTTCGTTACGGGTACGCGTCGTGATGTTGCGTTCAGTTTTTATGACGACAACGATAATAACGATGTGATTGAGTCTTTCGATGCGACGAAAACCTCCGCGTGGTTACACAACGACGATTTATCGCCGGTTTTGAGAACCGAGCGCACGTTTTCGACGCTCGATACGGCCTCGTTGTGGGTCGGTTTAGTCGTGTGTGTTCCAGCGTGGCAGTTGGTTTCGAGTTTGATGGGAATAGGTGATTTGAGCGCTTTTCTGGCGCTCGCGTTGGTGTTTGTGGCGAATTTATTAGTCGTGTGGCCGATTGTTTTACAAGCGACGGCTGGTGTAAAATATGGAATTCCTTTCGTCGTGCACGCGCGGTCATCTTTCGGCGTTCGTGGCGCGAACGTAGCTGGATTGAGTCGCGGGCTCATAGCGAGCGCGTGGTTTGGGATTCAGACTGTGGTCGGCGCGAATTGTTTGCGAAGCTTAGCGATAGATTTTGGGGTAGCGTCAAGCTTGGTGCCATATTTAGGAGCAATATGTTACGGTATATTCTGGCTCGCGCAAGCGTACGTGGTATGGAATGACGTGGAGAGCATAAAGGCGATCGAGAAGCTTGCGGCGCCGATTTTGTTGTTTTTGACGCTCCTCTTGTTCACGTTCACGTGCGCATCTTCCGGAGGAATTGTGCACTCGACTGTCTCTGCGTTTGCATCAAATAGTGGTGGTTCTGGTTCCATTATTACGAACAGTGTCGGTAGTTTCTCGTGGAAAACGTTTTTCCAAGCCGCGACGGCTTCGGCTTCGTTTTGGGCGACGATGATATGTAACGTCAGCGATTTCTCGAGGTTTTCAAAATCGCAAAAGAGTTTCGAGAAAGCGTCGTTTGCTATGCCTTTAGCGATGGCTGTTTTTGCATTCGCTTCGATCGTGGTGACATCTTCGGCAGCACAGATATTGAACACGAGTTCAAATTTGATCACTGATCCGATGGTGGTGACATCGTTATTGTCAGCGCATTTTAAGTGGGGTAGAATTGCAAGCGTTTTGGCCGCGACGGGCATACTGACAGCAACGCTGAGCACTAACATTGCGGCCAATATTTTAGCACCGGCGAACGCCATTCAAAATTTAGCCCCCTCGAAACTGTCATTTAGAACTTCTGCCATTATATCGATGATTCTAGGCACCTTATGTCTCCCTTGGAAACTTACGAGCGACTCGAAATCGTACATATTCATTTGGTTGACGGGATACGGCGCGTTCCTGGCTCCGATTCTTGGAGTTATGCTTTGCGATTATTTCCTCATAAGAAACCAAAAAATAGTCGTAGAAGACTTGTACTCCGCGGACAAGGAAGGATCTTATTATTATACGAAAGGCATTAACTATAAAGCGATGCTCGCGTTCGCAGTTGGCGTCCTCGCAAACTTGCCTGGATTTTTACACGCCGTAGGTATCGTGCCCTCTTCGATGCTGCCAGCGTGTTTAGCGTTGGCGTACGATTGCGCCTGGTTTGTCGGCGTCTTCTTCGGTGGTTGCACGCATTTCGTGCTCCATAGATTCTTCTAGTTGCTGTAGATGTTTTGTAATATATAAGATGCGCCATTTGGTCGCGAGGATGGCGTCATGAACGTACTCTCAAAACACTGTTTTTCTCCCGTCTCTCTGGTTGCACAACTACCACACTCTTTTGGTTGACAACAACAACAACAACAACAACAACGATAAAAGAACAACGCAATAAATAAATGTCCACCACAACCTCCTCCTCTTCCTCCTCCTATGTCTTCGCTTACGATGCCTTAATTTCCAACGAACACCGCGAAATCGAACGCGTCGTGCATTTCTACCCCGAAAATACTCCGGAACGAATCCAATGCGAAACGAGCGCTTTTTTATGCGGATTGGACGCGTTCATGTCGACGTTTACGAACGACGAGGAGAAAGAAGAAGAAGAAGAAGACGATAATTCCAAAGCACCACCAGCATTCGTCGGCGCGAAAACGAGAGGGAAATTTTACGCTGCGCTGGAAGTTGTCAGTTCGTCAAAGTCATCCATTTGGTGCGCGGTCGTTGTAGATTCGAAAACTTCGAGACTGTTGTCGAGGCATTTTTCGCTCGAGGACGAACATCCGCCGGCGTTGCAAGGAAACGAGTGTTTACGATTTTTGCGAGAAACGATGAGCAGAGAAGTGAAAGAGAAGTTATTAAAGAGCGATATTGCGTATGGAAAGAGTGAAGAAGAAACAAGAAAATGGAAAGAAGAGTTGAAGCGGCTAATCGATCGATTGGGAAAGAAGTTGAAGGACGAAGAATCGTCAAAGTCGTCCGCGATGGGCGGCGCCGTCACGACGACAAGTGTGAAAGAAGAAGAGGACATAGCGTACGTATTGGAAGAAAGAAAAAATAAAAACGACACTTTTCTGCCGGTGCAAACGAGCGCGTCGAAATCTTGGGACGCGTTGAGGTTGGCTTCAAAAAGAGAAGCGTTGAGGCTAATAGATGAGGTGGAAGCGACGTTAGAAGAAGAAGAAGAATCTAAACGTTCTGCAACAACAACAACAACAACAATGGAAAAAGCAACGCGACCTGGTTGCGGTCACGATGCATGGCTTTGGTCGCGAGTTAACGCAGACCGTACCAAACGCCTTTTCTTTGTCACCGAAAGAGAAGTCGTTAAAACGCTGTTGCAAGCGAAAGAACAAGTGACCGATCTAGATGCGTAGAGTAGCATGTGAAGATGTAATTATTAGTAGATTGTATACTTTTGTTGTTATTAAATATAGGTTATCGTTTTGTTAGAATAGTACAAATGTTTGGTGCTTGTTCCTGAAAAGATTTACGCATTCACATCGACGACGCGATCGTATTCGCTTTGCGGCACAAACTTACCGGAGGCAGTGTTGGCGGTTTGCTGCGTTTGCTGCATTTGCTGCGTTTGCTGCATTTGCTGCGTTTGCTGCATTTGCTGCGCCGCAACCGCCGGTTGTCCCGGTTGTCTCGTCGCTGTCAACGGAGTAGCCGCTGCACTAGCTTTCGGGCGGCACGTGTGCGCCGGACCGTGAGCAACATCCGCGCACGTAAACTTGTGTTGGAACGCAAAGGCATCTCTGAACATGTCTTGATGTGTGCCTTCGTGCATGTCCCAGTTGGAAATGTCGTGCGCGAACCCGTTCTCACCGGTGAATTCAAACATTCTGTCAAAGTTTGTGCACTTTGGCAAAGACCATTTGGAAATATCTTGGTTAAATCTCAAAGCCATCATGAACATTTCATCCACAGACTTCGCGGATTTCATGTTCCAGTTGGTGATGTCACCGTTGAATCTGTCAGTATGCTTGAACATACCAGAGAAGGATTCAACTTTGGATACGTCCCATTTGGACAAATCGCCGTTGAAAGCGTTCGCTCTGTTGAACATGCGAATCATCGACGTGACGCTGGAAACGTCCCATTTGGACAAGTCGCCGTTGAACGAAGAGTGTCTGTCGCCTTCAACAGATTTAGGCGGGTCCATGAACAATTGGTCCATGTTCGTCACGCGAGAGACGTCCCACGTGGACATCGGGCCAAAGGCTTGGCCGTGACAATCGCCTCGCACGGGTTCTGCGAGCAAACAATCCGTGACTTCATCCATGATGTTCGCATCAGTTAACACGCCAACTTCATCCAGTCCAACGGACGGCTCAGTGAAAACCTTCTCAACGGTAGCGATCGGTTGTTTGATCGCGTTGGTGACCGAGTTAATCAAGTTAGAGGCGGCTGGTTTTTTACTAGTAGAGGTTTCGGCGGGAACTCTGCCGTTGACGATGTCGTCCATCACTTTCGTGGAGGTGCACGAGTGGAAGTCGAGCAAACCAGACGGTCTGAAACCGCACTCCCACGAGGCTTGGAACGCAGTCGCGCCAGCGAACATGTGGTTATCCGTCTTCTTCGCCGCGTATCTCCACGCGGAAATGTCTTGGTTGAAAGACGCTGCGCCGCTGAACATTCTGTCAAAGTACTTGACAGATCGAGTATCCCACTGACTCAAATCGCCGTTGAATCTTTCTTGATCCGCAAACGCTTCCGTCATATCGGTAACTTGAGAAACGTCCCACATGGACATCACGCCAAATTCAGATTGCTTAGCAAACTTGTGGCAGTTGCCCTCCACCGGGTCTTCGTCCAAGCACGCTTTTACGGCTAACTTGAACGTGTCGTCGTCCGGTTTAGGCACTTCGCACGTCCCCGGGTGCCTTTGCGCCGGGTTGCCGCACTGCGGCAAGTCCGAGCGACAGGCTCCGAAGACGAAGACGTTGTTCCCCATCGGGTTCGCGACGCCCTTTCTCGGGTAGTATTCAGTGTCTTCCAACTCGTGCTTGGTGTTGCACGAAGCCATGGTAGAGATGAATTGCACCGGGTACTCGATTCTCGCTTGAACAACTTCCTCTTCGATTGGGTTTTCAGAAGAAACTTCGATGTCCTTGTGGTGCTTTTTGGCGTTTTTGATCATCGCGACTTCTCTTTCGTATTCCTCAACCTTCTTTTGCTGCGCGGCGGACAATTTCGCGGTGGTCTTGATCGCCTTGCCAACTTGCGGCACAGCCACATTCTCGGCGGAAGAAAGAAGCGCACGTCTGGATTTAATGTTATGTCCAGCGGTGGTTTCTTCTTTGGATTGGTTCGCAATCTCCTCTTCCGCGTGGAACAACGAGGAGGACCACCATCCCCAATCGAAGAATGCGCCAACGTTTTTCTTCTCCTTGGCGAGCATCTTCGCCTTCTCCAGCTCTTCCTTCTCTTGTCTCAGAAACTCTTTTCGCTCCAACTTCGCTTCCTCTCGTTCTGCTTCTTCGTTGCGTCTGGCTTCCTCCTCGGCGGCGAGACGTTCTTTCTCCGCGTCCGCCTCTCTCGCTTCTTGGACTTCCTTCTCCAACAAGTCAATCTTTTCTTGTTGCAAACGAACCATCTTCTCCGCAGCGGTTTCTTTCTTGGGCGAGGAAGATTTCTTCGCTTCTTTTGCCTCTTCAGCATCTACTTCTTCGTCTTCTCCAATTCGAGCAGACTTCTTGGACGCCTTTTTAGTCGATTGGGATGACTCTTTGCTCGCCAACTTCGCCTTGGTTTCGAAGAACTCTCTTTGCGACGGGGTCATCTTCGTCCCGTCTTCAAACTTGCCTTCCTTCACCTTCATCTCCTTCGCCTTCTCTTGCTTCTTCGAGATTGGCTGCTCGTACACCTCTTCTTCGATGATTTCGATGTCGTTGTACCCGCCTTTCGGTTGGACGCCGATATCGGACACAAAGTTCTCCGGGTTGGCTTTTTCGTACAAAAAGAAACCGTAGCGAGCGTCGTGCGCGAGTTCGTGCGGGACCGCAAACACCCCGCACATTTCTTCCGGCATTTCGATCGCGTTCTCGTACGAAAAGTTCGGAGACATGTTCGCGGTGATGAATTTCGCGCCCACTTTGCCTGTTAATATTTTTTATTTAATCGCGTTCGTAGCGACAGAGAAGAGAGAAGAGAGTCAGTAAAACGTAACAACGTTAATGTGTGGGTGAAGAGAAAAAAATGTCGAAAAAGAGAGAAAATTTTTCTCTCCCGAGACGTGGGAAAAACACAAAAACTCGATCCCCGCCTCAAGCGCGGCTGCGCGTTGAGACGATACGACGACAAACACAGAGAGAAACGACGATCAAAAGCGCACCTCTCCACGATTTCGGCTCGAACGGAAGCAAAGACAAAACGTCCTGCGGCGTGCACCCGACGGACAAACGAATCGTCGGTCTGTCTTGTCCCAATTTATATTGCGCCGGTGATGTGGAGGAGGCCGCGGATTTCGTCGCGACCATGCCACCGGTGGCGACTAAACCGCCGACGAGCATAACATTCCTGGCGCTGAATAACGACGCGCTCTTTTGCTTCTTCTCGATGATTACTTCTTCGTTGAGAAGAGACCGCGTCTCGTTGTCGTTTTTGACGAACGTGTTCATTCTTCCGTCGTTGTTGTTGTTGTTGTCGTGTGTGTATCAAACAACGCAAAGCGCGAAAGAATCTGATGAGAAGAGGAAGAGGTCCGATGAGCAAAAACGTGAGAGAGAGGAAAAAAAAGAGATACAAACCCTAAATATTTTTAAAGAGACACAAACCCTAAATATTTTGAACACTAAAAAAATCGTAGTGTCTTTGTGATCCATGCGCGCCTTGCCACACAACAGATCGCACGCACACAGACAGACGCGCACAAAAAAAGCGAGACAAGATGAAGAAAGCGATCGTGATGGCCGGATTATCGATCGCTGCTTCGACGAACGGCGCATCCGCGGAGAAAACAACAACGCCCGGCGGACACCTGATGAGAAAGAATGTCGTCGCGAAGGGGAAAATGACGCGCCCCACTTCCAGTTCTTCTTCTTCTTCTTCTTCTTCTGGCGGGCTTTCGTCCGCTGTCGCCTCGCTGTCGTTCGGTGGTGGGAATAAACATCACGGAGAACACTCGGATGCTGCCGCCGCGATGGGTTCGCTGAATGCGAACGGTGCGATGACGACTGAGAAAGCTCCGTTGATGTCGTCCTCTGGTGAGGATGTTGGCGTTTTAAAAAACGCAGAAGGGGGCGTTGAGAGTGGTAGTTCGGTAAACGCGCAAAGCGGCGAAGAGAAGCAGCAGCAGCAGCAGCAGCAGCTGCCACAACAACAGCCACTACAACAAGAAGCGGTCGTGCACCACAAGAAAAACTTTGTGGAATTCATGAAAGCGCACAACAAGAACTATTGTCCAGAAAATGAACCGACGCAGATCGAGAAACCGTGCCCGGAATCTATCAAGCGCGAGAAGATCTTCGAGGCGAATTTGTTGAAAATGAACCAACACAACGCGAAAAGCGGGAAGGCGTTCGGGATGCGAGTGACGGAATTCGCGGATTTGACGCAAGAAGAGTTCATCGCGAAGCATTTGACCTATAAGAGTTGGAAGAAAGAACAGATGGAGATTGCCGCGAACAGAGCGGGAAGACAACCGGACGATCCAAAGGTGGAAATTCCAGCTGAAATTGAGAAGTCGTTCGAGAAGTCGTTTGGAAAGTTGGAAAAAGCAGCCGAGGATGAAAGCGATGTTTCTTCGAAAGAAAACGAGAAGAAAAGTGCAAGTAATGATAGCAATCAGCTGCAAACTCAAAACGCGAGCCGCGATGACGCGGTGAAGCAAAACAGCGATAACAACAATAAAAATGCGAATAACCAACACATCAACGAGGCAAAAGAAGGACGTGACGAAAGTTCAGCCAGCTCCTCCTCGGAGAATGAGAAGTCGTACGATGAAGTCATCGGTGATATGTTCGCGAAAATCAGAAATGACGACGACGAATACTCACTGAGTGACGACAGCGAGCTATCTTCTTCCACCTCACTTGAGAACGATCGCCCCTCCTTACTCGGCGTTGATAACTACCCGGAAGAATTTTCTTGGACCAATCCACCTGAAGGATGGCCGAGAGACTTGGTTGGCGAAGTGCACGATCAACGAGACACGTGCGCATCGTGCTGGGCGTTCGTTTCCGCCGATTCTATTGCGGCTCGTGCTGCGGTCATGACCAAAGACGACATCGTCATTTTATCTGTCAAACAGCTGATGAACTGCGACTCGAGAGATCACGGGTGTAACACAGGGAACATGTACACGGCGTACATGTACGTGGACGAGAGCGGCGGGATTGCCTCGAAAGCAAAATACGATGCTGTTCTGGCCGATTCCGGCCTCCCGTCTACCGAGGAAGACCAAGACGAAATGAAGTGCATGGAAAACGTCGAGAAAAAATGGACCACGCCAGGGATGTGCGACATTGCGCAAACTGAGGGTAACGATGCGTTGATGAAAGCCATCTACGAAAAAGGTCCAATTGCGATTGGTATCAATGCCAACAACTTACAAATGTATGACGAGGGCGTGATTAAGTTTGAGGATTGCGGCCCGGCGGGGAGAGGCATCTCGTCCATCAATCACGCCGCCTTGGTCGTCGGTTGGGGTATCGATCGTAAGTACGGGGACACGCCGTACTGGTTGGTGAAGAACTCGTACGGGACATCTTTCGGCGAGAACGGATATTTCAAGTTAGAGAGAGGACCTAAAGGCCCGGTAACGTTGGGCGAAAACCAATACGATGAGAACGGGTTCTCCACTTGTGGCTTGCTCTTTGAATCCGTTTACCCGGTGGTAAAACATGCTGACGACGACGGAGGTGAGGAACTTGGTAGTGACGAGACGTGCACGGCTGGTTCGTATTACAAGAGAGAATACAGACGCGACCCGAGTAAGAACCCGGGCGCGGCGTCGACCTCCTCCGCGGCGTTGTCTTCCCAACTGGGTGAAGCCATCGCCAACGGGAAGAGCACCATCACGGAATTAGATATGATTAGAATGTGGGATGAGCAAATGCGAGATAATTCTTCATCCGAAAAAGACTTTTCGGGAGTTGCTCCTTTGGCTGGTGCCATGGCAGCGACGTTAGCGGTAGTCGCTGGCATCGCGAGAAAGGCTAGAAAATTGTCTGCGGTGAACGAGTTTGTCAACAAAAACGCGAGCGAAGATTCGCCGCTGTTGATGAACCAAGCCGTCGTTTCGACCCAATAATGATAGCGTATTGATTTAATATGATGAGTGTGGGCGCGAGTGTGTTAATGTATTGTGTACGGGTGTGTTTTTAGAAATTTGAAAAGAAAAGAAAGAAAGAAAGAAAGAGTTAATGAGACGATGAAAGATGTGTGTTATGAGAATTAACTATACGAAAATCTAAAAAAAAACTCACTTCTTCATGACCTGCTTACGCGGCGGCGCTTGGTAAAATAACTCTTGATTAACGCGATTCAACCTATCGTTGTACGGTTTCTTCTCCTTATTCTCTCTTCTCCGTTCGGTACCACCGGCGAGGGAAGGGTTGGCTAAATCCTCTGCCGATAAGCCTTTCTCTGCTCGCGAGGACGACGCAATGGCATTTTCGATGCGTTCGGTTGTGGGTAGCGTTCGCACAAACTTCTGTACCTGCCGAATACACTCGCGAGGGTTATCGTAGAACACATCGTCGTGACCGGCTGTTTGTGACCAATACGCGTACGTTTTAAACCGCTCTTTCTCTTCTCTCGATTGCAACTTGTCGAAAATTAACCTGCCGTGCGAATGGTGGATCTCGAAATCTTTCATGCCGTGCATTACTAAAGCCGGGCACTTGACGTTCACCGCTAAACCTTGATTATCGTACACCTCGCACTTTTCAAAACATCTCACCGGGCTCATTATTCCGTGTTTTTCTTTTGCCTCGCCTATTAAAACTCTCGTGCCGCTTGCCAAAGCGCACTCTAAAATCAAACCTCCGACCTCTTTTTCCGTGGCTACAATCGTGGACGGCCCAGACCCGATCGATTGCCCCCATAAAATGATGTCGTCTAAACCAAACTGATCCCTGTCATAATCTCCGGTTTGTCCACCGACTAAGCCTCTCGCTTTCGTCGCCCAATCCACAACTCTCCGTAAATCGTCCGCGCACGACTCCGCCGTCGGCTGGTCGTACAGCTCACCCGATTTCCCGTACCCTCTGTAATCGTACGTCAAAATCGACACGTCTAACTGATCTCCAATCTCCGCCAACATCTCAAACCCACCCCCACAATCCATCGCATTCCCGTGCGAATGAATTATCAGTCTCGCTCGCTTCGCGTCTCTCGGCGCCGGTCGAAAGAAGACGCATATGTTCGAAGACCGCGAAGGTTTCACGCCTTCGTCGCCGCTACTCTTCCTCTCCTTCTCCTTCTTCTTCTTCGTATCATCATCATTCATGCGGCTTCGAAAGGGAATCTCGTAACACTGAAACGATGCGAACGCTTTACTCGCTACCCTCGCATCCGCGTTCTTATGTCCGTGCATCGGATGAAATTGACTGACGGTCGGATACCGCGTCCCTCGGTTGGTCGTTTTCAATTCGTAATGCGCTGGTTTCGGTGGATGAAACGCAAACCGACTCGCTAATTTTGACGCGTTGCACCCGACGTAACAGTACGCGATTGATAAGATGCACAGAGAGGCGCATTCGGAAGGATACTTAGTTTCGTAACTCTTCTTCTCCGCGCCGTTCACGTCGTCGGAATCGTCTTCAGAGTCGCTCATAACTGCTCGCTATTACTATACCGGTACTACTAAGTTTACAATAAAAGAAGATATATCGCGAGAGAAAGCTTTTAAACACCCCCTCTCTCGTGTGGTATCGCACGCGCACGCGCACGCACGCGCAAACGCACACACACACACACACACGCGCGAACAAAAATACGCGCGCGCGTATTTCTCGTGCTCAACGACCCGAGCGCATTCATTACAAAAAAATATTTAGGGTGTTATAATAAAACCCTAAACATAGCTTTTCAGCCTTCTCTCGCGAAAAATCGAAACTCTTCAACATCGTCAGAGGGAGAGAGAGAGAAGTCCGCCGCGTACTCATCATCATCATCATCATCATCATCATCCCGAAAGAAGAAGAATAAGAAGAATAATAATGAGTGCCTTAACGACGACGACGACGACGACGACGACGACAGAAAACCGAGGCGGATCGGCGGAGAACAGGACGACTTTCTACACGCACATGTTTGCCGGTGCATTCGCTGGGACCATGGAACACACGGTGATGTTCCCGGTGGATACCGTAAAGACTCGAATGCAACTGGCCGTCGCCACGAGTGGAGGCAGTTCTTTTGGTGGTTCTGCCACCGCCGCCGCCGCCGCTGCTACTACTAGCAGCAGCGTGATGATTAAACACACGATACCGAACGCGATAAAATCGATACTGAAAACAGACGGCGTGAGAGGATTGTATCGAGGCGTCGTCGCCGGCGGGTTAGGGGCCGGGCCGGCGCACGCGGTGTATTTCGCAACGTACGAATACGGGAAGAAGATGTTTCGATTTGACAACAACAACACCAGCAAGACGAATACGAATAGTTATAACGGCAGCAACAGTTCTTCCTCGGCGTTTTACGGAGAGTTTATGGCAGACGCGAGCGCCGGGGCGCTGGCGACGATCGTAGGAGACGCGGTGCAAACGCCGTTAGATACGGTGAAACAGAGGATGCAAATGCAACTAGGCGGGAACTGTCCGAGCGAGGTGAAAGTGCTGAGCGGCGAAGGCGCCGGCGGTGGCACCGTCAAGAGTAGTTTAGGAAACACTAAGAACCCGACGAGTGGTATTCCTGCCACTGCTACCGCGTCGACGAGAAAGTTTAAAAACGCGTTCGACGCGTTGAGAACAATCGTGAGGAACGAAGGTGCGCACGTTTTATACCGATCGTACCCGACGACGTTGATTATGAACGTACCGTTTACGGCTATTCACGTCGGTTTATACGAAAGCGCGAAGAGAGCTTTGAAGATTGAAGAGGAAGACGAGGGTTTCCGAACGCAATTTCTAGCCGGTGGTTTCGCCGGGGGCATCGCTGGGTTCTTGACTACGCCAATGGATGTCGTAAAGACTCGAATGCAAACGCACTGCGAGGCAGTCCTGGGATGCGAAGTGAGTAAAACTGTGGAAACGGCGACGGCGAACCAAACGTGTGCAGTTCGAGGCGATCCAAAGTTGTGCGTTTCGACGGCGACGGTTCAACAGCCGCCGCAATCTTCATCCGCGCAATCTCGAAGCGTCTACGCGTCTGCTAACGCTTTCAAAGTCGCCAGACACGTGCTCGAACGCGAAGGCGCGCACGCTTTATTCTCTGGCGCCACCGCTCGCGTCCTCTTCCACGTTCCAGCTGCCGCTATTTGTTGGACTACGTACGAGTTCATGAAGAGGAATTTAGGCATTGAGGTTGACCCGGAGCACATGCATTGAAAAGAGGGAAAGTTAGAGAGAGAGAGAGAGAGAGTAAGAGTTACGTAGAGCGAAAGCCTTTTAGTCGAGAGAGAGTGAGAGAGAGAGAATAACTATGTTTACTTCCGCGTGTTTTTTGTAGTGCGAAGAGAGAGAGCTCTTCTTCAGTTCATACATAACACCTACTCGTACAGGTCGCACTGTTTTTTTTTTTGAAAAAGTTCCTCCGCCCCCGCCACCCCTCTCCTTTTCATCTTTCGTTTCCGGTGCGTAACGTAAACACGTCGACACTTACACGCGCGAGGTCGCGGAAAAAGCGAGATTTTTTATCCACAAAACAGTACAGTTACACGTTTCCCCACGTGCGTCTCAAAAAAAGCGCGCGCAAACTAGGCGTGCGTATTTACACACACACACACACACACACACACACACACACACACACACACACACACACACACACACACGCAACTATGAGAAGAACGCTCTCCTTTTCCTCTCGTCTTCGTGCCGCGTCGGTGAATGCCGCCAACGCTTCGTGTTCTTCTTGTTCTTCTTCTGCGACGACGTTTCAACAACAACAACGACAAAATTTGCGTCGACGTGGGGAAGAAAAATCAATCTCGACTTCGACTTTCCAAAGCTACGGGTACTCGTTCGGGGTCATCGGTGGAGGCACACCCTCGGAAATAACCCCAATCGATGATTTCATGAATAAAAATGAAAAGCCGAAAGCGAAACCCATGAAACGCGCCGCCACGGCGCAAGGGACCGCGCAAACAGAAGCTACGGATAATCGAATCGGTCGAGGGAGCGCGAATACCATCAAGGAGAAACCGAAGGACGAAAGAGTCGGGCAGACGCACTTGCTGGACATTTTAAAGCGAGAGAAGGAGAAGAGCAGCGGTATCGAAGGTGACATCGAGGGTGAGAAGAAGAGGAACATGCCATCGTTTGCGTTTTGCGGAGTTGGTGGTTTGGACGACCACTTCGCGACGTTGTTTCGGAGGGTGTTCGCGTCGAGGATGATCGATCCGGCGGTGGCGAAGAAGATGGAGTTGGAACACGTGCGAGGGGTTCTGTTGCACGGACCTCCCGGGACTGGTAAAACGTTAGTCGCGAAAGCGTTGGGTGAACTTCTGCACGCGCACCCGCCGAAAATTGTTAACGGGCCGGAAATTTTGCAAAGATTCGTCGGTCAATCCGAGGAGAACATCCGAGGTTTGTTCGCGGATGCCGAATTGGAGTATAAAATTCGAGGGGATGAGAGTAAGTTGCACGTGATTGTGTTCGATGAAATCGATGCGGTTTGTAAAGCGAGAGGTTCGGGAGGCGTGACTGCGTCTGTGGTTCACGATAACGTGGTGAATCAGTTATTGACCAAGTTGGATGGGATGCGGACGTTGAACAACGTGTTGGTCGTCGGCATTACCAATCGAAGAGATTTGTTAGATAAAGCGTTGCTGCGACCGGGGCGATTGGAGTTGCAATTAGAGATTGGTTTGCCGGATGCGTACGGACGGTTACAGATTTTAGGTATTCACACGAAATCGATGAAAGAGAGCGGAACTTTGAGCGAGTGCGTGGATTTAGAACGGTTGGCGCAAATGACTGAAAATCACAGCGGCGCGGAATTGAAAGGTTTAGTGAGAGCGGCAACCAGCCACGCGTTGGCGAGACATTTGGGCATGGGGACCGAAGACGTTGAAGTTGGGGACGCGTCATCGTCGTCGGAAGAAAAAAATCCGAAAGTTACCATGGGCGATTTCGTTTCGGCGATGAAAGAGTTCGTCTCGGCGATGAAGCAAGACGCAAAAGAAGTCGCCAACATCGTCCCGGAAAACTTTGTCCAGTTAGAGAAACAAACAGAAGCGTTCGATAGACTCACGGAAACTTTGGTCACGTTACGAGATAGCGGTGGAGGTAAAAATGACGGGCACAACGTTAGTGGTATAGCGCAAACCATCGTTCAAGTTCGAGGCGCGCGGAACAGCGGCAAAACGACGTTGGCGTGTAAAGCCGTCACGGATGCAAAGTACCCGCACGCGAGAATAATCAGCGCGCACGATATATTGAAAAAAGTCGAAGACCCGTCCTTGACGGCCTCTTCGGTCGTCTACGCCATTAAAAACGCATTTGACGACGCCGCCAAAGGAAAGTTGTCCGCGATTATTATCGACGATTTGGATGTGTTACTTGGCGTCGATCGCGCGACGGGACGAATCCCGGACGCGAACAAAGAAATGGCTCGAGTCGTTCTCGAAATGATCGCGTCGGCACCTGAACGCGGGCGTAAACTCGCCGTTATTGTAACCACCAACTCTTCCAGCTCCGAGGAAAGAGACATCATCAACTCCATCGAAATCGATGAAAATGATGCCAGCTTGTTCGAAGACTACGACGACGAGGAAGACTACACGGAACTCGATTTCCTCCTCTCCGAATACGTCTCGAGAACCATCGACGTACTCCCAGACGATACTAAATCCGCGTGCGACACCATTCTCATGGCTCAAGGGTTACCTTCCTATTTATCTGCGAGTTGTCTCGAATTTAGCGAACACGGTAGCGAAACCGGGAGTAAACTCCCAACCGGCAAGCTCATGAAAATGGTCCAACACGCGAAGGAGAGCATCGGCAACGAAAAAATCGAGGCAAACGTGAGAGAGATTTTTAGGAAAAGCATGAAGGTTGCCGCGAACATAGTCGTGTAAAGCAGTAGTCAGATGCACAGAAGGAGAGTGAGATAGAGTTAAGAATGCATATATAGCAAAGATCTCTTTTTAGTAAACGTCGGTCGTGTAATGCATGCGGGTACATCCTCCTCCTCCGACGAGTTGTTTCGATAAGCCACAAGTCTCTCGCTCAAAAGTTCGTTACACTCTAAAAACGCGCCACTTTAAAAAGAAGACGACGACAACAATGACGGGAAGAAGAACGACGACAACAACAACAACAACAGCAACAACAACAACAACAACAAAAACGAACGCTCTTCTTCTTCTTCTTCTTTTCTTCTTCTTCTTCCTCATCTCTGTTCGCGCGGTGGAAGAAGGAGAAGGAGGAGCAGGAGAAGATGTTCGTAAAAATCTTCGCTTCTACGGAGGCATAAACTCGCACCAGTCTCTCAGCGGTGTTCGAAGTTTTTCAACTCCGTTTCCCATCGAACCGTTCTACGGCGAAGACGGGCACTCGTATTCCACGGACAACGTGACTATTGTCGCCGAGCAAACGAAGATTAGCGGAGATAAGACGCGCATATCCGTGACAGTTCGAGTGCCGCTGGAGAGTTTGTTGCGCAACGAATCTCGAACGGATTACACCAACGAGACGCTTTCGAGACACTGGGTCGGCGTCTATTCGCCCGCGGGCGTGGAACTTCTAAACGAAACTGCCCCCGTGAAATATTCAATCGTCGAGAAATATTCAAACGCGTACGTGTCGAGTGGTATTGGGAGTTTAAACTTTGATTTACACAAAATGCGAGAGGATTTCGATTTCGTTTTGTTTAGCTCGAACGACCCGCAGTCGGCCAACGCAATCTATCACAAGAATTTTTCGGATTGGGGGAATATCTTAGGCGATTCACAACCAATCGCGAGGAGTGGAATCGTATCATTCTCGGACGATAAGGATGAACCGATAGTGCCGCGAATCGGCGCGACGAAGAGTGGTGCGAGGAAGGTATCCATCACGTGGACGTCGGGGAGGAAAGACAAAAACGCAAAAGTTCGGTGGCGATATGCGGGAGACGTAGAGTGGCAGCCGACGGTAGTCGCGTCGAAGACGATAGAGGTGACGAAAGATCAGTTTTGTGGCGCCCCAGCGAACGCTTTTGGTTACAGACACAGTGGGTATCAGCACTACGTGGAGATTGAAAACAAAGTAGACAATAAGAGAGCGTTCGAGTACCAACTTGGCGACGATATCAGTGATTTCACCGAGTCGACCAGAGTATACGACGGGAAATTTTTACCCGTCGTCGGGGCTTCCCACACGACTTTAGCTTTATTTGCAGATATGGGAGTGGGGACTACCGACGATAGCGAGACGTGGAGGGAGTATGGGCAACCCGGATTACAAGTCGCAGAATCGCTCGGGCGTTTGTCCAACAATGGTACAAATAAACACCCGATTGATGCAGTATTTCTCTTCGGCGATTTGTCCTACGCGGTTGGATACATCAGCGTCTGGGATGAGTTTTTGCATCAAATGAGCTCGAATTTCGCGCATAAAATCCCATTCGTTGTGAACAGTGGGAACCATGAGTTTGATTATTTCGAGAGCGGATGGAACGCGCACGCGCCTGGAAGAACGCAAGATTTATACGGCGGGCACGATTCTGGCGGTGAGTGCGGAGTGATGTCCAACGCGCTCTTCAACACGCCGAGGAAAAGTGCCGAGAAAGACTGGTTCGGCGTCGCCATCGGGAATATTTTCGTCGTCTCGATCAACACGGAAGTCGATTTCAATTCGATGTCGTCTGAACAACACGCCGAGTTACGAATGATCTTTGAAACAGAATTCGATCGAGCAAAGACGCCGTGGTTGATTGTCATCGGACACCGACCTGGTTTAGTCGACTCGAGCTACGCGTCCGAACCGCCAGCCTCGGCAAACAAGAAAGATAGCTCGGACGTCGCGGTCATGAAGGAGATCCAAGAGCACTTGTGGCCGACGTTTGTTGAATTTCAGGTTGACATGGTCTTTTGGGGCCACAATCACGCCTACCAGCGATCATGTTCGCTCAAATCGCAGTTGACCGAAACCGAATGTTCCTTAAACTCGAAGAACGTGAGCGACAGCTTGTATAATGTGTACGAAAAACCGCAGTATCCAATCAGTTTTGTCGTTGGTACCGGAGGCGCGCAGTTTACGAGGAACGACATCAACATGTTCTTCACGGAAAAGGTGTTGTATGAACACGGCTTCGTGGATTTACACGCGCACAATTCGACTCATTTGTTCGGAAGATTTATCGACGCCGTGAACGGAGACCGGTTTTTGGATTCGTTTTGGATTATTCGAGAGAGTAGTAGCGACGATGCGTTGAAAGACAACACGAACCACACGGCGGCTATATTTTTTACCGTGATGGTGTTTTTAGCGGTCATGGCGTCGATGTGGTATTGGTACTATAAAAAGAACGGCGGAACGGCCACCATTTCCGGAGGATGTCGCGAATTTTCATCGATGATGAAGAACCTACTCCAAAGCGCGGCTCGTTGGACGAAATCCTCGCCCTCGGACGCTAGACCGTCGCGACGGTTCCAAGCGTTCGCGGAAGACGATGACGACGATGAATTTGCGATGGCACATTCTTTAGAATCATCTTACGTAGCTCCAACATCCTTGAGGGACAACCATATCGCGAAAGTGCTTCAAAAAAAGAGCGGAGATGATGATGTCGTCGACGAGGAAGACCCGGCATCATCATCTTCGCGCCCAAAAGACAACAACCCTTTTGCGATGTAAGGCGCGCTTCGCTATTGTTGTTGTCGTTGCGAAAGGTAAGAAACAATGTAAACGTGTATATAAAATAGTAGGTAGTATTTGAATTAGACAAATAAAACGACGCGCACTTCTCACGACCATAAAATCAATTCGTCACCCGTCTAAAATCTCCCCAAGCTCGGGTCCGTGCTCAACACTCTCGCCAAGAACTGCAAAACCATAAAGCCGAGAATCGGCGTAAAGTCGATTTGCCCCATAATCGGAGGAATCAAGTTACGAAACAAGTTCAAATACGGATCCGTCACCTGTCTCAACATCGTCCACGGCTGACGCATCCAGTTCACGTTCGGAAACCACGTCAAGAGAACTCTGACGAACAATAAGAGTAAATACAATTTGATAAAAGAGGCCACCGATTGCGTTATCAAAGCCACCATCTTTTTATCCACCATAGTCGCCGCGGCGAGAGTGAACACCGGGTGCGCCGCCGCGGACTGTAAACCGCACCGCTCTAGAATCGTTCTGCCTCTTTCTTCTCCTTCGTCGTATTCTTCTTCTCGCTGTTTCTGTCCGCGTTCCATCGCTTCTCTCGCGCACAAAAAGACCAAGGCATCGTTACCACAGACGCCTTCGGTAACTCGCCTCGTTCTCATTGTCGTCGTCGCTCCCGAAGACGACGACGACGACGACGAAGAAGCCGACACCACGGAAACGACGGCGCGGCGGGAAGAGGAAGATGCGCTACCACCAACGCGACCGCTAAGACTACCGCTAAGACTGCTGCTCGTTGACATCATCATCATCATTTCACGTCGGGTCTGTCTTCTTCTTTTTTTATCTCTGTGTCGATGTCGTTTTTTTTTTTGGTTTGTTTGGGTTTTCTTTCTTTCTTTCCTTTTCAAACCCTAAACACACAAAAATGTTTGTTTAGGGTGTTAAACCCTATTCCGCGTCGTTTCGGACCTTTCGCTATTTTTCCCTCTTTGAAAAAAAAGCAAAAAATTCGACCGACGGTTTGGTATGGGTTCATAAAAACAACAACAGAAAAAAAAAAAGAAAATAATGTTGGGTGCGTACTCGCCGTCTCCGACCGCGTCGGAGACCGGGACTATTCCGCCGGAAGAAGACGAAGACCATTCGGGTGGTCGTCCTCGTGGTCGTCGTTGTCATCGTCGTCGTCGTCGTCTTCAAAAAGTCGAAGATCTCGCCTCCGCCGACGTCATTCATCACTTGCTGGAGGAACGAACGACGACTTTAATGACGAGGAAGGAAATTAACACTAACAACGACGAAGAAGAAGAACGAAGATTCGACCGGAGGAATTTCAATTTGGTCGGAGGAGGAGGAGAAGTAAAGACGGAGAAGCGGAGGTTGCAAGGAACAGCTTCGCTAAAAAAGAAAGGCTGGAAGGACTCGATTGCGGGATGCGAATTTAATCTCGAGGATCAGAAATCGTTCTCCGTGCTTTTAGAACACGCGTTGGAGTTGAAAGAGAACGTTCAGAGGTGGTTTGCAGCGGGGAGCAAAGAGAGGAGGGGAATCGCGGGGTTGCGCCAGTCGTCCGCCGGGTTGTTGCACAACGCCAACGCCAACGCCGCCTTGGCGAACGATCGGCAACAAAACTCTGCGCCTGATAAAGGTGTTTTGAATATCAACAAGAACATTAACGGCCGTCAATCTCCTCAGTCCGGACCGTTCACGTTATTTCAATCGTTACCGTCGATGGAGAAGATTGAGTGGGACTCGCGCTTAAAACAATTCGCGATATATTTCCTTGTGGTTGTGATGATGGAAACGAAAATTTCCATCGTCGGTGTGCAAGAAATTGTTCCGAGCGAGAAAAGATTTTTGACGCCAGAAATGTATTCTGTGTATGTGAAGAACATCTTAACGAGATTTTTACCATTACAGTTGGCGGTTGACTTGATGTTTTTGAGTTTAGGCGTGAGGAAACGAATCGGCTCGAGTGGGACGTTCGAGTACGACGTAGAATACGAGGAAAAAGTGTATTTTTGGAGACAAGTAATCAAGACGTTTTTCAGACACCCTCAGGTGACGATGGGATTAGCCGGGGTGTATGGTCCGGTTTCGCACGAGTTCTCCGCACCTCAGTTTGGGGCCATAGTGTTGCTGCCTCTTATCGTCGGCAAGTACAGCATTTCGAGGTACTCGAGCTTAAAATATTCGTTTTTTTACTCCATCATGTCTGCGATATACGCGTTTTTATTTCAGTTCTCGGCGCCAGAAGTGAGAGAAATGTGGTTTGAGAACAAATTTGAGACGTACAAGGACGTGACGGCGAGGATGTATTCTAGGTTATCGCCACAGTACATGGCGTTTATATTCTTCGCGCCGTTGGCGATGCACTTGATGTACGTCGTAGTCAACGCGAGAGGTACAACTAAGAAATTTATCAGTCTAAGCTTGCCAACGACAGCGAACGTGTACAAGAGGGAGACGACGAGTCGATTTAATCGCATGCGTTTCAAAAATGATGAACGAAATGTAAAGATTGCTGAGATTAGCGAAAGAGTACGAGAAGAAAGACCAACACTGTCACCGATGAGGAGAAAAGCAAACGAGAGAGGAAGAAGAAGAACAACAACGGCAGCAGCAACACCAGAAACAACGACGATAGTGCGACGAAGGACGAGGTCACAGACTAATAGTCCTTCCTCTCCGGCTGGGAACGACAACTCAAACGATGGCTCCGAGGACGATCCCAGTGACAATAACTTTCTCGAAGTTTTAGGATTTGGCACTCACTTGAAAAGTAGAAGCAAACGTTTGAGAGACTCGCCATCATCGTCTCCGAATAACACTTCTGGCGATGATGGTTCCGACGGAGGAGTTGGTTTAGATGTGGGCGCTACTGCTCTGAGAGGTAGACGCGCTCCAAGGAACAAACGCGACGGGCACGGCGCTCGAGGAGACGGTGCATGTGCGCCTGCAAATCCTGCTGTTGTTGCTGCTTATACAGAGCCGATCGACACTACTGCTAGTGGGGCGCACGCGTTGTCATTCATCGATATACCAAAGGAACGCTACGACTATGTTGGAGAGCTATGTGGCCGTTCGGTAGAAGAAGAGTGCATCGTCATGGATGGTACGCACGTTGTCATTCATCCGCCTCCTCCTTCTTCAGCGTCAACGCCTGGTGGTAAAAGTGGTAAAAGTGCATCTGGGGCATCCATATTTTCTGCGTTCAAAACGGCTAGAAACATTTTGTTTCCATACGCGAAAAAGAACGGCGCGAGCGGCTACAAGAGTAACGCAGAAACGATCCGATTAGTCGATCACGAGTTTAGGCAAGTTCTTGAAAAATTGAAAGAGCTTCACTCCAAATCTGTCGTCGTTTCAAACGACGCAAACGGGGAATTTCATGATTTAAGCGTTCGCATAGATGGAACAGGAACTAACGTAATGTCCTGCTCTGTATGGAGAGGTTTCACACCAGATAGTGTTTCGATTCGAGCCATTGGAGAGAAGATCAAACCAAGCCAATGCTATTTGGGCGTTGGACGAGCGCAGAAGACAGCCTACACAGACATACGCGCTGGCACATCATCTGGTGCAGCCATGAACGACAAAAACATCGACATCGACAACAACGAGTGCAACGCGTTAACTGTCAAATCACAATCTCGCTTTCCGCACTCGTACCCGCGAATCATCTCGGTCTCTCCGATGTGCGTTTTGCCTGGAGTGAAAACGCGCATTCAAATCCGCGGAAGAAGTTTGAAGAATATGATCTTATGCGCTCGATTACACGGTAAACCCGACATCGAGGAGATTTTTATGCACAATAGCGATCAGCAGCGTCTGAAAATGAACAAGAACGGGCGTTCGATCGCTTTGTTCAAACTGCCGAAGCTTCGTCAATCACGAAGAGATCACCACGCGAATTTGATGAAAGAGGTCGATGAGATGCGTCTCGACGCCTCCGACGAAATGGAACAGTACGAACTCGAAGAACACAAGCGAGAAAGGGACATTTCTCGAAAGAACGAGAACATCAACACGAACAACTCCATCTCATACATCTCGGACACCTCCTCGGAAGACGAACAACTCGAACAAGCGCCGTTAGAAACTGTATACGTTGACGTCTGCGTCGACGCCTTATACGACGGCGGCTTATTCTTCCTTCAATTTCTCAACGTTCCGTTCGCGTCTGCTTCGATCCCGATCGTTGTCACTCCTTTTTTGGACATCAAACGCGAAATAGACGCAAAATTGTCCAACCGAAAACTGGGCGACGGCGCCAGAGTCGTCTTGTTCAAGTGCGCCGAAATCACCGGAGGTCGCGGCATGGATTGGAACACGGACGATTTCGCCGACGCGTGCGAACACGATTTGGGATGCTCAAAATACGCCGACTTAGTTCGCGCGGCTAAGCCTTGAAAGAAAAGGAAGTGTGCACCCCGCGCGTGGTGTTAGTGGTGTTAGTATTACTGTATTTTCTTATTAGAATCTTTGTATTATTGTCGTATTGTATTATTGTATTTTAAAATTGCCAATCAGTACCTTAAAAACTTACGCTTTAACGCGACGATCACTTCCACCCGATCCTCTCTTATACCCTCCGCGCGTGAGAAGAGAACGTCGCCTCGTCGAGTTATTAGTTTAGACTTCTGTTATTTCATTTTTTTTCTTTTTTTCTTCTCTTTCATGGAGCAAAATCATCTCCATCGATCGTCGTGTCGCAAAGATCTTCGCGAGGCGACGAAAAAAAAAATTTTATCCACGCGCGAAATCGTCATCTTCTCCTCTCGGTCTCTCTCTCATTATTTCCACACGACGACATATATTAAACGCATATAATGTTTGCGCAAACGACGACGCATCAACAACTGCGATCATCTTTCGCCGCGGCTGGGACGACGAGTTCGACCAGATCATCGAGCGACGCGAGGAGGACGAACAAAAAAAGAACGACGATATTAATACGAGCTGGCGCGGCGGTGATGGACGACACCGGGGAAGTCACGATTCGCCGCCGACCACCGGCTGGACATAAAGAACATCTCGGTATGGGATCCGAACGGTTCGCGTTTAAGATGGAAGCGGTGACGCCAACCGGTGAGCGCGTCGATAACGAGGAGAACAAGCCGAGAAACATTCTGGAAGAAATCGTGTGGTATAAAGACTACGAGTTGAATTTGATGAAGGAAAAAATGCCTCTGAGTTTAGTCAAAGGGCAAGTGAAGTTAGCGCCGGAGGTGTTGGATTTTAAGCAAGCGATTGTAGACCAGATGGCGAGCACGGGACAGCCCGGCTTAATCGCGGAGGTGAAGAAAGCGTCGCCGTCGAAAGGGGTGATTCAGCCGAATTTTGATCCGGTAAAAATTGCCCAAGCGTACGAGGAAGGCGGCGCGGCGTGTTTGAGCGTTTTGACGGATGAGAAATTTTTCCAAGGCGGGTTTGAGAATTTAAAGTTGATTAAAGCGGCCGGGGTGAAGTGCCCGCTCTTGTGTAAAGAGTTCATCGTGGATGCGTATCAGATTTATTTGGCGCGAGCGAGAGGTGCTGATGCGATTTTGTTAATCGCCGCGGTTTTGGATAACCAAGATTTGAAGTATTTCACGAAAATCGCGCACTCGGTTGGCATGAAAGTCTTGTTGGAAGTGCACACTTACGGCGAGATGAAACGCGTCTTGTCCGGAGACTTTGACATCGACTTGTTAGGCATCAACAACCGCGATTTAGGAACGTTCAAAGTCGACTTAAACGTCACGGTAGAGTTAATGGCGACGGAGTTAGGGAAGGAAGTGAAGGAGAGAAACATCGTCATGGTTGGCGAATCCGGTATTTTCACGATCGACGACGTCAACGTGGTGCAAAACGCCGGATGCGGCGCGATTTTAGTCGGAGAGTCGTTGGTAAAGCAAGACACTCCGGATGTTGGCATTAAAAAGTTGTTCGGGAGACCGTTGTAAAATGTAATTGAGCGAGCGAGAGAGAGAAATTCAAGAGAGAGAAATTTGTTCGCACGTCATATAAACAATATTTAAAAAATACAAAGCTACTCGCCCAAAGACCTCCCGTACATAATTTGCTGGTTATCGCGGTTTACCGCGTTCCCAAACGTCACTCCCAAACGTCACTCACTGCGCTCAATAGAATCGAATCAGTACCAGCCTTCGTTCGGCCCGACCACCGCTTCGCTAATCTTATTCACTCTATACTGCGGTGTCTTCTCCTCCATCTCCACCAGCTTATCCATGCTCCCGCTAATCGTCATGTTACCATTCGAAGACGGGGCACTCTTTTTCACCGCTTCGTTCACTTTCTCCGCCACCATCTTCTCCATCTCCGCCTTCTCTTTCTTTTCGTCGCTCTCTTTCACGCGAAACTCACACCTGACTCGAATATCTCCAACTCTTTCCCGCGTCTTCGCGCTCAACACCGGCGCGTCGATTAAATCCTTGCCGTTTCGAAAGCAATCTCCCAACGACATCTCCGACACTCCGATTATTTCGTCCGCGAGCATTCTGTTTTCGTTTTTGATCATGATTTTAATCGTTTGATCAGCAATGTCGTCGGACGTTTTACATTTGTAACTCTCCTCCCAAACGGGATTGGAACCGGCGTTCTTCGCAGTTTTCGTCCTCGTTTTCTCGCCTAAAAAGAAAACGATGCAATACGGGTCCATTTTACCGATGATGGCGGTGTTTTTCAACTTGGACGCGGAGACGATGGTTAACTCGAGGATGCCTGTTCTCATGTTTGTCTTTTAGATTATTATTTTATGTATGAGGCATTTTGCTGGCGAAATACTTTGAAATATTTTGGGTGCCTTCTCTATTATATCGAATACTACAACTACTACCTGTACGATACTCAAGTACTACTACTAAAACTATTTAACGGTACGAATCAAAACGTTCTCCTCTCTTTGAAAGCCTTTGAACACGCACAACTCTTTAACGTACACGACGACGACGTATTTACACGTCGTTTGTTCGACGACTTTGACGTGCGTTTGTAAATCGTTGGAACAAGCGTAGAGCACGACGGATTCGCGATGGTCGTTTATGGCGTCGCAATGTGAACCTTTGACGTGCGCGACGACGAACGCAGGTATCGTTTTCGTCATTCCGGGAAGGAAGGCGTCGCGAGGGACGTATCCGTCCACGCGGAGTTCGTTGTCGCCTTCTGCTCTGTAGCGCGACGCGATGTGGTCTTGGCGAAGAGGGTGGTGGTCGCGACGCATGTCGTTTCTCGGCTCGTCGTTGCCGTCATAAAGCGCGTTTAATCGCGCTTCAGTTTCCATGGCGCTGAAGACACCTAAGGATGATTGAGTGCGCTCGTCGATGACGACTCGTTTTTTAGCGTAGTCAAACATCGCGTGGTATTGCGTGATATTCTTCTCGAAACAAATTTCGTAAGTCCACCATCCCTGAGTGGATCGATGGCATCGATCCAATTTACGTAACGCGCCACGTGCTAAAAAGCGAGCTTTGGAGTGTTGCGCTCGAGTGAATCGAGGCGCGCTGTGAGTGCTTTCGCTCGTGTCTTCGTCGTGATGTTCCCTTGAATTTATGTCCTCTTCGTAATCATCATCGTCGACGCCCTCGTCGTCGTCTGTGATTTCCGGATCTTCATTTTCGCGTTCAGAAGGAGGTACTTTTTCAGGAGCTGTGCACTTGGGAGGAGACGGTTGTCCATCCTCTCTTTCTCCTTCTTCTTCGCCGAACCCAGGCGAACACTGTTGCTCTGCTTCTTCTTTCTTTTTCATCTCTAAATCTTTTTCCTGCTGATCATTATCGATATTCTTTTGGTTCACCTCGCACATGAATGCGCATCCTAACTCTGCGGCATTGATCCCGATTACATCCTCCGCTAGTAAATCCTTCTTGGTCGTTTTCGAGGTAATCTCGCCTCGTCTCGCTCTTTCGCTACGAATCAACTCATCCCGGTCTCGTAGATCCTTCAATGCATTCGCGATTCTTGTTGCCACATCGTTCCGAGTTTGAAAATCAAACGCCTCTTCACACGCTGTTGTCAACGTGTACGAATCGAACTGCGTTATCGGCGATCGAATCGTTGATAACTCAATCGAAGCCAATGCAAATCTTTGCTCGTCTCGTGGATAATCTCCATCACTATTTCTACCGCCATCACCCGTCGGCGCCGGTTTTGGCACTGGAACTACTGCTCGGTTTTTCATCGCGTTCGTCGGATTTGCCGTCAAGCCTCCGCACTTGTGAACCAAACATGACATGACCGCCTTCTCCGCCGGCGCGTACTCATCATTCTTCCAAACGTTTCTCTCCATTAAATACTTCCACCGCAACTCTTTAAAACACTCGATCGCAATTGATTCGCATAACTCACACCCCATCTGTTCGCCACTCACAATCGCGTCTCTTTTAAACCTTTCCATGTTTTCGAATGAGTTCCGTGCACGTCTCTTCTCTCTTCGTTTCTGTTTCATGTGTTCGGCGTCGGATCTTCTTTTCGCCTCTCTCGCCGCTTTCTTTTCCTGCGTTTCGACGCTATTTATCCTCACCATTGACTCCTCTTTCGCTCCTCTTTGCTCATTTAATATTCTTAACGCCTCCTGTTTCGCGTTCAAGCTCTTCTCCGGTTCTCCCCGGTTCGCCTCCACGTTCCCGTCTGGATGTTCCACCACCGTCGCTCCGAACCGTAACTCTTGCGTGCTTCTAATCTTCGTCTTTATCACGTGATGTTTCGTGTCTGAGATCTTCCCGCTTCCGAACTCCTCTTTTCCAATCTGTTCTCGCGCGTACCATCGATCAGACTCCGCGAATCCGTAGAAAAAACTCGCCTTTTCGTCGTCTCGTAAAATGTTCATCGACGTTTGTTGAAATCCTTCGTTTTCTTCGTCTCTCGTGTTCTGAAGCAATTTGTCGACGATTTTCTGCGCGTTGCTTGTGCTACTGCTCGGGGAGCGACGACGACGATCGCGTCCCGACGACGACGACGACGACGAAGATGACGAACCAGGTTCGCTAAACGTCTCGTCCTCTTCCTCCTCTCTGGTGAAGAAAAAAGGAGAAGGCAACGGCATGAGAAAGTCTCGCATGGTGTCCGGAGTGTAGGTGATTTCTCCTCCTTTTTCTCCGGGCGAAGAGGATTGCGCAATCGTCGCGAGGAAAGTGAAGAGAAAAAGGACGAGTAACGCGACGAGCGCCGTCATCGCGTCGCGCTTCTGTGCCCCTTTTTTCTAATGCGTGTGCGTGTGCGTGCGTGTGTGCGTGTGCGTGTGTGTGTGTGTTTTAAATTTGAAGTACCGGTCGGTCAAGAACTGTGTTGGTAAATCTACTGCCGTGAGATATTGTACTATAAATTAAAAGATTGTTTACTTTGATCCTCCATTCGCGCTCGCATTGCTACCACCACCGCCAATTTCACCGAGTTCGATGACAAAATCGTCGCCACCGCACATGTCCGTCGCGCCGTAACAGACGCTCTTCGCCCTTCCATTCGTACGCTCTCTTTGCGCGAGTTCCCGTAAAGCTAAGACTTCGGCGTAGCAACCGCCGCCTAAGACGAATGCTACGGCAGAAGAGTATCCGCCGGTGCCTTCATCTTGCTGCGATCGAGTAGCTAGAACAGGAGCGCTCGCGCGTTGGGAGGCCGATGCTTTGGCATCAAAGTAGGCGAAAGTATCGACGACGGAATCGCCTCCGTTGTCCCCGGAAGACGAAGACGACGGTTGGTTTGCTAATAGGGCCTCGACCGCGGCGGCTATGGGGAGTTGTCGTTCGCCAGACATCAGATGTTTCGCCGTTTTCGTGATTAAATCAACCGATTGGCCGTATAATCTATCTGCCCAGTCTAAAATGTCCGCCTGAGATCTATTACTATTCGCGTTGCCGCCTTTGTTTTGTTGTAACTGTTGATTCAACGAGAGCATTTTCTTGACATAGTTATAAGCGCCGACTTCGCACCCACTCGCTCTTAATGCGCCCTCGATGGCCTCGTCGTCAATTTTACCGGTATTCCCAGAGCTGTTCAGTTGCGAGGTGAGCAACATGATCAACGCTAAACGGATTTTATCGCTCGCGGAACCTCTTCCCGTGGCGCTCAACAAACTCAACGCCGCCTTCCAATCTCCTTTGCCGTTGCAGAAATCTTCCTCGATGGAGAAGTACTCGTCCAAACCTCTTTGTTTGATTTCTTTCAGAAGAGCGGTGGCAATGTTTGTGTGTTTATCGATTAACTTTTTGTGTTCTTGTAATTTAGGCAACGATTCCACCGCTTTCGTCAACTTGGCCGTGCTCGCGCCAGTTTGATCGTCGGCATCGTCGCCTCCAGCAGAATTGGCCGCGGAAGCCGACGCCGCATTTACTTCTGCGATCGCTCTTTTATATTCCGCGAGCTCTACCTCTACACTCTCGGCTACTTTGGGAAACTGTGCGTCTTTATACTTCCTCCAGAAATCATCCGAATCGTCCAAAGCGTACGATTTCGTCTTGGCGTCCGCCCCGACGGCATTTTTATCCGGCTTTACGTCCACTCTGTTCAACTTCATGTGCAACACGTCGTGAACTAACGGTTCGTAATGCCACGCGTGTTGTAAACTCGCGGTAAAATCATAGTTTCTGTCAAAAATCGCTAAGATTGGCCTCGCCATTTGCTGCGCCGCGGCGCTGTTCGCGTTACCGAGGCCAATGAGCGGCATCTGCCCAAACCCACTCCCGTTTTTACTCCCCAAATAATCTCTCAGTTTGCTCTCTAACTCTCTTCCAACCATTTCCGCGGCGCCACCTTTTGGACAACGAATAATAGGCACTTGCCCCATAGTCATCACCGTCGCGAACAACCCGTTGGTCACATCCGCGATGCACTTCTCGATGTCCTCTCCTCTGCTCTTCGGATCGTTCAACTTCTTAAACGCGTCCGGTCGCATGATTGAAAACACGTCTCGCTCCAAGCTCACGAAATCCAAATTTTGATCGAACACTTTCTTCACTCGATTCGCGATTCCGGCTTTCACCGATGCCGTCGCGAGTTCTTCCAAGCCGCTTCGCGGTAGCTCTCGAGTGAAATGCAAGTGATAACTCTCGTACAGTTTCTTCCCTAAATCTTGCGATATCTTTTGCACGTTTCTCGCGGTTGGCTGCACAAAATACACCGCGGGGACGTCTGGAATTTGTTCCCGCTCGCTCTCCAACAACAACGTCAGAGTGATGCCGTGCTGTCGCAACTCGTTCACCCTCAGCAACGGCGCGATGACATCGAACGCGAATTTGTCGAGGATTAAAACTTTGTACTGAACGTCCCCGGCGAGAAGGTGGTCGTCTCCTCCTCCTCCTCGCGAGTGTTCTTCGACGAGCAAATCGAACATGCGCACGACGGCTCTTTTTTGGCGGTCGCGCAGGTCCAGTTGCGTCGCGTCCATTGTGTGCGTTGTGTGTGTGTGTGTGTGCGTGCGCGCTTTAATTTTTCTGAAGAGAGAGATCAGTTTTTTTTGAATCGAATCTGTTGCGTTAAACGAGGTCTCGACCTCTCAAAAAAGAGAAAAGAAAATATATAATAATTGGAACATTTTGCTCTTTAAATGCATTTATTATATGCATAACAATCGAACAACTCTGTGCTCATTCTTCAAATTCTTTTGGCAAGCTAGTATATTAGTATAGTGTATTGTGTTGTGACCTCTTCTTTTCTTTTTTTTTCATTGACGTGTATAATTTAAGTCGCGCGGCGATGGAAAGAACCCAAAGAACATCCTCCTTTTAGAAAATGTTCTCTCCTAAAAGAGCATCAAAGTCAAAATCGTCGGCATCGCCGAGCTCGTCGATGCCTCGGAGATTTTGCTCGAAGTCATCGTCGAGTTGCGGGTGTGGAATGGCGTGGAAGCTCGTTCCTACCGGCACCGGAGCCGCCCCTGGCGTCGGGTCATTGTTCGCCGGCGTGTTGCGACCGCTGGCCGGTTTCTTCTTTTTCTTCTTGTTTCCTCCAGCAGGCACTCCTGGTTCAAATCCGTCCATGATGTCAAACGCGCTGTGAGCAGCTTTCTTTTGTTGCGCGAGCATGCGTTGTTGAAGCATCTGCTCTCGTTGTTGGAGCATCTGCTCTCGTTTCTGGAGCGCCTTTTCTCGTTCGAGCTGTTGTTGAATCTCAATTTGGCGTTGACGTTCTTGCTCTTGCTGCTGTTGTAGCAGCTCTTGTTGCTCTCGCAATCGCTCTTTTTCTTCTTCCATTCGTCGTTTGTGCTCTTCTCTTCGTTGTCTGGCTTCTTTGACCGCTAAGCTGTCCGCACCAAGCGTCAACGCGAACGCATGGAGTGGATCTTGAACTATTGTCGTCGCAACGTCGCTGCCCGCTTTCTCTTGCTTAATTTGAGCAACCGTTGTAGGAGCAACTACTGGTTCTTTCTTGTCCTCCATTGCGACATCCTTACCATTAGCGTCAACAGTCGTCGTCTCCGCACCATCGTCTGACTCTGACGTCTTTTTCTCTTCTCCTTCGCCGCCAGCAGTTTCTTCTTTCTTGCTTTCTTCTTCTTTTTTGACTTCTATTTTTTGCTCTTCTTCTTCGTTTTCTTTTTTGACCACAGTCACGGACGGAGACGAGACCACCAACAAGTCGCTCGCATTCTTTTCGCCGCCGAAAGCATCGATCACGCGTTCTTTCTTCGTCTCCGGGAGAGGATTTCCGCACCAACCTTCCTTCTGAGCGACTTTATTTCGGGCAACCATCCTCGTGAATCTTTGCAACCTTCGACTGGTGATATCTGTCGCCGTTGTCGGCACGTGCATCTGCCGTTCGTCCGGGTGATTATCCCATCCGGACGTAGCACCAACATCCGTGTTCAATCTTTGCCTGTGTTGCGTCTCGGCTGCGAGAATTTGGTGATCGTACTCTTTCGTCGGCGCGTCGGATAAAATCTGTCTCGCTTTCTCAGCATCTTCTTCCGTTAGGCTCTTCAAAATGTCGCCCAAAGCGCTCTTCTCGTCCGCCGTCATCGGTTTGAACAAAACGATTGATTTCGCTTCGAGATCAGATAACTGATTCTGCGCTAACCCCAAGGCTTGCATGATCGTTTGACACTCGCCTTGAATCGTTTGATACTCTACTTTTGATGCCGCCGCGGCGACTTTGGCGATGCACGCGTCTCGGTCCAGCAATAAACCTTCCTCGACTTCCTTTTCTCGAGCGACAATACCCTCGTATTTCGTGTGCCAAAGCGCCAACAAGGTTTTTGCCATCACGTGCACATCCGTTCCTTCCGCGTTAAACTTCATGGCGTTGTTAAACGTCAACTCGACATCCTCGTGAACCTCTTTCGCGAGTTCATATTTACCGCCATCTTCGATGAACTTTTTAATCGTGCCCAGGTCCATCGGGTTGGTAATTATCGTGTGATAGTTTGGCAAATTTAAAGCAACAGCATCGACGGGCATGCGGAACGGTCCACCCCAGTCGTGCGAAATGAGTTGTCTCACCGCGGCTAAACATTGACGGTGGACAACGTCGAGCAATGCGCGATAACGCAACACTTCGAAGCCTTCTTTGTACTCAGATTTTGCGCCAGATTTCGTCCTCTGCGTAGTGATGACTCTAAACGCAGGGTGCTTCTTTCTGGTTTCGTCTTTTTGTTGATAGTCTTGTTGATCTTTATGCATTTTCTCAAACTTTTTATCGCGCTCGTTCGCCACCGCAACGGCTCTCGTTTCTAAGCTTTCTACCAAAGCTTGTACCTCGCCGAGCTTCTTCTTCAACGCAATCTTCTGCTCTTTCTCTTCTTGAATCTGCGCGGGTGTTCGAAGTTTTTGTTGCGTGATTAAATATTCCTGTTGCCGTTCGATCTCGGTTAAGCTGAGCACGTCGTGAGGGAGTTCGTGCATTCCGCCGTTCATGGAGTGGTATCGGGCGATATCGGATCCCACATCTGGAACATCAAACATGCCACCATGAACCGGTAACGATTTATGCGACGCTAACTTTTGCTTCTTACTTCTCGGTGTGTCCGCTTTGGCACCACCTCTGCTCGGTGGTCGCTTCGGCCCCGCGTTTATCATCTTGGCTGCTTTCGTCGCTTTCGTCGCGCTAGCCTTCTTCGATCCTATGCTATCTTTGCTATCTAATTTGCGCTTGTTACTACCTCCTCCTCCACCCCACAACGAAGCCGCGCTCACATCGGCACCAATCGGAGCGGGAATACCTTTAAAGACGTGTAATTCATTCTGAAATCCAGGTAATCCGACTAAAGCAAATCCGGGTGGTAACTTTTCTGCTCTCTTCTCCGCGTCTCGTCGCGTCGTAAGTATCTGATGTTTATTATCGTTCCGCAAATGAGAAATTGATGGAGAATGACGATGCGATGATGTAAAAAGAGTGGTTTTATCCAGGTTAGTGAAAAAATGAGTGTCGAACGTCTCATCATCGGACGAACACGATGAATAATGACCGTGAAAAATACGCGTAAGCTCGTCCACGCTGAACGACGGCGAAAAGAACGCGTTGTCTTTCTCGATGTTTTCTAAACAAAGCAAAACGTCGTTGTCGATCGCGTCATTCGGCGCCAAGTCGCAGCCCAACGATAACGGCGACGACGGCGACGGCGGCGGCGATGAGAACAACGGTTGTTGTTTCTCGTTTTGCCGTTTTCCGCGTCTTTGTTGCTTTCGCGCTAACGAAGAAACTGGCGTGGGTGACGACGTTGCTTTCGACCCAAGATTAGTATTATCTAAGCGCGTAAAAACGCGCCCAGAACGAGTTTTCGAAGAGCCCAAAAAACGCACAGACGAGCGAACAGCGACGCTCTTGTTGTGCTTCAATCTGTTAATACGAGTGTTGTTGTTTACCTCTCCTTTCTCTGGCGGGCGAAGCCACTCGTCCTTATTATCGCCGCCCATAATTCAGAGCCGCCGAAATTCAATTCTTTCGATATTTCCCGCGCTCTTTGAAACTTTTTGCTCTCTTTCCTCGGCTGTAAACGATGAATGAAAAGAGGTGCGTTCAACGGTCGCTTGCTTCGCGAGATTCGCGCGCAAACGACGATTTGTTTATCTTCCGAGATTGAAATTCGATTCCCTTCGAACACGTGTTCGAAAAGTCGAAAAACGTTTCGAATTCTCTCTCTCTCTCTCGGAGAAGTTTTTTTTATATATTCTCGTTCTCTCTCTCTCTCTTTTAACGACGATGCCAAAAAACAAATCCCACGGGAGAAAGGAAAGATCGAGCGACGTCGCTCGCGGTCTCTAATTAAATTCCCGCGCAACTGCCGAGAGATTCCTTTCTCTCTCTCTCTCTCTTTCTGCGGCACAATTTTTTTCTGAATTGGAGAGAGAATTGAGAAAAAAGAGTAATTTAGGGTTTCTAAGTATTAAACCCTAATTCAAGAGAAAGTCCCACAAGAGGACTCTAAACTCTCTTTTTTTTTGTGCGTGAAGTGTGTGAACTTCTTCCTCACACTTTTCTTCTGCGTAAAAAGTAGCAGTTTTAACACCACATCACACCTAATAGTTAAAAGAAATGGTACGTTCTTCGTCGAATTCTCGCGCGATAGATTGTTTCGAATGCAAACCGCGCGCTCGCGTCGGTTTCCCGCGTTCGCGTTCAAGCGCTTTTGCTGCTCGCGCGCGGATGGAGAGAGAGAAAAAAATTCGGGTTTTGGGCACTGTTTTTCGCCTCGCGAAAAGCGCGCGTAAAATTTTTTCTCTTCCGGGGTCTTTGCGAGATGTGCTCGAACGCGAGCGCGTCGTTTGGACCGCGCGCGGTTGGGAAATATGCGAACGTTGTTTTACCATCCAACGCGCGATCGGTTTGGGCGTTTGGTATTTCGCGAGCGGTCGTTTCGGGCGCCGAGACGTGCGCGCATTTCTCCCTCGTTTTCTCGAGAAGTCCTAATCTCTGCCTCTCGTCGTCTTTCTCCCTCGTCGCGTTCCAAAACACTCGCGCTGACCTATGCACGCACAACCTCTCTTCTCGTTCATCAACAGCCGCCTAAAAAGAAAGTCGCTGCCGTCCCGGCCGCCATCAAGGCTAAAATTGCCGCGAACACGGTGAAAGAGCCGACGGACCCGCGATTTGTTCGCGAACCGAAAAACTTTGGCATTGGCAACGACATGATGCCGAAAACGCCGTTGAACAGATACGTGAAATGGCCGAAATACGTTCGCATTCAAAGACAACGACAAGTGTTGAAGAAAAGATTGCGAGTGCCGCCGGCTATTAACCAATTCACGAAGACTTTGGACAAGAACATGGCGACGAACTTGTTCAAGATGCTCATGAAGTATCGCCCGGAGGACAACGCGCAAAAGAAGGAACGCTTGACGGACATGGCCAAGGACGCCGCGGAAGGCAAGGAGTCCGACGTCAAGAAGCCGGTTGTTGTCAAGTACGGTATTAACCACATCACGTACTTGGTCGAACAAGGCAAGGCGGAATTAGTCGTCATCGCGCATGACGTTGACCCGCTCGAATTGGTCCTTTGGCTCCCGGCGTTGTGCCAACGCATGAATGTCCCGTATTGCATCGTGAAGGGTAAAGCGCGTTTGGGTGCCGTCGTGCACAAGAAAACCGCCACGGCGTTGGCGTTGACGGCGGTGAAGCAGGAAGACAAGATGGAGCTTTCTAAGTTAGTCGAAGCGATCAAGGCGTCTTACAACGAAAAGGCCAAGGAGCACCAAAGAACGTGGGGTGGCGGCATCATGGGGGTGAAATCTCAAGCGAAGACCGCGAAGAGATTAAAGAAGGTGTCCAAGGAATTGGGCGCATAAATATTAAAAATTTTCAGAGAGAGTATAGATATTAAGAAGAGATTACGAGATTTTGAGGAGGAGGACGTTGACCGGAGTAAAAAGAGGCGCACCGTTGCTGTCGCGACGACGCGTTTGTTTCATTTAGCTTACACACAAACGCGCGCGAGAGAGCGCGGGCGCATAGCCTTTTCAGTTGTTATGCATACATCGTCATAGATTTACGGAAAGTCATCGTCTGCAACAGTGTCATCGTTTCGGCTCAAAAAAGTCCAGTCTTTTTTCGGGATTCTTTTCGTTTGTTTTCTCAGTTTTCCTCTTCCGCTTCTGCCGGTCTCCAGTTTTCTTCATAAATTCTTCTCTTGTCTCGCATTCTCTCACTCATCATGGCAAGTCCGGAACCGCAATCGTCTCCACTTCCTTCTCCTCTTCCAACTCGGAGACAACAACAACAACAACAGCACGATTCTTCTCCGTTGCAACGCACCTTCACCTTCTCAGACCGACTGAAAAAGTCAAAAATCCCTCTCTCCTTTGGCGTTCACGACGGGTTCCAATCGTGTTTCCAACTGGAAAAAACCATCCTCCTGAAACCGCAAAACGTCCGTCTCACCGTCGGCGCTGCCGCGCTGATGCAAAAGAAAGAAATATCCACCTACGGGCAAATCGAATACGACGTGCCGGAAAAGATTTCCATCCTGGATTTCAAAACGGACGTGAAGACGTTCCAGCCGACGATCGTTTTGGACGCGGCGCAAATCGAATTGAAAAAAAAGTTCAAAGCGTTCGAGAGGAACAAATTCGCAAAGGCGAACGTCTCGGTCTCGTGCGGGTACAACTATAAGAAGCGCGCGCCGTTTTTCAAATTCGAAGCATTGCCACTGAACCCGCTCGTGTTAACCTGCGGAGCGGTAGGGGTGATGAAAGAGATTGGAAAAGCGAGCGGAAAACTAGAACGCGAGATCAAGCTCCCGCGCGGCGCCCGCGCCAAGGCGGACTTGCCCGTCCTCGTGACGAGAGATAAACAGACCAACCATTTTCACGTCGGCGTGAACGGAAGCGTGTTGACCGTGAAACTGAAAGAACAGATGGTCACGATCGGTAGTGCGAATAATCGGATGAACGTGCTCATATGAGCAGTGATGGAAGTAGATTTTTTTATTAGCCCGGCGCTCGCTTTCTCTTGCGTAGTAAACAACAACAACTGTACAGTACTAACTAACAACGACACAAAACAAACACGAAAAACGTCGAATAACAAAACACACGCACGCGATGCGCACGACGGAGCAGCTGAAAGACAGCGGCGGTTTAGCCGCGATCGCGAAGATGCTGCGAGAGCAGCAGCAGCAGCAGCAGCAGCAGCAGCAGCAGCGGCAGCGGCAAGGAGAAGAAGAAAAAGCGCATCTTCTTCGGGAAACGAACGAGCCGCCGTCGTTGCTCGCATCGTCTTCTCCGGGAAAGAAAGAGAAACGACGAAGAAGAGCGCGTTCTTCTTCATCCATCGACGAAGAAGAAAACGAGAGAGAGATGAAGAAACGGAAAAAACGAGAGAAAGGAGAAAAGAAAGAGAAGAAAAAGAAGCGGAAGGAAGCGGAGAAGGACGGAGATTCTCCTCCTCCTCCTCAGAAAGAGAAGAAGAAGATCCGCGAGCTGATGGATTTGCTGGCGCGAGCGGATGCGTTTTCTCCGGACGCCGGGTTCGCGAAGAAAGACAAAACGGTGAAGACGATGCGAGCGAAACTGAAAACGATGTTGGACGAGATCGTGTTGTACTTTTCGAAACAGGCGAGCGGTATCGCGAAAAATGCGAGCGTCACCACCGAGCGAGTGCACGCGTGGCGACGGGCGGTACGCGGCGAAGACGCGACGGAAGAGGAGGAGGACGGCGACGACGACGACAATAGCGGCAGTAGAAGAGAAAGGAAGAACGAGCTAGATTCTATTTTACTCGCGTTTAAGGCGATGTCGGACGTGCTCATGGCGATCGTGTCTGACCATTCTAACGAGGAGAGTAAAATAGAGGAGAAGTTTAGCCCGTTCGCGTTGCAGTTGAGAGCTTTGTCGATGAAAGCATTCTAAAGAATGTATATAGTTAGAGTTGTAAAACAAGCGCATCGCACGTGTACTATTACTTGCCAATACAAAACCGCTCAAATATGGTTCCTAAAATGTCTTCCGAAACGTCTTCTCCGGTCACTTCTCCTAACGCTACCGCGGCTTCTCGTAAATCAATCGTCCAAAAGTCCACCGGCAAATCGTTCAGCGCGGATTCTTTCACGCGTTCCATGGCTTCTACGGCGTGTTTCAACGCTTCGCTTTGTCGAGAGGAAACAAAATATGCGTCGCCTTCGACGCTGGAAAGACCAGATTCGAATATACTGGACACTTTTGACTCTAAATCTTCGATACCAAACCCTTCTTTAGCGGATAAGAAGACGACATTGTTCAAAGTGCACTTGTCCAACACGTATTCCGGAACGCGCAATCGACCCGTCAAGAACGGTTTCATCTTCCCGCTTGGGTCCCTTTTCATTTCTTCAATCAAGGATGCGCTCTCCGCAATATCGTCCATTTTGTTTGCGACGAATATCACGTTCCTCGCCACGTCCAACGCCTCTTTCCACACGGTCTCATCGGCGCGTTCCCACCCACGATTGGCGTCTAAAACGAACGCACACAAATCCGCTCCTCGCGCGGCTATTTTCGAACGTTCGATACCGACCGCTTCCACTTTATCTATTATTTCGATTTCTTCTCCTCCGTTGCTACCACTATCGCTGCTATCGCTATCGCTATTATTACTACTCGTACCTCCACCTCTTATGCCAGCCGTATCTAACAGCGTAATCTTCACGCCACTCACGTTCACCGTCGCCTCGACGACGTCTCTCGTCGTGCCTTCCACATCCGTGACTATCGATCGTTCGCTCTTCGTCCATCGGTTTAATAATCTCGATTTTCCCGCGTTTGGACGTCCCACAATAGCCAGCGTACACCCAACCGACAAATTCGCGTTCTTTTGCGAGGTTTTCAACGCGCTCAACGCCACCTGTTTCGCTTCGTCCACCTCTCTCGCAATCTTATCGACATCCAACGGTACCATCTCGTCGTCGAAATCCAACCGCGCCTCCAACTCTGCCAAAACATCAATCATTCTCCTTCTCGCCTCTTTCACGTCGTTCGATAAACCACCTCGCAACGTCTTCAGCGCTTGCACCGCCGCCTCGTCCGTCTCCGCTCGAATCAGAGAATGCACCGCTTCCGCTTGCGAGAGATCCAACCTCCCGTTCAAAAACGCTCGCATGGTAAACTCGCCGTTCCTCGCCAATCGACACATATTCGTTCGTAAACACGCGTTTAACACTCGCGAAGCGCACACCGATCCACCGTGCGTGTGTATTTCAACCACGTCTTCCGCGGTGTACGACCGTGGTTTCAGCATCGGTAAGAGCAACACTTCGTCGATGACTTCGTTCGCGTTCGATCGATCCACCGCAGTGCCGTGAAGCACCAAGTGCGACTGAAACGAACGAGAAGAAAACTTGTCGTCGTCGTCTCTCAACTTTTTCGAGCTCGGGATAAAAATCTCTCCGGCCACGGCTCGAGCGTTTTCACCGCTGATTCGAACGATGGAAACGCCTCCTAATTGCGGGACGATTGGCGTCGCGATGGCCACGATCGTGTCCGAAGAAGAAGAAGAGACGTCCGCAGCAGCCGCAGCCGCTCTCCATTTTTTCGGCCCTTTACAGACGCCGTCGCGAATGGAAAAAAAAGCGAAGAGGGGGTTGAAATTCTCCCTCTTCTTCTTCCTCCTTCTGAAACGACTCAAAGACGACGACGACAAAGACGCGCTGGTCGTTCGGCAAAAACACGATTTACACTCGCGGTGGTGGTGGTAAACCGGTTTCATTCTTTAAATAAAAAATCCCGCCCAGGCGGCGCTTTGCTTTTTGTGCGTTTGTTTCTCAACCGTTTCGGAGCTTTTTGCCTTTGTGCTCCATTTTTTGTAAACCCTAAACCCTAAACATTACAAATGACGGCTGCTGTCCAATTCTCTCTCTGGGAAACTACTGCGTGACTTCACTTCTTCTTTCGACGCGAGAGAGAGAGAACGCGATACGCGCGACGCAGCCGAGCTTTAGTTTTGAACTGCACTTCAAAAACAGTGAGAGCCGTGAAGCGAACGACACCCTGAGAGAGAGAGAGAGAGGTAAAAAAGCGAATCCCCTTTTCTTTTCCAATTCTTTCTTTCTTTCTTTCGACGGCGAATTCTCGGGAAAAGAGAGAGGGATCTCTTCTTCTTTTACTCGTTCTTCTTCTTCTTCTTCTTCTTCTTCTTCTGACCTCACACTCTCCTCTCGTCCTCGCGAAACACACGCGCGCGCACACACAAACACAGATAAAAAACAATGTCCAACGGCGAAAACCCAAAAGCGTACCCACTCGCGGACGCGCAATTAACCATCAGCATCCTCGACATCGTCCAACAGGCGAACAACTACAAGCAACTGAAAAAAGGCGCCAACGAAGCGACCAAGACGCTGAACAGAGGCATTTGCGAGTTTATCGTGCTCGCGGCGGACACGGAACCGTTGGAGATTTTGTTACACTTGCCGCTCTTGGCGGAGGATAAGAACGTGCCGTATGTTTTCGTGCCGAGTAAACAGGCGCTCGGCCGAGCGTGCGGGGTTTCGAGGCCGGTGATTTCCGCGTCGGTGACGACGAACGAAGGGAGTCAGTTGAAGTCGAGCATCGAAAGCTTGAAGCAAAACATCGAAAAGTTGTTGATTTAAAAGAAAAGGTCCGAGACGAGACGCGATAAATTCGCGACGCTCGCTGGTTTCGCGCGCTTCTCAAAAAGAGAATAAATACTCTATAATAAGTAGACGAGCGCGCAAAACGAGAGAGAGAGAGAGAGAGAGAGAGAGAGAGAGATTGCGAAAAGAAAGAGAAAAGAGAGGGAACGGACGCCGTGACGATATAACAGATTTCATCGAATGATTTGGCTTGGGTGATGTTCCCTTTTGAATTTTAATACTACTACTACTACGTGTAAATATTACTACCGTTACTTCGTTACTCCTCCTCCTCCGCGCGTATGTGGTTAATATCTCGCGCGTTTCTTTTGCGAAATATCTGCACAAGAAATGCAACGCATCGCACTCGCGTTGCGCACACGCTCTTCTTTCATTCGTACGCAACACTTGTCGTCACCACGAACAACGAGAAGAAGTAGAAAAATAATGGAGATTGGAATGAACACGAGCAAGAAGGATTTCATCACCCAGGCGATAGAATCGATGTGAGTGAGCAAGCGTTTTCGCGCGTGGGAAACTTTCGTTCATTTTTCTCTCTTTTGCCAGTTGGAAAAAAACTAACTTTTGTTTCTGACTTCAAAAACGCGCGCACAGGTACCCGGAACAATCCATCTCGGAGCAAAGAGACCGGCGGAAAGAGTTTACGAAAACGGTCGTTTTTATCTGCGACGTGCAAGAGTGTTTCCGTCCGTCGATCGCGGATTTTGATTCCGTCGCTCGAAGCTCGAAGATTTTAATCGAATCCGCGAAAAAGTTCAACTGGCCGGTGTTCGCGACGGAACAAGTGCCGAATAAACTCGGGAAGACGTCGGAGGATGTTTTGCAATGCATGCGAGAGACGCACGCAGAAAACGAAGGAGCGGTAAACGAGAATTTTCCGATTGCTAAATCGGATTTTGGGATGCTTCGGGCGATTTTGATGAGTAAAGACGGCGACTTGAACGTTGAACCGAACTCGCTCTGCGGAAAAGAAAGTTTGGCAAAGATGATGTACGACGCGGACGAGATACGCGTTTTGTTGTTGGGGGTAGAAGCGCACGTGTGCGTGTACCAAACGGTGAAGCAAATTGTGGAACACAACGAAAAAGCGGGACGGAATATTTTGAAGCCTTTCGTGCTCTGCGATGGAGTGCAGTCGCAAAGGAGCGTGGATAGAGAGGTGGCGTTAGAAAAAATGAAAGAGCTAGGCGCGACGATGACGACGACGGAGATGTTTCTGTTCGAAGAGATGGGTGGAGCCGAACACGAAAACTTTCGCGACGTGGCGAAGACGGTGCGAAAGTACAAGTAATACTATTCGTCGTGTATTTACAGCACCTGTAAATGAGAGTAGCGTTTAGCCGGTTTTAAGTAATTCTGTAGTGATGCCAAAAATTCAATGCTGCGTTCTTTTCATAATCTTTTCATATTAAAATATACAAATTCTTTCGTAGTTACTGTCAGTCATCGTGTCTTTCTACCTTACGCCTTATATCGCGTCGCTTTGAACGCCACAGTCGCGTCACCATTCCATTCGCTATGTAACTTCTCTCGCAACACATCCGCCTGCGATTTTCCGGTGTTTACGATGTTCCACAACGGCGCTAAGTACTTTTCTTCGCCCAAATTCCGGTTCTTCAATCCGTCCTCCGCTAATTGCACGCATTTTTTACACAAATCTAAACACGTCGTGCCGTCTGTAAACGTCGATCGCAGCCCGTTCGCGGTGACGTCGTTTCGTAACCAATCTCGCTCCTCGCTCGTCCAATTTTTACAAATAGACCAGGCGTCGTCCAAACTTTTCTCGTCGTATAAAATTCCAACCCAAAATGCGCTCAACGCGGTGATCATTTCCTCGCTCCCGCCATCTGCGCCTCGCATTTCCATGTACTTTTTCAATCGCACTTCCGGAAAACTCGTCGTTAAGTGTTGTTCCCAATCATCAATCGTAGGCTTTTCGCCAGGTAAAATTTTCAATGTCCCAGCCATGAAATCGCGGAAAGATAACCCGGTAACGTCAATATACCCTCCGTTTCTATATATAAAATACATGGGCACATCCATCATGTACTCTGCGTACTTCTCAAACCCAAAATCGTCATCAAACGCCCACTGTAACGTCCCACATCTATCGTTATCGGTATCCTTCCACACGTCGGATCGCAACGAACACATGTTCGCATCCTTTCCATCTTTAAACGGTGAGTTGGCAAACAAAGCCGTAGCTAACGGTTGCAACGCCAACGACGTTTGAAATTTCTTTACCATATCCGCTTCGCTCGAGAAATCGACGTTCACTTGAATCGTGCACGTGCGAAACATCATGTCTAATCCAGTCGTCCCGACTTTAGGCATGTAATTCTTCATGATGTTGTATCTCCCTTTCGGCATCATCGGCACTTCCTCCACGGAATGTTTCGGGTCGAATCCTATCCCGGAAAACCCGTACCCTTTTTCCGCGGCGAGTTCACACACTTGCTTGATGTGTGCTCTAGTCTCCTCTACGGTTTCGTGCAACGTATCCAACGGCGCCCCGGAAAGCTCAAACTGTCCTCCCGGCTCTAAAGTCACGTTCATTCCATTCTTCGTCGCGCCGATAATATTCACCGTTCTTACGGTCCCATCCGCGTTCGTGCACGAACCAATCACCGGGCACTTCTCATTCAACGGCGTCCACCCGTATCGCTCGACTAATCCAGTTAACACGTAATCGATAACCGCGTAAGGCATCCTGCTGTTATCCGTCAACGAAAAGCCAAACTTTTCGTGCTCGGTGCCAATTCTGCGCACGCAAGCGATACGTCGCAAGAGAGAGAGAGAGAGAGAGAGAGAAGAAAAACAAGCGAGGTTAGTTCTCCGATCAAAAAACGATACAGAATCAGGTGCAGAGACAAAATAAGCATGCGTCGAGTGCATCTTCATCCTCTGTCCACCGGGGTAAAAACGATTTTCCTCGCGCGAAAAGACACACACACAAGCATCACGAGCAGATGGGAAAAGGGAAAAACACAAAACGCGTAATAACACAATAATCAAACCCACCTCCACTTCTCTTTCGGTTTGCACCCGGACCGCAAAAAATCAATCATTTCCTCTCGCGTTGCCGGTGGTTTTTTCGGCCCGCCTTCCGCCGGCGGCGCCGCGTTCCACCTCTGCAAATCCCCTCTTCTTCGTTGGATTGGTGTTGTTATCCAAGTCGTTGACGGCTGACGATGATGATGTTGCAGACGACGACGATGGTGTCTTTTATGTTTCGCATCATTTTTCGAGACGGAGGCGCAGACGGATGTCGATGACGCGAGCGAAGGAGACGTTGCGGCAGCTGCCATCTTCGTATTTCACGCGATATGTGTGTGTTTCTATCTGCGTTCGGGGAAAAAACGCAGCAGGAGAATGACGTGAGTTTTAGAGCCTTATCGTGCTTGAAGCAAAATGTGTGCTAAGCAAGAAAATGCTGCTGTTCTTTTTTTCTTTCGAGGCGGGCGGAAGGTGCGGAGTCTTCTTTTGTTTCACTTCATTTCAAATTTAAATCTAATACGTGATGTGTGTGTGTGTGCATAATATAAACAACGTTGTTCGTGCTACTGATGAACCTTTCCTTTCTCTCTTCCTTTCTCTCTCTCTAATGGTATAGTAATAAAGTGGGCCGCGCGTTCTTTTTCCCTCTCTTTTTTTTTATCGCCTTTCCTCTCTCGGCGCGGACCATTCGACTCTTAAAATCAAGTTATCGTAACCGAAGCCGTCCAAACGGTCGATGGCTCTTTGGCCGTCGTCTCGGTTGACGAAGTTGACGAACGCGAACCCTCTGCTCTCTCCGGTTTCTCTGTTGAACGCGACGTAGATTCTCGTCACGGGACCAAAAGGTCTGAACAACTCTTGTAAATCTTGCTCTCTCGTGTCTTCGGACAAGTTGGAAACTCGGACCGAATTTTCTTCTCTTCGTCTGTTCATAGAATCACCTTCACTCGCGCTCGCTCCGGCTCTTTTGGACGGCGGCACGTAGCCGGCGGAGCCGCCCGCTTTATCCCCACCCGGTCCGTCGCTTCCCGGCGGTTTGTCGCCCATCGCCGCCAAATCTTTGTACGGGCACTTCGTCGTCCAGTGATCCCCTTTCTTACCGCAAATTCTACACACTAACAGAGACGTTTGACTGGTCGCCATCGCTTTCAACGGATCGTTCGCTTTCTCCAATTCTGATTTCGGTTGTAAACGCGCGCGCTCCAAGAAAATCTCCTCTAAACTCACAGCCGTCATCGACTCATCCCCTGGTTTATATCTCGCCGCGTCGCCAAATCTCGCCCAGTTTTTTCTCTCCAACATTTCCTTCGTCACCGTTTTCGTCACTTTGTGCACCTTCACTCGTTTAATCGACCGAACTCTCGATCCGTCCTCTTTCACGCGGTATTCCGTGACGGTTTTGATCCCGGTGTTTGGGTCGATTTCGATTTTTGTTGGCGGTAACGCGAACGCCGCGTCGTCGTCAACGCCCATGTCGTCGGAATCCGCGAGCGAAATCTCGTCGTCTTCTTTCTTCGTTTCTGCTGCGATCGCCATTCTTTTTCTGTCTGTTGTTCGTGCGTTTCTCTTCCTCTGTAGTTCCTCGGCTCTGACGCACGACGAGAGAAAACGCGCGCGTTTTTGGAAGCCCCAACCCCGGAAAAAAGAAGAGGAGAACCCTAAACACGAAGAAAAGCGAAGAAAAGAAGAGAAAGTCACACCTACGCGGCGAAGCCCGGTTTCTTTTTTTCAATCTCGGATGAATTGGTTGTTTTACACTTTATATATCTCTGCTATTGCTACTAAAGTAATTAAGCGAAGTAGGCCAAATCGCTCTTCTTCTTCGCTTGGACTTGAACGATTCCTTCGACAAAGTCTTCGTGATTGACCATCGTTCCGTCTCTTCGCAACGCTAACATCCCGGCTTCCACGCAGACGGCTTTCAACTGCGCGCCGTTGAAATCGTCCGTGCCTCGAGCTAACTCGTCGTAGTTTACGTCAGGGGAGACGTTCATTTTACGAGCGTGGATTTGTAAGATGTGGGAGCGAGCGTCTTCGTTCGGATGAGGGAACTCAATTTTTCGGTCTAAACGTCCGGAGCGCAACAACGCGGGATCCAAAATGTCCGCTCGGTTCGTCGCGGCGATGATTTTGACTCGATCGTCCGAACTAAAACCGTCTAATTGGTTCAACAATTCTAACATGGTTCTTTGCACCTCGCGATCACCGTTGGTATCGGAATCGAAACGTTTCGTACCTATGGCGTCGATTTCGTCGATGAAAATAATCGCCGGCGCTTTCTCTTTCGCCAACTCGAACGCGTCTCGCACTAATTTTGCCCCATCTCCGATAAACATTTGCACCAAAAGAGGGCCAGCTAACTTCAAGTAACACGCGTTCGTTTGCGCCGCGCACGCTCGAGCCAGCAACGTCTTCCCCGTCCCCGGCGGGCCGTACAACAAACATCCTTTCGGCGCTCGTATGCCGAGTTTCATGAAGTGTTCTCTGTGCGTCATCGGCAAAACGATCGCCTCTCTCATCTCTTGAATCTGCTTATCTAACCCGCCGACGTCGGAGTAATCCTCCGTCGGTTTTTCGTCCACCTCCATCGCTTTCACCCTAGAGTCGTACTCCGCCGGCAGCGTGTCCAAAATCAAATACGAATCTTTGTTCACGCCAACTAAATCGCTCGGCTTCAAATCCTTCGCGTCTACTAACCCTGCTATCGGTAAGAATATTGTCTGTCTCGTCGTCGTTTTCAAAACCACCGCTTTCCCGCTCCTCTGCGCGTCCAAATCCGCTTGCGCGTCCGCCTCTTCGTCCTCGTCTTCCGGTTGGAGATCTAAAATTTCCACAATCGAAGCCACTAAATACGGAAGCTGTTTGTTCAGTTTAATCTTCTCCTGGTTATCTTTCACTCGCTCTCGCTCCGAGGAAACGTCCAGTTGCAATCGATTGCTCTCGTCTCTCAAAACGCGTATTTCATTCTCCAGCAAGCGCACTCGCATGACGACGTCTTCCGTGGTGGAGTTTTTCAGATCGTTGAGGACTTCCGTCGTGCCATCGTCGTCGTCGAACACGCCGTCTAAATCCATCTTCTTTTTCTCGACGAGTTTGAGAGGAAGAAGAACAACTGGTGGTGGCAAAAAGAGTCTCCCTTTCTCTTCCTATGCGTTGCGCGCGCAGATAGATATCTTCAAACAGAAGAAAGTAGAGTATGTAGTATGAGGCGTGATTTCCCTCTCGCGTGCGTGCGGGGAGGCTCTCTTTAAAAAAAAAATAGGTTTAGGGTTTAGGGTTTAGGACGCGAAAAGGCAAGAACAAAATACGATTATTAATTGTGTGCACTCTTCAAAACAAGAGATGCGCGAAAACATTCGCAACAACTTCGTGTTAAATACTAACAAAAAGCACATGCCGCGCGCGGATGGCGAAGAAGAAGATGCCAGAGTATTCGCCGTTCGAGGAGATTCTTCTTCGTTACCGGCACCGGCGGCGGGAAACGCGAAGACGTCGTCGGCGTTGCTCTCGGAGTGCGCGCTGCGCTTCGCGGGATTCGAAATTTTCGTGGACACTTGGAAGAAGAAAACGAACGTCAACGCGCGAACGACAACGTTTTACTTTTTAACGCACGCGCACCAAGATCACTTGCGTGGATTGCGAGAGGATGTGTTCGAAAACGACGCGAACGGGAGGATATATTGCACGGAAATCACGAAAGTTTTGCTCGTGAAACGGTATCCGAGGTTAGAATCCAAAGTGAAAGTTTTAGAGTTTGATTCCGTGGAGGTGGTTCGAGTCGGTTCGAGGAACGGAGACGACGGGGAAAACAACAATTCCGGGGAAGATATGAGATTCAACGTGTACACGTTGGATGCGGGCCACTGCCCAGGATCTGCGATGTTTGTGTTCGAAGGCAAGTTCGGGAAAGTTTTACACACCGGAGATTTCCGGAGGGAAGATTGGAGCGGGAGTTTGCCGAGAGGTAAGAGGATGAGTTTCCCGACGCCCGGGAGCCGAGGAAGCTTCGGCAGCAGCAGCGGGTTCAGGAGGAACTTTTTTGGCATGATAAACGATACGCCGCTTTCGGCTGGAATGTGGTCTTCGAGCAGTGCGAGTTTGACGGGTTCTCAAGACCTTGGGTACGACAACAGCAAGGCGACGGCTTTGAAGAATGCTACGCCGTTGCCGAAAGTGCTCGATAACTCAAAAACGCCACCGGTGGACGTTTTGTATCTCGACAACACGTACAATAATCCAGAGTACGATCATCCACCTCGCGCGGTTGCTTTAGAACGCATCGTAAAGTTAGTCACGGAAATCGAACCGGAACGTCCTGTGATTCTTCTGTTAGATTCTTTAGGCAAAGAAGATATCGTCATAGCGCTGAGCCAAGCGACGAAATCGAAAGTCTACTTGCACAAAGATCGATACAACGATTGGTTAAAGTTAGGATTCGGGAAAGAGTACGTGTGTAGCGAACTAGGAGAAAACGAGACCACGAGAGTGCGCGTGCTTCCTAAGAGCATGGGAAGAAACAAAGAGAACGTGTGCGGACCGTTAGTTGCTGGCCTCAAGAACAGTAAAGAGTGGGGACCTTTAGTCATCAGTCCAACGGGCTGGGCGCGCGTCACCGAACAGATGCGAGAGGAAGATGAAAGACGAGATATGGATACAAGGAGACGAGAGAAAATGACGAACGAAGAGAAATCAGACTGGGTTCGCCGGTCGGTGCCGTATTCTTTGCACAGTAGCTATCGCGAACTGGAAACGTTCGTGAGAAGAATCCAACCGAGGAAAATTATAGGTAACACGAGGGACGACACGTTGAAGGAGGCAGAGAGGAAAGGGTTATCGGAGGTTCGCTCAGTACACGTGAGAAGACTGGAACCACTTTTGCGGCCATCGTCGCAATCGGAAGAGAATCCGATGTTAAAATCAGCGTTGGAAGCAGAAAGAGGATACGAGGGAGTAGCAGCCACAACGACAAAAATGAACGCGTCGAAACTGTTGGCGAGGATGAGGCTTCCGAGCGATTCGCCTCGAGACGAAATTTCAGACGTGCGACTGCTTTCTGCGTCGTCACCCCGGGGCGTTAAAGGTGACGTTAAAGAAACGCTTCACAAGATGAGAATCGTTTCACCGATCAAGCAAGCGACGAAATACGCGCTCGCAAATAAGAAGTTGCCGCTGCGTTTACAACCGATTGATAAAGAACAACAACAACAACAAGAAAAAGATCGAGAAGAAGAAAATCCGGAGGAAGACGAGATGGAAGAAGAAGAAACTCCAGAGGAACTTTCTGTGCCACCTTTACCGCCGAACAGAAGAAGATTACCGTTGCCAAAAAGCTTAACGACTCGAGGCGGCACAGCGCAAAAGCAGCGGAGCAACACCAAAAACGATACGCACGTGGAAAACAACGTCGTTCTTCATTCCTCAGAAGAAGAGTTGTACAACAAGTCGAACCTCAAATCACAGCCGTCCGTGCGAGGTCCATCGAAACAACAACTCGCCAGTCGCATACCGCTCGTGAGCAACCAAAAAAGCGATGGGTTCGATGCGCTCAACGCATTTCTCGAAAAGCGAATGAGACAAAGAGAGGAAGAGCTTCGAGAAAGAGAGAAGCGAAAAGAGGTAAACGACGGCGAAGATGGCGCAAATATTTTTGAGAACGAAGAGAATGACGAACAAGACGATGATGCTGAAAAGAAACAAGAAGGAGAAGAAGAAGAAGAAGAAGAAGAAGAAGAAGAAAGAGAGCGGCAAAAACAATCGCAGGAAACGGTCGAAGACGATGACGTGGAGGAGGAGGACGACGACGAGGACGATGATATTGTTCCTACACAGTCTGCTGACGGCGCCATCGGGCATGGAACTGAAGAAGAAGAGGTGACAGCAACGCCCGTAAGTCCTAGTAAATGGTTTTCTTCCATCATTGCACCGGTGAAACGGTTGTTCTTCAGAGGTGGTGAGAAGAAAACTCCATCGCAACAACAGTCACAAGAAGAAAATGAAGAAGTTGATGATCGCACGACAACATTTATCACTGCAAAAGTCACTGACGCAGAGGACAACGACGACGAAGCACAGCACGATGGTGGTGATGATGCACCAGATGACGCTCACGAAGATACGGCCGGTGGTGATGGTGATGATGACGAAGAAGGGGAAGAAGGGAAAGGAGATGCCAAGGATCTCGACAACAAGAACAACAATAACAGCGGCGATGGTGGCAACGGCGATGAAGATGAAGACGATAAAAACGACGATGAAGACGACGACATGCCAATTCGGAGAAGACAGCATCGCGTGCGCAAATCAGGATCACCGCCGACCGACGAAGAGCTGAAGGAGGCCGTGTTCGAGATTGTTGATCGAATCAAAGAGGTAGGAGGCAAACGAATATCACCCAGGGAGACTCGCGAAGAGCTAGAAAAGAAATTCGGATGCTCTCTAAAAGCGCACAAAGAAAATATACAGAAATACATTTACTTCAGGACGATCGAGCAAGACACGACTATAGTAACGACAAGGAGGCGCAACAATTCGAAAGAGCGAAATCGATTGAAGCGTAAAAGTGAATTGGAGACAGAGCAAGAAGAAGATGTCAGCGAAGAAGAAGAAGAAGAAGCACGGGAAGAAGAAAAAGAAGAGAAGCCAGAGGTGAAGAAGCGACCGCAACGAAAGAAAAAAGTCAAAAAGCTCAGGAAACTAAATCCTCTCAGGTACGCGGATTCAGATGCGTCGTCTGAAGATGACGAGGATGAAGAAGAAGAAGAAGAAGAAGATCGAGACGATGCCGGCAATTCTGGCGATGACGACGACGATGATGACGTGAAGGACGAGATGGTCGACAAGGACTCCGAGTCAACAGACGAAGAGGGAAAACCTCCACCAAAGAAACAACGCATCAATTCCACCGGTGCCGGACAGCAGCAACCTCAAAGCTTCCGTAAGGGGCGCGATATGACTAGAAAACAAATGACGCGGATGAGAGCAACGCTGCGAGAAACGCAAGGAAGCATCCCAGGAACGCGAAGCGGCGCAAACAGAAAGACTGCGAAGGAGAGCTTGAATGAACGAGAGCCGAAAGAGCCAAAAGAAAAAGGCGCTAGACGAGTAAGCCTGTTACCGACGCTTCCAGAAATGGAACGCGCACCACCGGGCACGTTTTACGCCACCGCTCATCTCAAAATCCCGAGAGACGTCCTCGAGAGAATGGTCTTCGAGAAAACTGGGAATGACTACTCGCGTTGGAAAATCGCGCGATGGAAACTTGCGCACATGTTGGATGAAGGAGAGTTGCTACAGGCCATCGCGGACGAAAAGATCAAGCCTGCACACGTGGAAAAGAAGAAAACGGGGACCTATTACGTCAAGAAAGCTGAGCGATTGGCGTTGGAAAAACAATATCAGGAGTTGTCAAAGGCAAAAAAGGAGCGAGAAGGCCAAGTTGAGGAAGGACAGGATCGTGGTCAACCTGGTAGGAATAATGTAGGAGGCGATGGATCCGATCTTCAGCCGAAAACGATTCGATTCTTCGGTCAGGGTGAGGAACGAGAAGACTCTGACGATACGGAGGGCGGAACCGTCGTTAAATCTGAAATAAAAGAAGAAGAAGAAGAAGAAGAGCAGGATTCCGAAGACGATAACGATTTACGGTTACTGCTCGAAAAGATGCAAGTGAAGAGAAAAATGTCTGAGTGGACGATGTACTAAAAAGAATAGATATAGCTAAAGCGCAGCCCGCTGTAAAACTAGAAATTTTTAATGCTGTATATCAGTATACATTTTCAAGCAATAACATGTGTATATGTGTATTTAATCTCTCTATAAGCTGCGCGCGGGTTGTTGTGTTTTTTTTTACTAGTAGTTGTTGTGTTTATCTAATCCATATCGCTCCTTCGTCCCGCTTCAGTCGATGCGGCTGCCGTAGGAGGTTTCGTCGAGTCGTGTCTACACGTCGGACAAATGCGAGACCGTAACAACCAAGTATCAATGCACGGCGAATGATAGCAGTGACCGCACGATAACCTCTTCATGTTTTCTCCGCCTTCAATATCGGACAAACAAACCGAGCAACTCGCACACGTGCCGTCATTCTCATCACCTTTAGCGGTGATGGTTTCCATGGCGTCGATTTGTTGTTGCGTCAAAGGCGCTTCCGCTAAATTTTCCCTTCCGTTGGCGTGCTGGGCCGCGAGTTGTTGCATGGTTCGTATTAAGTCTCCGAAACTTTGGACGGATCTAGGCGCGAATCTAGCCGGCATCGCGCCAGCACCCATCGCAGCCGCGCTTTCCTGTTCTACCGATTGAAACATATTCCTAAACGCCCTTTCGAATCGATCGTTATCGTTCAAAACGTCCTCTCTGGCCTCGCCCGGCGCGCGTTGTCCGAGCATTTGTCGCATGATTTCTAGAAACGGATCGCTTTGTTGTTCTTGTCCAACGTTTCCACCGAGCATACCCATCATACCCGGACCACCCATAACGGATCGAAAAACTGGTCCATTCGGCCCTCCGACTTGTATCTCGATCCTCGTTTGCCTTCGTCGAACCGAATCCCCCGGCCGTTCGTTCACCTCGTCTCTCCTTCGCACTCTCGACCCTTCTTGTTCCTGTTGCTGTTGCCGCGCCAGTCGTCTCTCCTCTCTCCTCCTCTGCCTCCTCTCTTCCATCCTCGCCTCTTTAATCTGCCACTTCCTCGCTAACAACTCGTCTTTATACTCGCTCTCTAACTGCTCTGGCGCCTTCCCGGTCTTGGCGCACTCCAGCGCGAGCAAATGGTCGTCGGTCAGATACGACGGTTTCGGCAAGATGTCCTCGTCGTCTGGAATATCCGCATCGTCTTCCTCGTCTTCCAAATCTTCCTCATCTTCCAAATCTTCATCATCATCTCCGTCCATATCTACGTCTGCGTATTCATTCTCCAGCGGCGGCGGCGCGTCGTCTTCTCTTCGTCCTCTTCTTCTTCGTTCTTCTTCTTCTTCTTCTTCTCGTAGCTGTTGTTCGTGGTGCCTTTGCTGCAAATGCCTCCCCAACGCGTGTCTGGCGTGCGCCATCGCGATCCCAACGTTCAGCGCTCCGGGTATTAAATTCGTAATTCCAGTTCTCTGTTGTTGATTTTGTTGTCCCCGCACTCCTTCTCCTCCTTCTCTTCCTCGCGCGGAGTTGGAGGCCCCGGAGGAGTCCGAAAACGTCGATTCGTTTCTTGGAACCGGCGCGTTGTTTTGGCGACGATGATTTCTCGGCGGTAAAGGCAGCGCGCGCTGGTCGCGGAACCTCGCCGCGTGTAAACGACGAATCTCCTCCAACTGTTCTCGAGAAGAATTCCTTTCTTCTTCGGTGTTTTTAGTACGACCACCATCAAAACCACCGTTATTATTATTCGTGTTGTTGTTGTTCCCCGTCATGTTGTTGGGGAAAAACACATCAGAGAAGAAGAAAAAACTTTCGAAAAAGAAAGAGAAGAGAGGAAGAAGTTTTCGTCTCTCGTTTTCGAAAAAAAATCGATCGTTATGGAATCAATATCAGACACTGTCAGAGCCCCCACGACGACGACTCCAGAGTTTTTTGACTTTGCGATTGATGAATAGCGTGTGGCAGACAGAGAGCATACATAGATAGCAGAGAGTGACTCCACAAAACTACCTCTACTAAAACTAATACTAAAAATGTCGATGATGATGTCGATGATGATCGCAGCGGGCACTTCGTCTCGATCGAGCGCTTTCCTCTCTTCTTCTTCTTCTTCTTCTTCTTCTTCTTCGCGCGGTTGTTTGAGATCGTGCTCCTCGCGCGTTGGTTTGGTTCGAAAACAGAAGAGCGCCAGAGTGGCTTCTTCTTCTTCTTCGCGTTTTGGGGAAAAGAGATGCGTTTCAACTGTATTCGAATCTTCTTCTGCCTCTCTCTCGACGACGACGATTCAGACGACGAAAAAGAGAACGGTGATGGCGGTAAAAAGAGGCGACGCGATGATACCGAACGCTTTTTCGGCGCGATGTTCGATCGAATCTACTCTGAATAGTATTTCCAACTTGTTCCCGGTGTGGATTGTTCTCGGCGCTGCACTCGGCGTGTTGCAGCCTGAGCTGGTCGCGCCGCTCTCGAAACCAGAAATCGTGACTCCGGCGTTGGGAGTTGCCATGCTCGGGATGGGCGTGACCCTGGACGAAGGGTCGCTGAAGCAAATGTTCTCGGTGAAAGGGTCCGCGCGCGTCTTTCTCGGGTCGTTGTTGCAGTTTACCATCATGCCGTTGCTCGGCTTCTTCGTCGGGCAGGCGTTCGGGATGGAGAAGAGCGCGAGGCTTGGTTTGATTTTGGTCGGGTGTTGCCCGGGTGGCGCGGCGTCGAACGTGGTGGCGTTTTTGGCGAACGCGAACGTTTCTTTATCGGTGGCGTTGACGACGTTGAGCACGTGTTTAGCGGCGTTTGCGACGCCGTTGTTGACGAGTAAGTTGATGGCGCCGTTGTTGGTCGCCGCGTCCAAGACGAAAGGCGCGCCGACTGGAATCATTGAGGTTGATTCCATGGCCATGGTCGCTTCTGTCGCGCAAGTTGTGGTCTTGCCAGTCATCGCTGGTTTTGCGTTGAAGAAGATCTTTCCGAGAGTCGCGAAGATTGTGTCTCCGGTGTGTCCGCCGTTAGCCGTCGGCGCGGTGGCGTTGATTTGCTCTTCGGTCATCGGGAAACATTCCGGGGCGATTTTAAGCGCCGGACAAGACATCCTGTTGGCAGTTATTTGTTTGCACGCGCTTGGATTTTTGTTTGGGTACGTCGGAGCGAAAGTCTTTGGCTTTCCGAGCCGAGACGCGAGAACCGCGAGTATCGAAGTCGGCATGCAAAATTCGGCGTTGGGCGTCGTCTTGGCGAGTGCACATTTCGCCAAGGATCCGTTGGTGGCGGTAGTCCCCGCGATTTCCGCGACCGTGCACAGCTGTCTCGGTTCGATGCTCGCCGGGTATTGGAGATTTAAAGACGGTGGTTCGTCTTCTGCATCTTCCTCGGCGGAAGACGATGGCGTGAAGGTTTATTCGTTCTAAAAAAAAAGAATACGTCGCGAACGAAAGACGAGGACAGCACAGCACGCCGCAACGCCGCATCGATGCTTTAATATACAACAACACATAACTTTCAAAGACGATTTTGCGATGACGATTTGTGGTTCATTTTTTATTATATTTGTAAGACGCGTACGCTAAAATTTATTACTATTATTACTACCATCAGTATATTAATAAGAATATTGATTCAATCTCTAACGCGCTACTTCTATTAATCCGCCCACTCTTCGCGGAGCCAGTTATCGCCGTGCTTCTTTTTCATCTCCTTTCTTCTCGCTTTTCGTTTCTCTATTTCTGCTCTCGATAACTTTTTGTGTCTTGCTTTTTGAATCTCTTTCATTGCCTCGTCCATCTTTGCCGGGTCTATGTAGTTTTCTAAACCGATGTTCCGATACGCGGCGCCAGCGCCGCCAGGCGGACCAGCCGCGCGACGACGTTGGAGAAGCTCGTTGACCTCGGCGGTAACGCGACCAGTGACTCTGTTGTACGTTCCAACCGAAGCGAATCGTTCAGATGCATCTTCATTTTCATCGTCCGCGTTAGTACGCGCGCTCGAGCGCACGCCCGCTGCGTTTTCTATGGCTATTTTCTCTTGTTCTAATCGATCGTTTTCCGGTAAACCTTCCAAAGCGGCTTGCGCCCATCGGTTTGGTTTCTTTGCGCCTGCGTTACCAAATCCATCCACGCCTTGTTCTTCTCCTCCTCCTTCGTCGTCATCGTCGTCATCCAATTCATCGTCAGCGAGCCCGTTCAAACTCTCTTTCACGATTCGATCTCGCGCCGCGATGGCTGCCATCATCACCTGCTCAGCCTCCACCGCCGTACATCTCAACGGTAACGTCGCCCCTAACTCTTCACATTTTTTCCTCAAATGCGCGTCGCCTAATAACAAAGCTAACGAGGTATATTCAGATTCGTTCGTCGTTCCGTGTTGCCGCACCTTCAAATTCATAGGCAACGCCGCTCGCCACATCTGCAACTGTTCCGTTTGAAACGGTCCTTGCCAATTACCGGAATCGTCCTCGTATTCCCACGCCATTTGCGGCGCCGCCGCGGATGCGCTCGTTCCCGGCGGCGGCGGCGGCGGCACGCTCATGCTCGTGCCGTCGTTGCGTTCGCTCTTGTTTCTATCGTCGTCGTTCAATCCCATCTCTCCTCTCACTTCTCTCTCAATCGCCTTCAACTCTTCCTCGCTCACGCTCGCCAGCAGCGCTCTCTTCTTGTGTTCTTTCAACGCGCTCTCGTCTTTGACAATTTTTATCGTCATCGTCCCGCTCGTCTCTTCCGGCGCTTCCCACCTCGTTTCCCTCGTCGTCGGATTGAAGTAATAGAATTTCTCGTTCGTCTGGTCGTACGATTGAACCCATTTCGTTTCCTCTTTTTCTCTCTTCGCTTGTGCGCCAGTCTCTTCCTCTTTCTGTTCTTCTTCTTTTTCCATTTTCTTCGCGTCGTCGTCGTCGTTGGTGGTGGAAGCTTTCGTACTGACGACTTTGACGCTTCGTCGTCGCAACTCCTCGTACTCCTCTTTACTCGTCGGAAAATTCACCTCCGGCCCGTCTCTTTTCGGCGCGCACAGTTCGTTCCCGTCCGCTTTCGCGCGTTTCGACCGCTCCTTCGATTCGAGTTTCGCCTTTGCGATTTCCTCCATCACTCTTCTCTTTTTTTTTAACAGAAGCGCGGCGCCATCGTCGTCTTCGGGCCTCCTCTGATCCATCATCGTCTTCTTCTTCTTCTTCTCGCTCAGCAGCAGCCCCGCGTTGATTAAAACGCTCGAGGAGCGCTTTTGCAGCGCGACTTCTTTGGCTCTTCTCTGCGGAGAGAGAGAAAGAAAGAAAGAACGAGATGTTTAGGGTTTAGATGTTTAGGGTTTAGGACGTGAGACGAGAGACTTTTTTTCCTACGCGCCCGACGATAAAAAATCGAGAGAGAAAAGCCCCTTTGAGAAGAAGAAGAAGAAGAAGAAGAAGAAGAAGAAGAGGGCGAGAGAGAGAGAGAGAGAGAGAGAGAGAGGTAGTCGACACGCGCGAAGAACACATAATAATACACGCAAACGATAGATAGAGAGAGAGAGAGAGAGATTTATATAATACATACATTAGGTCGAAGAGTAAAAGAGTAAAAAAGAAATGGTGTACGTGAAGGGCGACGATGGGTTATCGGTTCAAGACTTGTCCACGTTGGACGTGTCGAAACTGAACCCTTTATCTCCGGAGATTATTTCGAGACAGGCGACGATTAACATCGGGACGATTGGTCACGTCGCGCACGGGAAGAGTACGGTGGTGAAAGCTATTTCCGGCGTGCAGACGGTTCGGTTTAAGAACGAGTTGGAGAGAAACATCACGATTAAGCTCGGGTACGCCAACGCGAAGATTTACGAGTGCGAGGATCCGAAGTGTCCGAGACCGGATAGGTATTGCGCGTATCCGAGTTCGAAACCGGACGATCCGGATTGTTTGGTGAAAGATTTTGAAGATAAGAAGATGAAATTGATTAGACACGTTTCCTTCGTCGATTGCCCGGGGCACGATATTCTCATGGCGACGATGTTAAACGGCGCCGCGGTTATGGACGGGGCGTTGCTTTTAGTCGCCGGGAACGAAACTTGTCCGCAACCGCAAACGAGCGAGCACTTAGCCGCGGTGGAGATTATGCGATTAAAACACATCATCATTTTGCAAAACAAAATCGATTTGGTTCAAGAAAACGCCGCGGCGAATCAGTACGATCAAATTTGTAAGTTTATTCAAGGGACCATCGCGGACGGAGCGCCGATTGTGCCCATCTCTGCGCAGCTGAAGTATAACATCGACGCGGTGTGCGAGTACATCGTGAAGAAAATTCCAGTTCCGGTGAGAGATTTCACGTCTGCGCCGAATATGATTGTCATTCGATCCTTCGACGTGAACAAGCCGGGCGCGGAAGTGGACGAGATTCAAGGCGGCGTCGCCGGTGGTTCCATTTTACAAGGCGTGTTGAGAGTTGGACAACAGGTGGAAATTCGACCAGGGATTGTCTCTAAAGATGCGGAAGGTGCGGTAACTGCGACGCCAATCAAAACGAGAATCGTGTCCTTATTCGCCGAACAAAACTTGTTGCAATACGCCGTTCCGGGCGGTTTGATCGGCGTCGGCACGACGTGCGATCCAACCTTAACCAGAGCCGATCGCTTAGTCGGCCAAGTCTTGGGTGAAGTCGGATGCTTACCGTCCGTGTTCACCGAATTGGAGGTGAACTTTTTCTTGCTGAGAAGACTTTTAGGCGTCAAGACGCAAGGTTCCGAAAAAGCCGGCAAAGTCTCCAAGTTGAGCAAAGGCGAAGTGTTGATGTTGAACATCGGATCTATGTGCACCGGCGCGAGAGTCGTCGCGGTCAAAAACGATTTGGCAAAGATGCAGTTGACCTCACCGGTGTGCACCAAAGAGGGCGAGAAGGTTGCAATCTCTAGAAGAATCGAAAAGCACTGGCGTCTCATCGGTTGGGGTTCCATTCAAAACGGCACCGAGATCGCCGTCGGCCAGGGCAAGTAATGCACATATAACAACAACTAATAATAAAGAAAAAGTAGAAAGAGAGAGAGAGAGAGAGAGAGAGAGAGGGAGAGAGAAAAGGTGGTGGACTTTGGTTCGTTTTTACGTTAGAGAGTAAACAAAGAGAGAGAGATCAAGAGAAAGAGAGAGAGAGAGAGTTTTAATCCAGATGAAAAATCTCCTTTTAAAGAAATCCGAGAGTTTGTTACTAAAATTTTTCCTTTCTTTTTCCCCGGCGGCGCCCATCGTCATCATCATCATCACTCAACGCGCGCGGAGAAAGCACGGACCGAAACGAACCAAAGTCATTAACGCAACGACTCACACAAACACGCACACGCGCGCACATATACACACACACAGAGAGAGAGAGAGATAAGTGTGATATGACGTCTCCGTGGGTCGCTCTCGCGAAGAAGAAGGAGGACCCGTCGCTCCGCCCGGCGAGAGACGACGCTTCTTCGCGTCCGCCACCTCGAAACGCGCCGGACGAAACCATCTGCGTCGTCGACGCGAACGCGATCGTGAAAGGGCAAAACTTAACCGCGAGCGAACGGTTTCGAGAATTAGTGACGACGAGAGAAGTTATCGGGGAGATTAAGGATGAAAACGCGCGGTTGAGATTACAGAACGACCCGAATTGGTCCAACTTGTGCGTCTCGGAACCGTCCGAAGAGAGCGTGCAACTCGTGAAGAGGTTCGCGCGGTTAACCGGTGACCTCGGGCAGTTATCCGAACCAGATATCAACGTCATCGCGCTAGGAATAGAATTAGAAAAAGTAAAGTGCGGAGGGGATTTGAGTCACATTCGAACGACACCTCCGCCGCCGAGGAAATATAGACGCAAAGCGAGCAAGACGGCGAAGCCGCTTCCCGGATGGGATTTCGTGAGCAACGCCGAGGATTGGAAAGAGTTGGACGAGATGAACGCAGAGATGGAACGCATGGAAAAGAATTTAGTGGTTGGAGAAGACGTGTCTGAACGGTTCGCAAAGATTGCGTTGGAGAAGGTGAAACTGTTGCAGAGAGGTTTAGAGGCGAAGAGTTTAGTCGCAGACGAGGACGATGAAGGAGAACGAGAAGAAGGAGCGGCTGGCAAAAAAGATGACGAGGACGACGGAAACAACGAAAACAACGACAACGAGTGGGAACCGGCGATTTCGAGAACCACGCGAGTGAGAAGAATGAAACGAGAGCAAAGAAACAGAGAGCGAGAGGAAGAAATCGAAAAAGAACGACAACGAATAGCCGCAGAGATGCAACGGCGCGCGGAAGAAGATGGAGAAGGAGAGGAAGAAGAAGGAGAAGGAGAACGCGAGGATGAAAACGCCGGCGTATCCTTTTTCCAATCCGGTCCGGGAGAAATTCCAGAAGGTGACGACGACGATGATGGAGACGACGATGACGATAACAACAACGCCGACGCACTCAGCCAGTACACAGAAACTACGCAAATCTTAACCGAAGAGCAAAGGCAGCACGAACAAAAACGCCAAAACTCTCTCGTCTCCATCGTGACCGCCGATTACGCCATGCAGAACGTCATTTTACAACTCGGTTTGAAACTGTACACCCCAGACGGCATGCGCGTAAAAGAAGTCAGACGATGGGTCATGCGTTGTCACGCATGCGAAACCGTGACTGCAAACACGCAACGCGTCTTCTGCCCAAAGTGCGGTAACAACGCCTTGGAACGGGTTGAAAAATTCACCGGCCCGGACGGCGCCGAACACTACGGCGTCCGAAACAAGCACATCTTAAAAGGCACGAAATACTCCATCCCGATGCCTAAATCCGGCCGAATGGGTAGAAAAATGGAACCCATCCTCCGCGAAGATCAACTCATCGGACGTAAAATCACCAAAAAAGAACGAGAAATGAACAACATCATCACCAAGCACACCGAGGACGTGTTCGACTGCGAGTTTTCCGAGGACAAATACGGCGAATACAAACGAGTCGGCGACGCGCAGAAGACAATCATAAGCATCGGTGGAGGGAACATCAAAAAGAATCCAAACGAGCGGAAACACGTGGCCACGAACAGGAGACGCAAGTAAATGTTCATCAAATAGTATATATATATGTATACATATATATTTATAGATGCATCAGTACGCGCGTAGTAGAAGTATTTTTGTGTAAAAAGCGCGCGCGCGCGTAGCGAAAAATGAGTTTTTCACCGCCTGTATTTTGAAAGCGATAAGGGTAACGAAGAAGAGAACGAGACGGGGAAAATCAAGAAACTTTCGTCTCTTTCTCTCTTGTCGCTCTCGTCTATGAAAAGGATCTCGCACACCGCTAATACCAATAAAAGAAGTGCATCATCATAAATCTATATCCATACAATTAGTGTTTTTACAACGTGTTTGTTCTCTCTCTATCAAAAAAGCGCGCGTCTTCATCTCACGGCTACTAGTGCGTTCATTCAATTCTTCGCTTGTTTCTGCTGCTTCTCGTAGTACGACGCGATTTCACTCCTTCTTTGCCAGTGCGAGTACTTCCACACGGACCCGGCGATTAAACCGAGAGATAAACCTATGATGGCTTCTTTCGCCACGTAGACGTTCTTCGCGACGCCGTGGTACACCGTTGCTGCCATTTCTTTTGTTATGTAAAAGTGTGCGCGTGATCTGTGAGACGAAAACTGTGTGAAGAAAAGCGAGATCGAGAACCCTTGGAAACGGACACGTTTAGGGTTTCCATATTACTTTTGCGGAAAACTTTTCTTACTTTTATAACCACGTGCGCACAAAACACACGAGAGCGTCTCTCTCTCTCTCTCTCTCTCTCTCTCTTCTTTCACGGAGAGAAGAAGGTGAAGAAGAAGAAGAAGAAGAAACGGAGTGTCGACTATTCTGTTTCTCTGTTTCTCTTTCTTCTCTCCTTTTGGTTTTCCCGCTTCTCCTCACTCTCTTTTTGTGGGGAAATAAAAAGAGATACGAAAGAGTACATTTTTGAAAAATCAGAGAGAGACTTAATATAAATGACTGCCGTTAAATCCTCTTTATCGGTCATCAAATCGATCGACAAAACGTCCGTGCACCGAATATGTTCCGGACAGGTGATATTGGACGTTTCCTCGTGCGCGAAAGAACTGATCGAGAACAGTTTAGACGCCGGGGCGACGAACGTTGAAATTCGAGTGAAGGAATCCGGCACCGAGTTTTTAGAGGTGAGCGATAACGGCTCGGGCGTCGCTCGAGAGGATATTCCGCTGTTGACGACGAAGTACGCGACTTCAAAGCTGAGAACGTTTTCGGATTTAGAGCACGTGGAGACGTTTGGTTTTCGAGGCGAAGCGTTGTCGTCGTTGTGTGGTACGTGCGAGAGATTGATAGTCACGACGCGAACGGCGAGCGAAGATAGCGGGTTGAAGGTTACGTTTGATAAAAACGGGAACATCGAAACGGAGGAGATTTGCGCGCGGTCGGTAGGGACAACCGTCAGGGTCGAAAAGTTGTTCCAGCCGTTGCCGGTGAGACGGAAACAGTTTGAACGGAACAAAGCGAAAGAATATGCGAAATTGTTGAGAGTTTTGCAAGGCTACGCGTTGGCCTCGGAAACCAGCGGATGTCGATTCGTCGCGACGCATCAGCAAGGTAAAAACGGCGCCAGACAAACGGTGTTGCAATGCCGCGCTTCTGTTTCTTCAAATATAGAAGACGCAGAGTTGAGAGTAGCTAGTGGTTTCCGCGATCGCGTGGCGTCCGTTTTCGGCGCGAGAGCAGCCGAGAGCGTGTTTGAAATCGACATTAGCTTAGAGCGAGAGAAGAGCGCGGATGAAATAGAAATAGAAAAGGAGAATGTAGAGTACGGCGAAGGAGACGACGACGATGACGACGATCGTTTCGGACGGTGCAGAGGTTGGGTCTCTTTACCCGGTCTCGAGAATAAGAAAACTTCTGCGCGAGCTTCGGCAGATAGGCAATTCTTTTACGTCAACGGACGCCCCGTGGATTATCCAAAAATCGCGAAAACTTTGAATGAAACGTTTCGCGCCTACAACGCGACAACGACAAACGCAAACTATCCATCCTGCGCTTTGAATTTCGAAGTGCCTAAACGACTCGTTGACGTTAACGTTTCCCCAGATAAGAGAACGATCATGTTTACGAATGAACACGACATATTGATGTACTTCAAGAACGGGATCAAGAAAGCGTTCGAAAGCGTGGTCGGCGGGAACGGTGAAAGAGGGTCGGCGGACGGTCACGTGAGAAATTTCAAAGCAACCGGGGTGGATCTGTCGCAACTCCCGATGACGCCAGCCAACCCGTCGATTGATGCGCCGCGTGTTGAAGGTTCGATGATAGATAGCAAAGAGTTCGAAGTGATTGACGACGACGACGACGACGACGATGAAGATGGTGAGCAACATGGAGATGGTGTTGCCGCATTACCAATGCCACCAATCAAGGTCAAGGAGGAAGAGGAACCGAAACGATTTTCTGCCGACGCTCCGGCGCAACAACAACAACAACAACAAACAGATTTGCAAGCTTTTGGCTTCACTCGAGAGGCTGTGCCTGCCACACAAAGGAGAAACGTAGCCATGATTGATAAGATTGCCGCAGAAATTGCGGCGGTTGAAAACACGGAAGCCAAGTTTCGTTCGTTGCCGGAGACGTACAAGGAACGCACGGTTGCGCTACCGTCGGATTCTGACGACGATAAAAACGATGACGACGACATGAAGGATGAAGATTTCGATCCGTTCGCGATGAAAGCAACGATGGCTGGAAAAAATGCATCAAAGAAGCGCAAAGTGATCGAAACAGACGCGGCTGAAGCGAAAGAGACTGAAATGGACAACGATACGGACGGCGAGAAGGAAAATAATTTTGAGCATCGAAACAGTCGACAACAACAACAACGTCAACATCATCAACAAGTACTTACAGTTGAGTTTGACATAGATGCCGTTCGCGCGAAAAGAGCGAAAAGAGCGAAACGGGCGAAACTTTCCGCGCTCGAGCGGGAGAAGAAAGCCTCGGCGGATGCCGAGTTGCTGAAAGAAGCTTCTTTGGAAAACCAAGACAACACGGCTGCGACCAACGCGCTCATCCGGCGCTTCGATAAATCTGAGTTTGGTAACCTTCGTGTCGTTGGTCAGTTTAACCTCGGCTTCATCATCGTCGTTCGCGACAAAAGCGATATATTCATCGTGGATCAACACGCTAGCGACGAGATTTATAATTTCGAGCGACTTCAAAAAACGACGACGTTGAACAAGCAACCGTTGATTCAACCGCAGCGGCTAGAACTTTCGCCAGCGGAAGAACAGATCGCGAGATCCAACGAAAAAACGTTCTTGATGAACGGGTTCGGGTTTTGCGACGTGGCGGTATCCCCCGGCGAAGAAGAGAAGAACAAAACGCCTTCCGCCTCTCGCTTGGCACTCGCCGCGGTACCGTTCAGTAAAGACACCGTCTTCGACGCTTCGGACGTCCACGAACTCGTCGCGATGCTCGACGAGGGCGAATACGCCGTCCCAGTTCGTTCCCAACTCTCCGTCGGATTAAACTCCGCGAGCAAAACCATCGTCCGTCCGAGTAAAGTGCGAAACATGCTCGCCATGCGAGCCTGTAGATCGTCCATAATGATTGGCACGCCTTTGACCCGCGCGAGGATGAAGAAAATCCTGCAAAACTTGACGACGTTAGAGGCGCCGTGGAACTGTCCTCACGGACGGCCAACCATGCGACACGGATGTCGTTTGTAATAAAAAATATTGTGTGTACATTTTGTTTGTTGTGTCGAGCTGCTCAAACAACGAGTAGAACCCTAAACAATTTTAGTAACTGTCCGGGTCGCCGATTTTCCCCTCACAAGTTCTTCTCTCGTGACACGCGCGCGAACGAACGAGACCCTCCATAAAAAGCACGCAAAGAGCTTAATCACCCCACTAAAAACACATATCGAGAGAGAGAGAGATAAAAATGGCTAAAGAAAAGAAAGAGAAGAAAGAGAAGAAGGAAAAGAAGGAGAAGAAGGAAAAGTCCGACTCCGAGAAATCCGATTCTAAAGAAAAGAAGGAGAAGAAGGACAAGAAGAGGAAAGAACCGGAACCGCCAACCGCGAAGGAGGTGAGATATGCGCAGAGATACACGCGCGCGCGCGTGAATACGATCGAGATCTTTCGATCACCACCTCATTTTTTTCGCGCGTTTCGTTTTTCAATTCTATTCGAACAAAACGGAGAGAAAGAGCGTGAACTCGCGCGGATTCGTTTTTCGTTGGCGCCGCCGCCACCTTTTTCTCCTAAAGCGGCTTTTTCCGAGCCATTTTTTTTCTCCAAAAATACTAATAAAACGACGTCTGTTCTCGTTTCGCATCCATCCGAAAACCAAACCAGGCTGAAAAAGAAGACGCCGAGAAGAAGGAAGAGGAAGAAGACGACGACGACGACGACGGCTTCAAAGTGCACAAGAAGTCGGACAAGCAAGTCGTCGGCGGTAAAGTCGTGGACACGTTTGAAGACGAGACGTTGTCCTGCCGAGACTGCTCGGAAGATTTTGTGTTTACGTCCGGAGAGCAAGAGTTTTACGCCTCGAAAGGGTGGACGAACAAGCCGACGAGGTGTGAAGCGTGCAAACAAGCGAAGAAAGCGAGGTTTGGGGAGGATAAGCCGAAGTGTTACGCGTACGAGAGAGGCGAGTGCACGAGAGGAGAAAATTGCAAGTTTTCGCACGGGTCCGAACCGACGTACGGCGGCGGTGGCGGCGGCGGTGCTCCCGTATGCTACGCGCACCAAAGAGGTGAATGCACCAGAGGTGATTCTTGCAAATTTTCACACGAAGAAGGTGGTGGTGGTGGTTCGCGACCGCCGTCGAGAGGTTCTGGTGGTGGCGGTGGCGTCTGCTTTGCATTTTTGAAGGGCGAGTGCACGAGAGGCGATTCGTGTCGATTTTCGCACGATAAAGATGCCGCGCCGCCAAAAGCGTCCGGAACATGCTACGCGTACCAAGAAGGGAAGTGCGATCGGGGCGACGCGTGCCGCTTTCAACACAATTAATTAAGAGCGATGGAAACGGTCGCCGCGTGTGAATGTGTGTGTGTGTGTGTGTGTGTGTGTGTGTGTGTGTGTAAGAGAAAGAGAACGGGAGAGAGGGAGACGATTACTATTAAAAAACCAATATATAATACCAATATTATTACAAGTCTTGAGTTGAAGAAAAGATATCTAACAAGCAACGATCGCACCTTTTCCTATTTATACTTTGCTAATGATTTTTTGACTCTGATTATTCGTCTATCTCCATCTTATCGTCTCCCTTATCGCTCTTCTTCTCTTCCTCTTCCTCTTCCTCTTCTGAGCTCTCGTCCTCGTCAGGTTCGTAAATCGTCCCTTCTGGTAACGGGTACACGAACTTCTTCTCCGCCGCTGCTGCATCTCTTTGTCTCTTTTCTAAACTATCCGGTTCTTTCTCCCCATCGTTGACCATATCCGCGTCGTCGTCCTCTTCCTCTTCCTTCTTCTCGGCCACCGTCGCTCCCGAGCCATCGTCGTTCAATTCTATGCCTCGCCGCCACGCATCGTACACACCTTTAAAGTGTTCGAGCGCGTAACCTTCAGGGTTTCCATATCTAGCAGATTTCCAACCGTCGTCTGCTTTCTTGGACGGATTCGCGTTCCGTTTACAATGAATTGCCCACGCCGAAGGACTCGTGTATACTCTCCGATCGCAACTGCCCACTTTACACTGGCAAATAATCTCCCCTTCTTCGGTCAAATCCCCAGCATAAACGTTCCCTAAGTACACAACGAACAACTTCTTCTTCCCTTTCAGTAAAAAACCAAGCTTTGTCAACGTCGCTAAATTCACCGCCACCTTCACCGGTCTCCCAAACGCCGCCATGTGCACATCCGCGTTCATCTGTCCTCTCTGTAAGGCGTTCATCGCCCTGCTCGCTCTGTTCACAAAGCTCAACTCGTCCGCTCTTCTCGCTCGATCTCCCGCCACAATCCCGCTGGTATAGTTCGGATCCTCTTTTTTCCTCCTCGCGGTTAACTCGTCGTGCCTTTTCTTCCATCGTTTCTTCGATTCAATCAACCATTTCCCTTTATCGCGTTTCCAGAGTTGTAACATGGCGTCCGACTGCGGCTGCCTATCCAAGACGATTTGCATCGTCGCCCAGTCGCGCCCGACGTCGACTTCGTTCGTTTCGTCTTCCGACTCTTGTTCCTCGTCCTCGTCCTCGTCCTCGTCTTCATCGTCTTCGTCGTTATCGTTCTTCTTCGCGTTAGTGGCAGCTTCATCGCCCGTATTTAGGGTTCCATCTCCCCCACCATTTTTGTCCGTCTTCTCTCCTTCTTCTTCCTCTCGCGGCGCACCCTCGACGACCTTCTTCCGATCCGCCTCCGCCGCGTTCAAGAATATGTCCTCCTCCTCTTCCTCATCTTCGTCGTTACCGTCCGTCGTCATCGACAATATCTTCTTGCTCTTTTTAAACGGGTCGTGCGCGCATCCGATGCGCAAAACTTTCCCGGAGTACCCGGAGACCGAGACGAGAGGCGCTAAAGGAGACGACGACATTTTTTGTTTTGCGTTTATATATATAGCTGCTCTCTCTTCTCTCAATCGCTCGAATCTCTTTCTGTGCGGCGTGTGTTTATGCGTGTGCGTGTTTATGATGCGCGCGTGTTTTGAGGCGTGGAAAAACGAACGCGCGAGTGTGTTCGTGGTTCAAATTTTGAAGCAAAGGGACAATGGGAAACAAAAATCAAAAATACTCGTTTTACGCGCGTCGTCGATTAAAATATCACTCACGACAACGCGTTTTCCTCCACTCGCTTGACTAAATCGGCTTTCAAACCGTCCGTGCTCAACCCTTTGCTCGCTAAGAGCTCTTTCAGCTCTTTCACCGTGCGTTTGCTCGTCTCTGTTTTTTTATTCCCGCTTTTCGCGTCGTCCGCGACGGTATTGGCGGGTTCGACGGAGGCGCTTTTAGAGCGACGCGAGGAGCGCCTGGACGGCGGCGGCGGCGGCGCCGGGGAAGGGGATTTGGATCGGGTTGTTCGCTTTCTCTTCGGCGGCGATGATGGTTTTTCTTCTTCTTCTTCTTCTTCCTCCGTTTTCGTTGATATTGGTGGTGCTCGTGGTGGTGGTAAGGGAACGTCTATTTCTTTCTCCTCCGGAATCGTCTCTGGTATGTTCTTCGGCTTTTCTTTTTCTTCCTCGGACGGTTTCTTCGCCGGCTCGCTCATAGTCCACGGGGCTAAATCTTTAGCCTGAATTCCGGGCGATACCGAGCGTTGCCTCGTGAACCCTCTGCTGCCAATTTCAGGAATTTTCGGCCCGTCCGCTCTGTTTCTGTTCGGCGCTGCTGGTCTCGTCCACGTTTTTGCTTTCTGCCTCGAAGGCGGCACGTACGGTGCCGCTTTCATCGTCATCTCCCCCGGCGGTGGCACGAACTTCTTCGGCGGCGCTTCTCCTTCTTCTTTCACTTCCCCGTCTTCTTCTTCTTCTTCTTCTCTACCTCTTCCTCTTCCTCTTTCTCCGTCCTCGTCGGTTCGTAACTTCTTCGGCGGTGGTGGCACGAACACTTTCTCCTCTACCTTTTCTTTAGCTCTCATCTTATCCCTCGTCCATTCGTTCGGGCGCCGCTCCATCATCTCTTCTCTGTCCATCGGCCCGTCGTATTCTCTCGCTCTCTCTTCCTCCTCGCCGCGACGACCTGGTCGCGCGTCTCTCGGCGGCGGCCTTTGAAACCGCCGCGGCGGCGGTCGTCGGCGGCGCTCTTCTTCATCTTCTCGCTCCTCGCGATGGTATTCTCTGCGTTCTCTTCCATCGCCATTGCGTCCGTTAGTATTTCTATTCTCGGCTCTGACGACGAGAAGCTTCTCCGCGCGTTCCTTCGCGCGTTCGTAGTCTCGAACTTTTTGCTTCAGCTGCTTCCTTCGCTCGAGGAGCTTCTTGTCGCTCAAGCGCCCGAGGTCTGTCGTTGGTTCTTCTTTTCTGTCGTTTTTCTTCCGTCTCTTGTTGTCTTTTCTTCTCTCTCGGCCTCGAGAAGCAGAAGAAGAAGAAGACGAAGAAGAGGACGAAGCGGACGAAGACGTCGATCCGCTCTCCGACGAGGAGGAGGACGAAGAGGAAGAGGAAGATTCATCTCGCCGCCGCTTTGCCATTTTGATGTCCTTTTGGGGGTTGGGGGATTTCTCAAACTTTATGTATTAAAGATCTCGTTTTGAAAACGCGTAAACGCAAGTTTCGTTTGGCGCTTTGGTGTCTTTTTGCTCGTTTCAGCCAAATAACAACGCGACCGTGTGGTCGTGCGTTTCTTCTCCGCGAGATGAATGAAAGCGCGCGAAGCGTTTTGGATTTTCAAAGCTCTGCCGTTTTAATTACAAAAAATGAAGAGTTTTCAACAACACTTCAACGCAAGAAAAAATGTCAAATCATCGTCATCGGGAAACATCGAACGCGGGGTTGGCCGGCCTCGCTTTCCCGGTTCTCTCTCTGATGTACACGTTCGGTTTCGGTAACTTGCTCGTGCGTTTCTCCTCTTTTTTCCTCTCGAGCATGAGTTCAATCTCTTTCTTTTTCTCTTCCACGAACGCGTTGGCTTTTTTGCCAAAGTCGTCGACGAAAGGTATCTCCTTCGTGCGGTTCGGGTCGCGGAGGACGAGGTGGAAGGATACGAGCGCGGCGAGGAAGGAGAGGCGTCGGGTCCATTTCGTCCATTTGAGTTGCTCTTGCTCGAGTTCTTGTTTGGTTTTGGATTTCGGTTTCTTCTTCGTCTTGGACGTGACTTCTTCATCTTCTTCGTCTTCGTCTTCTTCTTCCTCCTTGAGAACGCCGCTGCTCGCCGGGGCGGCATTTTTTGCAGACGGCGGAGACGTCGAGGAACGTATTTCACCCATTTGGCTACTACTAGTTGGGTTTTGGTCTCCCCTTCCTTGGTTGTTTTTAATCTCCGCGAACGCTGGAATGGCGGGTTTATTGCCTCTCAAATACTTCTTGTGTAAAACTCCCGCCTCTCTCTCTTTGGTCAAATTGACGTACCTACCTCGTCTGGCTCGAGATGTCGCGTCGATATCGGCTCGCAAAGCAATCTCTAAATTCTCCAAATTAGTTTCCCGTTTGCGTTGGAAGGACATTTTTGCATCTTCTATGGATTTGTGTTTAGTCATTCTCGGCACGTCGTCCGTCTCCAAAGCTATTTGAACGGCGTCTAGGAATTTGCCCGGATGCGCCGTCGCGAGAACGACAAGAGCATTTTCACCGTCGTGGTTATTCAAACCCATAGACTGCGCCGCGTGCAAAGCCACTGCCGTGTGCGGACACGCCAAGTATTTGTGCACGTCCAAGTTACGTCTCATGCTCTCGAAAGTATCGTAATCAGACACCTTCGAGGTCAAAAACGTCTCTCTGAAATTTCTTAAAACTTTCTTCGGCAACGTCGCGTGTCCGTAAAACTCGTACGTGTCTTGAATCCTCCGCAAAATTTCCGTATCGCCTTCCGCGCAATAATATAAAACTCTCCACAAGTTATACGGCATCACGCAATCCATTGCCGAGGCAACTGTCTCTTCTGCTTTGCTTTTTTTCACAATCTCTCCAGTCATCGCGATCTCGTGCGCTGCTCCGTTCGCGTTGGTAGCTAACACCACTTCGGTCATTGGCAAACCCATCTCTCGCGCTAACTGGGCAGTAAACGCGTGACCCATCGCCCCGGTTGGCACCACGCACGTCATCGTGTGGTTCTCAATCTCCTCCTCCGTCGTTTTCCCGTGCATGGTTCTAAAATAACACCAAAAAAAATGCGGCAGTTGCGCTAAAATCCTCAAAATGTTACAGCTATTCAGCGACGTGATCCCGTTCCTTTGCACAAACTCTTCGTCCTTAAAAATCTTCGCGCACACGTCATCGATGTCATCGCATCCTCTCTCGCACTCTTTCACTTCGATCGCGTTCACGTTTTCGCCTCTCTTCGTCGTCATCTGTCTTTCCTGCGCTTCCGAAATCTTCCCGCTCGGATACAAACACCAACAATCGATGCGATTGTTCCCAAACTTCTCGATCGCATCGAGCGTCGACGGTCCCGTATCCCCGGTCGTCGCGACGATAACGTTCGCCCGTTCGTGCTTCTTGCTCAAAAAATACTCCACCATTTGCACTGCGAACGCGAGCGAAATATCTTTCACCGAAAGCGTCGGCCCGTGGAACAACTCCGCGACGTGAATTTGCACTCCATCATCTTCTTCGTCTTCATCGCGATCTAAAACGACCAACGGCACCACCACGTCGCTCTCCTCGAACCCTTTGTAACACCTTTTAATAATCGACCGCAATTTTTCCTTCGGGCAGTCCGTTTCGGTCACGTACAAGCGGAGAATCTCAAACGCCAACTCTTGAAAACCGAGCGTTCGAAACCGTTTCAGTTGCGCGATGGTGAGTTTTGGAATCGTTTGTGGGACGAATAAACCTTGGTCGTTCGGGAGGTTGAGCAACGCGGCGGCACGTAAAGAACATTTTGGAGTGCCACCGCGGGTGGAGACGTAGCGCATGATGATTTATGCGTGCCCTCTCCTCCGCACGCGCGCTCGGGTAATGTATAAAGTGCGGATTTGAAAAATCTGATGAAGGAAAAGATATGCACGCGCTTTGAAGAGAGATCGTAGAGAGATTTTTATTCAAATACGCACGCGCGCGCCGCTTTGGATGTTTGATATTTAATAAAGGAGAAAATCAACACGCGCGTAAATGCATCATCTACTACACTTTGGATTCTAAATTTATATGAATTTGTGTTCTGCTGTATCGGTTTTACTGTCCGTTACCGGGTGGTGGTGGCGGCGGCGGAGGTCGTCGCAACGCGGCGAATCGGTTGCCGCCGGGCGCGTATCCTCCTCCTCCGGGAGGCGGTTGTTGGTAGTATCCGGCGCCGGCACCGGCGCCCGGTGGTGGTGGTTGCGCGTGCGCCAAGTTTGGTGGCATTTGCTGGTAGTATTGCGGTGGTGGTTGTTGGTACGCGCCGCCTTGATGGTGTTGCGGTGGCATCATCATCATTTGCGGCGGCATCATCGCTCCTCCTCCTCCACCTCTGACGCCTCCTTGTTGTTGCATCTGTAAAGACTGCATGAGGATGCGTTTACCGGCATCGTTCAAACCGGCGGAGTTTCCGTTCGTTCTCACGACGTTCGTGCGCAAACGAGAGTCTTCGATGAACAATTTTGGTGGCGGTGGCACGTCGCTCTGATCCAACATAGGTTTCGGTAACACCGTACCTTCCAACAATCTCGGAGGCACTTTCGTCGTGCCCAATCGATACCGCGCACAAACAACCCTATTCTCGTTGATGTTCTCCTCGCGCATCATCGGCGACTCGATTATTTTCGGACAACAATCGCCGTCCGAGGCTTTCAACGGAAGCACTTCGCCACACGCGCCGTCGGCATCTGCTGCGGGAATCTTCAGCGCGCATTTCTCGCGAATGTCCTCGTCGTCGATTTTAGACGCGACGTTGGCCACTTTTAACATGCACTTGGAAATCGGGAGTTGTTCGTGCGCGTACAAAAGTTCGATGTTGATCGTATTTCGATGCGCTTCTTCTGGAGTCAACGTGCAATCCAGGTTTCTTGTTTCCTTCAGCAATCGATCGGCATCGATCCAGGGTAGCAGCGCCACCGCTTGCCACGCGAAGCGTTTGCCGTTCATGTCCAAATCGAAATGTTTCGGGTAGAAATCAATGATCGGACTGTCCTCATCCGCCATCAACGGATAGAACGCGGGGGGCAACGCGTGCGCTGAAGCCGCAGGTAGTACGCCCATTAACTGGTCGAACGGTTTAAACGGTTGCCCGAGCTCGAATTCTGTGGAGATGAGTTCTAAATCCACCATATCCGTCGCAAACGGCGCGTAATGATACGGATAAAACCAACCCCACGAGCAACATCCTTCGTAATAGTACTTGCAAACCCACAGTAAACCTCGTATAAACTCTTCCACCATGCCTCGGACAACTTTTCGTCGAGAGTTCATGTCGTGCGAGCCCATTTTCGTGTCGTAGTAGCGCTCTTTCCATCCGATTTCCCCTAATCGAATGTTATCCGCTTCCATCTCGTCCTCTCGATCGTTCTTCTTCTCCAACAGCTCTTCCAACTGTTTTAAAAATACAGCTTTTTCCATCGTGTCGCCTTTCTTTAAGCGAGGAATTTCCGATGGTTTCGGGCATCCGCATCGAAAACACGATTTGCGCGTCTTTTGCATGTCGCCGCAACCAGACGGACACCGCCAATCGCCCGGCTTCGCGTCCGCGCCCGTGGCTTGGACAAACTCAAACGGCACGTCGTCGTCTGTTTCAATGGATTCAAAACCAGAATCTTCCTTCTCTTCCTGTTTCACTTCTTCTTCTTTCTTGATTTCGTTGAACAAATCGGTCGCGTTCTCAACTTTGCTCGTTTTCTTGGACTCTTCTTTTTCTTCTTCTTCTTCTTTGACTCCCTTTGCGGAAGCTGTGGTTTTCGCTTTCTTCTTCCCTTTCTTGTCCGTTTCTTCTTCCTCTTTCACTATCGCGTCTTCCTTCTCTTCCTCTTTCTGTTCGTTCGCTAGTGCTTTTTCACTTTTTATCGCGGCCTTTTTTCCCAATAACTTTGCTTTCAACGCGGCTGCGGCCGAAACGTTCGCCTCGGCGTCTCTTCCTATAGGTTTCACCTCGGTGAACTGTGCCGATTTACGTTTAACACCTGTTGTGTTTGCCGCGATATACGCCGGAGCGCGATCGGATGCGTTTATTGATCCACCCAAAGCACTTTTACCAACTAAACTGCCTTGATTATTCTTTTTGTAAAACTGTCTGGACATTTCTTTCTCGCGTTTCCTTCTCGAGCGCATCTGCGCCTCTCGTTTCGCTCTCTTTTGGAAAATCTGTTCCTCAAATTGCGCCACGGCTCGCACGAACTGCCCGACTCGACGCAAATTTGGCGTCCCATCTTCAACCAGATGTCCGCCTAAGTTCCCCAACTCTTGCTTATAGATGGTCATCAACAAATCGATCGCGCCTTCTCGAATTTCCAACGTCGGCGAATGAGGTAAAAAATCGTTCCCGACGAAGAAACACATAAAGACGAAATCGTCGAATAAACGTTCGCGATCGACGGTAAACGTCTGCGGTAAAACGTAAGGATTCAAATCGAGCGCCAAATATTCTCGCAAAATCGTCACCGATAACAACTGGAACGGTTTTCTCGCGATGGCAATTTGCTTCGCGTTCTTATCGATCGCTCCGGCGCCTCCGTTTTGCGCCGACTCGTTTGGTTTCTGTTGAAAGACGACTTCCCGTAAAATATGGAAGTGCGGCTCGTGCGTCGCCAACGCGAGCATGATTAAATCAGCATCTAATCCGTACACCACGTGCCTCGTGTTTGGATCGTACCCTCCGCCGTTCGCGCACGCTCTTTGTTGTCGAATGTAGTGCATGGCTTTGTGCTCGCCTTCGCCCGGAACGCTCGCGTCGCTCACGATGACTTTGATGTTTTTCCACCCTTTGTCCGTGTTTTGCTTCTTGCGCACGTAAAACTTCAACGCTTCAGCTAATCGTCCCATGAACGGCGTCCCTGGAGTGATCACGTTCGAATCGAAAACGCCGCTTTCTACCTTCGGCGGTACCTCGATCCCGTCTCTCCTTAATTTCTCTCTCAACTTTTCCTCTTCGAGTTTCTTCTCCTCGGCTTCTTGCGCCGCTCGAAACCTCCGACTTCTCTGTTGATTCATCTTCGCTCTCGGAGCGACGCCGTCGATGGCCATGTATAAAACCTTCCTCGGTCGAATCATTAAAAACAAGCGATCGATGTAATCGAAAATATTCAAAAACACCTCCTCCTCCGTCGTCGGCGCCGGTCTGTCTTCCGGATGAAAGCACGGGTGAATGATACCGTTCATGTCGAGATACAAATTATCAAACTCCTGCCCGTTCGGGTTTGGTTTCGACGAATCTATGAACACTTTATTCCCGTTTATATCCACCGGCTCGTCCTCGACGACATCCGCGATGATTTTCGGGTACTTGACCGATAACCATCGATAAAACGCCGGAACGCCCATCTCGTTCTTCTCGTTTCAATTCTTTTCGCCTCCAAACAACACGAACCACTTCTCGCGTCCTGAAGAAGAAGAAGAAGAACGACACTCGCAGAAGACAAACAGCACCTCTATAAACCAACCACCGCGCGGTTCTGTCCAATCCGAACAAACGTGAAAAGTATGCGAATCAAATTCCCACCCACCCGGCGGCTGATGAATTCCAATCGATTTTTTCGACCAAACAACTAACACGCGCAAAGCACACACACGCACAAAGGAAGCGCCGCGCGCGACACACACAAAAAAAGAATCGAAACCTTCCTCTTCGCGCCAAGAAGCCCTCTCTCTCTCTCTCTCTCTCTCTCTCAGACGCTATATGTATCTCTATACAGCGCAAACAAAAAGCAATGTTGCGCTTTTATTTTTACGACAAGAGAAGAAGAAGAAAAAAAAAAAGTTCCCTAAATTGAAACCCGAAACGTAAACCCTAAACGTACAGACGTTCCCTCTTCTCGCGTGCATATGAGAAACACACCTCACATCACGCACACGTGATAATAACGATGAAAGAAGACGAAACGACGACCGTCGTCGCGAGCACCACCACCAGTAGCGATAAATCGTTCGATTCGGTGGTGGTGCACCCTTTAGTTTTATTATCCGTGGTCGATCACTACAAGAGAGTGGACGAGGTACGTGCGCGTTTTTCTTTCTCTCCCCGGCGCGATCTCTTCGTGTTTTTTCTCTCTTTGGTTTTTCGATTACGCTTCTCGTTGCGAGGGCAGAAAAGCGATTGGTTTTGTGCGCGTGTAGTTCTGCGACGCGATGCCCGTCGTTGTCTCTCGTTTTTCCTTCTCTCTCTCGCGTTCGCGCGTTTATCGTTGAAACTCACATCGCTCGTGTTCTTTCTCTCTCTCTTTCTCTCTCATTTCAAAAGGGCGATGAAGACGACGACGACGACGACGACGACGACGAAAACATCAACCCGAGACGCGTCGTCGGCGTTTTACTCGGGTCCACGTCCAACAACCGGTTAGACATCACGTCCTCGTTCGCGGTGCCGTTCGAGGAAGACCCTCAAGATAGCTCGATTTGGTTCTTGGACCACGCGTACGCGGAACAAATGTACCGAATGCACAGTCGAATCCACGCGAAGGAAAAAGTCGTCGGATGGTACTCCACCGGGCCGAAAATCCGGGAGAACGATTTAGATATCGGCGAGTTGTTCGAGAAATACTGCGCGGATCCGGTGTTAGTGATTGTGAACTTATCGCCGACGGCGGACGACGCGCCGACGAGCGCGTATAGAGCGGTGTTAGACGTGAAGGAAGACGGAACGATGACGCAGAAGGAGCAAAAGACGCACGAACACGTGCCGTGTACGATCGAGGCGAGCGATCCGGAGGCGATCGGGGTGGAGCATTTGTTGAGAGACGTGAAGGACGCGACGGTGAGCACGCTGAGCACGCAGGTGAAGGAGAAAGCGAGGGCGTTGAGAGGGTTGGAGACGAGGTTGAAAGAGATTAAGAAGTACATGGAGTTGGTGCTGGACGATAAGTTACCGGTGAACCAGGAGATTTTGGGGGAGTTGCAAAACGCGTTCAACGGGTTACCGAATTTGAATTTAGAGAGTTACGTGAAAGCATTCGCGGTGGAAACGAACGACGCGCAGTTGGTGATTTATTTAGGCGCGTTGATAAGAACGGTGATTGCGTTGCACGATTTGATTAATAACAAGATGGAACAGAAAGAACGCGAGCGAGTGAGCGATATGCAGGACGCGGAGGGGAACGGCAGCGGTGAAGACGCGACGAAAAAGAAGGAAGAAGAGGAGAAAGAGGGTGGTAAAGAGAACGATAAAAGCGTATCGAACAAGAATTAAAAAAATAGACATGCGCAGAGAGTAAATGAGAAAGAAAAGTAGATCAAAACCAGTGTTTGTGTATATAATATTGAATAATTATAATAGCCGAAGTGTCACCGTAGCGTGTGTGTTCTAAAACGAAACTCTGTACGCCGCGTTGTCGTCGTCGCGAACGATTACCGTGGAATCGTTTATAAAGTCTACGCTCGAAATGTCCGGCGAACATTCCGTTTTAATCTCGCACACATGTAATGAACTCAGTTCTAATGATTCTTTTGGCATAGAGTAACAACAATCGAATATTTTGAAGATGTTGGAGTGCTTGTACGTGACTGCGACGAAGGTTTCGTTCGGCGAGAGCGATATGCCTTTGACGGCTGGTGTTATGGCGGTCTCGTAACTCGTCGGAGTCGCGGAGTCGTCTTTCTCCTGTTTATCTGTATCGTTGATAAACACGCAGTACGCGGACTCAGCATCTAATATCGGTGGTGCAGAGGTTTCTTCCGTGAAATGCGGGAAGAATAAAACCCGTTTCGCGAGCTTCATATCGAACAGCGATACGCAGCCTCGAGCGTCGCCGCAAAGTAAAATTTTACCCGTGCTTGAAAAACTCAGGAATGTAACTCGATTCGTAGACGTACCATTCGTCGTCGATGTAGCGAAATTCTCAAAGGATGCTATGAGTTCTCCGGTGTTTGTGTCGAGCATCCTCCATCCGCCGTTCTCGTCTCCATACGCTATGCACTTTTTCGACGGGTGCAGCGCGGAAGCGAAACGGTGTTCGTTGTCTTCTGATTTCGCTAAGTGAAAGAGTCTCGCGTGCGTAACATTTACAGATGTTAGTTTTCGCCGATGCTGTTCTGATTGAGGTTGTGATAAGAACGTGTGCTCTTGGTTTACTTTCTTTTTCTCGTCCTCTTCGCTTTCATCTTTTTTCGCATCCGAAATCGCCGCTTTCTCGGAGAGCTCCGTTTGGTCAAACGCCTCTTGGCGCGCATGTTCTTTGAATTCTTGAGACACGGCGCGCGATTTCTTCTGTCGCTTCTTAAACTTTTTTAACAAAGCAGAGGGTGATGGTGTCGAGGACGATGTCTCTTCTCTTTCTTCTTCTTTCGCTACTTCATGTTCCGTGGCTTTCATTCGCGTGGCTATTTTACTCGTTGTCGGCTTCGCCTTGGCTTTCTCCTTTTCTTCGTCTAAAATACTTGTCGTCTTCATCTTCTTTTTCTGCGCTTCTTTCAACTCTCCTAGCTCTTTCTCCAATCCTTTCACTTTCTTCATCAATTTATCTCTCTCGATCGTCAACATCGTCCGATCTTTCATCGCGACCCCGTACTTTGCGTTCAAATCTTCAATCGCCGGCGCGAACACTTCCTCGGCTTCCTTCTTCAAGCGCTTGATGGTTTTCATCTGCTCGCGTTTTTCTTGCTCTAATCGAAGGCGGTGCGTTTTGTGCGTTTGGATTTCTCTCTTGAGTCGTTCGCAGAGTAGGACCGCGTCTTGATTGGTTTTCGTGGCGTTAGCGAGGGCGGTGAATTGCGTTTGTCTCTGTATTTTTTGGTCATTCTCCTCCTCGCGGCGAATACCTAATTGAACCGCGGACGAGGATGAAGCATCATCAACTTGCACCTCTCGCGGAACATCTTCCGACTCGCGCAGCGATTCCGCGTATTCCGTTTCGTGATTCGATTTTCTGCTTTTCTGTTTTCTGTTCTTCTTACGATCGTCGTTTACATTCCCTACCTCGTTCTTCTCCTCGGCGGTCAACGACTCCCTGCTCGGCGACGCGACCTCGACGCGTCCGCCTCGGTCCTCCTCGCTCAGCCACAACGCGTCTTTCCGTCCTTCGTCGTCGTCTTCGGAATCGGTACCTTCCACGCTCACCACTTCGACTTCGGCGTAGACGAACCCGTCGTCTGAAACCGCGTCGTCGATATCGTTGGCGGTATCGACGACGGTCATGTTCCCGTTTTACGCGAGCGAGAGAGCGTCGTCTAAAAATAGAGAGAGAAGAAAATTTTTTGACTCGAAACGTCCGCGACTCACAGCTTTGCACCCACGTTTGTTTATCGTTTTGAGAAACAATCAAACCGCAATCTGTGATATCTTTTTCTTCGAGTCATCGTCGTCGGAAATCGAAACCTTCGCGCGAACGAGGAACGAACGGGTAATCATCGCGCACAAGAAGAAGAAGAAGGAGAGAAGAAGAAACCAAAACCGCGCTTCTTCTCCTCCGAGAGAGAGAGAGAGAGAGAGAGAGAGTTCTCTCCTCTCCGCGTATTTTTTTTTTCTCTGCATCTCTTTTCTCGTTGGTTCGCGCTCTTTTTTTCGGCTATTCAGTGGTTCGTCGTTCTGCATCGTCAGGAGGATGCGCCTTCAAAAGAATCATCATCTTCGCTTTCCTTTTTGTTCGTTCGTCGTCAAAATCGCCGACGATGATGCGAGCCGGCCGCGAAAAATAAATCGCGCGAGAGCGAGCGCGGGGCGCAAAGAGAGAGAGAGAGAGAGAGAGAGAAATAAAGTTTGAAAACGAAAAGACGTTTTTCGACGTTTTTTCCCACAAGAAAAAAAAAGCGCAATGGCGGCTCACTCCATTTCTCACCCCCCACGCGCGACGATATAAACGCGCAGAAAGAGAGAGAGAGAAAAAAAGCATCATGAAGAGAAAAGTAAAAGTCGCCGCGAAGAGGAAAAGAACGGGAGACGACGACGACGAGGAGGAGGAGGCGTCTTCGTCGTCGAGCGGTGGTGAGTCGTCTTCGGAGAAGGAGAAGGAGGAGGACGAAGAGGAGCCAAATCCTCTCTCGGGAAAAGAAGAAGAGGACCACGTTGAGTTTGGATTCGAACGCGCGTCGAAACTGACCGGCCGGAGATTGAAACGAGAGAAATTGCAGAAGAAAAAGATGAAATCTGGGGGTTTTGAGAGCATGGAGTTGCCGCCGGACATTTTTCGCGCGATTAAACGGAAAGGCTTTCGGTTGCCCACACCTATTCAACGGAAAGCGATTCCGGTTATAAGCACCGGCGTGGACGTGGTGGCGATGGCGAGAACCGGGAGCGGGAAGACGGCGGCGTTTGTGGTGCCGGTGTTGGCGGCGTTGCAGAAACACTCGCTGAGGAACGGCGCGAGAGCGTTGATTTTAGCGCCGACGAGAGAGTTGGCGTTACAGACTTTCGCCGTGACGAGAGATATGGCAAAGTTTACCGATTTACGTTTATGCGCGCTCGTAGGGGGCGATAGCATGGAGATGCAGTTTGAAGATTTAGCGAATAATCCGGACGTGATTGTCGCTACGCCGGGGAGAGTGTTGCATCACACGAACGAGATTGAAAGTTTTAGCTTGAGGTTGGTGGAAAAAGTTGTTTTAGATGAAGCCGATCGGTTATTAGAGATGGGTTTCCAGGACCAACTTACCGAGATTATGAAAAAAGTGAGTCAATCGAGACAGACGTTGCTGTTTTCTGCGACGCTGCCGAGCGCGTTGGCAGAGTTTGTCAAAGTCGGATTGAGAGAACCGCAAGTGATTCGCCTCGATGCGGAGATGAAAATATCTGAAGATTTACGATTGACGTTCGCACTCGTGCGCAAAGAAGAGAAATTGGCAGCCTTGTTGAGAATCTTACAAACGGTTGTTGAGAACGAGAAATCGCAAACCGTGGTTTTTGCGAGCACTCGACACCACGTGGAACACTTGGAGATGCTGTTGAAGAAAGAAGGCCACGCGTGCGTGTCCATATTCGGGGCGATGGATTTCGCGGCGAGAAAAATTGCTCTCGCGACGTTCAAATCGGGCAAGGCGAACGTGCTCGTCGTCACCGACGTCGCGGCGAGAGGTATCGACGTGCCTTTGTTAGATAACGTGATTAATTACGACTTTCCAGCGAACGCGAAACTGTTCGTACACAGAGTCGGTCGCGTTGCCAGAGCCGGGAGGAAAGGTATTGCGCATTCTATATTAGTAAAAGAAGAGCTCGGATACGTCGTCGATTTACACTTGTTCTTGGGTAGAAAAATCAAACCGGCGGATATTGTGCCTCCAGAAAACGAAGAAGAAGCAGAAAAGCGGGCGAGAGAAGGTGATGCAAACGAAGAATCCGTCGTGGGTACGTTTCCAATCGGCTCGTTAGATTTACTCGCTGATCGCGTTCGAGAATTGCACGAGACCTACATCGAGTTGGAAGCGTTGCAGAAAACCACCGTGAACGCATACAAGGCTTACCAAAAGACGAGAATTCCAGCGAGCTCGGAATCTGTCGCCCGCGCGAAACCGCTCATTGACTGCGGCCCACACCCTTTATTCTGCGCCGCCATCTTTCGAAAAGCATCGAGCGCTGGGGGGACGACGAACACGACCACGTACAAAAACGCCAAAGAGTTGGCCGAACTCATGCGCGGGATGAAAAACTACCGTCCGCAAGCGACCGTCTTAGAAGCCGAGTTTGCCTCGGCTGGGAAAATAGGTAAAAACTGGAAGAGTTCAGTATCGGTCAATGCGATGAGCGAAAAGCGAAAGGCGCACGCAAAATTTATCGAGATGCGAAATAACGGGGAGGAGAAGGTGAAGAAATTGAGACCGTTAGGGGATGACGAGAACCCGATCGTCGCCGGAAATAATACTCTCTCAGATGATGACGACGACGACGATGACAACAGGGATAATTTTGATAGCGACGACGATGACGATGACGACAACGAAGCAGATGACGACGACGGTGAACGAATAAACGGCGTTGACATTGGAGGAGGAGGAGGAAAAGGAGGGAAGAAGAAGCTGAAAACGTTAGTCTCTCAAGACGCCTTCTCGCGAGGTAAATTTCGCGACGACGAGTTCTTCATGGACGTCGTTCCCCGCAAAATCAATCATAAAGAGCTTGGATTGAGCACAAAAGAAGGGTGCACGATGGACGATTTAGATGAAATGACCATGGATATTGTCGCTGAAGATGGCGCGTCCATGCGCAAACAAAAGAAACTCGTCAACATTTGGGACAAGAGGAAGAAGAATTACGTCCAAGTCGACGCGAATGAAATCGGAAAGAACGGAAAGAGGATTAAAAACGAAAGCGGAAAAGTTGTTTCCAAAGATACGCTTGGGAAAACGTACAAGAAGTGGCAATCAAAAACGAACAGGTACGTTTCGCAAGTCGGCGAGGTTGAAGACGAGAAAACTCGCGCCAGATACGAAAAGAAGAAGAGAGTCGGCGCGTCCGAAGGTGGTGGCATGAGCCGGTTCAAGCGACACTTCCACACGAAAGGCATCGATGGTGGTGGCGGCAGAGGCGGTGGTTCGGGGAACAGCAGCGCGCCGAACGAGCTCCGAAATGCGGACCAAATACGAAAAGGCAGAAAAGAAGACATGCGAAAGAAAAAGAGCGGTCGAGGAGGAGGAAGAGGAGGAGGGAAATCTGGAGGAAGAGGTGGACGCGGCAAAGGACGTAAATAATAGGATAGCAGTAGATTCAGTAGCAAACCGCGTTTTTAGTTACAAGAATAATTGTGTAGTACCAGTATGTATTAGTAGTCTATATTTTACGCAGTTACCGCGCGTTCTTAATTTTACTGATCCCTAGAATCGAACGACGCGAAGCCGCACAACTTGAAGACGTGGTAGTACGACTTCTTTTCAATTTTCGAACACCAATTCCAAGCGGACGTCAATCGACCGTCGATGCACGAGCCGGCATCAAAGAAGTTATCCGCGCCAGAACCATCGAACGCGTGGCGGAAGAAATCCGTCAAAATGAGTTTGCGACAGCATTCCACGCTATCGAAAGCGTTCTCGATGTATTGGCGCAACTCGCGATTTTTGCTCGCCAGTTTCGGCAACTCTTTAACGACGAGGACAACCGGCGCTAAAATTCTCGCCACCTGCGTGTACTTGTCGATAAACATCAGCGCGTTTGGTACGTTGTGATCGCCTAAGTGAATGACTGAAGATCCGACCCAGTGTCCTAATTTCGATTGGCATCTGTGTAAAATCTCGTGCATGCACTTCAGCGTATTCGGGGATTGTTGGACGCGATTGAGACCTTGACCGGTGTTTTGCAACGTGTATCGGCCGTTGTCTCGCAACAAATCTTGTTCTGCCAAGTACCAAAGTTTGAACATGTCGTTCGCGACTTCTCTCCACAGCATGAGCGATTGCGAAACGTACGCATACTGTCTGGCGTGATTGTGCGATAAGCGCGCGCCCTCCATTCCGGTGGAAATACCCAACGAGAACCCTTCCTCGGGTGTTTTCGGATCGAACATGTCCGTAAGAAATTTCAACATTTCATCCACCGGGTCGCGATTGTATCGCAAATACGCGTTGTTATCCGCGATGGAGTACAAAACGTGCAAAATATCTTCCGAACTTAAATCTTTTGCCGCGTATTTTCTGCTCAACGTTTCCCTCGCGCGTTCTTTTTGCTTGATTTCTCTTTGCACCTCGTGTCTCGGCTTCCCTTCGTGCATGATTTCCGCCGTCGCGGTGGACATTAAAGGATCGTTGAGCATATCCAATCCGTTCTGAGTTTCAGAGAGCAACGCGTACGCCGTTCGCAACGGTCTCACTAACTTGAACGTCAACATCTCCCTCACGTCTGGTGATTGCGAGTCTTGCAACAAATACACCATCTTCCCGTACTCCGATCGCATCTTCTCCGGGTTCATGATTTTGTGCCTCCTTCCGATTTCGAAAATCATCCCGAAAAACATCGCGTTGTCTTTAAATTCGCGGTCTTGAATGAGCTTTTGCCCGGCTCTGTAATCCGAGGCCACGACTAATCCACTCATAATTGCGCAAATCTCTTTAATCATCCTCGCGACGCGTTGCGTCTTCGATTTGTACGAGTGCACGTCGACGACGTCGGTGTACTCGCTCACGTGTAACGCCGCTTCTAACAAACGCAAATATTTCCGTTCATCGTGGTCTAATCGCAGCGGAATATATTTCGCGCGCTCTAAGAACGATTCTCTCGCGTTTGCTGCCATGTTGCTTCTCTTCTTTGCCTCTTCCAACTTTTTCATCTCAACCTCGATCGCGTTGTTTGGACTTCTCTCCATCAAAAAACCCTTCTTAAGTCCGCCGGTATTTCTATTCTCTCTATCTTCGTCGCTATTATTTTCCATCGCGTCTGCCATCACCTGGTCCGTAACTTTATCGAACTCGTCTTCCTCGTCATCTTTTCCATCTTCTCCGTCTCCTCCGCTTCTTTGGTCGTCCTCCGCCAACACGTGCGTCGCGTCTACGCCAACCTCCCGGATGGCCCTCTTCGCCTCCTCCGTCGCGTTCGCCGCGAACGCTTTCGCCTCTTCCAGCGTCTGCTTCAACATTTCAATCAATTCATCTTTACTGCTCTCCGCGTCGCCCTTCAAAATTTTCTCCTCGATGTCCTTCAAATCTTTCGCCACGCTTCGCGAAAACTCCGCCGACTGTTGCCTCGCCACCAACAACCGTTGCTTCGATTCGCGCATTTCCGAAACGCGCAAATGTTCCGATTGATCCAATTTCTCTCGCAAATTCGCCGCGTCGTTCGTCCCGTCGTCGTCTCCGTTTTCCATCTCCTCTTCGTCCGCGTCTAACAACGCGTCCAGCTTATCTTTCCGCCTCTTATTCTTTGACTTTTTCTTCTTCTTCTTTGAGATCTTTTTCCGCTCTTTTTCCTCCTCCTCGTCGTCTTCACTCGTCGCCGTTTCGTCTCCCCCGCTGCCGCTTGTGCTGCTACTACCAGAAGAAGAAGAACTTCCCCCTCCTCTAAACGCGTTCGATCTCGACTTTTCGCGTCCATCGCGCAGAGACGGCAGCGACGAGCGCTCTTTGTACGACGCGTCTCGCTTCTTCGAGCCGCCAAAGTACCCGAACACGGCGTCCATGTTTTATTATTTTTTTTTGTGTTGTTTTGTCTGTTTGTGGGTCAGCGCAGAACTTCTTTTTCTATAATTTAGGGTTTAGGGTTTAGAAAAAAAATGAGAATTAAGGAAAAATTCAAAAAAAGTGCAAACACATTGTATCTCGAGAAATCTCTGAGATATCTTGTATCTCGCGGGTACCAGAGTTACGAATGTTACAACTATCTCATCAGAAATGGTTATGAAGAGCACGTTGATTATGATGATCGCAACCGGGCCTTTGGATTTCGATGGTGAGTTGAGGAGAAAATTTTTTTGTTTACGTATGTGTTTAATCCCACTTTTTGTAATGGCGACTAAGTATACGACCACATTAAAACACGCGTTCGCGCGCGTACATAATATTTTTCTGATTTTTGTGTTTGTTGGGGCCATCTCCCCTCTCTTCGCTTTGTTTGAGTGAGTGTTTTAGGGACGTACGTAGTCGTGAGCGTCTTCGCCTTCACATCATTTTCCCTTTTCTCTCGTCTCTCTCTTTTTTATTAATTCACATTTTTTTTCCTCACACAACACACTCTCTCTTCCAAAGGGGAAGAAGAAGGAGAACGAGAAGTTGAAAAAGCGCGAACGACGACGACGACGACGACGACGTTCTTAACGAGAGGCGCGACGTGGTCCTCCTTTTCCTCGCTGCCGCTGCTCTTCGCGACGTCGTCGTCGTCGTCGTCTTCGAGGACGAGGCGAGGGAAATTTTTAACGAACTCGATGATGTCGACGAGTCGTGATGGAAGAAATAACGCGGCAAAAGAGGTGAAGTTTTGCGACGTTGGCGCGAATTTAGTCTCCTCGTCGGAAGTGCCAGACACCGTTTTCGATGGTTTTTACTTCGGTTCGGAGAAACCGTACCATCCGAGCGATATCGAGGATGTTTTGAGGCGAGCGAGACGCGTTGGCGTTCGCGAGATTCTCGTGACGGCGGGGACGGCGGAGGAGGCGAAAAAGGCGGCGACGCGGTGTCGGATTTGGAACGAAAAGAGTAGCAGTAGCGATGATGGCGGTGGTGGTGGTGGTGGTGGAAGTAACAACGATGATGATGAACATTTGATGCCGTTTCCTAAAATGTATAGCACGGTTGGCGTGCATCCGACCAGATGCGACGAGTTCGAGAAGAGCGAACGACTCTCGCCGCCCGAACGATATTTAGAAGAGTTGAAAACGGTCATTCGAGAAAACGCAGACGTCGTGGCGGCTATCGGGGAGTGCGGATTAGACTACGATCGCTTACACTTTTGCGAAAAAGAGACGCAGAAGAAGTATTTTCAGCTCCAATTCGAGTTGGCGAAAGAATTCGATTTGCCTTTGTTTTTGCACTCGAGAAACTCGAGGGAAGATTTTTACGAGATTTTAAAGAGAAACGTACATCACTTGAAAAGAGGAGCGGTCGTGCACTCGTTCACGGGTTCCAAGGAAGAATTCGAAGAGTTGTTAGCGTTAGACGATAGAATATACATCGGCGTCAACGGGTGTTCGCTGAAAACGGAAGAGAACGTAGACGTGGTCAAGGCCATCCCTCTCGATCGCATGCTCCTGGAAACCGACGCGCCGTGGTGCAACGTCAAAAACACGCACTTCGGGAACAAATATCTCCTCCCACCATCGTCGGGAAAAGAAGAAGCAAAGGTGGGAGAGAACACCAAAAACCGAATCCAAGCGTTATTTGGCCCGCCGGTTAAACCTAAAAAATGGCAAAAAGGCGCGATGATTAAAGACCGCTGCGAACCGTGTCAAATCGCCTCGGTGTGCGAAATCGTCGCCGGGTGTAAAGACGCCGCGTACGAGCGCGTCGCGGAAACGTGCTACCAAAACTCCCGAAACCTCTTCTTTCCTTCTTCGTTCCGATAAAACGACACAATAAAAAACAACGCGTTCGACGAGAGATGAAGAGAGAAAGAGATGATTTTATGCTCTTCTGTTTTCTGCCAACCGGCTGCTGGAGGTCGTCGCAAAAAGAGAGAGAGTGACTCGAGACCAAAACAGGAAAGAGCAACACCCAATGAATGCGCGATCGATGAAAAAAAAAAGCACACATTAAATTTCACGAGCGTGCGTCGTGAGAGAGAGACAGAGAGAGAAAAAGACAGGCTTCTTTTTTTCACCACTTTTGATTGGTCTCTGTAACAGAGCGATGGATTGAGATCTCTCACAAAAATTTTTTGGCTCTGCACAGAAGAGGTGAGTTTTGGACCAAAAAAATCACACACGCGTACGAAAAAAAACGAGTGACTCCGGTGCTTCGAAGAGAAAAAAAGATTACATTTTCAAATTTAACACCGGCGATACTCTATTACGTCACACACAGACACACACGTCTCTCTTTTTGAACGACGATTTCTCTCGAAAGCATAGAGAGAGAACCCCTTTTACGTCACGACAAGAAGAATAATAATAATGGCCGTTTCGATGATCAGATGCGCGAGTACCGCGCCGAAAGTTGTTTCCTCCTCCAAGAAATCGACGACGGTTCGATCTCACTCCGGGAAGGCATCCTCGTCTTCTTCTTCTGCTTCTGCTTCGAGTAGCGGGGCGGCGTTCTTGGCGTCCGCGGTGTTGGTCGCCGGAGCTCCGTCGTCCGCGCGCGCGTCCGAGTTGACGGAAAAGCTCGCCGGTTTCCTCGACGCCGTGGACGCGGCGTCCGAAACCGTCGCCTCTGGCGTGAGCCAAACCGTGGAAGTCGCGAAGCAAGTGAAGGAAGCGTACGACGAAGCGGTACCGGTGGTGACGCCGTACGCGGAACGCGCGTTGCAAGCGGCGAAACCGTTGGGCGAAGCGGCTGGTGGGTTAGCGAACAAGTACGTCGCGCCGGTCGCGTCGGACGTGATTAGCAAAGCCTCCTCGGGCGCGAACGGCGTGGTTTCCCAAGCGACGGGCGCGTTGAAGCAACAAGGCGTGGACGTCGCGCCGGTCGTTTCCGTGGTCGAGTCGACCGGTAAGACCGCGGTGGATGCGGCGTTGCCGATTGGGAAGCAAGTTTTGGATTACGTTTCCACGGCCTCTGCCGGTGAGCTCGGTTTGTTGGCGATTGGCACGTACGTCGCGTACTTGATCTTGCCGGGCGTCTTGGGTATCTTCGCCGGCGCGGCGAGAGGCTACGCCGGCGACGTCGGCGCGTTGGAAGCCTACGAAATGGTCTTGAACGGTAACACTAACATCATCGACTTGCGATCGGAGAACGACAAAGCGAAAGCTGGGCCAAACCCGCCGAAAGGGAGAGTGTTAGAGGTGGACGCTAAAGGCGAATCGGTCGAAGTGACCGCGTTGAAAGTGAGCGCCATGAACGGCGTCGGTAAGGGGAAGAAGTACATCGTCGTCGGCGGTAACAGCAAAGGGTTCGCCAAAGCGTTAAAGAACAAAGGGTTCAACAAGGTGTTCGTTTTGAAAGGCGGCTACGGGGCGTGGAGAAACGCCGGTTTGCCGTAAAAATCTCGTTGTTTTTTTTTCAAATCGTCTTTCGCGTCCGTCGCGAGCGCGACGACGAGAAGGAAGCGCGCCGACGCCGACGTCGCCTAAGAAGAGAGCGATTTCTGAACATAACGTTTCGCGTCTGCGTGCATTCATTTTTAAAGAAGACGTCGTAAATGTTTTTACATAAATAAGTGATACACACATATATATACATATAAATTGATTACGCGTACCGTAGCCTCGACTCGGTTCCTCTCTGCTCTCTCTCTCTCTCGTCAAAAGTAAAATCGCGTCTAAAACCCTAAACTCATTTCTAGGGTATATTATTACTTCGTAGAAAAGAAAGTCGATTGCGCGAGAGTTTTTGAGAGAGAAGCCCCTGGGGGGTCCCGGTTCCGTCTTCTTCTTCTTCTTCTTCAGCCGCGTGCTGGATTTTCCCGCCCAGAAGAGACGGTTGTTTATTCGTGGAAAAGAGAGAGAGAAAGAGAGAGAGAACGCGACGAGAAGAGTGCGTTTATTGAAGAGATTCCAAGAAAAAAGTGTTCGGGAAAATATCTTTTGCGCTTTTTCCATTTAATACTGTCAGAGGGTTTTCTCTTCGCGGCAGACGCAGATCGACGCCACATATAGAGAGACGGTGCATTTTCTTCTTCTCGTGTTGTTGAGATCTTTTCCTTGGCGAGATGAACAACGAAGCTTTTTTAGACCGGTTCGGGGAGATCATCGCAGACACGAGCGATGCGATCGACGCGACGATGGTTGTTGGTGCGAAGATGCGCTTTGGCCGCGACGAGAGAGGAGGACTTTTGAAAAGCGAAAAGGAGGAGAACAGCGACGAAAATTTTAAGGCGATCAAAGCTCGCGTGAAAGCACTCGCGAAGGAATACTTGTCGCTGCGAGCGGCAGCGGTGGAAGGAGGAGGAGGAGGAGCAACGGGAGGCGGGCAATCTCGCGACTCGCTTCGAGACGCGTTGCTTCGAGCGCAAAACGAGAAACTTCAGGCGCGAGCGGACGCGGCGGATCGAGAGATTGTAAAGTTGAAGAGGGAATTGAAAGAGGCCAAAGAGGATTGCGCGCTGCTGGTGAGAGCGGCGCAAATGGCCAGAGAGGAGTTTAAGAGGTTAGATAAGCTGGACGAGGAGGATGGGAACGACGAGGAAGACGGAGAGGAGGAAGACGACGACGTGGTTACGGTTAAATCTTTAGCGAGTAGCGGAGGCGCGACGTACGGTTCTGGAGTGCAGGTTTTGAACACGCAAGACGGCGGCGGCGGCGACGACGACGAAGACGAAGACGACGGCAGGGACGATGACGACGATCGAGGTCCGGTTGGTCGTAGCGCTCAGTCGTTACACGACATGTTAGATTTGGACGATCAGTACAACGCAGCTTTGGAAAAATTGCGAATGGCGAACATTTCTTCAACGACATCAGCCGCACCAGCATCTTACGATAATAAAAATAGCACTTATACTAGTCCCGCGGCGGCGATCGCGGGAAACAAATCGACGCGCGCAGATGAAGTTACCGAAACGGCCAAAGCGGCCGCTATGTTTGCAGCCACCGCGGCGTTATATTCGCATTCCGGTTTGAACGCCGCCTCGAATTCAGGAGGGAAGCCGACGAACAGGAGCAGCACTTCGGAAGAGTCATCTGGTACGACTTCGAAGAGCGGCGGTCAAGTATCAGCGGCAGCTTTGTGTGTCGACGATGAGAGTGAGCAAGGCCAGGTGTTTCGAACACCCGTGATGGTCGTTTCCGATCACCCGGACGCATTATCTTCTTCGGACGAAGAAAAGGATTTGGACAGGGAAGGATCTTTGGACGCCATTGCCATGCAAAACGCTCTCGATCGAGTGTTTTTGAGAGATGACGACGAAAATGAAGTCGACTCGCCGTCAGGTTTCGAAACAACGACGACGAAAAAGAAGAGCGGGAATAAAATGTCGTTTTTGAATGCGTTGCCTCCGTGAACGCGACGGAAAGGAAAACGACCGAGACGATTATGCCGATGATATACTCACACACCATCACGGTATCGGGTTATCACGGTAACGGGTTTATATTATTTATATTATGATCTTATATTCATTTTGTATTACACACGATGATATAACAACACCTCTACGTCGGGGTTATTGAATGAAATAAATTATACTATTACGTAGGCTTTACCTAAGTAGCTGACGTTTTCCTTCTTTCGCATCTCTCCCTCTCTCCTCGCTTTTTTTAAACCGCATTTATTGCATCATTATTTTATTCCTTTTTTACTACGATTACCCATTGTGCCGTTGTTATTAGTTCGCATCGCACCAATCGGCAGCGTTTTGGAACATCTTTAACCACGGCCCGACGTCTTGGACGTTTGCGTCTTTCGGAGACCAGGGCAACTGCCATCCCAGAAACGCGCGCTCGGGGTGCGGCATCATCGCCAAGTGTCGACCGTCTTTGGAGCACAAACCAGCAATACCCTCCGGGGACCCGTTCGGATTCAACGGATATTCCGTGGTTGGGTTTCCGGCACTATCGACGTATCGTACCGCGCACTGTCCGGACTTGGAGAGTTCCGAAATGACGCTCGAGTCTGGGAAGTGCGCTTTGCCTTCCCCGTGCGCGCACCAGACGCCCATTCGCGACCCACCCATATCTTTAAGCATGATGGATGGGGTGTTCGCATCAATACCGACCGTCACGAATCGGCTTTCAAATCTACCCGAGTCATTGTGAATGAATCTCGGTTGTTTCGCGTCGGGAGTTTCCGCAACCTTTCCGGTTTGCGATGGGATGAATCCTAATAAAGCCATCAGCTGGCATCCGTTGCACACGCCCAAGGAAAACGTGTCTTTTCGTTCGTAAAATTCTTTGAACTGGTTCTTTAAATTATCGTTAAATCGAATGCCACCGGCCCAGCCCTTGGCGGAATCCAACACGTCCGCGTAGGAGAAACCACCGACAAAAACGAGACCTCGGAAATCGCTCAAGTTGGTTTTACCGGTGAGCAAATCAGACATGGTCACGTCCCACGGGTCCATGCCGGCGGAGTAGATCGCGGCAGCCATTTCCCGATCGCCGTTGGAACCTTCTTCTCGGACGATCGCAACTTTTGCTTTATTCGTTCGGGAAAGTTTCGCTGGATCAGTTGGTTTCAAATCATACGTGAGCTTCCACGTCGGCGCTTTGCGATTGCGCAAGCCAGCCTTCTCCATCGCGACGGTTTTGTTTGAGGATTGCAATTTTTCGAGTTCAAACGAGGTGTGTTCCCACGCGTCTCGCAAGTTCGCCACGGTGTCTTCGATTACTTTCGCGCCGTTGTGTCTGATGGATACTTTCCCGTCGTTCGTGACAGAACCGATAGTTCTGGCCACGACGTTTTTCCCGGCGTACGCCTGCAAGACGTGTTGCTCGTTCTCCGGGGAGACTTCCAAAACGACGGATAACTCTTCCGCGAACAACGCCGCGTTGGCGTCTGGGCCAGGAAGCTCGACGTCCACGCCAGCTGTGGTGGATGGAAACGCCATTTCTAATACGGAAACGACTGATCCTCCGTCGGAAACGTCGTGACCGGCGGAAATTTTACCATCTTTGACGAGCTGTTGCGTCGTCTCCCATGCATTTTTGAAGGTCTCGATATCGTCCATGTCCGGAACGTCGTCACCGACTTGATCGTACGCTTGTGCCATGGCTGAAGCACCCAATCGTCTCTTCGAGCCATCTTTAGACCCGTATTCGACTAAAATCAATTTACCGGCACCTGGCAACTTGGCGTCTGCGGTGACGCATTTGGTAACGTCCGGAACGGTGACGTACGAAGACATGACCAAAGTTCCTGGCGTTTTGACAACCTCGCCGCCCGCTCTGGCCGCCATGGATAACGAATCCTTGCCACCATCAATAGCAACGCCTAGTTGAATCATCGTATCTCTCAACGCATCGCACGCGTCGTACATGTGCGCGCCTTCGCCGTCCAACTTCGCGGCGTACATCCAGTTTCCGGAATATTTGATATCTTTTAAACCGGTTGTGTTGGCAAACGCCAAGTTGGTTAAGGATTCTCCTAACGTGACTCTCGCCATCGCTCTCGGATCGATTAAACCTTTAATCGGCGCTTCGCCAATACTCGTCGCACCACCAGTCTTGCCAAAGTGCGTTTGCGAAATCACGGCGCAGTCGTTCACCGGAATTTGCAATTCGCCCGCGCATTGTTGTTGGACGATTAAGCCGGTGACCGATCGATCGACTTTGGTGGTTAAAAAGCGTTTAGAGCACACGGACGGTAACTTCAACACTCGACCGAGGACATCTTTCGGCGAATCCGTGATCGCCAACGGTTTCACGGACGGCGGCGCTCTCTTCAAATCGTATTTTTTCTTCGGCACGTCGCCCAAAACTTTTTCCAAATCCAAATCTTCCGGGAACTCACCAACTGTTCCAGGTTTAGCCAACGGGTCTTTCAACGTCACGCGACCGCTGCCGTTGATAGATCCGAGAACACTGAACGGACATCGCTCTCTCGCGCAAATCTTTTCGATGATTGGTAACGATTCCGGTTTGATGAGCATGGCTGAGTTTTCTTGGTACTCGGCGCCCCAGATTTCGAGGACGGACATGGTCTCGTCGCCAAGTTTCACCGCGCGAATATTGATCTCGCCACCTTTCGGGTAGATCAACTCCTTGACGACGTTGCAGTTTCCGCCGGCACCTTGATCGTGAATGCTTAAAATTGGGTTCTTGTCCATCAACTCCACGCACGCTTTCACCACGCGGTTCAACTTGTTACTCATTTCCGCGTCGCCTCTTTGGACGGCGTTGAAATCCAAGCTCGCGTTCGCTTCGTCTTCACCGCCGGCTTTGGAGGACGCCGCACCACCGCCCATACCGATTCTATACGCCGGACCACCGATTTTTACGACCAACATGCCCAAATCGCCCTCTTGCTTTTCCAAGTTGGTGTGATCGATTTGACCGAAACCAGCGGAGAACATGATTGGTTTAATATATTCGCGTCGTTCGCCGTTCGGCAATCGGCTCCCGAACGTTCGGCAATACCCAGCGATAACCGGTTCGCCAAACTTGTTCCCGTAGTCGCTCGCGCCGTTTGAAGCGTCGATTAAAATTTGCAAAGGCGACGCCAAGTTGCTCGGGTACTGGAACGATTTGTCTTCGTGCGGCAACTCGTTCCCGGGCATTTGCAAGTTACCGACGACATACCCAGCCGTTCCGGCAACTAAAGTTGAGCCAATGCCAGTCGCGTGCGTGTCGCGGATTCTCCCGCCCGTGCCGGTTTCCGCGCCTGGGTACGGCGCGACCCCGCTGGGAAAGTTGTGCGTCTCCGCGGTTAACAACAAATCGTAATCCACTTTCTTCGGTTGCATGCTCGTGCTCTCTCCGGCGTTCACCGGTCGCAACGGCGTGCACTCGTACCCTCGAATCGCACTCGAGTTATCTTTGAATGATATCGACGAGTTATGCATCGGCGCGCCTTCAATCGTCTCTTTCACCATCTTGAACAACGACTTCTCAATCGGCACCCCGTCCACGGTTAATTTGCCGCTGAAAAACCAGTGTCTCGAGTGTTCCGAGTTCGACTGCGCCATATCGAACAACTCCACGTTCGTCGGGTTCCTCTTGATGTCCTCTCCGAACAGCTGCATGTAAAAATCAAAATCTTGATCGTCAAACGCCAAGCCGAGTTCTTTATCAACCTTCTCCAACGCTTTCCTTCCTTCGGTTAAAATCGGCACCTCGTACACCTCTGGAATAGTCGCGTCCAACGAGAAACTCATCAACGGTTCGTCGAAAACGCACTCCGTCATTCGATCGTGCACTTCCTTCGCGAACATTAACTTTGTCTCCTGATCGCTCATCTTCGTTCCGTCCGGCGCGTACAACTCGAATCTTCTGCTTCTTTCCAAACGTTTCACCTCGGGAACGCCGCACGAGTTGCATATCGCGACCGCGTTCGTGGACCACGCGGATTGAAACGCCAATCGCGGTCCAACTTCAACCACCGAAGCGGCGACGTCTCCACTCAAACTCGTCTTTTCACCGAACAATTCCGGCTCGTACGTCTCTCGCAAGAGCCACTCTAACGTGGCCATCTTCTCCGCCGACAACGTCGAAGTCGACAGCTCGATGTTGAAACACTGCTCGGTTTTGATCGACCCGATCAACATAGAAGAAGAAGAAGAAGAAGAAGATATTTTACGGTTCACCTTAGCGACGAGCGTCTCGCACGCCTCCTCGGAGAGAAACGGCGTTCGAAACAACCGAAGCACGACGGAAGAGGAGGAAGACTTAGAGGAAGAAGGCGCCGCAGACGAAGAAGAAGAAGAAGCGCAAATCGGAGAAAATTTTCTTCTTCTTCCTAAAGCGCCACACGATGAGTTCTTCACTCTCGCTCGAAAAAAAGATCGTCGCGTTGCCTTTTGCGGCGTCGTCGTCGTCGTCGTCATCGCGGTGGTGGTATTCATCATCAAGACGTTCTCTTCGCGTTTAAAAAGCGTCGTCGTCGTCGCTCTTTCTTTTGACGACGGCGAACGAGAGGTTTGAAAAATTTTTGAAAAATGTATAGTTTAGGGTTTTAGCATTTTTTTCCCCAAATACTACACATAGGAAAAGACGCGCGGTTGGTTCAAAGGGAAAAGAGCGTCCGTCGCGCGTGGTCTGATAACGTCTCTCTCTTCTCTCTCTCTCTCTCTGTGTGTGTGCCGCACTTCTTTTCGTTTCTTCTCGTTGTTGTCGTGTGCGCCTTTTTTTGATACGCGGGGGGGGCATATAGTGTTGAGGAGTTTTTGGATAGAGATTACCGTTGAGAGAGAGAGATACCCCGGGGTGGTATAAATAATAAATATTCTCTCCGAAACGACGCCGATGGCAAACTTCATCCCGGCAAACATCCGGCACTCCGTGCACACGGTTTTCAAATCCGCGGTGGAAACGGCGCTCCCGATTCCGTCCGGGTCGGCGCAATTTTTAGAGAAAGGCACGTTAACGCCGGAAGATTTCGTCAAAGCTGGAGACTATTTGTGCGAGACGTGCCCGACGTGGCAGTGGAGAAGAAGCGACTCGGCGAACAATCGAAAGAGCTATTTACCGGAAGAGAAGCAATATTTAGTGACGAGGAACGTGCCGTGCAGGAAACGGGCGAAAGCGATGGAGGAGTATTGCGGGAAGGAAGTGGCGTTGGACGGGGAGGACGACGGGTGGGTGGAAGCCGGGAACGCGGTGCTCCCCGGCGGAGAAGGAGGGACGAAGACGAATACGACTGGCGAGGAGGGAACCGAAGGTGCCGTCGTCGAGGAGGAGATTCCGGATATTAGCCGAGTGAATGTTGGAGATGATGAAGACAACGACGGAGATGATGATGGCGACGACGACGACGAGTCTATTCCGGACATGGAAGACGTGGACGAAGACGACGCCATTCTCATCGCCGCGCCGAAGAAGGAAAAAAATAACGAAGATTTACTGCGCACGCGAACGTACGACGTATCCATTACCTGGGATAAATATTATCAGACGCCTCGAGTGTGGCTGAATGGATACGACGAGCAGAAAAACAGCCTCGCGCCGAAATCGGTGTACGAAGATATAAGCGCGGATCACGCGAAGAAAACAGTCACGATAGACCCGCATCCGTTCACAAACGTGTCCTCGGCTTCGGTGCATCCGTGCAAACACGCGAGCGTGATGAAAAAGTTGGTTAAAATGATGGCATCGACAAAGAATGATGGATGGGACGGAGAAGATGAAGATGAAGAAAAACCGAGCGTGGAGCGGTATTTAGTCGTGTTTTTGAAATTCATGCAATCCGCGATGCCGACGATTGAGTACGACTTTACCACAAACGGTTGATTATGAGATTTACGGACTTTAAAAGTACTTTATATAGCGCAAGCGAAAGAATATACAAAAACAATACCTACTAACTAACTACCAACTATTAGATGCTATCAATACTTCTATCAATGCCAGGCGCATCTCCTTCTGTTTCGCGAAAATCACCGTCGTTGAAAGAAGACGAGGGTGGATTCTCTAATCTCACAAACCCGCTCATATCAATCTCGATAATGTTATCGACGACTGAATTCGTCGTCGGCACGACTCGTTTTCCAAACGTCATCTTTAGAGCAAAGACTATAGATAAAATGGTATTCCCAACCGCCGCGATGAAGAATAAGCCTCCGCCACCGACTCTATCGTAGACGCGCCCACCGCAAATGGCGCCTAAAAACGCCCCGAGAGAATTCATCCCAGAGAAGAATCCCATCACAGCCGCGCGTAAATCTTCTGGCGCGAGTAACCGCGAGAATTCAACACCTACGGACCAATACAATCCGAAGGTGATGCCGTGAAGTAATTGCAACGGTAAGACAAACCACGGACTCCCAAACGATTTCAAAGACGCGTAACCCAACTGTCGGAAGACGTACGCGACGAGAATGAGTAACATCGACCGGTCCAAACCTAAAAACTCTTTTATTTTCTTCTCGTGAAAGAATACCGGCACTTCCGCGACGCACGTGAAGAAAAGAGCGAGACCCATCAATATTGGAGGCGCACCCAACGATTCCAAATGGAGGAATAAATACGTGTCCGTTAACGCCATGCTCAAAGCCATGAGTAAAAACAAAAGGAAAACGAGAAACGCGCTCGGTTCGGTAACGACTCGGAACGTGCGTTTAGAGACGTCGTTGAAATCGGCGAAAGAGGCGGTTCGCTTCATTTTCAAAGGAGCAATACGACGACGAGTATCACTGCTAGTGTTACTTGCACCTCCCATCATTCTTTCGTTTTCGCCTTCATCGTCGTTTCCCACCACAATCTCTGCGTCGTCTCCTTCGCCCGCTACTTCCTTCTCGTGATGCTCCATCCTCAACGCGACCGCGCTCGCCATCGAAAACAAAATAACGTACGCCAAAAACGGCGCATACTGCGCGTTTTTCTCCTCCGTCAACACCAATCCCATGAGCGGTGCGAAAACGTACCCCCAACCGACGGCGCCCCATAACCTTACCTTCCCGTACGACATCGAGCTTCCAGGGTCGCGTTCCAGATGTTTCGATACCATAAAGTTCGTCGCGTTATCCGCCAAGAAAAAACCACCCGACCCGAACATTTCCGTCAATAAAACGTGGGCTAATATTGTCCCAAACTCTCTCTTCTGAAAATATAAACTCCCGTAGCCGCACGCGGACGCGAACAAGCAAAACGCGTGTATTTGACTGTGCAGTTTCGTGTAATCCGCAATCTGTCCCCATATCGGTTGAATGCAGAAACCTATCAAAGGTTTACACGCGGCGATGATGCCAATCTGAGACGGCGTCAACTGCCAGTGCTTAAATATGACCGGAAGGTACGGGATGAGCACGGCTAGTCCGCCGCAGAAGATAAAGTACCACACGCAGCAGTAATATATCGGGGCAAAACCGCGCATAATGTTGTGCGTTTGCGGTGTCTCTCTCTCTCTCTCTTCTCTCTCTCTGTTCCCGCGTTCACTGCGAGCAAAAGAGACGCTTTATTGCGCTAACCGCGAGGAATTCTGAACGAGCGCGCATGGTGGTATCTAAGAATCTCTCTCTCTCTCTCTCTTTCAGTCAGACGAGTGCGTGCTCTTAAATTATTCGCGTTTTGTTGTGAAGAGAAGATTTTTATCGTGATGGGGAAATGTTTTCTTTTGTTCTTGTAAGCTGGATGATTTTATTAGAAATATAGAAAAAAACACGCGTTCACGCGGCTTCTTCGAGCCGTTGAACGAGCGCAGCTTTGAGTCCATCCGTCGGGAGGTTCCTCTTTTCTAGTTCAACTTTGAGCTGAGCGACGGTCATTTTGGAGAAGTCGATGGCTTCTTCTTCTTTTTGTTCGGTCTCCGTCTCCGCCGCCGCCGCCGGAGCAGCCGGAGCGGTTTCGACGGCGTTTTCCGCGTCCGCGTCGGCGAGTTCAGCCGGTTGCTGCTCCTCGGCCTCTGCGACCATCGCTTCGCCTTCTTCTTGCTGCTGCGGTTGCGCGTCGGCATCCGCGTCCGCGATGGGCTCGTCTTCAGTTGCGGCAGCGGCTGGTGCCTCACCTTGTTGTTGCTGTTGTTGTTGTTTCTCCGCTCTGATCTTGTTGCCTTTCTCGATGGTTTCGTTGATCAATTGCACGCATTTTTGAACGTTTTCTGGCGTGCCAACGATGCGAATGGATTGCGATTCGTTGTCCGCGTGAACGTTGCAATTGGATAACCTTCGAATGCGCGTGATGTTGAAACCTTTGCGGCCCAAGACTAAACCAATTTTCCCCGGCGCTTCCATCGTCTCTACGATTTCGCCCTCCCTAGGTTCGTAGGTTTCGTCTTTGTTGCTTTGTTGACGCGGTTGTTGCTGCTGCTGCTGTTGATGGTGATTGTGTTGCTTTACTGGGAGCGGATCACCTTCCTCTTCTCGCGCTTTTTTCGTCGCTTGGCCTAAATAACACAACTCTTGCACCAATAAAACAGCCTCCGCAACCTTCTCCGGGAAACCGTGGAAGGACACTGCTTTCTTCTCGTCCCAAACCTTGAACGAACAGTCCATGATTCGCTGCAACTCTTTGTGCGTGTTGAACTTCTTACCGATGATCAACCCTAAGTTGTCGCCAACAACTTCCTCGTAACTGACTTTGCCTCGGTCGTCTGGTGGAAGTTGCAAGATGAAATCGGTTTGGATTGGCTCGTACTGCGGGATGTTTCTCCTCACCGCTTCATCTCTGAGTTTGTCTATCAAAGTCTTATGCACGATACCACCGTCGTTCCCTCGCTGGCGTTTGCCGGCAGAGTTTGGTCCACTCGCTCTGTGGTCGTCTAATGGCGGGTAATCGTCGTCGTACCGACCGCGTTTCATACCGCTACCGCCGCCAGCAATCGTGTGTCGCAAATCTCTGCTATCGCGTTGGTGTGGGGGCGGACCGCCTCCTCCTCCTCCTGGCGGACCGGCATCCATTTGCCTGGAATCGATTAAATCGTTGATAGCTTCGATAGCCATTTGTATTCCACGAGGTGGACCTGAAATTTCCACCGTCGTCTTATCTTGATTGCAGTTGATTTTACATCCGGACATTTGCTCCAATTTTTTCACATTGGCGCCTCTCGGGCCGACAACTAAACCGTTGTTGCCTTCCGTATTCATCACGTAGACATCAAAATCATCGTCTCTAGGTTTAACCGGCGGTGGCGCGCGTCTATCTTCGTACTCTCTTTGAACCGGAGGTAATCCACCCGCCGGTAACGGAGGTTGTGCGGGTTCTGAAGCAGCGTCCGCGTAGCGGTCGTCGTATCGGTACGGCGCCGCGCCGGCGTTCAACGGAGCTGGTTCTCTGTCGCGGTAACCGCCTCCACCTCTTCCTCGGTCATATCCGCCACCTCTACCTCCTCCACGGCCCGCATCTAACGGCGGGTACCTAGAATCGTACCTGGAATCGTACCTCGCGTCGTACTGCGGCTGTTGTTGCTGTCGGTCGTAGCCTCCTCCTCCTCCTCTGTCGTAACCGCCTCCACCTCTTCCTCGGTCATATCCGCCACCTCTACCTCCTCCTCCTCCTCTTCCTTGTTGAGCGGGCGGATACCTATCGTCGTACCTCGCGTCGTATCTATTATCACCTCTACCTCCTCCTCTACCTCTGTCTTGGTATCCGCCGCCCCGGCCGCCGCCTCGGCCGCCGTAGCCGTTGTTCGCATACTGCTGCGCCACGTGCTGCGGCCTCTGATAATCTCGCTGATTATTATACCTGTTGTTATTGTTGTTATTATTACTTTGATAATTGTTACGCGGATGTTGCTGATGCTGTTGCTGCCGCGCCGCCGCGGGCGCGTCCGGCTGATCCGGTTGTTGTTGTTGGTCCGTCACCATTTGCTGCTCACCACCACCACCTCCACGTCTCGGCGCGCGATCGGGGTGGTCCTCCTCCGGCGATGCGTATCTCTCCCGTTGACCTCCTGCCGCCGACGCCGGTGGCGCGTTGAACTGCTCGTTGTTCGGATTGAACGGGTCTTCTTCTTCTTGCTGTTGTTGTTGTTGTTGTTGCGCGCCGTCTTGGTTTTCCATTTTTGATCGCGCTCTTCTGAAGCGTTTTCTTCCCAGATGAAATGAATTCAACGCCGCTCTCAAAAAAAAACGCGCGCGCGTGTGGTCTTCGAACAACGATGCGTCGAAAGAAACGAAGCGCACTAAACTCTCTGCTGAGACGACGAGCGCGTGCGCGTGTGTATCGAGGTTTTTCTTTTTTATTGCGCGTTTACGACGGGGCAATTCAGAAGTTTTGGAGAATTTTAATATTGTTTTTGCCCTTTTTTTGGTGCTCTCGGACGCGAAGAAGAGAAAAACAGACACAGAAGACGAAAACGTGTAACGCTCAATAATCTCTTTACCGAGGCGACGATGATACCGATTATAACAATAACATATTGTGCAGACGTGTTGATCGTACAATTAACAATTACGCTATTCTGCGAGTGTGCTCATCTTCTCTCGTCTTCTCTTTCTTTGAGCGGGCGTTGTATTAAAGTATAGTGGTAATATTATTCGCCGACGTTGCTCTGGTCGATTTGCAACACCGCCATGAACGCCTCTTGGGAAATCTCAACCTTTCCGAACGCTTTCATTCGCTTCTTACCCGCGGCTTGCTTTTTGAGCAACTTTTTCTTTCTCGAGATGTCCCCGCCGTAGCATTTTGCCAAGACGTCCTTTCTCATGGCGCTGAGCTGCGTGCTCGCGATGACTTTGTTCCCAATCGCGGCTTGGATCGGGATTTTGAACTGTTGTCGCGGAATGAGTTCTTTGAGTTTATCGACTAATCCTCGTCCAATGCCGTAGGCTTTCGAGCGGTGGGTGATGGTGGCTAACGGTTCGGCGACTTCGCCGTTGATCATGACGTCTAAGCGAACTAAATCGTTCTCGCGGTACTCGTGGAATGAGTATTCCATGCTCGCGTAGCCTTTCGATCGACCTTTAAGTTGGTCGAAGAAATCCGTCACGACTTCTCCCAAAGGGATTTCGTATCTCAAACACGTCCGGTCCTGGGAAAGAAACGTCATATCGATGTATTCACCTCTGCGTTGGGTGGCGAGTTCCATCAACGATCCGACGTATTCTTTCGGCGTGAATAACTCGAGTTTAACGAAAGGTTCTTCGATGCGATCGCGCCCGGCGGCGTCTGGAAGGTCCGCCGGGTTAGCCACCGTGAGCATCTCACCGTTGGCCATGTAGACGTGATAGACGACCGATGGTGCCGTGGTGATCAAATCGAGATTGTACTCTCTCTCTAATCGTTCTTGGACGACTTCCATGTGTAGTAAACCTAAAAAGCCGCATCGGAAACCGAAACCCATCGCCGAAGACACCTCCGGTTCGTAATTCAAAGACGCGTCGTTGAGTTGTAACTTCTCCAACGCATCTCTCAAATCGTTATACCGATCGGTATCGGTCGGAAACAAACCGCAATACACCATCGGAACGGCTTCGCTGTACCCGGACAACGGTTTCTCCGCTCGATTTTTCGTGAGCGTAATCGTATCCCCTACTCTCGCGTCTTTCACAGATTTGATCCCTGCTACGCAATACCCGACGTCCCCTGGACGCAACGTTTGCACTGGAATTTTGTTCGGTTTCATGACGCCAAGTTCTAACACGTCGTATTTTGCCCCGGTATTCATCAATTCAATCTTGTCCCCGACGTTGACTTCGCCGTCAAAGACTCGAAAAACGACCACGACGCCTCTGTACGTATCAAAGTACGAATCGAAAATCAACGCTCGCAACGGTTCACCTTCCACCGGTACTCTTGGCGGCGGTACTAATCGCACGATGTCCTCCAGAATATCTTCCATCCCGATCCCGGCTTTTGCCGAACACTGCACCGCCTCCGTCGCGTCCAATCCCAAAACGTCCTCGATTTCTTGCGCCACCCGATCGCAGTCTGCCGCCGGTAAATCAATCTTATTCAAAACCGGCACGATTTCTAAATCGTTCTCTAAGGCCAAATACACGTTCGCTAACGTCTGCGCTTCCACGCCTTGACTGGCATCGACGACTAACAAAGCCCCCTCGCACGCCGCCAACGACCTGGACACTTCGTACGAAAAATCCACGTGCCCGGGAGTATCGATGAGATTCAACACGTACGTCTCTCCGTCCTTCTTGCTCGTGTAATTCATTCTCGCCGAATTCAACTTAATCGTAATCCCTCTCTCTCTCTCCAAATCCATCCCATCGAGCAGTTGCGCTTGCATGTCTCTCTGCGCCACCGTATCGGTTATTTCCAAAAGCCTGTCCGCGATGGTGGATTTCCCGTGGTCGATGTGTGCGATGATGGAAAAGTTTCGTATTCTCTCCGGAGGGACGACCAAAACGCCATCGACGTCCGACGACTTTCCTTTCTTCTTCTTCTCGCCGCCCGTCCCACCTTCGGAGTCGCTGCTGCTCGCGCTGTTCGCCGGCGGTTGCGACACCGCATTGTTTCTCACCAAAGTCGTCGTCGTCATCCCACGACGAGACGCCAGCGTTTCCCGGCTTTGTCGTTGTCGTTGTCTTCTTCTCAGCGCGGCGATTACGGCACTATTCCTGCTATTCCTGCTGCTGCTGCTGCTGCTACCGCTCGTCGAGCACGCGCAGGAGTTGTTCGCATTCGTCGCGAGGGATCTCGTTGTCATCATTCTCTCTGTCTGTCTCTTCTTCTTCGTCGTCGTCGTCTTCTGCGGGAGTGGTTCTTATCCCAAAAACGAGGCGTGAAGTGGTGCCTCGGATTCTGAAACCCTAAACCCTAATCATATTTTTACAACACGTCTCCAATTTTTGTTCCAATTCGCCACACTCGCGGTGTTTACTACGCGCTTCGTCTGTCTGTGTCGTCGTTGTTCTCGAAAAATGACGAGCGTCGTCGCTGCTTTTGCACCCACCTCTTCTTCTCCCTCTTTCGTTTCGAGAAGATTTTCGAGAAGATCTCAGAGCGGTTCTTTCTCCTCCACCTCTTCTTCTTCTTCTTTTTTCTTCTCTAGAAAACATCGACGACGACAAAAGTCCGTTGAAGGAAGATTTTGCACCGTCGTCCCCAGAGCAAACATCGAAGAGTACGACATCGTTCCGAAATCGGTAGTCGTCGGGAAAAGTTCTTCGAAAGGTGGATTCGTCGGCGGCGTTTTACTCGGTGGCGCGGTGTTTGGCGCGCTCGGGTTTCTCTTCGCGCCACAGTTGAGCAAACACATACTGAAAGGGAAAAAAGTCTTGGACGATTTGCTCGAAGAAGACGAAGACGAAGACGAAGAGTTGGAAGAAGACGAAGACGGGAACGCAACGACGGCATCTTCTTCTTCGTCGATGATGCGATTAGAAAAAAGAGCGGAAAAAGAGCTGGAGGAAACGAGGAAGAGTTTGAATCAAAAGATTGCGGAACTGAACAAGGCGATCGATGAGTTTAGCGAGGAGGCGGACGTTCGATTGAACGCCAAACTGGGGAGGTTGAGCGAAGAGTTGGACGAAGCCGCCGAGGGGAGCTTTTGAGAGAGAGAGAGAGAGAGAGAGAGAGAGAGAGCCGCGCGCTGTAATACAAACTAATATAATTTTAAAGGTGTATATATATATATTCTTATTAATATTTAATTCGTTTTCTTTGGTGCCGCCGCCGGGGCGGGTTGTCCTTGTTGTTGTCGCGGCTGCTCTCCTTGCACCGCGTTCATGAACATGAAATACCCAACCGGGATCACCCACATGTAGTTTCTTTGAAACCACGTCAAATCTTTCGTCGTCGCGTCCACTTTCTCGCCTCGCGCGCGTCTCGCTTTCACCTCCTGCGCTTTCTTCGCGTCCATGGGCCCTCCGTGTCCTCTGACGTCCGTCATCGCGGCGTCCGCGTTCAGCTGCGGCGCGCGCTTCGGAAACCTCGCCGTAGCCACCGAACGAAACTGCGCGCCGTCCGCGATGAACAACGACGCGTCCTCGTCACCATCACCACCACCACCACTTCCCTCTTCACCTAAACTACCCTCTCCTCCACCACCGACTAAATGCACCTCTACCGGACACTCCGCCTCGTAATCCACCGCTAAAACGTTCCCGTTATCGTCCATGTGTAACGTAAAACTCTCCCTCAATCGGCTCGTCACGACGCACCGCGCCGAACTCGCCGCCTGCGCGAACTTCGTCCCGCTCGGCGCCAAAACGTTCGAAGGCACTCGTATTCGGTATTTGTGTCCTCTCTTCGCCAACTCCTGCAGTTTTGCTTTTTCAGACCCGGTCATCTCTTCGCGATGGACTTTGATTTCTTTCAATCGAAACGATCGCGACTGTCGTGCGCCTTTCTTCAAAGACTCTTCTTGTCTCTTCGAATCCAAAACGATCGTCCCGGACATCGTTCCGACTTTCACGAACGTCGTCTCGTCGTCTCGTTCTTCTGACGGATACTCGAGCGAGTGCCAGAGCGGGAACTGAATCTCTTCGCCGTGCTTTTTCGTCGACGCGTCCATGAGGAGCGACGAAGAAGAGGAGGAAGAAGAAGACGAGACAAAGTCTTCGTCTGTTGTTGTCGTTCGGGAAACTTTGAACGCCGTCGCGCTTCTTCGACCGTTCGGTATACCTTTCTCTTCTTCTTCTTCTCCGCGAACGACGACGACGGGGGTTACGAAAACCGAAGAAGAAAAGAAGAAGAAGAAGCAAAGAAGCGCGAAGAACGAGAGGAGTCTTCCGGAGGAAGAGGAAGAGCAGGAACGCGTCGTCGTCATTTTTTCTCGACGTGCGAGCGAGCGTGCGCGATTGATTTCTGGGGAAAAGTGAACCTTGAATTCTCTCCAGAACGCCCCCGAACCACGCGCTTCTCTCTCGTCGACGTTTAAACGCAGCGAAAACAACAACGGAAGAGCGCGACCCCCACCAGAGGTCGTTTCTTTGCTTCGCTCTTTCTTTCTTTCTGCGAGAGTCGACTCTCGCGGGTAAAGAAAAGGTCCGGCGGCGATGACGATGAGCAGTTCGACGTCCTTAACCGTGCAGGAGCTGAAGAAAGCGCTGAGAGAGAGAGGTCTCTCGGAACGAGGTCTGAAGAAGGAACTCGCCGAGCGGTTGGACGCGGCGAGAGAAGCATCGAGAGAAGAAGGAGAAGAAGAAGAAGAGAAGGGAAAAGAGGAGGAAACCACGACGGCGAATCATCGGAAAAGAGGAACGAAGCGGAAATGCGACGAACACGAAGACGGAGAAGAAGAAGAAGAAGAAGAGAAGAGACGAAAGAAAACCACGCCTCCTCCTCCTCCTCCTCCTCCTGTTTTGCGAAGAGGACGATCGAGATCGAAGAGCGTCGAACCGCCGCCGCCATCGGAGGAAGAGGTGAAGAAAAGCAACGACGCGAAGAAGCCGCCTTCTTCGTCTTCTGCAACGTTGGAGAAGATCGACGAGGAAGGAGGAGAAGAGAAGAAGAAGAACACTACTAATAATAAAGCGGCGGCGATGAAGGAGAAGATGCAGAAGGCGAAGGAGTTGATGAAGAAACAAAAAGCGTTGGCGGAGAAGATGAAGATGAAGAAGATGGAAGCGGCGGGGGCAGGAGCTACGACGACGACGACGACGACGACGACGACGACATCCGCCGCGCGACGACCGTCGACGTCGGCGGCGCAACACGCCATCGAAAAAGCGAGAGAAACCGCCGCGCGGTTGGCGGCGTTACAACACCAACAGAAAAAGAATAGAACCGCGACGGAAGGTAAGTTTGAGAAGACCGGTCCGGCGCCGGTTTTACGCGTGAACGAGAAAGGTCAAGAGGTTGACGAGAACGGGAAAGTTATCGTTCGCGCGAAGGATTACACGGCGACGACCAAAGTCAACGAAAAACAAAAAATGAGAGAGGCGTTTTTACAAGCCGAGCGCGAAGTGGCGATGGAAGAGATGCGAAGACGCGGCGATGCGGCTGGTGGGAAGAGAGAGCAAACGACGAAAGAGGACATGATCGATCCCGAAATCGCGGTGAAGCAAAAACACAACAGGAAGAAACCGTCGCTTCAGGTGAGTCGCGTTTACTCGCGCGCGCATTCTTTTTTTTTTCTTCTTCTTTCGTCATTTTTGGTTGGTCACATGCAAGGCACACTCTCTTATCAGTCTTATATTACCGTGACTTGAAAGAATTTTTACCCTTGCGACATCGAACAGCGGGCCGGACAGCTGGAAACGCGCTTAGAATCAGTGAGCGCGGTCTCCTTACCATCCGGTGCATATTTCATTTTGTTCGCCGTATGCGGTCGCGGAAGCCAAAGACGCGCTTCTTGTTTTTCTTATTTTTCTTCTTCTTTTCTCTTCGCGATGAAGTACAACTAACGCTCTCTATTTCTTCTCGTTTCTCATTCAACAGTTTGTGGCTAAAGGCACGTACGAAAAGCAAGCCGATTTTGCGCGTCTAGTGAATAAATTTGGTGAAGTGGATGCGAAAAAAATCCGAGCTCGAGAAGAGCGCGAAAAGAAACGCGCGGCGCACACCGAAGCGTTGGAAGCTGCCGTCGCGGGTGAAGTTAAAATAGATATTGGTGAAGCAATCGTGCGTGAAGGACCTGAAGACGGCGTCGAGTGGTGGGATAAACCGTTTTTGAAAGAAGGGAAAACGTACGCGGATGTTCCTCTAGACGACAAAGTCTTGGAGGACGATAAAGTCGGCCGGCTCTGGGAGGGCGTCTTGAACACCGAGAAGATTACAAAGTACGTCGAACACCCGTACTTAGACGACCCGCCGATGGAAGCGCCACCCCCTCCTCCTCCTCCAGTGAAACTTACGAAGAAAGAACAAAAGAAATTACGTCACCAGCGCCGCGTCGCCAGAGAACAGGAAAAACAGGATATGATTCGCCAAGGCGTGTTGGAACCGCCAAAGCCAAAGGTGAAAATTTCAAACATGATGCGAGTGTTGACCGAAGAAGCGGTTTTAGATCCAACCATGATCGAACAAAAAGTTAAAGAAGAGATGGAGGAGCGGCAGCAAGCGCACGACGATCGTAACTTGGCTAGAAAGCTTACCCCGGCCGAACGAAGAGAAAAGAAAATTCGAAAGCTGTTGAGAGACAACACGAGCGAAGCCGGCGAGGTGTTCACGCACGTGTACAGAGTTGAAAATATGCGCAACGTGAAGAACAAGTTTAAAGTAGACGTCAACGCGCAAGAGAATCACTTGACCGGTATCGGCATAATCACGGATACTTTTACCATTGTTATTGTCGAAGGTACTAACAAAGGTTTGAAAAGATACGAAAAATTGATGATGCGACGGATGGATTGGAAGTTAACGAACGAGGATTACACCGACGAGGAAATCGAGCGCGCGGAAAATAACAAATGCACGCTGGTGTGGAAAGGAAGCGGACCTCAAAGGAAGATGAAACGATTCCACTTCGAAACGCTGCGCACGGAAGCGGCGGCGAGGAAATATTTGGAGACTGATTTCAACTGCGCGAACTACTTTGACGCGGCGCAAAGCGCGGTGAGTGTTGACGACGACGACGACGAGGAAGACGAAGGTGGCGACGCGATGGAAATATCGTGATTGAAAGCAAAGAGAGAAAATAGCAATCTAGTAAAGTAGTAGGATAATTACGACGACGAACTTTTCAATTCAATGTAGAGTACAAAATGTTTTCACAACCAGGCGCTTCAAACTATGACCCGCTCTCTCGGAGTGTTTTTTTTATCACCATCATCTTTTTTATTCGATGTTTGCTAGTATATATATCATCGGAGTTGTAAACGATTAATGAGCAACGAGACTACGTCTAGAGAACTCACCACTCCACCTTCTACGCGTTGGAAATCAATCATAAATCGATCGTCCTTCATTTTATACACTTGCAACTCAAACTTCATCACCGGTCCGGTATCTTGGCCTTCGTTAAAATCGCTTTGATCCGGCGTCGTCGGTTCGTTATTATTATTATTATTATGGTTACTATTATTCGCGATGGCGTCTTCTTCCATCGCGGTGTCTAAGTCGTCGTTGTCTCCCATTTGTTGGGATCCGTCTTCCGAGGGTCTCCTGGTATTCATGGTGTATTTCTCTAGCGTTTTCAACAAGAACCGACACTTCAAATTATACGGTCCAATTTTCTTCCAGTTCACTTTCAACGCCGTCAAAACTCTAAAGATTTCATTCATCACATCCGGAGCTGCCATCGTCGTACTTTTACCTAACATCCATCGCTGTTCGCTCGTGACTAACCTCTGTTGCATGAGATTCGATTGAATTTGCGACGGTCTTCTGTGGCCCATTGGGCTCGCGCCCGTCGGTCCCCCTTGTTGTCCCAACATTTGCGCGTTTCTCGAATCTGTCTCCAACTCTCCTTGCTCAAACTCTGCGCCTAAATAGCCTCCGTACAAGTTACGTCTGTTATCTAACAACAAAAAGTACGTCACGCTCGCTTTATTTCTTACTTGATGTCTCAACGCGTCCTTCACTTGCTCCCTGGTAAAGCCCAACGCCACTGTCGCTTCTAACGTCTCGATATCAATATTCGTCGCCTGCGATAACGTATCCGGTGGCGGAACCGCTAAATATCTCGGCAAATGACACGTGCACCACGGATGGTTCCTAATTTCCGCCATCGTAATTCGTTTCAACGGATCGACTAATAACATCCGACTGATCAAGTCTCTCGCTCCCGGACTGACGTAACTCGGCAACGTGTATATCCCCCCTTTTATTTTTTTGAACAAGTTTGGAATCGATTCGTCATCAAACGGCAAAGATCCACACAACAACGCGTACATGATGACCCCACACGACCACACGTCCACCTCGGGTCCGGAATACAACTTGCCGGAGATGACCTCCGGCGCGGCGTAGTTGGGCGACCCGCACGATGTCTTCAGAAAGTGCCCGTCCCTCATAACGTTCGACAAACCGAAATCCGCAATCTTCACGTTATTCTTCGCATCTAACAATAAATTCTCAGGCTTTAAATCTCTGTGCACGACCATGTTCCTGTGACAATACTCGACGCCGCTCACGATTTGCTGAAAAAAATGCCGCGCCTCGTTCTCCCCTAACCTCCCTTTCTCGACAATGTAATCGAACAGCTCCCCGCTCTTCACGTATTCCATGACCACGAATATATCGTGCGGCGTTTCTAAAACTTCGTACAATCGAATGATGTGCGGGTGCATGAAGAGGCGTAAAATTTTAATTTCTCTTCTCACTTTTTCTTCCATGTGAATCGCTTTAATTTTCTTCCGGTTCAAGATTTTAATCGCCACCTTGTGCCCAGTCAACACGTGCTCGGCGACTTTAACTTTCCCGAACGACCCTATCCCGAGCGTTTTTCCTATTCTGTAGTTTGGGAGGTATATCTGTACGAAAAAGATTTAAAAGAGAGAGAGAGAGAGAGAGAGAGAGAGTAAGTAAGTTTCACATCCGGGGGGAAATTTTCGGTTGGAGAGAGAAAAGGCGCACGACGAGGGCAAAAAATAATAATAAAATCCTTCCTCTTCTTCTCTTTTTCGTTTTCTTTAAAAACCACACTTTTCGCATCCAAATACTCACCTCCGCGGTGCCTCCGCGATCGTCCTCTTTTCCTTCTCTCTCCGCCATTATTTTTATATCGTGTTTTATGTAGTATGTATTAGCGCAGCAGAAAATGTCGTGCGTGAGATTTCTTTTTTTCAGAGAGAGAGAGAAAGAGAGAAAACACGTGTCGCCGAACTTTTGATATTTTTTCGTAAGGAGGTTTGTTTAGGGTTTTCAAATTGATTTTTTTTTTTTGCTGTGCTTCTTTGAGTGAAAAAATCTCCCTCGTTGCTCCCCCACCAATCAAACAAAGGCCGCCTGGAGGAGAGCTTTTCTGCTGCTCGTGTAAAGTGTGTTTGTGTGTAAATTTTGTGTGTAAAGTGTGTCGTCCGAGCGCGCGAGATTATATATATCGCACCTCCGGAAAAAGAAACACACACACGAAAATTGCCTCTCTTCCTCTGTTCTTTACATCCTCTCCATAAAAAATAGTTGTATCGCGTCGTATCGAACACACATCTATTCAAAAAGAAACCTAATGGCCGCATCGACGACGAGTTTATCGAGCCGAGGCTTCTCCTCCGCGCAGTTCGTCGCCGGGAGCAGACGACCGGTAAAGTCTTCTTCGAGAGGAAGATTCGTTTCGAGAGCTTCATCCTCGGGGAAAAAAGAAGAGGTTCTTTGCGGGGAAAATGCGGACGAATCATCGACCAACATCGCGGGGAAAGCGGTCTCGGCGGTCGTCGCGGCGGCGATTTCGTTGAGCTCGGCCGGTCAAGCCGCCGTGGCGCAAGTGGTACGTTTTTTTGTTTGTTCGCGTTCTCCTCGTTTTTTGTTTGCGTCTTTTGATTCGAATACTGCTAATAATAAAAAGAGCGCGATGATACGATATCGAAAAGCATTATCTTCTGTTTTAGATCGGGTTTTTCGGATAAATTGGAAAGTTTGCGTTCTTTCGTTCCTCTTCTAAACCCTCTTCCTTTTTTTGGCTCACTGACGGTTCGATGCGCACTTCTTTCTTTTTGTGTTGACGCACGCGACGTGAATACCACAGATGACGACGACGAGTGCGGGTGCCCCGACGGAAATCGCGCAAGTTTCCGCCGGTGCGATGATGACGGTGCCAGAGAACAAAGTTTCGGATTTCGCGGCGAAGAAGGCGGCGCTGGAAAAAGCCAAGGCGAGGAAGCAAATGGAAATGGCAAAGAAGGCGTACAAGGCGGAGACGAAGTCTGCGGTGGTGACGACGAAAAAGCCGGTCGCTGCTACTACTAAGGCGACGACGACGACGACGACTGTCGCCAAGACGACGACCACGCCAAAGGCGAAGGACGCTCAAGCGGAAGCGCAAAGAAGAGCGGCTGAAGCGCAAAGAAAGGCGGCGGAGAAAGCTCGATCGGAAAAGACGTTAGCGCAAGCGACGAAGGCGTCCCAGTTACAAAAAGAAAAGGACGCTAAAATCGAAGTCGAGAAGAGAGCGCAACAAGCCAAGGCGGAAGCGGCGAAGAGAGAAGCGGCCATCAAGGCGAAAGCCGAAGAGACGAGAAGAGACGCAGAATACAGAGCTAAAGCGAACGCGGACTTGAAGAAGCAGAGAGAAGCGGCGGTGGAAAGAGCGCAGGCCTCGGAAAAGCAGCAAAGAGATGCTGAAATGAAGAGGAAGGCGGACGCCAACGCCAGAGAAGCTGCGGCGAGAAAGGCGGAAGCGCTCCGCGCGGCGGACAAGGTGCGATTTGACGCTGAAAAGCAATCCGAGGCGGCGAAGAAAGCCATCGAAGCGAAGAACAAGGATGCTGCGAAGGCGGCGGCGGAGTCGAAGAGACTCGCCGAAGCGAATGTCAAGGCGGCTGAGGCGAAGAGAAAGGAGCAAGCCGCGGCCGCTGCCAAGGCTGAAAGAGAGCGCTTGAGTGCGATACAGAAGAACAAGCAAGCCGTTCAAAAGCAAGTCCAAATGATTGACAAGGCTACGGAAGCAAAAGCGAGAGAAGCGGCGCAACAAGCGGCGAAAGCCAAGGCGGAGGCGAAGAAGATTGCCGACGCGAACCTCAAGGTAGCGGAAGCAAAGAGAGCCGCCGAGGCCAAGAAAGCGCAACAAGCCCAGGCTGCTCAGGAAGCAAATGCCAGAAAGTTAGCGGCCATGAGAGCTGAGCAAGACAGAGCGCAAGCTGCGCAAGACCAAAAAGCGGCTGAAGCCAAGAGAGCCGCGGAAGCGAAGCAAGCGCAACAAGCGCAACAAGCCAAGGCTGCTAAGGAAGCTAACGCCAGAGAGTTAGAGACCAAGAGAGCCGAGCAAGAGAGAGCGCAAGCGCAACTGGCGGCTGCAAGACAAGCAGAACAGGCCAAGGCGGCTCAAAAGGCGGCTGAAGCGAAGAGAGCTATGGAAGCGAAGAACGCGCAGCAAGCGCAACAAATCAAGGCTGCCCAGGAAGCTAAGGCCAGAGCGTTTGAGGCCAAGAAGGCTGAGCAAGCGAGAGAGCAAGCGCAACAAGCCGCCAAGGCGAAGGCTGAAAAGGAAGCCGCTGCGAGAGCCGCGGAGGCCAAGAAGGCTGAGCAAGCGCGCGCCCAAGCGCAACAAGCCGCCAAGGCGAAGGCTGAAAAGGAAGCCGCTGCGAGAGCCGCGGAGGCCAAGAAGGCTGAGCAAGCGCGCGCCCAAGCGCAACAAGCCGCCAAGGCGAAGGCTGAAAAGGAAGCCGCTGCGAGAGCCGCGGAGGCCAAGAAGGCTGAGCAAGCGAGAGAGCAAGCGCAACAAGCCGCCAAGGCCAAGGCTGAGAAGGAAGCCGCTGCGAGAGCCGCGGAGGCCAAGAAGGCTGAGCAAGCGCGCGCCCAAGCGCAACAAGCCGCCAAGGCGAAGGCTGAAAAGGAAGCCGCTGCGAGAGCCGCGGAGGCCAAGAAGGCTGAGCAAGCGCGTGCCCAAGCTGCTGCGAAGAAAGCCGCGGAAGCGCCGAAGCCAGTGGTTGCGGCGCAAGCCGAGCAGAAAGTAGCAGCGAAGCCTGAGCAACAACAAGTTGCCGCTCCGGTGGTTAACAAAGAAGCTGAAGCGAAGAAGGCGCAAGCAGAAGCGAAAGCCAAGGCTGATCAACTCGCGCGCGCGAAGAAACAGCAAGAAGCATTAATTAAGAAGCAAAAGCAGCAAGAAATCGACCAATTGAACAAGAAACGCCAAGCGGAAGCGCAAGCGGCGAAGAAAGCGGAAGCGCAAAGAAAGGCGGAAGCAGCCAAGAAGGATGCCGCTCGCAAGGCGGAACAAGCCAAGGCGCAAAAAGAAGCCGCCAAGGCTAAGGCAGATGCGGCGAAGAAGCAACAAATTGAAGCAGCCAAGGCCAAGGCGGAACAAGCCAAGAAAGCTGCGGAAGCAAAGAAGGCGGCGCGAGTAACAAAAGCCGCTCCGGTCGTTGCGCAAGCCGTCAAACAAGAAGTTGCCGCGCCGGTTGTCAAGGCGGTCGAGACTGTAGCGGAAGCCCCGAAGCCGGCACCGGCGCCCTCTCCATCCGCGGCGGAAGTGAAAGCCAAAAAAGTCCAAGCGGAAGCGAAGAAAGCTGCGGAAGCGAAAGCCTTAGCTGCGAAGAAAGTCGAGGCCGAAGCGAAGAAGGCGGCTGAGGCAAAAGCGTTAGCAGCCAAGAGAGTCAAAGAAGAAGCGGCGAGAAAAGCCCAAGCCGAGGCGCAAAAGAAAGCGCAAGCGGACGCTTTGGCGGCCAAGAAATCTGCCCAAGCTGCGAGAGAAGCCGAAACTAAAGCGCGCCAAGAAGCGGCGAAAGTGAAGCTCGAAGCCGCGAAGAAGGCTGCGGCCGCCCAAAAGGCTGCCAAGGAAGCTGAGCTCAAGCAAGCTGCCGCCGCGAAGAAGGCTGCCCCGGCACCGGTGGCCGCCAAGAAGGTGGTTGAAGCGCCGAAAGCAGTCGAGGCGGTCAAGACGACGCAAACGCCGAGAGAGAAACGCGAAGCTGCCGAGTCGACGACGAAGAAAGCTCCGGCTGTCAAGGAGGTTGTCGCGAAGAAGCCGGCCGAAGTCGTAGTGAACTTTGAGCAAAAGGCTGCCACGAAAAAGCCAGCCGACGCGCCTAAACCGGCCGCCGCCGTCAAAACGACGACGACGCCGGCGCAAACAAAACCCACTACCACTCCGGAAGACGCGAAGAAAGCGAGAGAGAAGAAACAAGCTGAACGAGCGAGAGCGCAAAAGAGAGCTGCGCAAGAAGCTGCCAGGAAACGCGCGCAAAGAGAAGCGAGAGCGAAGACCGTGACTCCATTCAAAGCGGTCATCGGTGACATCACCACCATCGCTTTAGCCACCACCGTCGCCACTGTCCTCTTCGTTCCGAAGGTCAAAGAGTCTTTGGCTGCGGGAGACACGGAAGCCGCTGCCGATGCCGTCTTTGACAAGATTGACTCCATCGAAAACCCGACGCAAAAGGTTGGCGCGGTTGGCTTAGCTGTCGCCGCAGATGCCTTCGCGCACTTGCCAGTCGCGAACGCTATCCTCCCGGCCGGTCTCGAAACCGCTGGTACGATTGCGTTTACGTTGTTGGCGACGAAATACTTGTTAGCCAAAGACGGCGACCTCGCGGAAGACTTTGACGACCTCCTTTCCTCTGTTCCGGAGGAATCCCCGAAGAACTTGAAAGACGTCGTCGACTTGGTCTCCCCGGCCGTGAAGGTTGGTTCCAAAATCGTCAAGGCTGCCGCGGAAACCGACGTCGAAGAAGTTGCCGACGACCTCAAAGACGCGGTCGAAACCTTGCCGGAAACTGTCCAAAGCATCGAATCTCCGATTGAGGAACTCGGCCCGAGCGCAGCTATCCTCGGTGCCTCGTACGTCACCAACAGAGTCGCGCACGCCTCCGTGCTCGCATTATCTCTCCCGAGACTGCTTGAACTCGCCGGTGCCGGCTTGTTGATCTACGCCTTGGGCAGATACTCAGATGACGAAAACGATTTCACCTTGAGAGAAGACTTCGAAGACTTGAAGGAAGAAACGACGAGAATCGTCAAGAAAGCCACCGGGTTTGACGTCGACGGCGACAACTAAAACGATAAAACAAGAGGAAGAAGAGGAGGAGAAGACTTTATTTAATTACACATGATATGAAGATTAAGAGAGAGAGAGAGAGAGAGAGAGTGAAAGAGGGATTTTAACACACACACACACACCACACACACACACATAAGTATAAGAGATGACATACACGCTCTCCACCACGTTTTGGTAAGCGCTTTCCTTTTATTACAAATAACAATACAAGAGAGAGAGAGAGAGAGAGAGACGATTTGAGCCAAACTCTCTCAACTATAAAAATCTTAACTCTCACGTGATCAACGAAACGCGCGAGAAGAACGAACGAACGTGCTCTCTCTCTATTTCTCTCTATTTCTCTCTATTTCTCTCTAAAACCATCCCCTCCGCTTCGTCTTCTTCTTCCTCTCCCCAGCTCGTTCCTCATCTAACGCCCTCTTTGCTTTTTCCAATTCCATCTTCACCTCGTCCAACTCCTGTCTCCGTTGCAACAGCTGACCGCTGAGCGCTAAGCAGCACGACGCCATGACGACGTTGGCGAGACCGTTTTTCTGTTGGAGGAAACGAGAGAAAATGGTGGTGGTGGTGGCGCCGCTCGCGGAAGACATTTTCACGAAGATGCTTGTTTCTCTGTGGATATGGAAAAAAGTGTGTGGTGGAATGAGGAAATTTACAAATACAAAAAGTTAAGTTGTAAATGTCAAATAACTCTCTCTCTCTCTCGCACTCTTCTTCTTCTACTACTACTGCTGAAGCGCACTGTAAGTGAATTTTATATTATCACTCTCAGCGCGTTTAATTTCTTTGTTATTGTTGTTTTTGTTGTTACACTGCCAATAATAATAGCGTGTTAGCGGTACCGGTAGTGCACGTATAAATAGTAGTGCTCTCCCGCATCGATTTCACTTCTTTTTCTTTCCATAGTTGTTCTGAGCGTCATCGAGCGCGACTGCGGCGTCTTTGTTCGCGTCGGCGGGAACGTTCGAACTGCTCGCCGTGAACGTGAGAATCGGGAACAAATCTTTGAAACCTACGCTTTGATCGGTGAACGTAAACGGAGAACCGATGGCGGCGTTGCCGCTACCCCACGTGGTGACGGAACCGCACGTGTGGCTCATGACGTCCAGCGCCGATTGTAAACCGTTTTCATCGGCCGATTCTTGGACCCAGTTCTTACCGGATTCGTCTCGGGTAAACAGGTGAACTTTCTTCACGGTCGGGTCGCAGATGATGGCGGAATAGTAGTTTAAGGATAACGCGGCGCCAAAACTCGTGGAGGATAAAGTGGATCGAAATGGTGCGAGAATTTCGCCTCTGTATTCCCAGCGCACGCTGTTCATTTCGTCACCCGAGCGACCTATGGCGAAGGATTGGACGGCGCCGGCGTTGTTACTGCTAACGGACGTGCTTCCGCTGCCAATTATAGCGATACCTTCATGTAAAGAAACACTCGTACCAAATAATTGGCCGGACTTGGCCGTATGACTCGTGATAGTGCCTTCTTGTTCAGACCAGTAACCGTTCCATTCGTTTTGTCGAACGTACGAGTAGGCATACACAGCGCCACTTTGCACCCCTCCGGAATACCCCTTCGGCGAGCCGACGAGCAAAATTTCTCCGTCGAATGAAACAGAAACGCCAAACCTTTGGCCTTCTTGTGGATCCGACGGAGAAAGCATACTCTCCAACGAAGAATAGAAGTAGTTCGATTCTGGATACAGATATATTCTGTACACGTACACAACCCCACATTTAACGCCGTTAACCGATTTGTCTGGCGCGCCGACGATAAGTAGAGTGCCGTACGCCGCCACACTTCTACCAAAGTCTGTGTCCGCACCAATGGCGGAGTTCGTTGAAGCGTCCAAAGTTCCCAAACTCGTATAATACGACAATTTCTCCGCTTCCGACGAAGATAACGGATCGCACTCTTCCCATTCCTTATCGGGATCGGTTGTATAACACCAAATCCCGGCGGTCCGGCCGTCTGGATTCCTGCAATAATTGTGATAGCCCGAACTATCGAGCGTAGTACTGAAACTAGGCGAACTAATACGCCAGACTTGACAGGTTCGTCCACTCTTTGTCTTTGATTGACACCCGACGTAGCCGTTTTCGTTCGTTCCGGAAAGAGTCTCGTTGCATTTGCTCATCGGGAATAGCCGCACGCGCCCGTACGCCGAGGTCGTTGACCCGCCCGTACGCGCTTCCGCCTCGCCAACGACAAAATATGCCCCATTTTCTCGATCCACGGCCAAACCTGAGCCATATTGTGAATTGATATTGGATTGATAGTCCGGATTGACCGTCGTAAATCGCCACGTCTGATTCTTCAACTTATACGCCTTATAATTGCACTCCTCACCCATATAGTCCAAATACACGTCGTCCCCGTACTCGTGACTGGGATCTTTGCACGTGCAATGCCCGTACGACTCCGTCCCCAAATCGTACGATTGATACCGAGTCCCGTAAGCAGCGCACACTTTAGTAATCCCGTTCCTCGCCGCTACCGCTCTCAACCCTTCGTACGCCTCCTCGTTTCCCCACGCCAGCGCCTTCATCTTCTCCGAAACTTTACTGCCTAACGTTTCAATGTATAAATCGCCGGTTACCTCCACGTCGTGCGAGTTCACGTACAACTCGGCGTTCCCGTCTTTCTGCGGCGAGAAGATCCCTACGGTTTCGTTCTTAAATCGCGTGACTGGGTATTTCGCATTCGCCGCGGCGGGGACGAAAAACAACCCCGACAAACACAGCGCCGCGTAGTACAACAAAATTCGATTCGTTTCCAAAATAACGAGGGAGGATTTCGTTGTTGATTCCCTCTTTTTTCCCTTTTCTTCTTCTCCATCACCTCCCGCGTTTCTTCTTCTTCTTCTTCTTCGCGTTGTTTTAATCGTCGTCGTCGTCGTCGTCATCTTCTCTCTCTCTCTCTCTCTTTCGTGCGCGCTATATGTGTTTTATGATAAAATCGATCTCGGTTCCTGTCTCTCTCTCTCCCTGTCTCTCTCTCTCTTAAAGTTCTCTGAGAGTACTATTTGAGAGAATTTGCCAGATCCCCTCTCGCTTAAATCCTCTCCCTCTCTCTCTGATTAAACCGTTCCGCGCAAAGACACACAGAAGACACACACAAAAAAAAGAAAGAAGAACACAAAAGAGAGACCACGCGCAGACGCAAATCTTCTCTCTCCGTCTTCTTTTCCGAAAAGGGGGGTCGTTGGGGGGTCAAGTTTGTTTTGTTTTGTCTCACCTCTCTTTCTCTTTTTTTTCCCCGACTGTTGTTGTGTTTGTTTTTTGACGTCAAAGGGAAAATACCTGTCGACCGGTCATTTAAATTTTAGAAAACCCTAAACTTCTTTCTTTTATGCGCAATTCAGAACTTACCACCACAACACCGGCACGCACTCGTTTGCGAACGCACGCGAGTAACCAACACGCTTTGTCATTTTATCAGAGGTAATAAACGAGAAAAGAAGTGCGATGATGCGCAGCCTTTAATAACACACGCACACTTTCGCGCGCACGCAGTTACAGAGACAGAGAGAGAAAGAAAAAGAAAGAGAGAAGAAAGAAATGGAAAACGTGCGACGGTTACGTCTCGACGTCGATGGCGCGCGCGTGTTTGGTCGCGCGGATTTCAACGATTCGCGGAGGTTTCCGAACCACGCGAAGTACGTCTTGTCCGAGCACGTTCGCGTGCGCGAAGTCGACGTCGAAGAAGACGCGCACGACGTCGAAGTGTTGAAGGAGAAAGTGTGCGTGTGGGTGTTTTGTCCTTCAAAAACTGGTGGTGCTGTTGGCGACGACGACGACTGGGGCGTGTGGCAAAAAATCGAACGGAGGAGGACGAGCGACGACGACGACGCGGCGCCTCAGACCACTCGGATGAGAGGAGCGAAAGTGTTCTCGTTCTTCGCGCCGAAAGGGTGTCCGTCGGACGACGCGACGATGTTTCGGAGTCAGTTTAAGATGGACGAGTGCATCGGTCCGTGGACGGTGTGTAGTTCGAACGCCGACGATGACGAGAAGGAGAAGGCGAAGAAAGAACAGATTTGTTTAGTCCTCACCGGCACTTCTGGAGCTGGAAAATCGACCGTCGCGAAAAGCTTATCCGCGAAGAAATGGACCGTGGTGAATCAAGACACGATTGGTTCGTACTGCGAGCGAGAATGTTTTCGAAAGAAAGCGGACCAGTGCGTGATGAAAGCTAAACACGGTCTCATGCTTGGTCGACACGTAGTCATCGATCGGACGAACATGAGCATCGAACAAAGGAAGAAGTTTGTGGACGCGGTGGAATTCGTCCGGATGAATGATAGCAGTGGCGATGCAAACATTCGACTCGTTTCTTTGTATTTGGATTTAGACGTCTCCGTGACGACTTCGAGAGTCGCTCGCAGAAAAAATCACGAAGGTAAAGTCGAAGGTCGCGAAGGCGTGGAGATTGTGCACAAGCAGTTGTACAGTCGCGACAGCTCCACGCCTCGAAAATCGGAAGGTTTTGATGTCTGTTTTCGATGTAAAACGCCGGCTGAAGTTGAAGTGGCTGTTGGTAAGATTAAATCGATGACTGGTCACAATTTGCCGCCGTTTCCAGCGGAGTGGGACGGGACGCAAAAACCGCCGGCGAGCGTTCTCCATTTGGCGCAACCTCCCCCGAAGAAGACGCAATCGGAAGAGAACACCGGCGACGACGACAAACGGAAGAAAACAAAACACACCGGATTTTTCTTGGATGGTCTGCTTCAGAAACAAAGCGACCCCGAACGCGAGTGTTCGAAGGAGGAACTCTTGACGATAAACGACTCGTGTTTTGCAATCAAAGATAAATTCCCAAAGGCGAAGTTTCACGCGTTGGTATTGCCGAGAAGTCCAAAGTTCAAACACCCGTTTGATCTATTCAAAGAAGATTTCGGCGATGACAGCAACGAACGCCAATACGTTTGGAATCAAATGGTGCGCGTTGCGTTCGATGTCGTCAAAGATCAAGAGCAAAAGCTCCCGCAGGGAACGAAATTCCGCGTCGGGTTTCACTTGAAACCGAGCATGCAACCGGCGCACTTACACGTCATCAGTCAAGATTTCGTTTCGGAAAAGTTAACCACCAAGCAACACTGGCACACGTTTACGAACGACGGTTTTTTTATCGATTTCTTCAAAGCGATGACGATGACGAGAGGATGGGACGATTCCAGATGCGAACAGATTGTGAAATCGAGCGACTTGCGATGCCACAAGTGCCACGCGTCGTGCCCAAATATGCCGCAGTTGAAACGCCACATCTTTGAGTGCAGAGCGCCACAAATTGGGTACACTCACGACGAGTTAGTCAAACTCTCGATGCATCATCATCAACAAGAACAACAACAACAACAACAACAACAACAACAACAACCGCGAGGCGAAGCGCTCTTGCACAAGATTTTTAGCAGCAGCAACAAAGACGACATGGATATTTGAGGAGAATACGAAAGTGAAGAACACGCAGCATAGCAAACACACACACAGTAGAGAAAAAGAGAGAGAGACATAGCGCGCGCGCACATATACGATAGAGAAACACACGCAACAAAAAGTAGACGCAAATTTAATGGATTTTATTTTTTCACACGATGAAATTACAAAATTTGAGCGACGTAATACGCGATACCCGCCAAACCAACAACAGTCGCCGCCGTCGTCACCAACGGCGTGCTCAACCCACCACCAACGGCTCTCCCCGTCTCCGGATCGTACCTCGCAAACCTGCTTCTCGGCGCCGAGCATTGCGGGCAAGAGTAATCTCTATCCTGGTCGGCGAAAGGCGTCGGCAACGCGTACACGAAACCGCAATCGACGCAAATGTGCGTCGCCCGTTCCGCTTGCGCCGCGCTCATTTTTCTCCCAAACTTCGGCGGCGCCGGTCTTTTCGGTAACCTCTTCACGTCGAACTCTTTCTCGCCCGGACCTCTCACGACGATAAAATCCACCTGGTTCGGACACGCGTTAATCGCGCTTCTTGAAAAACCAAGCTGATCGGCTGGCCACAACTCATCCCCGAAAAACGACGAGTGGTACATCACGACGTCGCCGGATTTCAACCCGGCCTTCGCGCCGTTCCCAGCCACGCGGTCGATGCACACGCCCGGAATGCCCCCGCCTCTCGCTTTCAGCGTGACGCCCAACGGTTTGTCCACGGTAATCAACACTTCCCCTTGCACCGCTTCCGTTTTGACGACTTGTTGGCTTCTTCTTCGATTATGCATCGTCGTCATCTTCGATTTAATCGCGCGGCGGTCCCCGCGAAACGCGCTGGATGAGGTGAGAACGCTCTTCTTCGCGGCGGCGCTTTGTTGCGTTAAGCTTTGCATGGTGTTACGTCTTTTACGTGCGTTTAAAAGATGCAGGTGTGCGTATTATGAAGTGCAGAACGTCTCTCTCTGCGAGGATAATTCTTTTGGATTTTTGATGAGAAAAAAATAAGCTGACGTAGACAAAAATGCGAAAGAGGGACTGTGACACACGAAACTGGACTCAAAATTCCACTTTTCTGCTCTCTTCCACCTCCCGCTAAACGTATTTACGTGCTCTCTCGTTAAAAAAGCTCTCTCACGAACATCACACGCGACGACGAGAGCTCTTCTCTCCCCTCTTCTGCTCGAGGAAGACAAAGTGCAAAAACACGCACAAAACACACGAGACTCCTACACTTTTTTCCCCACGGGGCTCTTTTTTTCCTTTTTTCTTTTCTCTTTCCCCAAAAGCGCGAGAGAACGTTCGCGCGGATGACGACGCGGGATAAGTGATGATTCAACTGCGAAGGATAGGTTTGGGTTGGATTCCAGGCGCGACGATAGGCGTCGTCAGCGGGTTTTTCATTTTTAACGAACCTCTGAGAGAATTTCACAGAGTTCAAAATAAGGAAAAGGAAAAGGAGAAGAAGCGGTGATACGCGTCACGATATATTTGTAATGTATATATGTATATATATAGGTTTATACAAATTAATTATACACTCTCGCGCGCTCGGCTACCTTTACTATTTCGTTTTTGCTTCAACTACTACTCTCTCGCGTCGATATATATCGTATCGTGGGCGCGTTACTTCTGTCTCCGCGGGGATTGGCGAGCGCTTTTGCGCGGACTTTCGCGTCGCGGCTGGGTGTTCTTCATCGGCGATTTTCTCTTCTTCTTTTCCGGCGGTGACGACGACGACGGTGGTTGTCGGTGTTCTTCTTTTCTCCCGGTTTCTTCCTGTTCGTTGCCTTTGCTCTCGCCGGTCGCGTTGATGATATTTGCGGGCGCGGCGGCGTTATCGATGATGTTGTCGATGTCGGTTTTTCCTCCTCCTTCTTCTTCCGGGTCGCCTACGACGCCGCCTTCACTTTCCGCCGGAATCGGTTTCTCGTCCACGCTACCTTCTAAATCGAGCTCGGAGACATCCGTCGCTTCGCCTTCGCCTTCGCGCATGCTCAAAGTGTCGCGCATGTCCGCGGTGTCGCCAGAAATAGCGGAGGTTGTCCGGGGAGGCGAAGGCGGCGGACTGTATCGACCGCGACGACGACCGGCGCCCATAGTGCCGCCATCGTCGATGGTGGTCGGGAAACGAACCGTTTTCGTTTTTTTCTTTTGCGAAGAGTTGGTTAAAATGGCAGATCCTGAGATGTTGTAATTTCTTCCCGGTCCGGATGGGTTTATGGCGTCGCGCGATTGCGGCGTAGATAGCGTCATCGGCGCGTCTCCACCATGCGGCGCTGCGCCCAGCTCGATCGATCTCTTTTGGTCGACGGCACTCGTTTTTAAAGCTCCTGTAATCCATGGCATTTGATGCTTGTTCTTGTCAGAAAGCGATGCGTCGGATTTTTGCTGAAATTCGGGCGATATATCGTTCGAGGGACGACTTTGCATCAGCAAACGTTTCGTTTTGTCATCGTTTTGCAGAGAATCTTCGGAATCGCGTCTTGTGATGGTACCGCCGTTGCCGCTCGTCGACGTGGGTGGTGTTGGATCTTTTTCCACCGCGACACATCCCTCACCTGAAGCACTTTCTTTCGCTTTTCTTGCGACTATGCGCGCAGCTGCATTCGCCGCGGCATCTTCGATTGATTTTGCAGCAACATCAATCGAAGTAGGTGTTGAAGCAGCGGCTGATTTCGGCGTGATCCCGGCATTCTTTGCAGCTGCAGTAGTCGCAGGATTTTGTTGTACAGTTGGGAATCCCAAGACGTTGACCCATGGTCCTTCATCCCTAGCCGCTTTCGTTTCCGCCCACATTTCTTTGATGACTTCTTCGAGCCACTCGCAGCATTCGTGCAAATTACCGCTCAAAACAACTTTAGAATGTTTACGGGCTTCAGCAACGGTTTCTGGATTTTCCGAGACTAAAAATACCGCTCTGCACGTCGCACCGTGGCGAGAAGCGAGCTTCACCGCATCGCGTACCTCCTGCGGTGGGAACTGAATGGGTTGATGAGAAGCTTCTTCCCAATCGATACCTAAAACTCTCGCGCCTCGACCTGCCCTATCGCCGGTTGCCTTGTGCGCGTGCAAGAGCTTCAGACAATTCTCAATTCTCCACGCCTTATCAGGATCCGTTCGCGCGATTTGCATTTTTTGTAGCATCAATTTCTGCACCGTGTCGTTGTTTAACTTGATCGCCCACGGCCAAGGGGGATTTTCTCGAGCCCCTTCCTGATTGTAATGCAAAATTCCTTTCGCCGCAGACGCGGCTGCAGAAGCTGCCGCAGCTTGTCCCAACAGTTTTACGAGCTTTTGAACAATCTCTTCGCCCATGGCTAACGTCGTATCGTCGACGACTAAAATAACACCCTCTGGAAAGACTTCCGCGGTTTCAATTCTCGGATCTAACAACCGCTCATTTTCAATGCACAACTCTAAGTGACGCAAACCGAGCGCGAAACGCGCGCGGCGCGAACGTAAAAAGTCGCGGATTTCCAGCTGCGTGAAATCTTTCGCGTGTAAGAGTTGCAAGAACGGCGGATGTACGACGATCAAATCGAGTACTTTGTCCGCCGCTTCGTTCTTGTCACTCGTCAAGAGCACGTGAGTGGCACCTAAACTTTCCATTTTTTGCAACAAGAACTTCACGTGCGGATGATCCATTTCAAACCCAAGCAGTGCGAAGCGTGCGCCTTGAATAGGTATCTTGCGAACTCGCGTCACGTTGACGGAAGTTTGGGGTACTAACGAATTTCTATTCGCCGCATCCAACGCTGCAAGAGCTCTTCCTTGCGACGACGGTGATATATCATCTTCAGTCGCATCCGACGAGGACGGTGAGCTCGCCGGAGATGGCGTGCTTCGGTGTTGCGGTGATGGTTCGCGTCGTATTTTATGAAGATGGGATCTGGTTTGTTGCGTTTGTTCGTTCGTCGGGATAGAGAGGGAAGCGTTGTCGTCGTCAACTTCACTCACGTCGTCCTTGTTTTTAGCGTCTTCGGATGGATTTGAAATCCCAGACGTTAGTTCTGTCTCTTCGTCTGAGGCGACGTTACTTCGAGGTCGGTTCGCGTTCACGTCTTCCAACATGTTTGCGTCTTCGCTGACCACGGCTCCTGAAATGTTTGAACCACCGACGTTTGCGCCTTCCGAACCGTCGTCCCTTTCTACACTATCTGGATCCGTTTCACGACTTCCGGCAGAAGTTCCAAATCCTCTCGAGTCGTTATCGGTATCGTACTCACCATCTGAAACGACGTTGTTCCCGTTAATCACTCGAGCGACAACCGCAGGTCGTCGCTGATGTTGTTGCGAGCGAAGACCCCCGTTATTTGTCCCGCCGGTTGTCAACGGCGTCGATAAATACGCATTTGCAGTGGCGGTATCCATACCACCTCCACCACTACCCGCGCCCGAGTTTGATGTTCGCCTCCTATGCAACGGTTCTCTCTCGGAAGTTGCTCCTTGCGTGATCCCTCCGGCGCCGCCGGCTACCGCACCGGTCTCTTTCGAGTAATTTCCGAGCTGCGAAGCCGTCCAGCCTTTCAAAATACCCCGCGCCGGACGAGAATCTGGTGCTGGCACATTTGCAATCGGCTGAGGCGCCGGCAAAGGCTCCACGGTTTGAATAATAACCCAAAGTGGTTCGATTGTCTGAAAATTCGTGTTCGTGCTCGTGTAATTCGTCGGCGTCGTGTTTGTGTTGGCATTTGCGGCATCCGCGAGAAATCGTTCGCGAGCAATACCCGGCATTCTTCTTTGCTGCCGTTCGGATGTGTTCGTAGGATCATACCCACCTGCGGTGGCAGCTGGTGCTTGTTGTAAATCCCGTTCTTTTGCAACGGCTTCATACGCTAAATCTGGAAGTTGTTCTTGCGAAACAATATAAGCGACGTATCCCTCCGGAAGTTCTACTTTTGCTGCCACGCCTATTGCGGTTTGCGACACTTCCATCATTGACGGTGTTCTTTGCAGCTCTCCACTCCCAGATGTGGTCGTTCCTGTGGTATTATCTGCAGCTGCAGCTGCGGCTGCTTCTGCAGCCGCGCGCTGTTGCTGTTCTCGGACGCTCGTCGATAATGGCGATAAAACAACCTCCGCTCCGGGTTCTCGCTCGTTGCCGTGACTATGACTTGAATTCAACGAACTTCTATCATTAAACGATTGCGTCGACGGTGCTATTCGTTCCCGCAACAAACCGCTACCTCTACCGCCCCCACCGGTGCCACCAGCGATACTATTACCAGGTCCGTGATGTCCACCGGTGCTCGCTGGTATCGTTACGTTGTTGTTGTTGTTGCTATTATTATTATTATTATTATTATTATTTGAAACCGTAGGCGTCCCAGCGCCGCCAACATTTGCAGTCTCTGCCACGTCTTCCGGCATCTCCTCCCTTCTCGGTTTTAAACTTTGCGCCAACTTTAAAAAAGCCTCTTGAGACCTCTCGCTTCCTGGATACAAACACAGCAACGCAACTGGATCCCAAACGATTGGAAACTCGGCGTCTAAACTCGTTACCCGCTTCGCCCTCAAAATGTCCGGTAAAACGTTCCCTGCCGCGTGTGCTCTCGCAACGCCTTCTCCAGCCGCCGTCCCTGGGATTCGAAAACCCATCGGCGGTGCTCGCGCAATTAACTCAGTCGCATTGTTAAACAAAGGCTGTTCCGACCCGTTGTTGTTGTTGTTGTTGTTGTTGTTATCTCTATCCCTATTGCTAAAAGTATCGCGCGCTACGCCCGTATCTTCCGAATGCTCTCTGTCCGTGTTCTCATTATTATTCTCTCCTCTGTCGTTGTTATCGTTGTTGTTCGCATTCTCGTTATCACGATGATGATCTTCAAACGACCCTTGGCTCATGTTACTCGTCTGACTGGCTTCTCTCGTAGCGTGGTTCGTGTTATTATTCGTATTCGTATTCACGACGTCTCCGCCTCTCTCACCACTATTCGTCGTCGTCGTGTTCTCAACCGACGTCTCATCCGAGCTCGCGTTTATGGTCATCCCGGCGTTATGATGCAGTCGACGTTGATGCTGCCTTCGTAGCTCTTCATCCTCGCTCCCCCGCTGTCTCTCTTGTTGCTGTCCTCCATGTCGTTGTTGCTGCTGCTGTCGATGCGACGATCCATCCCGCGCACCTCCTCCTCCTGATCCTGATCCTCCTCCTGATCCCTTCCGCATCAAGCGGTGCCGTTCTTTACTCTCCACCGCCCCGATGCCGCCCGTGCTCAATATCTGCGTCGCGTCCGAACCGGTCTCATCTTCCCCATCCACCGTATTGTTCAAACTGACGTTCCCATCGGATACTCCAGAATCTGCTCTCAAAGCGTTCGACGTCGTCGGTCCTTCGTCGTCTCCGAATAAGTTATTCTGGTCCATGAACATCCCGAGCGAGAAGAAACCTCTCCAAACGATTTGCAAGTGTGCCCCGGGCGTGATGATTGAAGTCTGCGATCGACGCAGCCAGTTCGGAGAGAGGATGTCCGAAACTTGCGGCGAAGAACTGTTGTTCGCGTTTCTGTTGTTCGATCGGTGATGGTGATGATGGTGATGGTGATGATGATGCGGAGCACCATTGCTGTTGTTGTTATTCCCTCCTCGCGAGTTTCTTCCTCCTCCCGACGACATCTTTTATTGTTCTTCTCTCCGCCCTCTCGAGAATTGAATCGCGCGCGAAGAAGAAGAAGAAGAAGAAGAAAGACACACAGAGAGAGAGAGAGAGAGCGAATAAATATCAACCAAATCGCGCGGAGAAGAAAGAAAAAGCGCCGGTGCTATTTTGCTGCGCTCTCGCGATCTCCTCTTCCACCGTGTGAACGCGCGTTTAAGCTTTGAGAGAGAGAAAAGTCAAGATTTCGCTTCAACTGTAAGAGCGTACTTTTTACGTTTTCCGATGCGAGAGTTTAGATTTTTTTCCTCTTCTTTTCTTTTCGATGCGAAGACGACGACGAATAAGAAGAAGAAGAAGTCTTCATAATGTTGATGTTACGCGGCGCGGACTAAAATTAGCTATGATACAACACGTTATATTTCATGCTGCGCGGTGCGCGCATTCTCTCTCTCTCTCTTTGTTCTCTCTCTCTCTCTTCTGTTAGTACTTTCAAATCTTTACCTCAGTTTTGACACTTCTTGTAGCGAAAGGTTTGCAGCTCGCGCCTTTCGTGCTCTTCGCGCAACCTTTTGGTTTCTTCATCCTCTTCGGATAAGTAATCGTCGTCTGCTACTCTGCGGAATGGTTTTTTTTTATCGTCGGGGCACCACCACGGTTTCGGAAACGCGCCGACGTAGGCTTTGGCGAAGAGTTTGCTTTGCGCGCGCAAACCGAATTTGATGTGGGACAACGCAACCATGATAGGGGATTTGCGAGAGCCTATGTTGTTCGGGAGCAAGCGTTCGAGCTTGTCCGCTGGTTTGCGAGGAGTGATCATGCACGCGTGGAACTTGGTCGTAACCATCCCGACCGTGCTCGAGTCTTTGTTTTCCATGTTGTATTGGCAGACGTTCGTGACGAGTTCGTTCCAGAAAGGTTCTTCGATCAAGCCGTCTTCGACGGCGTATTGGAGTTGGTCGAGCGCGTCGAAGCCGCCTGAGATCGAAGCAGCCGCGATTTCGACGCCGACGTTCGGACCGAGGACGGTGTATTTATGTTTACGCTCTCCTTCGTTTCCTCCTTGTTCGTCTTTCAGTTGAACTTTTTTGGGCAACACATCCACTTGTAACGTGTAGCCCATCTTCGTTCGATCAATCGTGTATGAACCAATTCTTTCAAACTCCTCTAAATCGCCCAACCAGTTGGCGGCGGCGAGAAAATCAGCCATATCTTCGAGTATGGTTGGTAATTCATCTTCGCTTAGTTCTTCTTCGCCTTCGCCTTCTTCATCTTTTGCGTCATCAAAAAGTCTCGGTCGAAACACAAACGCTAATCGAATGGCTTGTATTCCAACCTTCTCGCTCGTCCCACCTTCGGTTAATCTCGAGTGCATCACCGCCACTAACCAAGTCGTCGCGCGCCACGTATCACTATACTTCCCCGTCGTTTCTACATCTGTCGCTAATTTAATTACATCTCTCACGTTTTGTTCGTGTTCAGCGCTAAACCCGTTGAGCATCCCAGTCGCTTCCAAATAATCCTTCAACGCGTCCACGGCCTCGTCGTCTCTGCCATATTCAAGCACCGAATGCTCTAAAAACGACGCACCCACAGGACTGACCCGATTATTATCCTCCATGTCGTGTTCCAACCACGTGTGCGTCCAATACTCGTGTCCTCCGTTCCATCGCTCTCTCTCCGTCCCTCTCTCGCTCTTCTCGAGTAACACTTTCAGCCAATTCTGAATCCGAGGGTATATCATCGACCGCTCTAACCCCATGCACTCGCTCTCCTCTCCTTTCTTCTCGTAATCGCACTCGACTAGTTTTTTCATCGCCCCGTTCTTATACAATCCGTAATGGAACAACTTCAAAGACGGATCGATGTTCCGCACTCGAGGCATTTTATTAAACTCCAAAAGCATCATTCCGTTCGAATAGTCATCGATGAGTTCCCAACTCAAACCGCTCGTAAAAAGCTCCGAACCTTCCCACGTTTTATTATCGTGCACCGCAAATCGTGGCAGCACTCTTCGCACGTAATTCGAGGTCCACTGCAACGTGCTCGTGTCCGAACGACCTTCAAAAACGGACTCGTGCGAGTGTATCGAATTCGTTGAAGACGCCGATGATGCCTTTGACGACGACGACGCGTTGGAAAAAGTGGTGAATTCGATCTCGTTCTCTTCCTCCGCGGAGGAGGAGGACAGTTTTAACCCGTTCGTCGAACCGAGCACACGGAGCGATAAAAACACCGCGAGAAGAAGCAAAGATTGGTTTCGCGGAGGAGAAGCGGAGGCGCGTTTGAAGCGTCGTCTCTGCGTCGTCCCTTTTTCTCTTCGCGCGTGCATTTCTGAATTGGAAAAATGAAGGAAAACCATAAATATCTTTTTGCGGCATAAAAAAAAAGCTGCGCGCGCACATACCATCTCTATCCTCGGCTCACACAAAAATCATCATGGACGACGACGACGACGACGACGACGCGAACGAGAATAAATCGCTCCTCGAAGCGCACGCGTCCTTCTTTCAATCCGCGTGCGAAAAGAAGCAAAGAACGACGCAGAAAAATCGAATCGAGTTTACGAGCTTTGACGCGTCCGCGAACGTGCTCCTTTTGAAGATTTACCGAGTCGTCGTCGCCGCCGCCGCCGCCGGTGATGCCGTCGTTTCTTGCGAGGGAAACGAGGCGAAGAGTGAAGAAGAAGGAGAGCTGACGCTGATGTTTCCCGTGAGTTCAATCCATCATCGTCGTCGTCTCTCGTGATTTTCCCCTAGCTCTTTTGGACTTTGGACGTTTTTTCTCTGCTCTTATCGCGCCCAGATTTTACTGACAAACGTTTCTTTTATCTCTCTCTCTCTCTGATGATGATGATTATAATGATATAATAATAACGACAGGAAAACTACCCAAAGTCGGAAGTGATGGCCATCGGCGACGGGGACGCGATCGATGAGACGGAGTTGAACGAAAAGTTGGAAGACGAGACGAGTGGCGCCAAGGCGAACAAGACGGTGTTCGAAGTTTTGCGATTGGTCGGCGAGACATTTTTTGAAGGGAAAGAGTTGAAGCGAATCAAAAGGACGGTTGACGAGGCAGAGAGAATGGCGATTGAAGCCGAGGGAGGGTTAGGAAACGAAGACGAGGAGGACGACGATTTGTGCGCGGGTGACGCGATGGACGCGTCAGGCACGGGGGCGAGGAGCGAGGAGAGGATGGTAAAAATGACCAGGAGGCTTTTGCAAGCGAAGCAGAGGTGTAAAACGAACGAGGAGAGGAGAATGCGGGAGAAAGAGGCGACGGCGATGTGTATTACGCGCGATGGAGGCGACGGTAATAACGATACTAATAACAAGAACGAGAACAACAACAACACGAACGGACAACAAGAGAATACTACCAACGCCGCGAATAAAGGGGGGTCTTACGTAGACTCCGCGGATTTGAAACGAGCGGCGAGGGAACAAATTTTCTCGAGCAACGTCGCTTTTGAGAGGTTGTTGAATGAATTTGAAGATTTGCACAGATTTAATGGCGCGAATAAGTTCAGAAAGTACATCGCCGTCGAATCCAAGAACGATTCCGTGTACTCTTGGGACGTAACGTTTATGAACTTTGAAAACGGGGACATCGCGCGCGATTTGGCACTCGTTAAGAAAAAGTTCGGCTATGACTACATCCAAGTCCGAGTCGAATTGAAAGAAGATTTGCACCCGTTCTACCCTCCGAAAATAACCATCGTGCGTCCACGATTGGAAGGCATAGTAGCCTTGGCATCGTGTCAGCATCCGAAATTTCGACTAAAAAATTGGCAACCGATGACGTCCATGACGGACGTTTTACTCACGGCGAGGACATTCCTCGAGCGGTTCGCGAGAGTTGACGTCACCTGCCCGGCGAACAACAAACGCGCGTATTTGAACGGCGCCTACAACGATCGTGCGAGCAAATTAGATTTAGCATTGTGCGCATTAACTTGCTCTGGAGAAACGCCTCTGATTCCGCGAGCGTTCGAAGACTTGTACGAGAGAGAACGAGAGCTTGAAGAAGAACTTAGGGGAGTTCAAATCAGTGCTTCATCCCCCAGTGCGACGCTCCCGCCGGCGCCAATGACAGAAAGCGTCAACGATAAGAACATAGTTCTCGATAAAGAAATGGAAGAATTGAACGCGAAATTGTTAAAGTCTCGACAGCAAGATCGGGAAAACAAACCAAAGTTGAGAGGTTTCCACAGCGGCGTCGGGTATAGCTCCGCGTCTAGCAACACGAACGAGAAGGGGTCGCGAAATCTTTGGGACGCCAAGGACGCGAAGAAGGCGCAGCTGGCGCAAGATAAGATGAGCAGCGATTTAGTTGATTTTGCCAAGGAGGCTTTGGTAGATATTTCGCACTTTCTCGCCAAACAAGAACAACAACAACAAGAACTCCAACAGATGGAGACAGAAGACTACGAGGATGACGACGAGGAACTCGCCGAGGAGTGCGCGCGGATGATTCGTGTATTTGAAAACGCATCCCTGGCATATTTCTTAGCGCGTGAACTCAAAATTTGCGATTTCAATAACATGGCTGATCGCGCCGAGTATTACACCTCTTTACTCGAGTGTGTTCTCGTGTTTTGTAAAACGCTCGTACCGACGTTAAAAGAGGGTGTGCGTCAGGCTTTCGAGAAATACGATAACATGCGCGACATCTTACACCAGGCCAAAACTTTTTTGCACGTCACGGAAAGAGCCAACAAAGCAGTCGCGCAAGACAAGTACAAAGAAAGAGATCAAGAGGAAATTATCTTGGAAAATGCAGCCAAGTTGATTGTTCGAGTCGGAACAGCGATCGAGGCGAACGCAATCGTCGATTTGACTAAAGACGACGAGGCGATGACGAGAGGAAGCAACAAACGAAAGAAAGTTACCACACCTGAGGCACGCGAGAAAGATCTAGATCAAGCATATTGCTCCGCGCTCAGTCGCCCGGGTTTTCAATTTGACAACTTTGCGCTTGCTGATACGAGTCAGTACAAAGACAAACTGCGCAACCAAGAGAAGAAACCTAACACGAGTGCCATCGCACGCGCCGTCGCGATGATTTCTGGTTCTCTTCCTCTCTCGGTATCCTCCTCCGCGTTTGTTCGCGTGGACGAGAACCAGGCGCAGTTATGGTCATTCTTAATCACTGGCCCAGAAGGTACGCCGTACGATTCTGGAGCTTTCATTTTCGACGCCATGCTCACCTCAGACTTTCCGAACAAACCGCCTTTGGTAAATCTGAAAACGACCGGCGGCGGTCGCGTCCGGTTCAACCCGAACCTTTACAACGACGGTAAAGTGTGCTTATCGTTACTCGGCACGTGGACCGGCGGCGAAGGTGAAGGATGGGTCCCGGAAACTTCAAACATGCTTCAAGTTATCTTGAGTATCCAGTCCTTGATTTTCGTGGCTGACCCGTGCTTCAACGAACCGGGTTGGGAAAAAGATCGAGGCACAGACGTCGGCGACGAGAAAGATTTCGAATACAACGCGGTGATCAAAATTGCCACTTTAGAGTGGGCAATTTTAGATCACGTGAGACGCTTAAATCGGAAAAAAAACAACGCTTCGACCAAAGATGGTCCATTTGACGAAGTCCTGCGCGCGCATTTCTTGAACAAACGCGACCACATCCTCGCCTCTTTGAAATCCAAATGGATGCGCGAAGCGAAAGAAAACAAAAGCTCCGAGGTGTGTGCGAAAATCCACTCGGAAAAACTGGAGGCAAAGTTTACCGAAGTCGCCAAGGAGTTGATGGCGTTGAAGTGAGAGGTGAAGTGTCGATAAATCCGAACCGAAAGTCTCGAACAATCTATCGACGCTCATTAGAGCGTGAGCGAAAGAAAAAACGACCGGCGGCGGAAGCGAGAAAGCCGTCGAGAAGAAAAATAGCGAAGGCAACGCGCGTGCGTAGTCGTCTTGTAGAACGAGCGAACCAAAGAAAGAGAGCGAAAGCTAAACCATCGTCGTTGTAATATTATAATCACCCGCTCGCGAAAGAAGAGAAAACCTAAACCTTCAGCGCGCTTGCGTGCCCACATTCCTTTCGTTTTTCGAATTTTCTCCACTCTCTCGTCGAGCCTTGAAATCTTTTTTGAATACATAACACACGCGAACGAAGAAGAAGAAGCGTGAAGATGTCGTCGAGGTCGCCTCGCTCGACGCGTAAACGTGCGGTCAATTACTTCGAGCGCTCTTCTTCCGAAGAAGAAGAAGATTCGGAGGATTTCACCGCCGGTGTTCCGTGGCAAACGAGACGCGCGCGACGAGAAGACGAAGATGCGAAGAAGGAAACGCACGTCTTGAGCTCTTCTTCTTCCGACGACGACGACGACGACGACGACGCTCGCGGACAACCGCGCGGCAACGCGAAGAAGAAGAGGAAAAAGACACTGCAGAAGAAATCGGCGAGAGAGTTTGAAAACATGCTGTTGCAATCGGCAGAGAAGACGAGAGGTTTCGGCACGTCCGTGAGAGAAAAAATGCGAAGGAAACGAGAAAAGATGGAAAAACAGAGGAAATTTTTAAACGCGAGCGCTCGCGCGTCCGAGGAGGACCCAGGAGAAGAAGGAGAAGAAGAAGAAGAAGAAGAAGACGCGGGGGGGATTTCGGGGCGAGGACGGAAGCGTAAAGCGAGGAACTCGAACGAGCGGAGGAAAGGAAAGGTGTTTGACGACTCTTCGGATTCGGAACCGACGGCGGCGATGAAACGGGTGCAGGCAGTTCCGGAGAGAAGTCCTCCGAGATACGCGAGGCGGAAAGCGGCGCCGGCGGTGTTTAAAGATGTCAGCTCGGACGAGGAGGCGTTTTTTGTCACCAGTTCGGAAGAAGAAGAGGAGGACGACGACGACGACGAAAGCTACGATTCCGACGATAGCGAGAGACGGAGGAAGAACAAGATGAAGAGTAGCAATAAAAAGAAGAACAAAAGCCACGAGATTGAAGAAGAGATGCGCGCGGAAGAGACGTATAAGATTGAGAAATTATTAGGATGTAGAAAATCGTGTTCTGAAGAAGGCGCGAGCGGCGAGATGGAATACTTAGTCAAGTGGAGTTATTATTCGTACAGAGACGTGGAGTGGATGCTCGCGAGCGAATTGAACAAAATGGGCGAGAGTTCAAAGGTAAACGCGTACAGAAGAAAGTACGGCACCGCTCCGAGCCCGGATCCGGACGATTTGTTTCCGAGCGAGTATTTGGAAATTGAAAGGATTTTCGCGACGAAAGAAACGGAGGAGTGGGTGGAGTACGAGGACGACGACGACGACGTTGTGAAGCAGGAGGACAATGAGAGCGAGGTTGAAATTATCGACGACGACGAAAACGATGAAAAGAAGAAGAATACAACGACTAAAGTTGAGATGGTGAGATACTATTACTGCAAGTGGAAGAGTTTGAATTATTCGAGCGCTACGTGGGAGCCGGAGTCAAGTTTGACGAGCGAAGAAGATCTGAAAGAAGTTGCCCGCTTTATGGCTTATTCGGATCCATCGCCTCCTGATACTTCTGCGCTCCAAAAAGAATGCGAGCATTTACTAAAGACGCGAGATAAGTTTAAAGACACGACTGGATCGCTCGATCCGACCATTCCGGAGTTTAAAAACGGCATGCGTTTGCGAGAGTATCAAGAAGCCTCATTTCGTTGGATGGTAACCAACTTTTACAAGAAGAAAAACGTCATATTGGGCGACGAAATGGGTCTAGGCAAAACAGCGCAGACCATCGCTGTCTTAGAATACGCCAGAAGGTATAAATACAAGTACCGTCCGTCGTTTTGCGTCGTCGCACCGCTTTCAACGTTGACGCATTGGAGACGAGAAATTGAGAAATGGACCGATATGAATGCGATTATCTTCAATGGCAACGTCGACGACAGAGATAAGTGCGAAAAATACGAATTCTGGTTAAACAAGGAAGCGGGAGAGGTCAAGTTTGACGTTCTCTTAATCTCCTACGAAATCATTCTCAAACACGGCGAAACCGCTTTGAAAGATTTTACGTTTGAAGCGCTCGTGGTGGACGAGGGGCACCGTTTGAAGAACATTGAAAACGCAACCACGCGATCGATTTTATCCATGCACTACGACTGGTTGCTCATGTTAACCGGTACGCCGATTCAAAACAACGTCAAGGAGTTGTTTGGTTTGATGCACGTGCTCGCGCCAGAAATTTATCCAGACTGGGAGACATTTGTCGAAACGTTTGGTTTGGATCCCGCACATGCGGCGAGTATACATCATCAGCCGACGGCGGAACAGGTCATAGCTATACGAGAGGCGCTAAAGCCGAGGATGTTGAGACGATTAAAAGACGACGTAGAAAAAATTCCCGCGAAGGAGGAAATTGTGGTGAGAGTAGAGTTGTCCGCGCAACAACGCGGCTATTACACCGCTGTCGCCGAGAAGAACATCGGCGTCTTGCTCGAAGGCGCCAAAAGTAAAAACACACCGCAGTTGAGAAATATATGCATGGAGCTCCGAAAAGTATGCAATCACCCATTCTTGTGCGATGGATTGGAGGACGATTACATCGAAAGGCGCCGGTCGGCGTTGAAAGAAGGCGAAGAGATGCCGTCGCAGCTGGACCTTCTGACGCAAAGTTCGGGGAAAATGAACTTTCTCGGGAAATTGTTATCAAAATTGAAACGAGACGGGAGCAAAGTTTTGATTTTTTCGCAGTTTAAACGCGTGTTGGACATTTTACAAGACTACTTGTTCTTGTTAAAGTTGCCCTGCGAGCGTTTAGACGGCGATAGCGCGGTGCAACAGCGCCAGGAAGGTATCGACCGATTTAACGATCCCGAGCAAGACTCGTTTGCATTTTTACTCTCCACGAGAGCCGGCGGGGTAGGAATCACGCTCACGGCAGCAGATACGGCGATTATTTTCGACTCGGACTGGAACCCTCAGAACGATTTGCAAGCCATGGCGAGATGCCATCGCATCGGACAAACGAAAGAAGTAAAAGTCTACCGATTAATCACGAATGGCACGTACGAGTACGAACTGTTCCAATCGGCGTCTCGCAAAGCAGCTTTGGACGAGGTGTTAATCGGCGGTGGCGGTGCAGATATGGATGATGATGAAGATGAAGATTACGGCGGATACGCAAGTTACGATGAGGATGGCGAAAACAGGAGAGTAAATGGAGGTCAAAAGACGAAGAAAAAGAAGAATGAAGCAGAACGCATCACCGCGCTCTTACAGAAAGGGTTGCAATTTGCGCGTATGGGAGAGAGCGCCAACGAAGAATCAAAAAGATTTGAGGATGAAGATATCGATACGATCTTGACCAAACGCGCGGACGTTAAAACCATAGGTCCGAAGAAAGGAAACGCGTTCTCGACGTTTACTTTTGATGCGAGAGAAGAGGAGGATAAAAAGAAGTTTGGCGACGACGTCGACCCGGCGGAGTATTGGAAGACAATGTTCCCGGAAGCTGCTCGAAAGGCGGAGGAAGAGAAAAAAAATCGTGCCACTATCGACGAGAGTCTCATTGTATACGGAAGAAGAAATCGCGTGAGTACTATCAGTGAGAACTTAAATCTGAGCTTCTTGGAAGGTGGGCGGTCGCGAGGACGAGAAAAAAGAGACGTTACTTACGATCCATCGAGCGAAAAAGAAAGGAGACCAGACGGGAGAGGTAAAAATTGCTGGACGACACGAGAGATTAAAATTGTATACGATTCCATTTTTACGTACGGTTGCCCGTACGAAGATACCAGACGCGTTGTTTTCTCACGCGAGGTTCGAGAGGGCATCGCCGAAGTTTCTGGACGCTCGGAGCAAGACATCAAAGCCGTCGCCAGATCGTTGCTTGGCATTTTTGACGTTTTGCGCAAAGACAGCAGCGTCACGGCGCAAACCTTAGCAAACACGGATTCACTCTTTACGAATGCTTTCCCGCGCTCTGAAAATCTACTCGCGGACGTGAAAAAGGCGTTCGAGAATCGACAAAGCAGACTCTTCGAGCGGAAAAACTTGGCAGATTTGTTTGAGAAAACGCGCACGGATGAAGATTACGTTTGGAAGGCGGACGAGTTGCCGACGCTAAAAAATGAAGAAGAAATTAGCGACGTTTCGATGTTGAAAGCGCAAACGTGGTACAGCGAGCTACTTTTGCCAACGCGTTCTTGGACCGTCCAGCACGATTTAGCTTTGCTGCGGGGAAGTTTGGAGATTGGATTTACGCCGTGGAACTTTGCAAAAAGTAGCGAACAGTTTGAGGCTATATATCACGAAAAACAGATTGGAAGTATCACGGTCGACGCATCTGTCCCAGCCACTGGCGCTGCCGCTGCCGCTTCCCCCGGGTCGTATCGGCGGGAGGATATCCCCAGTGAGTTACATCCTCCCATATCTTATCCTCCTTCTCTTCTTCCTCCCATACAGCTCGAAGAGTTTAAAAGCATCGCGAGAGCGAGACTGCCTCATTTGCTTTCCAAGATGAACGGGAAGAGCGCGAAAGCTGTGCAATGGATTGGAGGAGCAGCAGCGGGTGGGATCGCGGCTGTAAAACTTCAATGGGGTGGGATCGCGGCTGTAAAACTTCAATGGACGCATGAATTGAAGGAGAAGCTTTACAGCGCGCTTGAGGAGTTGATGACGACGCACAAGCGCATCACCCCTAAGAACTTGTGGGACGAGATGCGCGTCACGGAGTTGACGAGAGACCACATCGCGAGTTATTTACAAAGAGTGCGAAAGAACGAAGTGAATCGACCGGATCTCTTCTCGAGACTACAACAATACGAGCAGAATTTCTTTGATCAACAACAAAATCGTCAACGCAATGAAGTCCAATGGACGCATGAATTGAAGGAGAAGCTTTACAGCGCGCTTGAGGAGTTGATGACGACGCACAAGCGCATCACCCCTAAGAACTTGTGGGACGAGATGCGCGTCACGGAGTTGACGAGAGACCACATCGCGAGTTATTTACAAAGAGTGCGAAAGAACGAAGTGAATCGACCGGATCTCTTCTCGAGACTACATCTGCACGAGAAGAGATTATTTGATCAACAAAATCGTAATTATAGGCAAACGTTTTTGAATAAGTTTGGCGATTCCGATGGAGTAGTGAAGGAGAAGCCTGAAAAAAAGTATGCCCCGATCAGGCTGGCAGCGACGCGACTTTGGTACGCGGAAGAAGAGCTTAAAAAACTTTCCAGAAAGAACAGCAGGAGTTTAGATGAGATGGAAACTGATCACTATCGAAAAAAACAAGATCTTCTTGTCATGCAAGACGCCGAAGTTAAAGCGAAAATCCAATGCGGCATATCGGACGAATATTTGGGAGCGTTGCAAAGAGCGAACCAGATGAACATGGCGCAATTCTCGGCGAACCTTGACATGGAAAGGGAAAGTTTCATGAAAAATGCGCGCGAGGAGGAAGAACTTTTGCGAATAAATATTAAACAACGCGAAACGGAATTGAAAGAAGCGACAGAAAAGGAAGAACAAGAAAAGGAAGTCATCAAAGAAACTGAGGAAGAAAAGCATCGTCGCGATCATCATCAACAACATGATCACGCAGAAGTCATCGAACTCATCAGCGACGACGACGACGATGACGACGACGAGTAAAATCCACGCGACTTTTTTAGCGACGAGAGAGAGAGAGAGATCAGAGAGCTTTTTTTTTCATTTTCCTCCTCGCGTATTTTTGTAAGGACCCGTTTTGAGGCCGGCTGTTGTGTGTGAAAAGACGAAAGAGAGAAAATATTTGCGTAACGCTCTGTAACCCTAAATATTTTTTCAACGCATCAAATCCAGAAATGCCCATCACATGTTTCCAAACGCTTTCTTTGCGCATCCGTATACCGCGCAGAAACAAAAAAAAGAGATGTTGATGCGAACGAGATTTGAACTCGCGCCCTT